>Ga0209577_10004242_pt1 | contig 13466 bp, 10 predicted proteins | sample GraSoiAngelo_109_FD_185874 | JGI IMG/M metagenome (GOLD analysis project Ga0209577, IMG submission 185874) | Grasslands soil microbial communities from the Angelo Coastal Reserve, California, USA - 14_0903_12_20cm (SPAdes) (version 2) | ecosystem: Environmental > Terrestrial > Soil > Grasslands... | reverse complement strand
GACTCGCGAACACCCCGCTGAATGCTGGGTCCAACTCCTGGTCGCCGGCGTAGTCCTTGAGTGTCTTGAGCCCCTGGTCCTCCGTCGAGAGGTAGCGGTACGCCTCTCCACGTTTCCCTGAGTAGTCGGCGCGCAGGTAATCGGTGGCCACTGCCTTCGGACCAGGCCCGCCACCCTCACACGACAGGAGAAACACGAGACCTGCGATCACAGCACAGCGAACGTGTCGACCCGACATCATGACCTTCCGTTCGGAGCGGGCGCGGTATCTTGCGATAGCAGGCGCCGCACGGCCTCATGACTGACCCTTATGCCATGCCGCTCTTCGAGCACTCTTGCGATAGCGCGAAGCGATGCCTTGCCTCGAAGGGCAAGCGCTGTGCGGATGGCGAGTTGTTGTTCGGGAATCCCGACCAGTCGAGCCTGTCTGCCCGCGCCGGCAATACGGAAGCCGAACGGCGCTGTTCCACCGACGTGACCTCCCCGCGCTGCCTTGGCGCGCCGCCCCTCATTGGTGCGCTCGAGGATACGGTCGCGCTCGAACTCGGCCACGAGGGCCAACATCCCGAAGAACATTTTCGCAACGCCGTTGCCTGTCACCGGATCAGCCCCCATGTCCGCGACGATGAGGTTGATCCCCTGCCGTCGCCACGCGTCGGCTTTCGACAGAGCGTCGGCAGCGTTTCGGAACGCCCGGTCGAGCTTGGCGACGATCAGGGTGTCGCCCGGCCCGAGCACAGCGCACACCGCACGACCCACCGGCCGCGTGTCCAGGGACCGCGAACCCGTGAAACCTCCTTCAACGAACATGCGGTCGAGCGGTAGGCCCCGCATCAGCGCGACACCGGCGATCCTGCGTTGCTGTTCGTCGAGGGACAGACCCGCTGCCTGTTCTGCGGTGGACACGCGGGTGTAGCCGTAGGTTGCCAAGATTTTTTTCCAGAGCTGGGGTGTGGATGGGGAGAAAAACCCATCGCGGTGTGTGGGTACCCGGCCATCGTCCACCCGCCCCCCGACTTTCTTCGAGGGGGGGGGTCGGCGTCGCAATGACTGGTCCCGAATGCAGATAGAACCTGCTTGTGAGGAGCACGTTGTCAAGCTCTCTTAAGAGCCTGACAACGCGAGTTCTCAACCGCCCCCGCGGAGTTGCAACGATGTGGGGGCCTTGCCCCCGCCCCACCGACGTATGCCGCCGGGACGGTCCTGGCCGCCGTGCTCTCCCCCGTCTCAACGAGACAATCGCCAGGGCATTCCACCACACTCACCCCCGCCCAGACGCGTCTCAGGCGCGCGACACAGTTCGCGAGCGAGAGCCGTTCAATCGGGTATTCCCTCGCCCTCACGTAATCCCCGTCCCACGCGCGCGAAACGTCTTCATTCCGCCGTTCCTAGCGCGGGTGCAGAGCCTAGCGGTCGCAGAGCGCCTGACGCGCGGCGGTCGGCTCCTGCTCCCGCCCCCACCGTGCCCCTCAGGTTATCAGCCTGGGCAAAGGGAAGCATCGGAAGCACCGCGTCGATCATCTCTAGCTGTACGCTCCCTATGACTCCTCACGACTTTCGCGCGGCGTGAACGGCCGTGAAAACGATCTCGGCCATACCTCCGATGCTTTCCGCGCGCCGCTCATCGCTACGCCCCTAAGGCGCGAACGCCCCCCGCGTCCCTACCTCCGTAGCGACCAATTGCACACCGGCTCAGAGCTGACGCGCTCAAGCGCGCCGGACGCGATCCGTTCGACGCGCGATTCCTAGCCTCGACTCTTCGAACGAGATCGCACACGACGGCGCGACCAGTTGCGTGTGAACGGGGTCGAGATTATACTTAGGTTGTCGGAGAAGTCCGTCAGTAGACTGTCAGTACCCTGCGAGATCCCAGACAACGTCAGTAGCGCTTCCGGCCCCCCAGGCCGAAGAGTGCTCGCGTGCTGGGATTTTTTGTCGTTTCACCCCGCTGGGCGGCGACAACCGGCGGACACCACATATGACTGCAGGACGGTGACTATGGAGTAGACCAATGTCCGAAGCAACAGCAACGGCAGCAGCACGTCCGGTCACGGCAGCATCGGCCACAGTGACAGCGGACGCCGCAGCACTAGCCGCCGCAGCACACGCTGCGGCATCGCATCCGTCAGCAGCAGCAGTAGAACCAGGATCAAGGGCAACCGGAGCAGCAGCACGCCTGTTCGCGGCAGGCTATCGGGACCTCATTTCCGTGCTCCCCCCGACCGCGACGCTGTCACCCAAGTCGAAGATGCCTCCCCGTAACCTGGGGAAGGCACCGGGCCGCAGAGGGGGTGACGGTGACTGGACCGGCTTCGGGGGTTGGCAGAAGTACGAGACCACGCTCAAAGACATCGAGCTGTGGGAGACGGCGCGAACATCGGTCTGCGAGCGAAGAACTTCCCCGGACTGGACATCGACTCGCTGCATGAAGGCATCGCCCAGGAAGTCGAACAGCTCGCCCTCGGCGTGCTCGGCCCCGCGCCGGTGCGGATCGGCCGCGCACCCAAGCGCCTCCTCATGTACCGCACCGATGCTCCGTTCGCGCGGATGCGGATCCGGCTCGAGCGTGACGGCACATCTCACCTGATCGAGCTGCTGGGCGATGGCCAGCAGTACCTGGTTGCCGGCATCCACCCCGGCACCATGCAGCCTTACACATGGCTGCAGGAGCTGCCCCCCGCCGATCAGCTCACGCCGATTGGACCGGCGCAGGTCGAGGGGCTCTTCGCGCGCATCAAGGAAGTGTTCGAGGTCCAGGGCTACCGCGTGCAACGGGAAGGCACCGGGCGGCGCCGCGAACCGGCAAACGCCACACATCAGGCCGACCTCCGGGCACCGAGCATTGAAGCCTTGCGAGAAGCGGTGGGCTGCATCCCCAACGCTCACGATCAATTCCCTACCCGCGACGACTACATCAAAGTGGGATACGCGATCCGGGCAGCCGCAGGAGATGATCTCGAAGCAGGGCTTGAGATCTACTCGGATTGGTGTTCGCGTTGGGACGGTGGCGTCAATCCACCCGAGACCGTGCTGGCCGATTGGGAGCGGATGGAGCCGCCGTACTCGCTGGGGTGGTCGTGGCTCGCAGGACTGGCGCGGCCGCACGGGTTCAACGATGCGGCTCTGGACTTTGAGGCCGCAGGCCCTCGCCCCGAAGCGACGCAGCCCCTTCCACCCCCTGTGGAATTCAGCGAGCAGCACCTTGCTGACGTGTTCTTGTCCGAGCACGGGGAGCGCCTGCGCGCCGTCCCCCTCTGGGAGACTTGGCTCCTATGGGACGGCGCTCGCTGGGCGCGCGATGAGAGGCGCTGCGTTCAGGCGCTAGCGCGCGATACCCTCCGGCGCATCGCAGATGGAGTGGCCCGCATGGGCTCGACCGCAAAGGAAAGGCGGGAAGCGCTCCGTATGGCGCGGTCAATCTCGTCGGCGCAGAAGGTCAAGAATATCCTCGCGTTGGCGGGCGTCGAGCCAAGCGTTGTCGTCAAACCGGACATGCTGGATGCCGATCCATGGGTTTTGAACACGCCGAATGGCCTCCTGGATCTCAAGACCGGGCAGGTGGGTCCGCACGACCGGAACATGCTCCTCACCAAGATCACGAATGTGCACGTGGACGCTACCGGCGATTGCCCGCGTTGGATCGCCTTTCTCGGGGAAGCAACCGGCGGCGACGCAGAGTTCGCACGCTACCTGCAGCGTCTCGCAGGCTACTGCCTCACCGGGTCGGTTCGCGAGCACGCCATTGCCTTCATCCACGGCCCGGGGGGCAATGGTAAGACTGTCTTCCTGGAAACGCTGGCATTTGTGCTGGGTGACTATGCGACTCAATCGTCGATGACGACCTTCATGGCCAGCTCGTTCCAACAACATCCTACGGAAATCGCCGCGCTCCGCGGGGCGCGCTTGGTGACAGCCAGCGAGACAGACGAAGGTGGTCGCTGGAACGAGGCACGACTGAAGAGCCTCACAGGGAGCGACCGCGTGACCGCCCGCTTCCTGTTTGAAGACTTCTTCGAGTTTCAGCCGCAGTTTAAACTGCTGCTCGTCGGGAACCATAAGCCACAACTCCGCAACGTGGATGAGGCGATGCGACGTCGCCTGCACCTGATTCCGTTCATTACGCGTCCGGCGCAGCCCGATCGCGATCTCTTGGAGAAGCTGCGCACCGAAGCGCCGGCGATTCTCGCCTGGATGATCAAGGGGTGCATCGCATGGCAGGCCGACGGGCTCGCCGCCGCGCCCGTCGTGCGCGACGCCACCGCTGAATACTTCTCGGACGAAGACGCGATGGGTCGATGGCTCGACGAGGCGTGCGAGGTGTCTGTGGATGCAACCGCAACTACGAAGGACCTCTATGCTGGCTGGCGCGAGTGGTGCGGTGAGGCGGGCGAGTTCGTCGGGTCTGAGCGCCGGTTCGCACATATGCTCATCAACCAGGGATTCGAGCGGTGGCGTGAATCGCATACTCGTCGTATGGGTTTTCGGGGCCTGAAGCCCGTCCCTTGGAGCAACGCTCCACTGCCGTCGCCCAAACCGCCCGAGGGAACGTCCGGGGCGAGGGTCGGCCTATGATCACCTTCGGGAGCGTACCTCGACTCGCGGACTTATACGGCTGGTTCCCGACGACGGACCCGCGCCTCATCGAGCGGTACTTTGTCGAGCAGCAGCTGTTACCGGCCGTGCACTCAGACGGCTGCGCGTCACTAGCGACGGAGAGCTGGAGGGTCTTCGCCCCACATCGACTCGCTCATGATCTGACGGCGCTCGCGGCCCCGCTTGAACGCAGCCTCCCCGGTATCCCGGTCGCAATCAAGGGAGACTCGCCTCGGTCGCTGCTCGAAACATTCGTCGAAGACGGAAAGAACTGGCTCCGAGAGGTGATCATGGTATGTCGGGATCGATGGTGACACACTGAGGGCGGCAAGCCTTAGACCGTAATGAAAGCAATCTGGCGGACGGCTGTGCGCTGGCGACGCAGAGCCGCCACCAGTGTGTCACGGCTAAGTGACGGGTAGCCCGTAACTCCGAAAGACGACGTGGTAGGACTGCAGTCCCCGGTAGGGAAGCCAAGCATGCAGCGGACGTGGTGGTGGGTCCTATGGTTCGCGAGCGGGGGGTGCGGCCGATGACCGCCGTTGAACGCCGCGCGAGGCGGGCAGGCGGAGTGGCAGATAACGACCGAGCCGCCGCCCGCAACGGGGGAGATCCCCGGACTCGTGAAGAGTTCCTCAGTCGTTGGCGCGCCGAGGGTCAACGCCTGAGACGCATCGGGGCAGTCGTGGACCCCGCGAAGCTGTTGGACGAGGTGCTGGGCGACGCGCAGGCGCTTTTCCAGGCCGAGGACAATGATTTCCTTACGCTCACCGAGGCCGCGAGCGAATCGGGCTACTCGCCCGACCACCTCGGGCGCCTCGTGCGCGGTGGCGTCATTCGCAACGCCGGCCGCACCAACGCGCCGAAAATTCGTCGTGCAGACCTGCCCCGGAAGGCCACGGCACAGTTGCCGCGCGGGCGGGCTGGCAGCAAGTTTGTCGGTGCTACACCAACGCAGATTGCGCGGGCTGTCGTGACCTCAGACCGAGAGGATCCACGATGACCAGCCCGAAGCAGGGGTGGAGTTTCTCCACCGGAGAGCGGGGCCGGAACCGGGTGCGCGCGTTTGCGCATCCCGTGACCGGACGCCTCTTTCTCGAGTTCACCGACCACGGCCGCCGGAAGCGGGTCGCCCTCGGGCACCGCGACGGAGAGGCCGCCAAGGCGAGGGCGGAGGAAGTGGCAGCCGCGTTGCGGCGACCGGACCTTCAGGTTGCCGGAAACGCCACGCTCGCAACGCTCTTTGACATCTACAGGCGTGAGGTAACCCCCCTGAAGGGGGCGAGCAAACAGCAGCATGACCACCGGGCCGCGGCGTTGCTGCTCGCGTGCCTGGGGGGCCATCGTAAGGCGGCGACGCTCAGTCGCCGCGACTGGGACCGCTACATCGAGTGGCGGCGGCACGAGGGAGACGGCCGGGCGGGACGGGCTCGCAAGCGCCCTGTTCGGGATCGGATGATTACCTACGATCTCAAGTTTCTGCAGGCGGTGCTGAATTGGGCCACGACGGCCCGCGATGAGCGGGGGTCGCTGCTCTTGGCGCAGAACCCGTTGAAACGGTTGCCGTGGCCGAAGGAGCAGAGTCCGCGCCGTCCGATCCTGACGGACGCACAGTATCGGAAGCTGCTGGCGGTGAGCGTGCAGGTCAGCCCGTTGTTCGGGTTGGCACTGACGCTCGCGCACGAGACGGGTCACCGGATCGGGGCGATTCGCCTGCTCCGCTGGTCCGATGTGTTATTTGACCGGACGAAGGTTCGGTGGCGTGGGGAGCAGGACAAGATCGGTCTCGAGCAGGAGGTGGAACTGAGCCGAAAAGCCCTGCGCGTGCTCAAGCAGGCCCGGCGCGAGCGGCCGGCGATTGGGGATGTCTGGGTGTTTCCATCGCCGGAGGACCCGACCCAGCCGTGTTCGCGGCATCTGGTGCGGGATTGGTGGGAGCGGGGCGAGGCGCTGGCAGGCCTCGCGCACGAGGCAGGGCTCGGGTGGCACAGTCTCCGGCGGAAGTTCGCCACGGACCTGAAGCATGTGCCGCTCGTGGACCTGTGTTACTTGGGCGGCTGGAAGGACCCGCAAACGATCCTGCGCTGCTATCAGCGACCCGATGAGCGGACGATGCGGCAGGCGCTAGCCAATCGGGGGCGCCGCGTCGCCGGGGGCAGGTAGCCCGCGAATCGACACCACAATCGACACCACGGCTGATTTGCGGTCGACAGAAAGCCCGGCTCGGTGACGTAACACCAAGCCGGGCTCACAGTTCAGAAAATGGGCCTGAGTGGAGTTGAACCACTGACCTCACGCTTATCAGGCGTGCGCTCTAACCACCTGAGCTACAGGCCCTGTCCGTCGCTCATTCCCAGTCCCGCCTCGGCCCCTTCTTGGGGCGGAACTCCTCGTCCTCGTCGTCGTCGAATTCGTCGTCCAGGTCGTCGTACTCGTCGAGATCGTCCAGCTCCTCCTCGTCAAGCTCGTCCTCCTCCAGCTCGTCGTCGAAGTCCTCGTCCAGGTCCTTGTCCTCTTCGAAGTCTTCGAACTCTTCGTCGCCGAGACTGTCGCTGCGACGCTTGAGCGACCAGTCCGACGTCTCACGGGACAACATTGTCACCCCCAGCTGAGGTTGGCATTGGTGTGAACGAGCTATCCGACTCCTCTTACGACTCCTCCGCCGCCCGCGCATTGCGCGCCAGCTTGCGGCGCTCGGTCGCGCCGAGGGCGCGCTTGCGCAACCGGATGGACGACGGCGTCACTTCGATCAACTCGTCGTCCTCGATGTACTCGAGCGCCAGCTCCAGCGTGACCTGCCGTGGCGGCTCCAGAATGATCATCTCATCCGACGCGGTCGTCCGCATGTTCGTGAGCTTCTTCTCCTTCGACGGGTTCACGTCCATGTCACCGGTCCGGACGTTCTCCCCCACCACCATCCCTTCGTACACCGCATCGCCCGGCTTCACAAACATCGTCCCGCGCTCCTGCAAATTGAAGAGCGCAAACCCCACCGCCACCCCCTCGCGGTCGGCCACCATCACGCCGCGGCTCCGCCCTTGCAACGGCCCCGCCCAGGGGCCGTAGTCGAAGAAGCGGTGGTGCATGACCCCGGTGCCGCGCGTGTCCGTCAGGAACTCCGAGCGGTACCCCAGGAGACCCCGCGCCGGAATCTTGAACCGCATCCGCACCGTCCCCACCCCGGGGTTCTTCATGTCCAGGAGCTCCGCCCGGCGGGGGCCCAGCTTCTCCATCACGACGCCGAGATACCCCTCGGGGCAGTCGATCATCAGCTCCTCGTACGGCTCGAGCCGCTCGCCGTTCGGCCCCTCCCGCGGAATGATCCGCGGGCGGCTCACCTGGAACTCGAACCCCTCGCGCCGCATCGTCTCCATCAGGATGCCGAGATGCAGCTCCCCCCGGCCCGATACCGTGAACGTCTGGGGGTCGTCCGTTTCCTCTACCCGGAGCGCGACGTTCTTCTCGAGCTCCCGAAACAGCCGGTCGCGTACCTGGCGGCCGGTGACGAACTTCCCCTCCCGCCCCGCGAACGGGGAGTCGTTCACCTTGACGTCCACCGAGATCGTCGGCTCCTCGACTGCGATTCCGGCGAGCCGCTCGAGATAGTCGGGCGCCGTCACGGTCTTGCCGATCTCGACGCCCACCATGCCGGCGAGCGCCACGATGTCGCCGGCCGAGGCTTCCTGCACCTCGACCCGCTCCAACCCGTCGAACGAGAACAGCTTGACGACGCGTGCCTGCTCGTACGCCCCATCTCCCACAGGACCGGGGGCGCCCAGCGGAAGTAACGCTACCGTCTCGCCCACCCGCACCCGCCCGCGCTCAATCCGCCCGATGGCGATGCGTCCCAGATACGACGAATAGTCGAGCGTGGAGACGAGCATCTGGAACGGGCCGGAGGGATCGGCGACCGGGGGAGGGATCGTGTCCAGGATGGTCTGGAACAACGGCTTGAGATCGGTCCCGGGGCTCCGCAAGTCGACCGTCGCGGTGCCCGCGCGGCTCGATGTATAAAGGAAAGGACAGTTGAACTGGTCCTGCGTGGCCTCCAGGTCGAGGAACAGCTGGAGCACCTCGTCGTGCACGCGCAACGGCTCGGCGTCCTGCCGGTCGATCTTGTTCACCAGGACGATCGGCTTCAGGCCCAGCGCCAGGGCCTTCCCCGCCACGAACCGCGTCTGCGGCATCGGCCCCTCGGCGGCATCCACCAGCAGTAGGAACCCGTCCACCATCCGCAGGATCCGCTCCACCTCGCCCCCGAAGTCGGCGTGCCCGGGCGTGTCGACGATGTTGATCTTGGTCTGCCCCCAGTGAATCGCCGTGTTCTTGGAGAGGATCGTGATGCCACGCTCGCGCTCGAGCGGGTTCGAGTCCATGACCCGTTCGGTCATCTGCTGATTGGCGCGGAACACCCCCGACTGGCGGAGCATCTGGTCCACCAGCGTGGTCTTCCCATGGTCGACGTGGGCGATGATGGCGATGTTGCGGATCTGCAAGGGGCTAGGTCCTGACAGTACCTGTGTGTGGGGGGCCGGCTGTGAGGGGCGCAGTATAGGAAGGAGCCTCGGAAAAGACAAGCCGGCAGATCACCAGAAGTGGGGTCGACGGTTGAGGATGTAGAGGGCTACCGCCTTCTACTCACACGTCGGGTCTCTCTCCATCTGTACCGTCACGTGCCCGATCCCCATGCCCCCGAGGCGCTGCTGCACGGCCTTGAGCACGCGCTGGTTGTCGCCGGGGTTCTGGACCACGAGGTGGCCGCTCATCGCGATCACGCCGCTCGTGACCGTCCAGACGTGCAGGTCGTGCACCGAGGCCACGCCGGGAATGGACGCGATGCAGTCGTGGACGTCGGCGAGCGCGATGTGGGCCGGTGCGGCCTCCAGCAGGATGGCGGTGCTCTCCTTCACCAGGCGCCAGGCGCTGCCCAGGATCAGGAGCGCGATCAGGACCGAGATCAGGGGATCGGCCTGCACCCACCCGGTGGCAAGGATGATCGCGCCGGCGGCGAGCGCGCCCGCCGAGCCGAGCACGTCGCCGACGATGTGGAGGTAGGCGCCCCGCTGGTTGAGCGAGTGGCGGTGCCCGCGATGCAGGATGGCGGCGCCCGCCGCGTTGGCCACGAGGCTCACGGCCGCGACGCCGAGCAGCAGGGCGCCACGGACCGGCTGCGGCGCGCCAAACCGGTGATACGCCTCGAGCGCGATGCCGAGCGAGATGGCGAGCAGCGCCGCGCCGTTCACGAGGGCGGCGACGATCTCGAGCCGCAGCAGGCCGAAGGTCCGTTCCGCTGTGGCCGGTCGTTGGGCGAGGTGGGCGACGACGAGCGACAGACCGAGGGCGGCCACATCGGCGAGCATGTGACCGGCGTCGGCGAGCAGGGCGAGCGAGTGGGCGAGCCATCCCCCCACGGCTTCCGCCACCATCACGGCGGCGGTGATGCCGAGCACCAGCGAGAGCCGCCGGCGGCTCTCGGCCCGCAGCGGCGCGCGATGTGTGCATTGCACGTCGATCGGCAGTGTAGCGCTCACTCGTCCTTCTTCCCTCGTCCCGCTTCCCTACAAAATATCCGGCCGTTCCGCCGCCGGGCAACACGCTCTATGTTCCCGCCTCTATGGAATCGCTCGGGCTCCGCCTGCTCGCGGTGGTGGCGCTGGTGCTCGCGAATGCGTTCTTCGTCGCGGCGGAGTTCGCCCTCGTGGCGGCGCGGCGCACGCGCATCGAGGCGATGGTGCGGCGCGGCGACCGCAAGGCGCGAACAGTTCAAGCGGCCCTCCAAGACCTCTACCGCCAGCTCTCGGCCGCGCAGCTCGGCATCACGGTCGCGTCCATCCTGCTCGGCTACGTGTCCGAGGACACCGTCGCGCACCTGTTCCGCGACTGGTTCGCGGCGCTGCCGCCGCTGCTCGACTTCCTCACCCGCGGCGGCGTGGCGTCCACCGTCGCGGTGGCCGTGGTGTCGTTCCTGCATGTCGTGTTCGGCGAGCAGGCACCCAAGGCCTGGGCCATCACCCATCCCGAAGGCACGAGCCGCTGGGTGGCGGCCCCGCTCATCTTCTTCTCCTGGATCACGCGGCCCTTCACCGATCTCCTCAACTGGAGCGCGGGCCGGGTGGGGCGGCTGCTGGGGTTGAAGGGAACCACCGCCGAGCTCGAGCAGATCCACTCGCCGGAGGAGCTGCGCATGCTCGTCGAGCAGAGCCGGAAGCGCGGCAAGCTCGACGCCGACGACGCGCGGCTGCTGCAGGGCGTGTTCGAGTTCAGCGAGAAGACGGCCCGCGAAGTGATGACGCCCCGCACCGAGATGGTCGCGCTGCCGGCGGACCTGACCCTCGAGCAGGCGGCCGACCAGGTCGCCGTCGCGGGCCGCTCGCGCTACCCGGTGTACGCCGAGTCGCTCGACGACATACTCGGCGTCGTGCACGCGAAGGACATCCTGGCGGGCCTCCGCTCGGCCAAGGGCGGGACCGTGCGCGCCGTGCTCCGGCCCGCGATGTTCGTGCCGGGTACGCGGGAGGTCGAAGACGTGCTCGCGGACATGAAGCGCCAGAAGATCCACCTCGCGATCGTGCTCGACGAGTTCGGCGGCACGGCGGGCCTCGTCACGATGGAGGATCTGCTCGAGGAGATCGTCGGTCCGATCTACGACGAGTACGACCAGCCCAGCGGCGAGCTGCGTGTCGCGCCCGCGGGCGCGGCCCCGATCATCTCCGGCGCGACGCCGTTGCGCGACGTGAACCGGGTGTTCGGGCTCGAGCTCGACGAGCAAGACTACACCACCATCGGCGGATTCCTGTTCGGCGCGATCGGCCGCCTCCCCAAGGTCGGCGACCAGGTGGCGGTCAAGGGCGCGGTGTTCGAGATCCTGGAGATGGAAGGCCGCCGCGTCGGCAAGGTCCGCGTGGTGCGGCGCACCGTGGGCGCCGAGACGCCCGCGAGGTGAAGGCCGAGAGCTAGCGGCCGGCCCGCGCCAGCCGAGCGGCGAGCTCGAGCGCCGTCCGCATCGACCCGGGGTCCGCGATCCCGCGCCCGGCGATGTCGAGCGCCGTCCCGTGGTCCGGCGCGACGCGCGGGAACGGGAGGCCGAGTGTGACGTTCACACCCTTCCCGAACCCCGCGACCTTCACGGCCGTCATGCCCACGTCGTGATATGGCGTGAGCACGGCGTCGAACTCGCCCTTGAGGGCACGCACGAACACCGTATCGGCGGGGAGCGGACCCGCGGCCCCCAGGGCGCGGGCGGCGGGCGTGAGCACCCGCTCGTCCTCGTCGCCGAACAAGCCCGACTCGCCGGCGTGCGGGTTGAGTGCGCACAGCGCGAGCCGGGGCGCGGCGATCCCCCACCACTCGCGCAGCGCCCGCTCGGCGATCCGCCCGCACGCCACCACGCGCGCGGTCGTCACGGCGGCGGGGACGTCCTTGAGCGGGATATGGGTCGTGACGAGCACCACGCGCAGCGGGCCGGCGGCGAGCATCATCGCGACGTCCACATCGCCCGCGAGATGGGAGAGAAACTCCGTGAGACCGGGATAGCGGAAGCCGGCCAGGTGAAGGGCATGCTTGTGCACGGGGCCGGTCACGATGGCGTCGACCTCGCCGGCCAGGGCGAGTCGAACCGCCTCTTCCACCGCCTGGCCAGCGATCCGGCCGGCGTCTTCGGGCCGCAGGGAGCGGCGAGCCTGCTCCCCGCTCCCGACAATCACCACCTCCGCATCGAGCGCCCCCAAGGCGAGCGCCTTCTCCACCACCTCCGGCCCGATGCCCCGCGGGTCGCCGAGCGTCACGGCGAGCCGGGGGGCCACGCCGTTAGAACCGGACGTCGACGTAGGTGGTGCGGCGCAGCAGGTCGAGGTAGTGCTTGACGGCGAGCTGCTGCGCCAAGCCGTCGCGGATGCGGTCCTTGACCTCGTTGAACGACAGGTCGCCCTCGGGGAGCCGCCTGACCAGCTCGAATACGACGAAGCGCGGCCGCGCGGTACCGGCGCCCATCTCGAAGACGGGCTTGAGGCCCGGCACCGTGTCGCTGCCCACGACCTTCTCGTAGTCGGGCGGGAGCTGCGACACGGGCAGTGCGTCGGCCAGCTTGGGCTCGTTCGGGTCGGCGTACAGGCGAGCGAGCGAATCGAACGGCGCCCCATGGGCCAGGGCGTCGTGCACGGAATCCGCCAGCCGCTTCGCGATCGCCAGCTGGCCCGCCGAGATCGTCGGCTGGATCAGGATGTGTCGGGCGAGGATCTCCGCGGGCTGCGCGCGCTCCACCTGGATGATGTGGTAGCCGAACTCGGTCGACACCGCATCGGAGATGACGCCGGGACGCAGCCGGAACGCCACGTCTTCGAACTGCTTCACCATCAGGCCGCGGCGGAACCAGCCCAGCTCGCCGCCCTGCTCGCGCGAGGCGCTGTCCGCCGAGTATTTCTTCGCGAGCTCGGCGAAGTTGGCGCCCCCGCGCAACGCCACCACCACCGATTCGGCGAGCTGCAGCGCGCGCGCGCTGGCCGCGGAATCGGGCTTCGGCACGATGACGATCTGGCGGAATGAGATGGCGGCGGGACGCTTCGACTGCTGCCCCCGGTTCGCCTCCCAGAAGGCATGCATCTCGGCGTCGGACGGCGGGATCGGCCGCAGCTTGCCCTTCTGTTTCAGGGCCTCGATCAGGCGCTGCTGCAGGATCGAGCGGCGCTGCTGGTCGGCGAGCCAGCGGCGCCATTCCTCCTCCGACACGAACCCGGCCGCGCGCAGCTGTGCCTGGAACTCGGTGATCGAGGTGAACTGCTTGCGCACGTTCTGCACCGTCTGCTCGACCGCGTCCTGGACTTCCTGATCGGTCACCTTGATGGTGGTGTCGCGCTCGGCCTGCTGCACCAGCAGCT
>Ga0209577_10004241_pt1 | contig 13468 bp, 10 predicted proteins | sample GraSoiAngelo_109_FD_185874 | JGI IMG/M metagenome (GOLD analysis project Ga0209577, IMG submission 185874) | Grasslands soil microbial communities from the Angelo Coastal Reserve, California, USA - 14_0903_12_20cm (SPAdes) (version 2) | ecosystem: Environmental > Terrestrial > Soil > Grasslands... | reverse complement strand
CCGAGTTTTTGCAGGCGGTACATGCCAACGTTTCGCATGCCGTCGCGCGGGTCGTGCGTGATGACCGCGGGGAGCGTGATGAAGGGGCCGGCATCTGCCGGCCAGCACGTCTGGATCGGGAGCACGTCGAGATTCGCGTCCTCGCCGGTGAGGACGATCTCCTGACAGGCGGCGCGTCTGACCGTCCGCGGCCGCGAGTCGGCGATCGACTTCAGCTTCTGGAGTCCGCGGACCTTCTGGATCATCCCTTGCGGAGGTTGCATCTCGAGCACGTCGCCGATGCGCTCGCCGACGGCGTCGAGTGAAGGCGCATCGAATGCCAGACACATGCGACGCTCGGTGCCGAACTGGTTGATCAGCAGCGGACGCTCCGAGCCCTTGACGTTCTCGAAGAGAAGCGCCGGCCCGCCCGCCTTCACGGTGCGGTCGACGATCTCGGTGATCTCGAGTTGCGGATCGACCTCTGCGCCGATGCGAACGAGCTCCCCTTCGCGCTCGAGCACCGCGATCCACGCGCGCAGGTCGGCAGGCGGCGCCATCAGCGCTCAGTCTAGGGCGCGAAGAGCAAGATCGACCGCCGCGTCCAGATCGAGCTCCGATCCGATCGCCCATTCGGCATCGGCGCGCTCGGCGAGCGACCGACGAACCACGGTCGCTGTCTCGTCGAACAGCTCGCGCTCGAACTGCTCGAGCTCGAATCCGTGGGCCTCGCACAGAGCTTCGTCGGCGGCGCAGAGTCGCGCGCACGCAGACTCGTCACCGCGGGCGAGCGCCGTCGCAGCCACCACGACAAGTGAATGGACGAGCGTATGCGCATCGCCCAGCGACGAACTCAATTCGAGGCTCTCGCGCATCCGCCCACGCGCGACGTCGAGGTCTCCGCGTTGGAGGTCGAGGGCCGCAACGCCCATCAGGGAATTTCCGATCGCGTACGTGTCACCAACGGCCCGAAAACCTTCGAGGGCTTCTTGGAGGAGGGACGCGGCTTGGTCGCGGTCGCCGCCCCACAAGATCTGGTGGAAGGCGACATTCGATTTCACGATCGAGGCTCCACGCACGTCTCCGGTTGCCTGCGCGAGTTTCAGCGCTTCTTCGTCGATGCTCTCGGAGCGCACCCTGTCGTCGAGCGCTGCATGTGCCTGAGCAAGATGCGTGAGCGCCAAAACAAGCCAGCGCGTGTCGCCGATTTGGCGAAAGAGATCGGCGGCTTCTCCCATCCGAATCAGCGTCTGCTCGGAATCGCCTCGTGACTCGCTGACGTGAGCAAACCCGAAAACCGCTCTTGCCCGAGCCTCTACCGATGCTCCTTCCTCGACAGCGAAGGCGCGCTCGTACCAGTGTCCGGCCTCGTCGGTGTAACCGCGGTTCCACCAGAACCGCCAGATCGTTCCTGCAAGCATCAACGCTCGTTCGCCGTCGCCCGAGTCGCACGCATACGCGAGCGCCTCGCGAAGATTGTCCTGCTCGAGCCGGAGCCGGTCGTACCACTGACGCTGGTCGGGTCCCGTGAGGTTCGGTTCGGCTTCCACTACGAACGCGAGAAAGAAATCTAGATGGCGGTCGCGGATCTCATCGCTCTCGCCGCTTGCGTCGAGCAACTCCACGCCGTATTCGCGGATGGTTTCGAGCATGAGAAACCGGCCTTGCCCGATCGGCTTGAGCAGGTTCCAGTCGACGAGGCCGGCGATCTCATCGAGGTCCGCAGTTGCAACCCGCTCGGCGGCGTCCAACGAGAAGGTTCCGCGGAAGGCGGCCAGGCACAAGAAGACGCGCTGGAGGCGAGGGTCGAGCAGGTCGTAGCTCCACTCGATCGTCGCACGCAGCGTCTGTTGACGCTCGGGCGCATCGCGCGCGCCGCCGGTGAGCAGCGGGAGACGTCGCTCGAGCCGTTCGAGCAAGAGCGGCGGGTCGAGAATCTTCACCCGCGAGGCCGCGAGCTCGAGCGCAAGCGGCAGCCCATCGAGGCGTCGGCAGATCTCCTCCACGGAGTCGTCGAAGCGGACATCGCGTTTCACCTCCCGTGCCCGCTCGACGAAGAACTCGACGGCCTGCGCTTGCGGAAGCGGATCCAGCGCGAACTCGCGCTCGCCGGTCAGACGAAGGCGAACACGACTCGTTGCCAGGAGCTTCAACTTCGACGAACCCGCAAGCAGCTCGCCGACTTCATTGGCAGCCGGCAGAAGATGCTCGAAGTTGTCGAGAAGCAGCAGAGCCTCGGCGTGTCGTAGGTCGTCGAGGTCTCGCACGCCCGCCGCCTGCGCCATCGTGGGCGCGACGAGCGCCGGATCTTGAACGGGTGCAAGCGAAACGAAGTAGACGCTGTCCTGGAACTCGTCGACGAGCTCCGCAGCCACCTGCAGCGCCAGACGGGTCTTCCCGCTGCCGCCAGGCCCCGTTAGCGTCACGAGCCGCGTAGCGTTGCGGAGCAGCGCAAGGAGCTCCGCAAGCTCGGTTTCGCGCCCGACGAGGGGCGTAGCGGTTACCGGCAGGTTCGTCCGGTCGATGCTCTTCAGCGGTGGGAAGTCGTGGTCGCCGAGCTGGTAGATGCGTTCCGGTGCGGTCAGGTCTTTGAGCCTGTGCTCGCCGAGATCCCGAAGCTCCTCCGCACCGACGAGATCACGCGTCGCCTGCGAAATGAGCACTTGCCCGCCGTGGCCGACCGCGGCGATGCGCGCTGCCCGGTGAACATCGATTCCGACATAGCCCTCCTCCGTCAAGAGCGGCTCGCCTGTGTGGAGTCCAATTCGCACGCGAATTGGACCTTTCAATGCGCGTTGCGCATCCGCGGCCGCAGCGAGCGCCTTGCCGGCACGCGCGAAGGCAACGAAGAAGGCATCGCCCTGGGTGTCCACCTCGACACCACCGTGCCGCGTGAACGCATCGCGCAGCGCGTGTCGATGCGCTGCAAGCTCATCCGCGTATGCGTCACCGAGCTCGTGCAACAGACGCGTCGAGCCCTCGATGTCCGTGAACAGGAAGGTGACGGTGCCGGCTGGAAGATCAGCCGACGCCACTCGAGACTTCCTCGAGCGTAAGACCCTGACCGTCCACGCGCGCGTCTTCGAAGTTCACGTCGGCGAGCTCGAGGACGCGCTGCTCGAGTGCCGGGAAATCACGCGGCCACGGCCCGCCCGGGATGAACGCACGCGCCGCTTCGACGGCGCCCCAGATGCGGCCCGCCTTCGCAGTGTCGCCGTCGAGGGCAAATGCCAGCGCGAACTGGCTGAGGTACCACGACAGGCCAACGCGGTCTTGGATCTGTTGCGCAAGCTCGAGTGACTCGTGAAGGAGGCATTTCGCATCATCGACCCGGCCCTGGGCGAGCGCGACCTCCGCGAGCGCGCTTTGGGTTCCCGCGCGCCACCACCGCCAGCCGATGTTCTTCGCAAGCGCAGCGCTCTCTTCGAGGAGCGCGACGCCACGTTCGACCTCGCCGGCCTGCAACGCAAGTGCACCGAGCAACGACAGCGGTTGGCATGCACCTTTGTCGTCAACGAGACGCCGGTGCAGCACGAGGCTCCGTTCGGCGCGATCGCGCGCGAGTTGGACATCACCGTGCTCGAGTGCGCTGATCGACAAACGGTGCAGGAGCACGGCGATCCCGTGCTCGTTCTTCTCCTGTTCGTAGATCGCGAGGCTCTCCTCGCACAACCGTTCTGCGAGCTCGAAGTCGCCGGAGAAGTGCGCGGAGCTCGCGAACGATCGCAAAGCGGGCGCCCGCAGCAGGGGCGGCGCGTCGTCGGCGCGTTCGAGGAAGGCGCGGAACCACCGCATCCCCTCCTCGGTGTAACCGAACACCCAGAATTGCTCGAGCGCTGTGGCCAGGGCGAGCCCGAACTCGATCTCGTCGTGCTCGAGCGCCCAGGCGAGCGCCGCGCGGAGGTTTGCCACCTCGGGAAAGACGATCTCCGGTTGCTGCTCGTTCGGGACATCAGTGTCGAGCGAAGCCGTGACCGTGAGCGCGCGGTAGTACGCAGCGTGCCGCTCGCCCAGCGTCTCCACGTGGGGCAACTCCGCTAGCCGCTCGAGCGCAAACTCACGAATCGTCTCCAGCATGAGAAAGCGCGTTCCTGCGAGCGCCTTGATAAGGCTCGCCTCCACGAGCGCGCCGAGCGTTTCGACCGTCGCCTCGGCGACGACCTCCGCCGCCTCGAGCGAGAACGTTCCCGCAAACACCGCGAGCTTCGAGAACAGCTCCTGCAGTTCCGCAGAGAGAAGGTCGTAACTCCATTCGATCGTGCCGCGCAGGGTTCGCTGGCGTTCCGGCGCGTCGCGCGCTCCGCCGGTGAGGAGCGGCAGCCTGCGGTCGAGTCGCTCGAGCAACGTCCGCGCATCCATCGTTCGCAAGCGTGCTGCCGCAAGCTCGAGCGCAAGCGGTAAGCCGTCCAGATGGCGGCAGATCTCCGCGGCGCATTCGTCCGGCGTGAAATCTCGACGCACCCGCCGGGCGCGCTGGACGAGTAGTTCGACGGCGGCTCCCTCGGACAGCGGATCGACTGCGTATTCGCATTCGTCGCGAAGTCGCAGCGGCGCGCGGCTCGTCGCGAGGACCTTCGCCGTCGGACCGGCCTCGAGGAGTGCGGTGACATCCGGAGCGGCGTCGAGCAAATGCTCGAAGTTGTCAAGCACGAGCAGCGCATGACGGTCGGCGATCTCCTCGAGCTCACGCGCGCCGACGGTGCGGACGATCGTCGGTCGCACGAGTTGCGCCGACGTGAGCGGTGCAAGCGGGACGAAGAACACGCCGCCCGGAAAGTCGTCGAGAAGCTCCGCGGCCACCTGAAGCGATAGCCGTGTCTTGCCACTGCCGCCCGGCCCTGTCAGCGTGACAAGCCGCTCGCCGTCGTTCAGCATCGCGGACAGCTCTGCCAACTCTGTCTCGCGTCCGACGAGTGGATTCGACGCGACGGGGAGGTTCGTCGTGTTGAGGCTCTTCAGCGGCGGAAAACCGCCCTCGCCGAGTTGATAGATCCGCTCGGGCGCGGTCAGATCCTTGAGGCGATGTTGGCCCAGGTCGCGCAGTCCGTCCGGCCCGCACAGGTCACGCGTCGATTGCGACACAAGGATCTGGCCGCCGTAACCAATCGAAGCGATACGCGCCGCCCGATGCACGTCGATGCCGATGTACCCCTCGTCGGTCACGAGCGGCTCACCCGTGTGCACTCCCATCCGCACGCGAATCGGCCCCGTCAACGCGGACTGTGCATCGCGTGCCGCTGCCAGCGCCTCGGACGCGCGCGAGAACACGACGAAGAACGCGTCGCCCTGCGTGTCCACCTCCACGCCGTCGTGCCGCGCGAAAGCGTCACGCAAGACGCGGCGGTGCTCGGCGAGCACCTCGGCGTACTCGTCGCCCAGTTCGTGCAGCAGGCGCGTCGAGCCCTCGATGTCCGTGAACAGGAAGGTGACGGTGCCGGTGGGGAGCTCGGCCACCGCCTAATGATGCGACGCCGTCGCAGGAAGGTCTAGCGGCGCGCGCGGCGGCGGTGGCGCAGCCAGTGCGTCGTCTCGCCCAGGGCGATCACGCCGACGAAGACGAGGCCGACGATCAGCATGCCCGTGATGACGTTCTTGCCCTCCTTCGCCGCGGACTGCGCGGCGACGATCAGCTGCACGAGCGCGAGCATCGCCGGCGACTCTAGCGCAGGCGAACGCGATGGGCTTCGAGCGACTGCGCGACGGCTTCGTCACCTACCGCACGGCGTGCGAGGCGCTCGAGCGGCTTCGGATCGTTGTCAAGGCGCAGGCTGTTCCGCGCTTCCTCGAGCGACCCGCGTCCGAGCAGCGCGGAGGTCCCGGCCCAAACGGCACCGTCCCCCGCAATCCCGTCGGCCTGCAGGTACGCGCAGAGCGCAATCAGTTCCGCCAGATCATTGACGGCCTCGACTGTCCCGACTTCCTCGATGCGCACGAGACCGTGCGCGTACAGGTAGTCGCCGAGCAGGAGCGCGGTGTCCCCGTCCGCTGGGCGAAAAAGGCGCGGCAATCCGTAGTGGAGGAGGTAACCCTCGTAGATCGTCTCGATCCCGAGTGCGAAGCGTTCCTCGGCGAACGTCGAGAAGACGGGAATCCGTTCCTGCTCGTCAGGTGGACGAAGAGCCGCGACCCAGAGCGCGCTCTCGCGGGCCGCTTCGGTCGCAATCGTGTCCCAGATCTCAGCCGTCGAAAGCTGCAATTGCCTCGATCGTCCGGTCGATCTCCTCGTCGCAGTGCGCGAGCGAGATGAAGATGGCCTCGAACTGACTCGGCGCGACGTAGATCCCGCGCGCGAGTAGGTGGCGGAAGAGCCCGGCGTACCGTTCGGTGTCGCAGCGCTGCGCCTGCTCCAAGTCGCGCACGGACTCGTCCGTCATGAACAGCGTCGCCATCGCGCCGACACGTTGCACGTGGCCGTGCGGGGCCAATCCGGCTTCGAGCCGCGCGCCGCGATGCTCGAGCCCCTCGTACACCGCGCGGTCTTGTAACCGCCGCAAGACCGCGAGCCCCGCCGCCGTCGCAAGCGGATTGCCCGACAGCGTTCCCGCTTGGTACACGTCGCCGCTCGGCGCAAGGCAATCCATGATCTCGGCGCGACCGCCGAACGCCGCGAGCGGCAAACCACCGCCGACGATCTTTCCGAGGATGGTCAGATCCGGCATCACCCCGTAGCGCTCCTGGGCACCGCCGCGCGCGAGACGGAAGCCTGTGATCACCTCGTCGAAGACGAGCAGCGCTCCGGATCCGTCGCAGAGCCGGCGCAACGCCTCGAGGTATCCACGCTCGGGCGGAACGACGCCCATGTTTCCGGCAACCGGCTCGACGAGGATGGCCGCAAGGCCTTCCCCGTATTGCGTGACTGCCGCGGCGACGGCGTCGACGTCGTTGTATGGACACACGATCGTGTGGCTGGTCGTCGCGGTCGGGACTCCGGGGCTCGACGGAATCCCGAGCGTCGCGACTCCCGACCCGGCGCTTGCGAGCAATGCATCCGAGTGACCGTGATAGCAGCCGGCGAACTTGATGATTCGGTCGCGAGCAGTGAACGCGCGTGCGAGACGAACGGCGCTCATCGCAGCCTCCGTCCCGGACGAGACGAGCCGGACCTTCTCGACCGAGGGAACCGCGTCGACGATCTCCGCTGCAAGCTCGACCTCCGCTTCGGTCGGGGCACCGAAGCTCGTTCCGCGAGCCGCCGCGGCGCGCACGGCTGCAACCGCTTCGTCGTCCGCGTGCCCGAAGAGAAGCGGGCCCCACGACATGACCCAGTCGAGATATCGGTTGCCGTCGACGTCCTCGAGGTAGGCGCCGCGAGCGCTCCGCACGAAGAACGGTTCGTCGAGACCGACGGCGCGCATCGCGCGGACCGGGGAGTTGACGCCGCCGGGTATCAGTTCGAGCGCGCGGCGATAAAGATCACTCCGCATGCGAAGCATGCGGCGTTCTTGCACGCCGTTATTCATCTCTCACGAGCGAAGCGACGTGACTAACCCCACCCCGCAAAAAGTGCGGAGCATTTTTTGCGGAAATCAGAGCCAGCTCGCCAGCTCCTTCGTCCAGTACGAGACGATGACGTCGGCGCCCGCGCGCTTGATCGCGGTGAGCGACTCGAGCGCAGCCTGCCTTTCGTCGAGGAGTCCCTTCGCCGCGGCCGCCTTGATCATCGCGTACTCGCCGGAGACGTTGTACGCAGCGAGGGGAAGGTCGAACTCCTCGCGCACGGCGCGGATCACGTCGAGACAGGGAAGCGCGGGCTTCACCATCAACATGTCAGCGCCCTCGCCGACGTCGAGCTCGCATTCGCGCAGCGCCTCGCGCACGTTCGCCGGATCCATCTGATAGCCGCGGCGATCGCCAAAAGCGGGCGTGGACTCGGCCGCTTCGCGGAACGGGCCATAGAACGCCGAGGCGTACTTCGCGGAGTACGCGAGGACCGGCGTCGAGTCGAAGCCGTCCTCGTCGAGCGCCGTGCGGATCGCGGCGACACGTCCGTCCATCATGTCGCTCGGCGCCACAGCGTCGGCACCGGCGTCGGCATGACTGATGGCCGTGCGGGCGAGCAGCTCGAGCGTCTCATCGTTGTCGACGTGCTCGCCGTCGAGCACGCCGCAGTGGCCGTGCGAGGTGTACTCGCACAGGCAGACATCGGTGATCAAGACGAGGTCGTCGTGCCGTTCGCGCAGCGCACGAAGCGCGTGCTGCACGATGCCGTCGTCGTCCCAAGCGCCGGAGCCCTCGTCGTCCTTGTCCTCCGGGATGCCGAAGAGGATGACCGCCTGCACGCCCGCGGCGACGAGGTCATCGGCTTCGCGCGCGACAGTCTCGAGCGAGTGGCGGCGCAAGCCGGGAAGGTCATCGTTCGCAAACGCCTCCGGCCCGACGAAGAGCGGCATCACGAAGTCCTCGAGCGAGAGCCGCGTCTCGCGCACAAGTCCGCGCAGCCCGCTCGTGCGCCTGAAGCGGCGCAGCCTCGTGACCGGGAACGAGCTCATCGCTCTAAGCGTAGTCCGAACCGTACGGGGTCAGACCCCGTACGAACCGGACGATGTCACGGGACCGTGACACATCGTCAACAGCCGGATTTGCAGGCGGAAGGTCACTGCATCGCGCTTGACAGCGCGGCGGTTAGGCGAGAAGTCGCCGCGCCGCGAGTCTCGCACCCGCGCCGAAGATCGCACCGAGGCCAGCGAGCCACGCGAGCTCACGCGCGACGGTCGCCCACGGCCGCGCGTCGTAGAGGGACGAGCTGAAGTAGCGAACGGCGTGCGCGAACGGCAGCGCATCGCTGATCCACCCGGCGACGGGGACCACCTGTGCCGGGATGAGGCCGACGAAGACGATCGGCATCACCACGAGCACCGCGACGAGCGAGGCCGTGCGCGACTCGCGCGCCAGCGCACCGAGCAAGGCGCCGAGAGCGCCGAGCGCCGCGCCCGCTAGCACGAGACCGACCGCAAGCAGGGGCAACCGTGCCCATGGTTCCCCGCCCACCACGCCGCCGATCTCCACGATGGCGCCGAAGACCAGCGCGATCGCGAGTCCGAGCGCGAGCGCGACGATCGCAGCGAGAGCCACCTTCGCCCAGATGAGCTCGCCGAGTGAGACCAAGCCGCGGACGAGCCGTCCGACCGCGTTCTCGTCGCGTTCCGCCGCGAGTGCTCCGGCGGCGAGGAGCAACGCGAGGAACGTGATCGTCAGGCCGAGCGCGTAGGCCTGTACCTGCGCGGAAAGCAGTGAGCTGCGCGACTTCTCCGGGGCGCGCTCGAGCCCGATCGGATTCGCCGTCGACGCGAGCAGACTGCCGGTGAAACCGAGCGCCACACCCGCGATGCGCGAGAACTGCGCGACCTGGTCGCGTGCGCGACTTTTTGGGAGGGTCAGCAGGAGCGTGTGCATGCGTTCGAGTCCGAGCACGTGGTACTTGCGACCCACGAACGTTGCGTTACCGCCGTTGAGGATCAGTTGCACGTAGTGGAGATCCGTTCCGACGTACGCACGTTGCAAGTGCCGGTTCAAGGAGTACACGAGCGCCTGTAGCTGTTGCGTGACGCGCGTCGAGATGCCGCCCTTCGTCGTCTCGTAGACGAGGTTCGGCGACGCAATCCCGCTCTTCAGATCGTTGAGGAATCCCGGCGGCACCGTCAGGGTCGCGACGACCCGCCCGGCCCGCAGCGCACGGCCGGCCTCGCCGGAAGACATCCGCAAGAGATGCACGTTCTTGCCGACCTCGCGGATCGCGTCGTTGATGCGAAAGTTCTCGCCGCCGACCCTGACCACGGCGGGGAGGTGATCTTCGTCGACGAGCGCGACGCGCGGCTTCGAGCTCCCGTAACCGGCGACGAGCCCGACGAGCGCGGCCACGAGGAGCGGATACGCAACGAGAAGCGAAAGCAGAAGCGGCGAACGGCGCAGCACGCGGAGGTCCTTTCCGAGCACGAGGAGAACCCGGCTCACGTGAAGACCTCCTCCGCGTGAACGCGCTCGTATTCGTCGACGGGACCGGCGAAACGCAGCCGTCCGCGCTGCAAGACGGCCACACGCGTTGCGTAGAGCTCGAGCTCGTCGAGGTTCTGCGTTGCAAACACGACGGCGCCTCCTTGCTCTCGCACGACCGTGACCGTGTCCCACAATCGCCGGCGTTGGCCCGGATCGAGCGACGCAGTCGGCTCGTCGAGTAAGAGGACGCGTGGCGTCCCGAGCATCCCGACGGCGACGTTCAAGCGCTGGCGGTTCCCGACCGACAGCGTCGAGGTCGGGCGATCCGCAGGAAGGTCGAACCGCTCAAGCAGCCGTTCGGCGGCGGCTTGCGGATCCGGCTCGCCTTCGAGCCGCGCGAAGAGCTCGAGGTTCTCGCGCGCCGTCAAGCGGTCGTAATACGCCGGGCGCTGAGGTACCCAGCCGACGCGGACACCGTCCGCGCGGTCGACGGTTCCGGCTGAAGGCTCCAGTGCCCCGGCGAGGATGGCGAGCAAGGTGGACTTGCCCGCGCCGTTCGGCCCGATCAGTGCCAGCGCCTCGCCCGGGGCCACGTCGAGATCCGTCGGTTCGAGCGCGACCTGCGCTCCGAACCGGCGCGCAACGCCGCGCGCGCGCAGGAAGGCGTCACTCACCGCTGCGCGGCGACAGGCGGTGGAGTTTCTTCCAGCTCGACCTCGACCGGCGGCGTTCCGCCCTCGCGCCAGCGTTCGAGCGTCACACGCTCGGCGAAGAACTCCCAGACCGCACGTCCGGCTGCGAGCAACGGCAGCGCGACGAGCGCCCCCGGCAAGCCGTAGATCTCGCCGCCGGCGAGCAAGCCGAAGATCACGAGCAGCGGGTGCAACCTCAAGGCGCTGCCCATCACATTCGGCACGACGATGTGCCCCTCGACTTGGTGGATTGCGAGGAAGAGGGCGGTCACCCAGAGCGCCGACAGCGGATGCACGACGAGCGCGTAGAGAAGCGGCGGAATCGCGCCGAGCCAGGGGCCGAGATAGGGAATCAACTCGGTCACCGCAGTCCAAGCGCCGAAGAGCAGCGCGTACTTCTGGCCGTGCGGCAACCAGCCGAGCACGCCGAGCAACCACAACCCGATTCCCGCACTCGTGCCGATGATCAGCGACACGAGCGCCTGGCCACGCACGTACGACGTCAGAGACTGCTCCATCCGAATGAGCAGCGATGGCGAGCCGGGCCTCGGCGGAAAGCGTCGGTCGGTCCAACGTGCCAGTCTCGGGAAGTCGAGCAGCATGTAGATCGAAACGACGAGGATGATGATCGCGCTGAAGATCAGCTTTCCGATCGAGATCGCAGCGCCCTCGGCGAACGTCACCACCTTATGGGTGTACTTGCCGACGTCGTGCCGACGGATGTCGCGAACGAGGCGATGGCCCTTGTTCTCGACATGGATCCCGCCGAGCCGATGGTTGTCCAGCCAGTGCTGCAGGCTGTCGACGTCACGGTCGGCGGCAACCTGGCCGGTTCGTCCGTTCACGTTCGTAAAGTAGGAGTCCACCCGCTTTGCAGCCGTCTTCGTGTCGTTCACGACGACGGTGCCGAGAGCGCCGATGGCCGCGATCACGACGAGCGCGAAGATCAGGTACACGATCGCGACTGCGAAGCCGCGCGGAACTCGGAGCGCTGCAATCACGCGGACGAGCGGGCTCAAAAGCAGCGCGATGAGGAGCGCGACGAGAAACAGGAAGAGGACGTGACGGACAGCGCCGGCCACCGCCCACGCAAGGATCAGCACAAGCGGCAGGCCGACGAGCTGGATCCAGCGCGGGATCTCGATCTTCGCCGCCGGCGGAGGGCGCATCGCAGCGATCGTAGCGCCGGGGTCGCACGGCTCCCGGACGGCGAGCCGGACTGGTTTACAGCTGTCGACGGCGCCCTGGCGCTCGATCGTCACGATCTCTGGGAGGAAGTCCCCGTCCGACGCCGCGTTCGACTGTCACAAAGTCGGCCCGATGGAGGTTTGCCAGACGACTCCCCGTTCGTTACGGTGGCGCGGATGCCGGCCTCCCCCCAGAGAGCCGCGGCGGCACGGCGCGCACGGGCTCGGCGTCGTCAGCGCGGTGCCGAACACAGGCTGCGGCGTCTCGCGATCCTCGTGATTATCGCGGGCGCGCTGATGGGGACGTTGATCGTCGCTGCGTTCGGCGAAGGCTCGCCGGAGATGATCCCGCAGACTCTCCCGCCGCCCGCGTCGCGTCTGCTGCCGGCGTCGCCGCCGACGCCGATGAGCGTTGCGTTACGCGGCGGCCTACGAATCCAGATGCCGGTCCCGCAAGGGCGCGTGACAGCGATCGGCTACCACGCCGCGGCGGACGGTGCACTCGCCTTGACGCCACTCGGCCACCAGGGAAACGAAGGCGTGCTCGCGTCGATCGCGCACAAGGTCTTCGGCGGCGGACACGGCCCGTTCGTCTACTACCAGTTGAGCGGCGGCGAGAAGGACGTCCTCGACGTCGGCGCGCTTCCGGGAACCGACGTGTACGCCCCCGTCGACGGCACGGTCGTCGGAATCACGCCGTACATCCTCAACGGCACGGAATACGGTGCGCGCATCGATCTGCAACCAACCGCCGCGCCGTCGCTCGTCGTGTCGTTGACTCAGCTGACGCCCGATCCCGCGCTCACCGTCGGCTCGACCGTCTCGGCGTCGAACACGAAGGTCGGTCGCGTAATCGACCTCTCGGGTGTCGAACGGCAGGCACTCGCTCGCTACACGCAGGACGCGGGGAACCACGTCTCGATCGAGCTCCGCCCCGCCGCCACGCTGACGCTCCCCTGAGAATCCTCTTCGTCGCGGACGTCGTCGGCGTGCCCGGCCGCCGCGCGGTCGAGGAACGCTTGCCGTCCCTCCGCGAGGAGTTGCACGTCGATGTTTGCGTCGTGAACGGCGAAAACGTCGCCGACGGCGTCGGGATCACTCCGAAGCTCGCGGACAAGCTGCTCGCGTCCGGTGCCGACGCGATCACGCTCGGCAATCACGTCTGGCGCCGCGGTGAGATCGTTCCGTACCTCAAGGAAAGCGACCGCGTCGTTCGGCCGGCGAATCTGTCGAACCTCGCGCCGGGGCGCGGATTGGCCTTCGTTCCCGCGGCGGACGGCACGGAGGTTGCCGTGATCAACCTGCTCGGTAAGTTGTTCCTCGCTCCCGCGCTGTCGCCGTTCGAGATCGTGGAGGAACTCGTCGAGCAAGCGGCTGCGCGAACACCGGTGATCGTCGTCGACATGCACGCGGAGGCAACAAGCGAGAAGGTTGCGCTCGCGCGCCTGCTGGAAGGAAAGGCGACCGCGGTAATCGGAACGCACACGCACGTGCAAACGAACGACGCGCGCGTGCTGCCCGGCGGCACGGCGGCCATCACCGACGCCGGCATGACCGGTCCCCACGACTCCGTGATCGGAGTCCAGGCAGATCTCGCGCTTCGCAGTCTGCGCACGGGCATGCCGATCCGCTTCGAGACGGCGCAGGGAGACGTGCGTATCGAGGGCGTGCTCGTCG
>Ga0209577_10004240_pt1 | contig 13470 bp, 9 predicted proteins | sample GraSoiAngelo_109_FD_185874 | JGI IMG/M metagenome (GOLD analysis project Ga0209577, IMG submission 185874) | Grasslands soil microbial communities from the Angelo Coastal Reserve, California, USA - 14_0903_12_20cm (SPAdes) (version 2) | ecosystem: Environmental > Terrestrial > Soil > Grasslands ... | reverse complement strand
GGGGTGCCGTCGTCATCGAGCTCGGCGTGTTTCCCGTCCTTGCGGCACTCGCCTCGCTGTGGCCGGCGCCCGGTGAGAGCTTTCATCCGGAGCTTCGCGCCTTCCGTAGCCTCTCACTCGCGGGTCTGATCACCTTCGGCTGGTACACCGCGGTCAAGGCGTCGTATCTGTCGACCGTGTTCGGCACGTACGTCGTGGAGCGAAACCTGATGTACGTGATCCCGCTCTTGCTGGTCGGAACAGCAGTGTGGCTCGAAAGGCGGAGCGTCCATCCGGCGGCGCTCGCCGTCAGCGGCATCGCCGTTCTCTACGTCGTCTTGAAGACGCCGTATGGACTCCTCGTCGGATCGCACTTCTACTCCCAGGCTCCCGGCGCCGCGCTGATCGAGTGGCTCAACCGCACGTCGGTTGGCCTGACACCGACCGACGCGAAGGTTCTCCTCGTGCTCATCCTGCTCGCGGCGGTTGCCGTCCTTCTCGTCCCGCGATACATCCCGCGCGCCGGCTTGTCTCTTGCCCTCGCCGTTGCGGCCTTCGTCCTCGTCTGGGGCAGCGTCGGGGCCGTCGCCGGCGCAAGCGCGTCGAACGCGTCGTCCCGCGACGACCTCTCGAACATCCACGGCGATCCAACTTGGCTCGACGAGCAGACACACGGCGCGCCGGCCCTCTATCTCGGACAGCAGATCCAGGATCCGAACAGCGAGCAGCTGCTCGAGTTCTGGAATCGCTCGTTGAAGGCGGTCTGGAGCCTCGACGGGACCGCACCGGGTCCCGGGCCCACGCTGACGCCCAACGTGCGCGGCATCCATGGAGCCCTCTACCCGGATCCGCATTACCCCTACGCGGTCGCGGAGCCGGGGATCGACGTCGTCGGATCCGTCGTCGCAACACACGCCCACAAGGCTGGCGGCGGATTCCAGCGCTGGACGCTGTATCGCGTCGCAGAACCACTGCGCCTGCGTTACGCGGTGACAGGACTCTACGCCGACGGGTGGTCCGGACCGAACGACACGGCGTACACCCGCTACTCAACCGCCGGCGATCGGGCGGGCACGATGCGCGTGCTCGTCTCGTGGCGGCAGTGGCCCGGACCGAACTCGGCGAAGGTGACCGTACTCATGGGGCGGTTGGCGATCGGCCCCGACAAGCAACCGGCGATCGGGAAGATCACCGAGGTTCGGACGTGGCGCATACGTGCGAAGCAGTCGAAAACCTTCGCGTTGCGGGCTCCCGGGCCACAGTTTCGCGTCGAGGTACACGTCTCGCCGAAGTTCATGCCCGCGCAGCTCGTCTCGACGTCGAGCGACCGCCGGGAGCTCGGGGCCCAGGTGCAATACAACTTCACTTCATCGCCGCGCAGACATAGGTAAAGCGGTAGCGAAGGAGAATGCGCGCGAGCGGCGCGACGCCCTCGAGGACGCGGAGTCCGGAAAGCAGCGGGCGTGGTAACGCAACGCGCTGCGGCGAGAAGAACGGGCGAAGTGCGACGCGATTCCAGCCGGTGGCCCGTAGATCTGCGATCACGCCCTCGACGTCGTACTGGCGCGGGTTGACGTCGAACACGAGCTTCTTCCGCGTGTATCCGGCCACATGGGTGAAGAACGGCCGGCGTTCGTCTGCGTAGTAGATCGCGCGAAAGCAGGTCGTAACCGCGACCGGCTCCGGCGGGACGTAGTCGTTCAGGTCTGCGGCAACCGCCTCGTGGCCTCGCTCCAAAGCTGCAGCGACCATCTCGCGACTTCCGTCCACCCCCAGGTATCGCACCTCTTCGGGGAGGAAGTCCGCGAACGCGGCATCGCCGCACGCGAGATCGAGTAGCAAGTCTCCCGCCTCGAGCCTCGGACCGAGCTCGGTGACCACGCGCGCGCGATGCGCGAGATACGCGCGCGCGTCGGCGTACGCGCGCTCCGACCATGAGCTCACCAGAGCGCGAGTAGACGCTCGGGATGCTTGCGCAGAAAACGAGCCATCGCTTTCACGTGCCACCAGTTCCTCACCGTGAAGAAGCGCTTGTCGATGACCGCCTGATACTCGTGGTGAACGACGGCGTCCGGGACCCACCAGCGTTCCCATCCCGCCTTCATCGCGCGGTAGCTCAGATCGATGTCCTCGACGTAGAGCTGGTACCCGTCATCCCAGCCGCCGATCTCCTGGAGCATCGTCCGCCGCATCAGGAGAAACGCGCCGAGCATCGTGTCCACCTGCAGCGGCCGGTCCGCCGGCGCATCGAGGAGGTAATGGCGGCGCTGCCACCGCAGAGGCGGAAAAAGCAGGCGGAGGGGCGTGCGACGCACGACGGTTCCCGCGATCGTGGGAAATGCGCGCCGCGAAGCCTGCAGTGTGCCGTCGGGATTGACCATCTTCGGCCCGGCAACTCCGCAACGAGGATGCGAATCCGCGAATGCGACGAGTTGCGCGACGGCATCAGGCTCAGGGATCGCATCCGGGTTCGAAACGACGACGTACTCGCCGGAGGTAGTCGCGATGCCCGTGTTGATGTTCGCGGAGAAGCCGCGACGCTGCGCGTTCTCGAGCACGCGCACGCCTTCGGGAAGTCCGGTTACGCTGTTCGGCCCGTTCGCGACGACAACGAGCTCGTCCACCTGAGGCCGCAGCGCAGGTACCGACCCGGCGAGGAGACGCGCCTCGGCCGCGCCGGTGGAGATCACGATCGCAGAGACCTTCATGAGGCAATGACCTCGCGGTAGACCTCTGCCGTCCGCCGCGCCGTCTCCTCCCACGTGAACCGCTTCGCACGTTCGATTCCTGCCCGCGAGAGCCGACCTCGTTCGGCCAGCGCTTGCCGCACCGTCTCGGTGAAGTCGCTCCCGAACACGACGGCGTCTCCTGCGACCTCTTGCATCGCCGGATCTGCGGCCGCAGCGACGGGTGTGCCGCACGCCATGGCCTCCAGCATGGGTAGACCAAATCCCTCGTAGCGCGACGGCAAGACGACGCAGGCCGCCTGCTGGTAGAGGCGCACAAGTTCCTCCTTCGCCACGTAGCCGCGCAGCTGTGCGCCTCGTCGCTCGAGCTCGGCGGCAAGCGCTGCGTCTTTCGTCGGGCCGACAACGATCAGCTGCCGGCCGAGCTCGCGTGCAGCATCGGCCGCGAGCAGCGGCTGCTTGCGCGGCTCGATCGCACTGACGTACAGCAGAAAAGAGTCGTGGTCATCCCCTGGCCGAAAAGCCGGATCGACCCCGAGGTGCGTGACGACGATCTTCTCAGCGTCGACGCCGTACAGGTCGACGAGATCACGCTTCGTCCGTTCGGAGATCGTCAACACTCGCTGAGCGCGGCGGACTGCACGCCGCACGACGAGCTTGAAGGTCCAACGCATGCGCGCCCGCATGACGGTCGGATCGCGCTCCCACGAGAGATCCTGGACCGTCACTACGGCCGGCGCGGGACATGCAAGCGGAAGCGCGTGCAGGAAATGCGCCAGCGCGGGTCGCATGCGCCTCAACAGCCGCGACATGCCCCAGGCCATGCGCAGTTCTTGGCTCCGCGCCGGGAGCGCGACCGGCTGTACGCCCTCCGGCACGAGATCGGGGCGACGCGTGATCGCGGCAAAGGACAGATCGTCTGCGACCTGCGGCAATACACGCAAGAGTTCCGCCACGTACGTCTCATCGCCGGTGCGCTGGCGCCCCAGAACGTCCGCGTCGACCACGACCAGCGGACGCGTCACGCCGACGCCTCGCGGTAGACGTCGATAGTCGCCTCGGCCGCCGCACGCCACGTGAACATGCGCGCTCGCTCGCGTCCTCGACGCACGAGGTCGTCGCGTTGCAGCACGGCGCGCTCGATCCCCGAGGCGATCTCGGCCGGATCGAACGGATCGACGAGAACTGCGGCACCGTTCGCAACCTCCTCGGTCCCGCCGCCGCGACTCGTCACAACCGGCGTCCCGCAGGCCATCGCCTCGAGCACCGGAATGCCGAAGCCTTCGTAGAGCGACGCATAAGCGAAGCAGCGTGCACCGCGATAGAGACGCGCCAACTCGTCGTCCGGGACGTCGCCGAGCCAGCGCACCCCGTCCCCGTTCACCTCGACGTCGCCCCAACCCGGAGCGCCGACGACACGAAGTTCGAGTCCCGTCCGGCGCGCCGCTGCGGCGATACGAGCAAGATTCTTCCGGGGCTCGAGCGTGCCGACCGCGAGGATGTAATCGCCGTCCGCCGACGGGCCGGCGCGCGTGAACGTCTCATCGACGCCGTTCCGCACGACGCGGATCCTCTCTTCCGGAAGCGACAGGAGCTCGATGAGCTCGCGCTTCGTGAACTCCGAAACCGCGATCACGAGACGGGCGGTCCGTAGGACGTGCGGAATGACGACCGGCCCGTACATCCGCGACCAGGGGTTGAAAGCGTGAGGGTGCCGGAAGACGGCGAGATCGTGCACGGTGACGACGAGCGGAACGGACGAGCGGATCGGGCCGCGATAGGTTGGGCAGTGCAAGACGTCGTCACGCCGCGCCGCCGGGCCGAGGACGAACGGATACCAGAGCGCATCGCGCGGAAGATTCCACAGGCGCGCGCGCCCCCCGAACGCGAGTGGATGCACGTTCACGTCCTCCCGGCGCTCGAGCTCCCGCATGAGTCCGTTGATGTAGCGGGCCGTTCCCGCGCGCGTTTGCGCGAGAGGCGTGACGTCGATACCGACGGTGAGCATCACCGCGCGTCAGCGTAGCCCTGCAGATGGACGCGCCCGGTCTCGACCCACGTGAAGCGTCGCGCGTGCGCGAGGCCACGCTGGACGAGCTCGTCCCGGCGCGCAACGGCTTCGCGGACGCCTGCCGCAATCGCTTCCACGTTCTGCGGGTCGACGCGAATCGCAGCGTCGCCGCTCGCCTCGTCCAGCGAAGGATGCGCGGAAACGACGCACGGGACTCCGCAGGCCATCGCCTCGAGCACCGGAATGCCGAACCCCTCGAACCGCGACGGATAGACGAAGACGGATGCCCCGCGATACAGCGGCGCGAGCCCCGAGTGCTCGACGTAGCCGAGATCGCCGAGCGCCAACAGCGTAAGCCCGTCGAGAGCGGGCGCAGCCTCGCGGAGGGTGCGAAGGTTCTTTCGCCAGTCATCGGTTGCGGTCGTGAAGGCATACGGTCGGTTGCGCTCGTGCCGTTCGCCGTCCGGGCGGAAGGTCTCGTCGACGCCGGGATACGCAACGCGCAACCGCTCGCGCGGGATGCCGAGCGTCGCAGTGATGTCGTTGGCGGTGTACTCGGAGTTCGTGAAGACGACATCGCAACGTTTAGCCGCCTGCGCGTTCGCCGTGTGCATGCGCACCGTTCGTCGGTGCAGATGTTGTGGGAAGTGCAACGGCCCGAGATCGTGGATCATCGTTGCGCGGACACCGGCGCGCTGCGGCGGCTGGAGCCAGTCCGTGAAGTGAAGAGCGTCGAAGTCGCCGATGAAGCGCTCCGCCGGCGGGGCTCCGATCGCAGTCCACGCACGCCGGATCGCATGGCCGAATGGAACCGTCACGACTCGGCGTTCGAGCGGAAGGCCAGTGAGCGCCTCGTCGAGGGAACGGCGGCCGCGAATGCTCACGGGGCCGAAGACGACAAGCTGGTGCTCGCCTCCGGCGGCGAGCATTCCCTTCAGCGCTCCGAGAATGTAGTTGCCGATGCCGGTTCGCGGATGCGAAAGCGGCGTGACGTCGTACGCGATCCTCACGAATGCGTGTAGCGGAACGCGAGGAACCGCACACCGAGCACGCGTTTGTCCGCAGTGTGCTCCACCTGCGCAGGGACGGCCGTTGGTGCGACCGTGAACGTCGCACGACAGGTTCCATCGGGCTGTTTCCGAAGGGGCAATCGAAGCGTCGCGATGCGCGCGGGCGCGAACGTGACCGCGGCGTGCGCTACACCAGACCGACCCGTCACGGTCTGCGCCGTCGAAAAGAGCGTGCCGTCGCTTCCGAGTGTCACGGCGAGGAAACCTCCCCTGCAGCGGAAGCGCGTATAGCTCAGTCGCGGCCCGGACCACACGTCGTTCGGGTACAAACCGACAACGCGGAACGCAAGGCTCAGGGTCCCGTTCGTCTTCAGAAGAACGGTTCCGATTCGACCGTCTCGAGCGATCACGCTTCCTGCGATGTTCGACGTTTGAGCAGAGAGAACGTATGGCACGCGCACTGCGTTTCCATCTGCTGCGAGCGTCCCGTCGGGTTGTGGGCTCAGCGACGTCTCCGGCAGATCACCCGGCGAGCGCGGACCGAGGTCGTAGACCCGTCGAATGCTGCGGTTGAAGAACTCGTTCTCCCAGAGCGCATTGGCGTTCAGGCTCGGACCGGGCCAGACGAAAGCCACTTCAGCATGACGTCCGACACGTCGGTCGATCCAGTCGCGAGGTTTGACGACCAGCCCCGTCGCAAGGCCGCCGGCCGCCGCACGCGGGAACCCGTGATTGAAGTCCTCGACCCGCTCATTTGCGAAAACGAGCCAGACGAGCACGAGCGCGGGCAAGACGTATGCGGCGCGGCGCGGAACCGCGGCGAATGCGCAGGCGAGCGCCACCGCCACCGCGACGACGACCAGCGACACCTCGGAAAGAGTGATCAGATGCTCCTGCAACCACCAGAGCGGGAGAATGGCCAGCGTGTCTGACTCGGCGGACGTGTCGATCAGGCGGTCGAACGGAAGCACGCCTGGCAGCGCGGCGGCCACGAGCGCGCACACGGCGACAGCACGTCCCGGTCGCGGAAGTCCACGCTCGATCCAGACGACCAGCGCGGTCAGAAGAAGCGGGGCGACGTAGAACAGATTGCGCTCCTCGACGCGCGGCGAGAGCGCAGACGCGAATGCCGCAACCTCGAGTGCGAGCCAGACGGAAAGCGATACCGCGGCGACGACGAAGACGCGCGCCCGGCGGTCGAGCGTACGCACCGTCGCAGCAAGAACGAGAAACGCGGCGAACGGCACGACGCCGACGTAGAGGTCGAGCTCGGCAACGTGGTAGAGCAACCAGCGGAGGACGTCCCCGAAGCGATAGTGGGCGTGACCGGTCACGCTGTAGCTGCCGAGCACATCGTACGGCGAGTGGCCGCGCGCAACCTCGACGATCAACGCGACGGTAACGGCGCTCACCACCACGGCGTACAGAACACCGAACGAGCGCACGGTGCGCCGGACGCGGCGTTCGACCAATCCGAGCAGCAAGGGAGCCGTGGCGACCGCCGGCAGGAGCACGACCGACTGCGTGCGTGCCAGGAACGCGAGCAAGCACGTCCCCGCCAACACGAGCTGTCGTGCGAAGGAGGGACGTTCGAGCGTAAGGACAAGCGCGAGCGCGACGCACGCAAACAGCGGGTAGAACAGCGTCTCGGTCATCAGCGTCCCGGTGTAGAGCATCGATGGCACGGCGACGGCGAGCGCCGCTGCGAGCAGAGACGGTGCAGGTCGCAGCATGCGCCGGGCCAGGAAGTAGACGGGCACCGCGGTCAGCGACATCGCGACCGAACCGATCACCTTCGCCGCGGCATAGGCGGCCGGCGCGGACGAGAAAAGCCGCCATGCGGGTGCGATCATCAATGGATAAAGAAAGCCGTACGCGCCGTGATGCTGGCCGCGGATCAGGAAGTGGCCGGTTGCGGCGAAGCTCTTCGCGAGCTCGGAGTAGACCAGCTCGTCGACCATGATCCACGGCGCGACGACGCGGCCCGCCAGCCACCAACGGACGGAGATCGACACGACGACGAGGAGCGCCAGCCATCCCCAGCCGGGTAGGGCGGCGAGCGTACTCCCCCGGACGGGCGGCGAGGGCTCGGGACGACCGTTCTGGGTGAAGCCGAGCTCCTCGAGGCGAACGCCGAGCTCCTGGGCAAAGGGTGTGCCGGGTTCGACGCCCACCTCCGCCGCGGCGAGTGCGACTTCGCGCACGACGGCATCCGCCACGGCCGTACCGCCCGCGGCTTCCTCGAGTGCTGCCGTGTATTCCTCGCCGACACGCTGGACGGCGTGAACGCGGTCGACATAGACACGGGCCGCGTCACTCATGGCGCGCTGGGTCGCTTCGCTCGCCGCGAGGAGCTCGAGCGCGGCCGCGAGCGCTGGAATCTCACCGTCGTCGACCGGCACCTTGAGTGCGACGTCGTCGGGCAACTCGGAGAACCAGCCGAGATCGCTCACGACGAGCGGCCGTCCAAGCGAGAGTGCACGGATCGCGCTTCCCGACGTCTCGCCCATCGTCGGTGCGCGCAGCGAGACACAAGCGTCGCAGGCCGCCATCAAGGACCACAGCCGGTCCTCGTCGACATAGTCCAAGCGCTCCACTCCGTCTCCGCCGAATCGGTCCATGTCGAACGCCGGCGATGCAGGCCCGACGAGCAGCAAGCGTGCGTTCCGATGTCGCCGGCGCACGAGGGCGAACGCGTCCAGCAACTGTGGGATGCGTTTGCTCGCGTTCATGTGGCCGAAGCAACCGAAGACCGGCCGTCCCTCGATCCCCGCGACGTCCACATCAGACACGGGCCAGGCGGGATGTGCAATTCGCCAGACCGAACCTTCGTAGCCGCGCCCGCGCACGCGTTCCTCAACGTAGTGGGAGTGCACGATCACACCGCTCGCCCGTGCGAGGACTTCGTCGACGAGCGGAAACTCGTCCGGCCGCGTCTCCCAGAGCGGCAACACGCGCCCTTCAAGGACACCGTGCGCTAGCAGACGGCCCGGGATACCCGCATCGCGTTCGAGCGCAGCGAGATACGCGCGGCCGTCCTTGCGACCGAGCGTCAGCCCGGCGACGAGGTGATGCAACACGAAGTCGTGGAGCACGACAACACCGGGACGGCGGCGCAACGCGTCGACGATCCATCCGTGCGCGTCGGGGTCGTTCCCGATGTGGTACAGCGCGACATCGGCGGCAATAGGACGCGTCCGGCCTCGGCGTGCGACTTCGACATCGACGAGCCGTTCGAGAACCGGCAGGAGAAGCGCGCTGTAATCGGCGATGCCGCTGCGCTCGGGAGGCAGCGGTGAGTAGTACGCGACCTTCACGCCAGCAAACGCGCGATCGTCTCGTCCCACGAGACGCGTCGGGCGATCTCTTTGCCGGCTCGCCCCCAGGCCTTCGCCTCGTCGACGTGTGCACGAAGCCATGAACAAGCTTCTGCGAGGGCGGCCGGACGCGGCTCGCAGACCAGCCCGGTCCTCCGATCGCTGACGACCTCGAGCGGACCGCCTGCATCGCTGGTCGTCACGACGGGTTTCTCCGCGAGGAACGCCTCGTAGGGAACCATCCCGAAATCCTCGTCGACGGGCGCGTAATACACGGCGAGACAGCGCGCATAGAGGTCCGCGAGTTCTGTTTCGTCGACACGCCCGGTGAAACGCGCACGTCCGTCCAGACCATGCCGACGCGCCACCTCCTCGAGGCGAGGACGGTCCGGCCCGTCTCCGACGATCACGCAGCGGAGCGAGTTGTCGGCAGCGAGCGCGTCGAGCAACAACTCGTGTCGCTTCGCGCGGTCGAGGCGGCCGACCGACAGGACGAAGTCGTCGTAGCTCTCCGTGCGGTACGGAAGCTCCTGCGGCGGGTGGGGCATCAACTCGGCCTGCAAACCCGTCGCGCGCTCGAGCCGCCCTGCGACGTTCCGCGAGGTTGCGAAGAGCTTGCGCGCCTCCGCGAGCGAGACACGATCGAGCCGTTGCACCGCACGGCGCGCAGCGCGGTCCTCCGCCGTCTCGCCGAACTGCCCGAGCTCTGTGCGGTCGAGCTCGTACGCTTGACGAAACTGGTGCAACAGCCAGACGACCTTGTTTTTGTGCCGAATCGCGTACGACGGGAACTTGGTCGCGATCACGAGATTGATTGCGCGCCCGTCAGCCTCCTCGAGATCGAGCAATCGCCAGAGGAACGCTTGACTGAGCACTCGCTCGCCCGGATACCACTTGTACGGAATGGTCACGAGGTCGACCTCGTGGTCCCGGGCGCGAAGCTCCGACACGAGGTCGTCCGCGAAGATCTCAGCGCCGCCGCGTTCGAAAGGCACCTGCGGCGCGCAGACGGCGATTCTCACCCTCGAGCCTCTAAAGGTACGCGCGTGTTCAACGGGAAGCCCACCTCCCTCCCCGTTGCCGCCGAGGCTATCGAGGAAAAGCGCAGGCGTGTGTAACGAAACGTGGCAGTACTGTGCCGACTCATGTGCGGGGAGTTCGCGCGAACAGCGCGTAGTCGAGCGGCGCGAACAGGAGGTCGTTCAGGCGGCGGACGTTCGCTGCAATTACGGGGTCATCGGGTTCGACGAGCCGCTCGGTCGGAGCGTTCAGGAAGCTGATCTTCGCTTCGGCAAAGCCGGACTGTCGCGCGAGCAGCTTCAACGTCTCGGGAACGAGCGGCTGCGCATGGGTGAGATCGGCGAAGTAGTTGCGAAGCGCGAGCGGCGACAGCGGATTGATCGTTTCGGCTACGAAGAGGCCATCGGGGCGTAGCTTCGCGGCAGCGAGCTCCAGCAGCTGCACGAGCGCCGGCGGAGGCAGATGTTCGACGACCTGAGCGCAGAAGATCCCACCCAGCGATCCGTCCTCGAGCGTGCCGAGAAATTCGACCGCATCCGCCTGCTCGACCGGCAAGCCCTCGCCCCGCGCGTACGCCACCATGTCGGCGTCCGCGTCGATGCCCTGCACCTCGACACCCGCTTCGCGCAGGAGGCCGACGAACTCGCCGCGACCGCAACCGACGTCGAGCACCGGTGCCTGCCTGCGGAACTGGTCGACGTACCGACGCTGCCGTTCTCGTATCTCGCTCACGCTTCCGCGCAAGCGACTCTCGAACGCGAAGTAGTCCGGAAAGGACGCGGCGCGCTGCTGCGGCGCAACGGTGACGGAGATGGCCTCTCCACGGCTACGCGGCCGGCGCTCCATACGTGTCAACCGCTCCTCCAACTCGCCTGCTAGGCGCGCCACTTTGCGCGCGACGTGCGCGGTTTGATCCTCTCGCTCGAGCAGTCCATCGATCAGCTTCAAGACCGCGTCGTTGAAGACCCGCTGATCAGACGCGAGTGGCTCGACGTACCAGCGCAGGAGCTTGCGGAGAACACGCTTCACGAATCCCTTCGGCCCGCTGCCGACGTCTCGCTCGGCGCTGACGGGCCAAAACCGCTCGGCGAGCGCGCGCGAGGCTTCCCGTCGCCCCTCGGAAGTCACGACATGCGACGACCCGTTCCGCAGTTCGTCACGCAGCCGCTCGTACAGCTGTACGACGTCGATCTCCTCAGCAGCCGAAACCCCTGCAGCCGCGAGGTTTTTCTCCGTCTTCACCGTCGAGATTGTACGGAGTCGTCCCGTCGGCCAGCGCTCAGTGGAGCGCGCGGACGTATCGCCAGGCCTCGGCCAGGCCGAGCTGGCGAACCGCGACGAGCAGCAACGCATACACGAATACGCCGAGCGCAACGGCGGGAGCCGCGGGAAGAAGGAGCGACGCGCCGCCGAATGCAAGCGCTGTCGCAGCCCCGACGATCAACGCGAGGCGGCCGAGACCGAGGACGGACTGGGCAAGCATCCGCGGTGCAAGTGCCGCCATCAACGCGAGCACCATCAGCATCGTCGAGATCCCGAGCGCGACCGCGACACCGGTCAATCCGCCCCACGCGCGCGCCTCAATCGAGATCGGGATGTCCACCGCGAGCGTGGCGAGCGCGATCGGGACGAGCCATCGCGTTCGATGCATGACGAAGAGCAGCGGGTACATGATCGAAAAGGCGGCCCACGCCACCATCCAGGGCGCGAGATACGCAACAAGCCGTCCGAGCTCTTGACCGACCTTGCCGGAGAACGCGTGCCCGAGCAACGCCGTGACGACGCGACCGCCGACAAGCGCAACGATTCCTGCAGCTGCGCCGACGAGTGCGAGGCTCACCCACGCGGAGTGGACAACGTGATCGGCCGCAGTATCCGGATCGACGCCTCGCCGGGTGAGCGGCGCCGCAGAGATCAAGGACAGTGAAAAGGCGGTGGCGGACACGAACATCGCGGCGAGGAGGTACGCGTACGAAAGGCTCGTGACGTTTCCACGGCCGGTGCCTGCCGCGAAGCGCAGGGCGAGGACGTAGAGGCCCTGGCCGGCGAGCGGTGCCGCAGTCCCGTACACGAGTCGCCAGAGCCGGCGCCGAACAGCCCGTGCACCCGCGCCGCGCAGGTGCCGGAACCGGCCCCCATGTCGTGCCAGGGCTGCCACAGGCAGACCGAGCGAGATAGCTCCGTTCAGCCCGAGCCCCCATGCAAGCGAGACGAGCCCGTGAGCGTCCGCCAGGACGACGAACAACACGAGCCCGCCGATCCCGCCCAATGCGAAACCGGCCGCTGCGACCGCGTACTCGTCGCGCGCGGCAAGAGCGCTCGCGGCGAGTGCCGCGAGGAGTTGCGCAAACGCGGCCGGAACGATCCACTCGAGCGCACGGCCAGCGAGAACCGCAGACGAGTGAGGTAGGCGTCCGGTGATCAGGCTTCCGAAAAATTCGGGAAACGCGATCACGATCGCGCTCACCGGAATTCCGAGGATGAGGAACGCAAGCGCATACTCGGTGAACTCCGTTCCGAGCCGGCGTTCGGCCGCTGCGCGTGTCAGGTCCGGTACGACGACCATCCGGAAGGCCTGCGCGCCGAGCACGAGCACGAGGTACACGCCGTAGGCGGCCATGAAGCCGTCCGTCCGGTCGTTCCGGCCGAACTTGTGGGCGAGGTAGATACCGGCGACTGCTCCGGAAGCGGCCAGGGTCACGTAGGAAAGTCCGGTGAGCAGCCCGCTGCGCAGAGCGCTCTGGCCGCGGAACGGGCTAGTCTTGGGTGCCTCCCCGGACTGCACTTCCCCTGATGAAACCAAACGGATCAGACTCGCCCTGGACGGACGAAGCGCTGTCCGCGCTTCGTGCGGAGTACGGCGACTACTTCGGCGAGCGAACATGCCTGGTCACGGGCGCTGACGGCTTCATGGGCTCGCACCTGACGGAAGCCCTCGTGGCGCTCGACGCAACGGTGCACGCGTTCGTCCGAGCGACGTCGAGCGGCGCGCTGAACAACATCGGGCATCTCCGCGGACAGCTCCACGTTCACTTCGCCGATCTCACCGATAAGACGTCGATCGACTACCTGATGAAGGACCTGCGCAAGGCAAGCGATCGCCCATACGTCTTCCATCTCGGCGCGCAGGCACACGTCGGCGAGTCGTGGCACCGACCGTACGAAACAGTGGTGGCGAACACGATCGGAACGCTGAACCTGCTCCAGTCGGTCGTCGACAGCGGTCTCGAGCTCGAGAAGTTCGACACGGCCGGAACGTCTGAGGAATACGGGAACGTGCGCGAGGCGGTTGCGCATCACCACTCATTCGACGAAGCAGGGGGACTGATCCTGCACGAGCGTTCCCCGATCAATCCCAAGTCGGTGTACGCGACGTCGAAGGTGGCGGCCGACTTCTTGACGATGAACTACCACGACGCCTTCGGACTGCCCGGTGTCGTGACGCG
>Ga0209577_10004237_pt1 | contig 13479 bp, 17 predicted proteins | sample GraSoiAngelo_109_FD_185874 | JGI IMG/M metagenome (GOLD analysis project Ga0209577, IMG submission 185874) | Grasslands soil microbial communities from the Angelo Coastal Reserve, California, USA - 14_0903_12_20cm (SPAdes) (version 2) | ecosystem: Environmental > Terrestrial > Soil > Grasslands... | reverse complement strand
TGTAATCTTTCTCCAGGAGCAATTCAGATAAATAGGAACCGTCCTGGCCAGTGATTCCGGTAATCAGGGCAACTTTCTTGGACTCTTTCATCTAAGAATTCACCGCGTTTCGCCGAGCTTCGTAATCATCAAAAGAGGAAATAATCAAACGTATTGGCTGTTTGAGAGGCAAAACGTAAGATTTCCTCAGTAGTGCAAAAAGACTCTCTAGCACCGAACAGCGTATCCAGGCCGCGCACCCCGTATGGCGCGCAAAAGTGTTTTCATATTGATATTCTCCCCACGGCGCGCGCGGGGAGCGACGGCGACAGCCCTATCGCATTACAAACGGCGCAGGATTCGTATCGGCCATCGAATGAGCTGAGACGAGGCTCGGGACTGCCACTGCTAGCGGCACGTTCACGATGGTAACACCGGCGCCCGTTCCCACGACATTGTACAGTTGAATGACGTCGCTCGAGCGCATCCGGATGCATCCATAACTCGCAGGTGTCCCGATGAGGCGTTCCTCCGGCGTGCCGTGAATGTAAATATCCCGCCCAAACGCGTTGGCGTTTTGGGCTTCCAATCCGCGTAGCCACAGGATCCGCGTCACGATTGGATCCCGGCCTGGAGAATCCGGCAAAACGATTTCACCGGTTCGACGTCGGTCCTTGAAAACCGTCCCTGGGGGTGCGCTGTCGCCGATTTTCTCGGCGATCTGCAGCTTACCCAGCGGCGTAAAACGGCTGCCGCGCCAATCGCCCAATCCAAACTTCGACGTAGAGACGGGATAAATTGCCACCACGTTGCCGCGATCAATGAGGGCCAATTTTTGTTCACGTGTGCTGACGACGATCTGATGCTGCGTATCTGGCGCCGCGCAGGATGCGAGAAAGACAGCAAAAATCAGTAGGTAGGGACGGATCGCCGAGCCGTCCATTTTGGCGCGCGTTTTCGGCGCTCCCGACTGTCGCGTCCTACCATTATTCATGCTCATGCCCGATTGAACTGAAAAAACCTTTCTGCAGTTTCGGTCGTCGCCTCCGCAAGTTCGTCGAGTGAAATCTTTCGCGCTGCTGCAATCGTTTCTGCTACGATGCGTGTATATGCCGGTTCGGAGCGTTTACCGCGAAAAGGGACAGGCGCCAAGTATGGGCAATCGGTTTCCACCATGAATTTCCAGAGCGGGATTTGTGCTGCAACTTCTCGCACAGCCGCTCCGTTTTTGAAAGTGACAATTCCAGTGAACGAAACGAGATGCTCGAGGTTGAGAACTTCGTTCGCCTGATCCAGCGAGCCGCCGAAACAATGAAAAACGCCACGAACCTTGCCGGCGTATGGCGCCATGATCTTGAGCGTGTCCTCCCATGCGTCGCGCTGATGGATCACCACGTTGAGTCCCAGTTCCGCCGCAAGATCGAGTTGCTGCTGAAATAGGCTCGCCTGTTTCGATTTGAAAGCGCCGTCACGAATTTGTGCTTCGATTTCTTCGTCAGTCTCAGTTCGCAGCGCGGACATAACCTGGACCTGCTCTTCCTTCGATACTTGTTCGCTCGGTAAACGGTGATAATCGAGCCCTGTTTCACCGATCGCCACGACTCGTGGGTTCTTCGCCAGTTCACGCAACGGCGTGATCACGTCGTCCTCAGCCTCTTCAACGTTACTTGGGTGGACGCCGATTGCTGCGAAGACGGCTGGATGTTTTTCTGCCAGCTTGATCGCGCGCCGGCTGCTTTCCAATGACGTGCCGATCGTAATGATGCGCCTAACCTCCGCATCATTTGCGCGACGCAGCACATCCTCGAGATCACTGGCGAAATCGGGAAAATCAAGATGTGCGTGGGTGTCGATGAGCATGAGGCGTTAAAGCGTAGAAGGGTTGAAGCGTTAAAGCGTTTCGAAGAGTAGGCGGCTAGTGTTTCGCTTCAATTCTTTATCGATTCAACGATTATTACCATTCCAGTATCGTGCTTGCCCACGTGAGCCCGCCCCCGAACACGACCATCAGAACATAATCGCCGCGTTTAATTCGGCCGCTACGATTGGCTTCATCCAATGCGATGGCAACGGCCGCAGCGGAGGTATTACCATAGCGATCCAGATTCACAAACATCTTGTCGCGCGAAATCCCCAGCCGATCCGCGATTGCGTCCATGATGCGCAGATTCGCCTGGTGCGGAATAACACAGGCAATGTCCTCGATGGATAGTCCAGCTTGGTCCAGGACTTTCTTTGCCGCGTTCAACATTGCGATGACAGCCTGTTTGTAAACTTCCTTGCCGGTCATGTGAATCGTTGCCAAATGCATATCGGCATTTTCTCGGGTGATCGGGCAGCGCGAACCGCCGCCGGGCATGAATAAAATATCGGTGTACTCCCCGTCACTACCGATGTGAGTGCTGATGACACCGTGCGCGCTGCCGCGGTGGCGCAAAACAGCCGCGCCCGCGCCATCTCCAAACAGCACGCAAGTATTGCGATCGGTCCAGTTAGTGATGGACGTCAATTTATCGGCGCCGATCACTAGGACAGTGTTGTGGGTATGCGACGTAATGAATTGCTGTGCAATCTCGAGGCCAAAGAGAAAGCCGGCACAGGCTGCGGAAATATCGAGACAAGCGGCGTTGGTTGCTCCGATCTTCTTCTGAACGAAGCAGGCCGTGGCTGGGAATAGCATGTCAGGAGTCGCCGTTGCCACGAGAATGAGATCGATCTCTTTCGGTGAAATCTTTGCCTGCTCGAGTGCCTTGAGGGCCGCCTTGCTGGCCATATCGCTAGTGTTTTCATCCTTGGCGGCAATGCGGCGTTCTTTAATGCCGGTGCGAGTGGTTATCCAATCGTCGCTGGTGTCGACCATGCGCGAGAGATCTGCGTTGGTCAGAATTTTTTCAGGCACATAACTGCCTGTGCCGATGATCGAGACCGTCCGCAGCGATTTATTGGAGCGCGGGTTCGAGCGAGGCTGTCGTTTCATAGTAACGGCGAATCTCCTCGACGATATGCGGGTTTACCTGCTGTTCAATCGACTCCGCCGCCACTCGCAGCGCGTTCTTGACTGCCAGCGGCGTGCTCGCGCCGTGCGCGATGATGCAGATGCCGTTCACGCCGAGAAGTGGACTGCCGCCGTACTCTTCATAATTCGTCTTGGCCTTAATTGTTCCGATGGCATTCCTCGCAAGGAATGCGCCGGCTTTTCGCATCGTTGTGCGCATTAGTTCGTGCTTGAGCCATTGAAACATTGCCACCGCGATCGATTCGCACGTTTTCAAGATCACGTTGCCGACGAATCCGTCGCACACGACGACCTCCACCGGGTCCTCAAACAAATGCCGACCTTCTATGTTGCCAACGAAGTTAAGTGAACTTGGTCTTAGCATCTTGAACACTTCCTTGGTTAATTCGGTGCCTTTAACGTCCTCGTCGCCGAGCGAGACCAAGCCAACAGTCGGGTTCTTGTAATGGAGAACATGACGTGAATAGACCGTGCCCATGAATGCGTATTGAAGAAGATGTTCTGGGCGCGCATCGATATTCGCGCCTGCGTCAATCAAAACGAAGACATTTGTTTCGGTCGGAAGCACGGCTGCGATACCTGGTCGATCGATTCCTGGCAACGTGCGAAGTTTAATCATGCTTGCCGCGACGGACGCGCCCGTGTGCCCGGCACTTACGATCGCATCTGCGTCACCGTGTTTCACCAGATCGACGGCACGGCTTACGGAGGAATCTTTTTTCCGGCGGACAGCTGTCCAAGCGCGATCGCTCATATCGACAACCTGCGTGGAATGGACGATCTCGATCCGCGAATCGTTGCACTGATGCTTGCGCAACTCGTTCTCGATCCTGGCGGCGTCCCCGACAAGATAAAGTTTACTGATCTGCTTGTAATCGCGCAGCGCCATAACGGCGCCGGCAACCAGGTTAGGCGGGCCAAAGTCACCGCCCATCGCATCGAGGGCGATCTTCATCGGTGTGAAACTTTGCGGACTTTAGCCGCGAAATGCAACTTATTTACCCTCGAGCGTCAACACCTGCCGCCCGCGGTAGTAACCGCATGACGGGCAAGCAATGTGCGAGGGAACGGTGCTTCCACACTGGGGGCATTTGTTCAGATGCGGAGCATGCCAGCGGTTGGCCGCTTTGCGCGTGCGCAATCGCATCTTGGATGTTTTGCGTTTTGGGACTCCCATGGCAGGGGTTTACGAAAGCACGTTTGAAGAGGAAAACAATGTTGAAGCGTTGAAGGGCTAATGCGTTGAAGCGGGACTTGGTTTTCGAGTTCTACGCTTCAACGTTTCAACTTCAGTTTATCCAACGCACTCCAATCCGGTTTCCGCTTCAGATCTTCCTCCGCAGTCGCCGGTTTTTTCCCTTTGCAAACACGATTGCCATCCCTGTCGCAGCGCGGATGTGCTGGCAAGTTGAGCAAGAGGTCCTCGCGCATGAACGGCGTGAGGTCGACCGTCTCGGGGCCATGCAGTTCGGTATGTACGGCGAATGCGGGCACTTTAATTTCGTGCACAAATTTTTCGAGACACGATACGCAACTCAGCTCCACTGGCTGTGACAGCGAGCCTCTTGCCCAGAGCGCGCCTCCGGCAATGCCCAGGTCGATGCTGTAGTGCAGTTGACCAGCGCAGCGAATTCCCTCCGTTTCCAGATTGTGGAGCGGGCAATCCTCGTCTCCGTCCAAATGCAGACCTTGAGGAGGAATTTGTTTGAGATGAATTTTCATTCGTCGAAGCTTTCGGACACTATCGGCTAAACTTCCCGCTCAACGCCGTGGCGACACAAGCCGGGACGAAACCCGATACATCACCGCCAAGCCGCGCGATCTCCTTCACGATGCGGGAACTAAGATAAGTGTATTCCTCCTTCGGCATCAGGAAAATTGTTTCTACTACGGCGTCCAATTTCCGGTTCATCAACGCCATCTGAAATTCAAATTCAAAGTCGGAAATCGCGCGCAAGCCGCGAATGACTGCTCCGGCGTTTTCCTTCCTGGCGAACTCGACAAGCAATCCTTCGAACTCGGCGATTCGCACGTTGTCGATTTTCCCCGCTGTTTCGCGCAGCAAATCGAGGCGATCCTTCAATGAGAAAAGAGGTTGCTTCTCGTCGTTATGCGCTACAGCAACCACCACTTCATCGAACAATTTTCGCGCGCGCTCGATGACGTCGAGGTGACCGTTTGTTACGGGATCGAAGCTGCCAGGGTAAATCGCACGTCGCATCGGCAAAAATTCGCAGAGGAATTGGAAAATGAAAAGCCAAGAGAATGACAAAGCACAACTTCGTTTTCGCCGCTGTGTAGCAAGCCGAGATGACCAACGACCAAACGATTTAACGCTTCAACGACTTAACGCGGCGAAGTCGTTTGCCTAAAATTCTTGAGACACCAAATTGAGCATCACTCCCATGGGCGATCCAATACCATACAAGACCGTCGCGGTGGCGAGCACGTTTTCCCCGCGATTTAAACAGGTGCTTGCGGAAGCGAAACGCATTCGGGAACGCTTTTCCGCCGATCTGCATTTGATCTATGCGGGCGAACGCGATGAGGAAATAGCAAAGAAGTTTAGCGAAGCGCTGGCCCAACTAGAACTTCCGCTCGATTCAAAGATTCATTACGAAAAGGGAAACCCCGCTGACGCCATTCTGCGCGTCATCGCTCGTGAGAAAATCGACGTAATCGTCGCCGGCGCACTTGAAAAGGAAGTCGTGTTACACCCATTTCTGGGCAACGTCGCGAGGCGCCTTGTACGGGAAGCGCCCTGCTCGGTGATGCTCTTTACCACCCCTGCAGCAAAACCCAAACCGCTGCGACGGATCGTTTTTATTGCCGATTATTCTGATGCGCGATTGGACGCTTTGAAGAGAATGCTGTCGTTCGCTGCCGCGGAATCGTGCGAGCGGCTTTATGTCATTCGTATCATCACCACATTTGACCAGGCACGCGCGTCGATTCGTGGGAATACGAAAACACGTGCAAAGCCGAGTGGAGACGATGATGAAGAAGAGGCGTTGGAAAAATTTGTTTTGTCAGCCGGCGCCACCGATGTTCCGATCGAGGCGCGTTGCATTCGTGGCAATACTGGGCTCGCTGCGTCGGATTTTGTTCAATCAGTGAAAGCCGATTTGCTGGTAGTGCCGCTACAGAACAATGGCGGGGACACTCAGCAACTGCCAAGTAATATTGCGTGGGTCACCGATGTCATTCCGTGTAATCTTTGGCTGATACGATGACGCGAGCCGGCAGGCTTGCCCGCGACGTGTAGAGGCGTTTGTGTCAAACGCCTTTCTTTCCGATTCGGCGGTTGATACAACCGCCGCTACAACAACGCATGGAGCCTGAGTTTCAACCGTACGGTTTGCCGCATCTCACGGTCATTGTCCTCACGATTGTCCTGCCGTTCGCGCTTGCCGCTATTGTGTGGCGCACAAAATCTGCCCGGGTAGAAACGGCGATCGTAGGAGTTCTCTCTGCAGTCCTCGTTTTGAACTACGTCGTTTATCTGATCTTTATCCGCAGTCGCGGCACCACAACCTGGCAACACATGCTCCCAATGCAACTGTGCGATTGGGGGATGGTGGTCGTTATCGTGGCGATGTGGACCGGAAATCAGCGCTGGTTCGAGGTGGCATATTTCTGGGGGATTGGCGGTACGTTGCAGGCTGTGCTTACGCCAAACCTGCCTTTTGGTTTTCCGGATTGGCGATTCATCAGCTTTTTCACTTCGCATTGCGGTATTATCATCGGCGTGGTTTTCCTGATGTTGACTCGTCGATACCGGCCATATCCCATGTCGATCGTGCGCGTGTTTCTCTGGTCGGAGTTTTATTTTGTGGTCACGTTCATTACCGACAAACTAACGGGTTTTAATTACGGATTTTTGCTCCATAAACCGGAAGCATTTTCAATTTTGAATTTTCTCTCCGATTCGCACTGGCTTTACCTTCTGCAATTGCACGGACTGGCCTTGTTGTTCTTTCTCGGGCTATACGTGCCATTCGCCTTTTATGATTTGGTGAGGCGGATTCGAGTGATGACCGCATAAAGCGCGGTCATTCCGAGCGGAGCCGGGAACCTCCCAGTCGGTAATTGGTCACAGTCGATAGTTTGAGTACTGTTCGCGCTAACGTGAGGTCCCTCGCCCCGAAAGCTCTCGGGGCTCGGGATGACAAGTTGAGCAAATCATGAGCGAGAAACGGAAGCCATTGCGCGTTGGCAGGATCACAATTGGTGGCAAACGACCGGTATTCATTCTCGGTCCGTGCGTGATCGAGTCGGAGAAGTTTGTGTGGCGCATGGCGAAGAAGATCGCTGCAATGTGCGCAGCCGAGGATATTGATTTTATTTTCAAGGCGTCATACGACAAAGCAAATCGAACGTCCGTGCGCTCGTTTCGCGGGATTGGAGTACGCGAAGGCTGCGAAATTCTTTCAGCCATCGGCCGAGACTTGAAAATCCCCGTCACAACGGATGTTCATTTGCCCGCAGAAGCGGAGATTGCCGGCGAAAAGATCGACATGTTGCAAATTCCGGCTTTTCTTTGCCGCCAAACCGATCTGTTACGGGCAGCTGCGAAAACGGGTCGCGCCATCAATGTAAAAAAAGGTCAGTTCCTTGCGCCGTGGGACGTGCGCAATATCGCGGAGAAGTTGACCGCGTTTGGCAATGAGAAATTCTGTTTCACGGAGCGCGGCACGAGCTTCGGCTATAACAACCTTGTTGCCGACATGCGTTCGCTCTATTGGATGCGGGAGGCCGGATATCGTGTGATTTTTGACGCGACACATTCGGTACAACGTCCAGGTGGAGCAGGAGACTCGACATCGGGTGACGGTGTTTTGGCGCCGGCACTGGCCAGAGCGGCTATGGCAACCGGATGCGATGGAATCTTCATGGAGATCCACGAAAACCCCTCGCGCGCGTTATCAGACGGGCCGAATCAGATTCCCCTAAAGGATTTGCCGAAGAATCTGCGCGTGTTAAAGGCTATTCATGCTGCCGTCTCAGGTAGGGGCGATTGACGTCAATCGCCCGGGTAACAATGGTATTACGTTGAGCGAGTGGGCGGTTTGGGTGAACCGCTCCTACCTGCGCATGGTCCTGTCGTTTTGGGTACCGTTAGCCTTGATGTGCGTTGTAATAGCGGCGCCCCAAGTATCCGGTCAGTCGAAAGTTCGCAAAAAAAAGGCGAGCACATCTGCGGCAACGGGCGGAACTTCTGGCGAACAGAGCTTGACGAACATTCCGCTGCCAATTGGGCACGAGGCCAAGGGGCTTGTATTGCCAGACTTTGATGCTGAAGGCCGCCTGAAGGGCAGATTTGAAGCCGGTACGGCGCACCGGATTGATGAGGAACATATCGGCTTCCAACACCTTAAAATTACAACCTACACTCCGGAGAGTCAGCCCGATCTCCGAATCGACATGCTGACATCGGTGCTGGATTTGAAGACTCGGATTCTAAGCTCGCAGGAGCGGACCACCATTCAGCGGTCGGATTTCAACATCGCCGGTGATTCAGTGCAGTTCGACACAAACTCGAAGACCGGAAAATTGATCGGAAATGTGAAGATGGTCATCACTGACAAATCTCATCTGACCGCAAAACCCAACACGACCGAATGAAAAAACTGGCGGTGTTAGTTTTGATTCTCGCATGTGCGATCGAAACGCGTCTGACAGCGCAGATTGCCGCCGCGCCAGCGGGGTCACCTGTGCAACCCAAGAAGGCTGAGAAACCGGCGAAAGACAAAGCGAAAAACAAAGACAAAAAGAAAGAAGATAAATCGTCCGGCACGAACTTATTTGGTTCGGGCGCCGCAGGGATGCAATCCGATCAACCGACCACAACGGAAATCTATGCGGATGAGGCTTTTTTTGATTCAACCAAGAACATGGGCATCTTTAGCGGCCGTGTGAAGGTAGTCGACCCGCGTTTCAATCTTCAATCCGACAAACTGAGAGTGTTTATTACAAAGGGACAAAATCAGAGCCTGGAAAAAGCCATCGCTGAAGGCAATGTTGGACTCATACGCGACAGGCCTAATCCGAACGGTGGACCTCCGACTCACGCTGTTGGCCGCGCCGACAAAGCCACTTACACTGCCACTACCGGCGATGTTGAATTGGTCGGAACACCGCGCGTGCAAGAAGGACCAAACCTGCACGTGGCAACCAGCCCCGATACAGTCATGGTCGTCAGTCAGAATAGTCAGCTAAGAACACACGGGCCGAGTCGCACCGAAATTGTCCAGCAGCCAGACCAAGAAAAGAAAGGCGAGGAAAAAAAGGGACAAGCGAATCCTTCCCAGACTCCAGCCGCCCAGGCGTCACCCGCTCCGTCTTTACCCAAGCCATGATTAGCCAAGCTGCCCCCGTTTCGAGTCCGAAAGTTCCGTTGCCGGTCAAAACAAAGGGGGAGACTGTCTTGACCACCGATCAGCTGGTCAAGATTTACGGCGGTCGAGCCGTCGTCGATGGAATCAACCTGCATGTTGGCGCTAGCGAGATTGTCGGGCTACTTGGGCCGAACGGAGCAGGTAAGACTACCAGTTTTTACATGATTGTTGGTCTGATCAGGCCAAACAGCGGTCGCGTGATTTTTTCGGACACCGACGTCACTGACTATCCGATGTACAAGCGCGCGCGGCTCGGCATGGGTTATCTGCCGCAGGAAGAATCGATCTTTCGCAAGATGACGGTCGAGCAAAACATCCTTGCCATTTTGGAAACGCTTCCCCTGAGCAAAGCTGAACGGCGGAACCGTTGCGACCAGCTGTTGCATCAGTTTGGCATTGAACGGATCGCTAAAAATACCGCGCTCACATTGAGTGGTGGTGAGAAACGTCGGTTAACCATCGCGCGTTCGCTGGTCACGCAGCCAAAACTGTTGATGCTAGACGAGCCGTTCAGCGGCGTGGATCCCATCGCGGTGTACGATGTTCAGCAGATTATCGTCAACCTGCGCAAATCGGGACTTGCGATCATGATCACCGATCACAACGTGCGCGAGACCCTTTCTATCGTGGACCGCGCGTATTTGATTTTCGATGGCCGCGTGGAGAGCGAAGGCACAAAGGATTTTCTCATCAACGATCCCATCAGCCGTCAGCTTTACCTCGGGGAGCGCTTCAAGATGTGATCAAAATGATGAAATCGGAACGACGAATGAATTTGGATCCGAGCCGCCACAGCTTTTGGTTGATCGGAGACGAAGATGCGGTAGCCTCTCGTTAAGGCAATGGAGTTTGCCGTCCCCGCGCAAGACGGGGAAAACCGCGTGAGCTAATGGCTCCTTCCAAGCGGAAGGAGTTTTTTAATGCTCGATTATATCTTGGTAATGGCAGGCGGCGCACTTGGCACCGGGGCCCGATTCTGGCTATCGGGATTTGTTGCCGAACGTGGCGGGGAACTTTTCCCCTGGGAACACTCGTCGTAAACATTACCGGGTCCTTCACGATCGGATTCATCGCTGCCTTTACGGACCCGGAAGAGTCCGTTTCTTGTGTCACCGCGGATTCGTCAATTCTTGATGGTTGGTGTGTGCGGCGGTTACACAACATTTTCATCCTTCAGCTACAAACACTCGATCTCGTACGAGATGGAGACTAGTTCAGGGCCGGTCTAAATACACTGCTCTCGTTTGTTTGCTGCCTTACTGCCGTGTGGCTTGGACGCATACTCGCCCTCGCAATATTGCCGAAATAAAAGCAACTTATGCATCTTCCTGAAGACGCCGTCCTTTTGCGGATTTTTATCGGGGGGTAGCGATCGTTACCAGCACCGACCGTTGTACGAGGCGATCGTGCTGAAAGCACGCGAACTGCAACTGGCGGGCGCAACCGTGCTGCGCGGACCAATGGGTTTTGGAAAATCAAGTCACCTGCACACTGCGAAAATCCTTCGCTTATCCATGGACCTCCCAATTGTGATCGAAATCGTGGACACCGAAGAAAAGGTCAATGCATTCTTACCTCTACTCGATGAAATGATGGGTGGCGGCCTCGTCACGCTCGAAAAAGCGAAAGTGATCCGATACCAAGACCAGGAAAAAAAGTAATCCAGGCGGTTCGCTTCGATCATGACGCTCTCGAAGTGCTTAGCGGTCGCCCTGTGATAGGATGCATATTGGAAATTGCGCGCTATTCACGCTAGAAGTTAATCCTCATGGCGGAACAACGCGCGACCCAGACGATCACATCTCCGAGCGACCAGCGGAAAAGCGTCCCGATTGTCACGGTTGAGAGCTTTTACAATTCGCATGCGGAAAAGCTGCAGATGAAATTGGAAGGACCGCGTGTGGGGTTCCACCGCAAAATTCGCGAGCCTACCATCAATCGCCCCGGACTCGCGCTCTCAGGCTTCTACACATATTTTGCCGAGAAACGCGTGCAGGTACTGGGCGCGGCCGAAAATTCTTATCTGAAGAGTTTGCCTTCGAAGCTTCGAATCAGGCGTTTTCGAAAGTTATGTGAGCGCAAAATCCCAAGCCTGGTGATGTCGCGCGGGTTTCATCTTGCGCCGGAGTTGCTAGGCGTGACAGCAGAGGCAAAAATCGCAGTGTTTCGCACGCCAATGATTACGATGAAGTTCATCAATGCGGCGACGATCGCCTTGGAAATGGATTTTTCCCCCACTGTGACCGAGTTCGGCAGCATGGTGGACATTCTGGGCGTGGGCGTTTTGATTCGTGGCGCAAGCGGAATTGGCAAAAGCGAATGCGTTCTGGGACTGATCGAGCGCGGCTATAGCCTGGTCGCCGATGATGTGACCCGGATTACTTCTCTCGAAGGGCGCGAACTGATGGCGACGGCGCCTGAATTGACTCGCAATCACATGGAAGTGCGCGGCATTGGCATTATCGATGTGGCGAAGGTTTTTGGCATTGGTAGCATTCGAATTGAGAAGCGTCTTGATCTCGTGGTCACGCTCAAGGAATGGCACGAGGTGGATGAGGTTGATCGAATCGGGCTGGATCGGGAATTTTATGAAATCCTTGGACTTCCGGTACCACACGTCACTATTCCGGTAAGACCTGGCCGCGACATGGCGCGGTTGATTGAAGTCGCGGCGATGGACGAAAAATTGAAGGGCCTGGGGCAAAACAGCGCGGTCGATTTCAATGCCAGGCTGCTTGGGCTGATGGAGCGGAAGGGAGCTGTGTAATGGGCTTACTGTACAGAAAAGCGGGCCGCGCAGAGCGTGATCAGAAGATTGAAAAAGATATATCGATCACTAATCGGCTTGGTCTCCATGCACGACCAGCGGCCATGTTCGTGCGGATTGCGAGTCGTTACCGCTCGGAAATCTGGGTGTCGAAAGAAGGCGAAGAGGTAAATGGCAAGAGCATCATGGGACTGATGATGCTCGCTGCCGGCCAAGGATCGAAGCTGCACATCCGTTGTGAGGGCCCGGATGCCGATAAGGCGATGGAAGAACTCGAGGCATTGATCAAGGCGGGTTTTAACGAAGACTAGCCAAGTATCTTCTCAGTCGTCCAAGCGACCTGGCCGGGGACGGTCACCCCGAGTTCGCATTGTTTGACATCTGCTTTAATCTGGCAGGTGCATGAGCGAAAGCGCGCGTCAGGAAATCCGCTTTGAAGGAGTAGGCGTCTCTCCGGGAATGGCCTGTGGCACGATCCACGTCGTGCGCGATGACTTGGAGGACGTGGTGCGTTACCGCATCGCGCCTTCCCAAATCCCAGACGAAATCGGGCGCTTCGAAACCGCACTGATTCAAACGCGCATGCAGATTCTGGAAATGCAGCAGCGCATTGCAGAATCCATTGGAGCGAAGGATGCAGCCATTTTCGACGCTCATTTGCTCGTAGTTGAAGACCGAACGTTGATCGACGAAGTGCTGCGAAAACTAGAAACCGATCTGTGCAATGTCGAATGGGTCTTTCAGGAAGTTGCCACCCGTTACGCCGAGACACTGAACAAGATTGATGATCCCTACTTGCGAGAGCGTGCGCTGGATATTCAAGACGTGACCAAACGCGTGATACGCAATCTGCAGGGCAAGGCGCCCAAGACGTTTCTCGCCCTAAGCGAGCAGCACATTCTTATTGCACATAATCTTACTCCTTCGGATACAGCGAGCATCAACCGGGCGAATGTGCTCGGGATCGCGACGGATGTGGGTAGCCGCACCTCGCACGCTGCTATTCTGGCGCGTTCTCTCAATATCCCGGCAGTAGTGGGACTGCATGATATCACCGCAAAGCTCGAGACCGGTCAACATGTACTCGTTGATGGAAGCGATGGCCTCCTAATCATCGACCCGGCGCCAGAAACGGTTGCGCACTATGCAGAGATTGAATCAAGGAGAGCCCAGGTTGCGGCACAACTGAAAGAACTGCGTACGACAAGATCGACTACGCGCGATGGCCATCACATTGTGCTCTCGGCAAATATAGAACTTCCTGAAGACGTCGAGGCCGTGGCGGCCAACGGTGCAGAGGGCATCGGTCTCTATCGCAC
>Ga0209577_10004236_pt1 | contig 13479 bp, 11 predicted proteins | sample GraSoiAngelo_109_FD_185874 | JGI IMG/M metagenome (GOLD analysis project Ga0209577, IMG submission 185874) | Grasslands soil microbial communities from the Angelo Coastal Reserve, California, USA - 14_0903_12_20cm (SPAdes) (version 2) | ecosystem: Environmental > Terrestrial > Soil > Grasslands... | reverse complement strand
GGCTATACCGCGGTAAAGCTTCACGAGGTGGCCGACGCAGCGGTCGCAGCGGCGCGAAAGGTGGTCCCCGCAGAGATCCCGCTCATGCTCGACGTCAACTGTGAGTGGCAGCGCGACGACGCCGTGCGCATGGCGCAGCGATTTGAACGCCACCATCTCCATTGGCTGGAGGAGCCGGTATTCCCGCCCGAGGACTTCGCGGCGCTGCGCGCGGTGGGGGAGTCGAGCGGCATTGCGACCGCCGCAGGCGAGAACCTGTGCTTTGCCACTCAGTTTGCGGCGCTCTTCGCCGCGCAGGCCGTGAAATTTGCTCAGCCATCGGTGACTAAGGTCGGCGGAATCACGGAATTTCTGAAAGTCGTCGAACTCGCCGAGGCAGTGCGAATCGCGCCGCACTCGCCCTACTTCGGCCCTGGCGCCCTCGCCACCGTGCACCTGATCGCCGCCAAGGTGCCCGAGGCGCGCTTCGAGCAGTTTTATCTGTGGCCGGAAGCCACCCTCTACCCCGGCCGGTTTGGAAAAAGCGTGATTGAGCTGCCCCAGACACCCGGGCTGGGCGTCGATCCGGATGCTGACGTGATGCGCCGCTATCGCACCTGACGCGCCGGGATAACCACCGTCAGCAGCGAGCCGAGCACCAGCAACAAGGCGGCGTATTCGGCCCAGGTGGGGCGCTCGCCGAGAAACAGCATTCCGCTCAAGACCCCGACCACCGGAATCATCAGCATGCTGAGCGAGAACACCGTAACGCTGACCGACGTTGCGATCTTGATCCACGCCCAATGCGCCCAGGCAAACGCAATGAGCACGTTGTAGGCAATGCCGAGAGCCGCCTGCGGGCGCACCTCTTTTAGCGTGCTGAAATCGTCGAAAAGCAGCGCGCCAATGAAAATCGGTACGCCACCGACGAGCATGATCCAGGCGGTGTAAGGCCCCGCGGGCATCGACATCGGGTAGCGCTTCTGCAGGATCACGCCCAGCGCCCAGCTGGCTGCCGCGCCCAGCATGAGCAGCGAGCCGAGCGGCGCTTTCCCCAGGCTGACGATCCTTTCGCCGAGCAGCAGCACCAAGCCCGCCATGCCGAGCGTCAGGCCGAGTAGCTTGGCGCTCGTCAGGCGCTCGCCGAGCAGCCAAACGGACAAGGGAATCGCGAGCGCCGGCATGGTGTACGCGAGAATCGCCGCCCGGCCCGAGGGAATCATCGTCAGGCCGAAGGCCACCAGAACGTTCCAGCAGGTGATGTTGAAAAACGCCAGCGCCGCCAGCCTTCCCCGCTGCCCCTTCGGTATCGCCAGGCGCTGGCCGCCAGCGCGCAACACGAGGAACAGCACCGCCGAGCCGAGTCCGAGGCAAAGCGTGCGAAACGTCCACGGTGAAACCTCGCCCAGCGCGACCTTCATCGCTGTCCAGTTGAATCCCCACGCGAGCGTCAGGCCGGCAAGCGGACACCAGAGCCGCTGCGGCAGGTGATCGGGCTCTGCGCTCACGCCGTCGCGATCAGTGGCATGGCCTTCATTCCGCGCAGAACCATCGAGTCGAGCCAGTCGAGCCGCTCGCTCGCCAGCTCGATGTGACGCCACCGCCTGAGCACCGCGGCAAGCGCGATCTGACCTTCGAGCCTTGCGAGCGGGAAGCCCAGGCAGATGTGCGCGCCGAAGCCGAAGCTCAGATGCGGCACACCGCTGCGCGACAAATCGAGGCGATCAGGCTGCGGGTAGGCGCGCTCGTCGCGGTTCGCCGCGTTCATCATCAGAAATACGCGCTCGCCGTGCCGCATCGTGCGGCCATGCAGCACTTGCTCGTCCTGGACGATGCGCACCTGCGCACCGATCGGCCCGTCGTAGCGCAGCAGCTCTTCCACCGCAGCGGGCGCAATGCCCGGGGTCTCGCGCCATCGCTGCTGCTCGCCTGGAAAACGCAGCAGCGCGAGCAGCCCGTTGGCGATATGGTGCGTAGTGGTCTCGTGCCCGGCGAACAGCAGGAGCACGCAAGTCGCGACCAGCTCGTCATCGGTGAGACGGTCGCCATCCTCCTCGAGATTTGCCAGGTCGGTCAGCAGGTCGGATCGCGCTCGCGCGCGGCGCGAGGCGATCAGCTCGCGGAACAAAACCGCCATCTCCCGGGTGGCCGCTTCGGCGCGTCCGTATTTCTCGGGCGTATCGCGCGCGCTGCCGATGAAGAGCGCCATCTCGTCCGACAGATGCTTCAGGCGCTGCAGCTCGCTCTGCGGCACGCCCAGCATGTCCATGATCACCAGGGCTGGCAGGGGGCCGGCGAACTCGGCGATGAAGTCGAATTTTTTGCGCTCGCCGATCCGCTCCAGAAGCCAGGTGGTGAGCGCCTCCACATTCGGACGCAGGGCGTGAATGGAGCGCACGTTGAAGACCTTGCTCGCCATACGACGCAGGCGCGTGTGCTCCGGCGGATCGCGGAACACCATCCACATCGTCAGGACGCGCATCAACTGCGCGATGCGTTCGGCTTCCCCCGAAGACAGCGTTGCAAAAAACGGGCGCAGCCGGTCCGAGGACATCCGGCTATCCAGGCATACTCGCTTGACGTCGTCGTAGCGCGTGAGCACCCAGGCCTTGAGGACCGGGCTCCAGTGCGCCGGGTCCTCATCTCGCATGCGCTGGTAAAGCGGGAACGGATCCGCCAACACCGACGGGTCGTTCGGACGGTAATCGATGCTCATCTCTGGGTTAACCCGCAAGACCGACAGGTTAGCGGGCGCATGCCGGCTGCCGCGGCGATGAGAAAAACTGACGGCTTGTGCGTAAGCAAGCACTAACTCTTGATGGTGCAAGAGACATATTACTCTTGACCTTCCAATACGATCGGCCTAAAATGTTTTGCTGCATTGCACAAAACCCAGGTCAGGAGCCAGGAAAATGTACGTCACCCCGGAACAGATTCAAGCGGCCAACAAGGCCAATGTAGAAGCACTTCTTGCCGTCGCCAACACGCAGTTCGCTGCGCTGGAAAAGCTGGCGAACCTCCAGGCGAGCGCGGTAAAGAGCGCGTTTGAAGACAGCGTTGCCAACACCCGCGCGCTGCTCGGCGCGAAGGATGTGCAGGAGTTCGTCACGCTGCAGAACGCATTCACCCAGCCCGCGATCGAGAAGGCCATCGCCTACTCCAAGAGCGTCTACCAACTCGCGAGCGAGGCGAATGCCGAGCTGTCGAAAGTGGCGGAGCGCCGTGTCGCCGAATGGAATGAGAACTTCGTGACGCTGCTCGACAAGGTTTCGAAAAACGCGCCGGCCGGCTCGGACGTCGCCGTTGCCGCGGTGAAGTCGATGCTGGCCGCCGCGAATTCGGCCTACGACAACCTCACCAAGGCCGCGAAGCAGGCGACTGAGATGGCCGAAGCGAACGTTGCTGCCGCAACCGAGACGGTAAAGGGCCTCGCCAAGCCAAAAAGGGCCGCCTGAGCGCCAAACCGGGCAAGAGCAACTACGCCCGATCTCGCGCGAAGCGCAGCCGCACGAAGGCTGCCAGGTCTAAAAGGAAGTAAGGGAAGCCCCGCTTTGAGCGGGGCTTTTCATTTATAGGGGAACCCGCCCTCTGCTACCGCGTGGCGCAATGCTTCCATCGCGTCGCCTACTTTGGCAGGGTCGCCCCGCACGCCCAGTTCGACATGGATTCGGCTTCCGTCCTCCCCCATCGAGGGCAGGCTGAACACCTTCACCTCCGGAAAGCGCGCCCCGACGGCTTCCATCGCCGGGATGAGCTGGCTCTCGCCGGCCTCGTAAACCAGGATTGACCTTTCCGCCCAGCGGTCGCGGTCAAACAGCTGCTTGTACTGGGTATCAAGCACCCATTCGAGCATTGGCGCTGCCATCTGCGGAAAGCCCGGCACGAAATGGTGCTCGCGCAGCGAGAACCCAGGGATCCGATTCACCGGATTGGGAATGATCCGCGAGCCCTCGGGGAATTCGCCCATCTTCAGCCGCTGCGCAGTAGCGTCGCCGCCGAAGCGCGCGCGGATCTCGCGTTCGGCATCCGGATGCAGACGCAACGCCACGCGCGCCGCCGCCGCGGCGCACTGGCGCGTGTGGTCGTCGGGCGTCGCGCCGATCCCCCCAAAGCTGAAGACGATATCGCCCGAGGCGAAACTGCGCTTGAGGGCCGCCGTCAGGCGCTCGGGATCGTCGCCGAGATATTGCGCCCAGGCGAGGCGCAAGCCGCGCCTCGCGAGGGCACCAATGAGGAAGGCGAGATGCTTGTCCTGGCGCTTTCCTACGAGGATTTCATCCCCGATGATGAAGGCGCCAAACGCCATGTCAGACGGCCGAGCCGGCGATCATGCCGCCTTCTTGGCCCATCGCTGCAGGTCCTCGAGGCCACCAACATGCTCGCCGTTGATGAAGACCTGCGGCACCGTCGCGCGCCCGGCAATGGCGCCGACCACGCGCGTGCGGATGCTATGCTCAAGCGGCACCTCGGCATAGTCATAGCCGAGATCCTTGAGGAGCACTTTGGCCTTCGCGCAATAGTCGCAGCCTTTGCGCGTGAGAATCGCCACCTGATCTGGCTTCTTCGCCTTGGGATTTATGTAGTTCAGCATCGTGTCTGCGTCCGACACCTCGTAGGGGTCGCCGGGCTTTTCCGGCTCGATGAACATCTTCTGGATCACGCCGTCCTTCGCCAGCATCGAATAGCGCCATGAGCGCTTGCCGAAGCCGAGCTCGGACTTGTCTACCAGCATGCCCATCTTCTGCGTGAACTCGCCGTTGCCGTCCGGCAGCATGGTGATGTTGCCCGCCTCCTGCGCGGCCGCCCACTCGCTCATGACGAATGGGTCATTGACCGAGACGCAGACGATCTTGTCCACTGCATTGGCGTAGAACGCCGGCGCCAGCTCGTTATAGCGCGGCACGTGCACAGACGAGCATGTCGGCGTGAACGCCCCGGGTAGGGAAAATACCACCACTGTCTGGCCCTTGAAAATGTCGTCGGTGGTGACGCTTTTCCACTCGTTGGCGGCGCGCATGCGGAACGTCACCTGAGGAACTCTTTGTCCTTCGCGGCTGGCGAACAATGGTCTGACTCCTAGGTCTGGGATCCCAAAATGGGAACACAGAGTCTAGGAAAGCGCGCGCCAGGTAGCCAATGGTTTGTTCGGATGAGAGCCATAGTTGCAGCCTAATCGTGGCGCCGCGCGGCCTGAAGGGCGCCGAGCAGGTAGTGAATGAAGGCGAGCGCGAACACCACCGGCGCGATAAAGCCAAGGACCGGCACGTAGGCCGCCAGCGCCAGCTGCAGGCCGAGCAGGTACAGGCCTGCGCGCCGCTCGCGGAAGATGCGCGCCATCTCGGCCCGCTCGGCGTGCTCGGCAAGGGCGTCATAGCGCAGGAGCCTTTGATTGCCCCAGCCGAGGATCGCTACCGGGATGAGGGGCCACAGCGGGGGCAGCAGCCAGAGCGGCAGGGTAGCGATGCCAAGCCCGAGCATCCCGAAAAGCGCGGCCAGGCCGTTCCACCCGCTCCCCGCGACCGCGCCGCCGCCGCGCCGCTCCAGATCCGGGAAGGAACGGCGCGCCACGTGATCGACCATCACCTGCATGCCGAAGATGCCGAGGATGAATAAAGCGGTGAGGTAAACCAGAGGCACAAACAGGAGGAACATCAGCACATGCGCCGCGATGAGGGTGGCGTCGCCGAGGTTGAAGTTCGCGAAGAAGATCGCCGCTTCGAGCCAGCGCTGCAGCACCCCGGCAATCAGGGTCGCAACGCGCAGCCACAGCGCGACCGCCACAGTGCCCCAGATGGCGAGCGCGATCAGCATCGGCCATAACATCAGCCAGAGCATGCGGGGATGCAGCAGATTGGCGACGCCGTACCCGAGCGAGCGCGCGATGCTCATTGGCGCAGAGTCTGCCAGAGTTTCGCCAGGCGCTTGACCGACACAGGGATCGGGGTGCGCAGCTCCTGAGCGAAGAGCGAAACACGCAGTTCCTCGACCAGCCAGCCGAACTGCTCGAGCTGCGCAGTGACCGCGCCCTGCCGCAGGCGCGTGGCAAGCTCGCGCCGGTAAGGCTGCTCGACAGACGCCAGCTCCACGGCCAGACGCGCATCGCGCGCTGGGTCGGCGCGCAGCTTGTCGAGGCGTAATGACGCCGCTTTCACATAGCGCGGCAGGTGCTGCAAGCGCTCCCATGGAGTGCGAGCCAGCCAGCCGGGCGCGAGGAGCCGGCCAAGCTGCTGCTTAATGTCATCAGCGGCCTGCGGGAATGCTTTCAGTGCAGGGGTCAATTTTTTCTCCAGCGCCGCGCGCTCGGCCAGGATGCCCGAGGCGGCGCGGGCGATCTCCTGGGCGATGAGATTGAACCGGCTGCGGCCGTCTTCGACGCGGCGTGCGAAATCGGCCCGCGTCATTGGCAGCGAGCCCGAAAGAAACGTGCGCTCGAGCGCCGCCATGACCACGTCGGCTTTGAGCGGCCCGAGGGCGGCGTCGCGCGCCAGCGTCCTCTCGAGGTCACGAATGCGATCGCGAAATGCGATCGCGAGCAATCGCCGCACGCCCCCGCGATGGATCTCGCGTGCGTTCTCGGGAGAGTGCAAGACCTGTAGCGTGACGGCCTCACCAGCGTCGGCCAGCGCCGGATAACCGATCAGCGTCTGGCCGCCGCGTTCGATTTCCATGATTTCGGGCAGATCGCCCATCGTCCAGCCAGTGCAGCGCTCGGCAGCGGGGGCAGCGGCTTCGGTCTGTAGGATCGCCGCGGTTTTTTCCCCAAGGCTTCTTTTGAGCTCCGCGAGATTGCGATCCATGCCGAGCTGGCGCCCGCTGTCGTCGACGACGCGGAAGTTCATATGCAGGTGCGCCGGCGCAGAGTCGGGGCGGAACGAATCGACAGGGACGTCGAGATTGAACTTCTCGCGGATGTGGCGGGCGAGGGCCGCCGCGAGCGGTGTATCGGAGGCCGGGACCGCCTCGCAGAACGCGGCGGCGAACTCGTCGAGCGACCCGAGCTTGTGCCGCAGACGCTGCGGGATCGACTTCGCCATGGCCCTGATCTTCTCCTTGAGCAGTCCGGGCACCAGCCACTCGGAACGCGCCGCCGGCACCTGGTTGAGCAGCGCGAGCGGCACGGTGATCGTGACGCCGTCGCGCGGCGAGCCGGGCTCGAAGTGGTACTCGAGAGCCAGGCGGTTCGCTCCGAGCTGCAACGCTGGAGGAAAATTGTCCGTAGTGATGCCGGCCGCCTGGTGCCGCATCAGATCGTCGCGTGAAAGGTAAAGCAGCCTTGGCAGTTCGCGCTCGGCGTCCTTGCGCCACTTCTCGAAGTCGGCGCCGCTCGATATGCCTTGCGGAACGCGCTCGTCGTAGAAGGCGTGTATCAGCTCCTCGTCGACCAAGATGTCCGGCCGGCGCGACTTGTGCTCGAGGCGCTCGATCTCGGCGATGAGTCGACGGTTGTGGGCGAAGAATGGCGCCCGCGTCTCGAAATCGCCTTCGACCAGCGCCGAGCGGATGAAGATGTCCCGCGAGAGTTTGGCGTCGAAGGTGGCAAAGTTCACCCGGCGGTTGGCGTATACAGGCAGACCGTAGAGCGCGCCGCGCTCGAGCGCGACGACCTGGGCGCGGCTCCTCTCCCAATGCGGATCCTGCCGGTCGCGCTTGAGCACATGCGCACCGAGCTCCTCGAGCCACTTCGGATCGACATTCGCCACGGTGCGAGCGAAAAGCCGCGTGGTTTCGACCAGCTCGGCGGCGACGATCCATTTGCCGAGTTTCCGGGTCCAGGAGCCGGGGTGCACCCAGAACTTGATGCCGCGAGCACCGGTAGAGCTGCCTTCGGCCTCGTCGCGCATGCCGACGTTGCCGAGCAATCCGGCGAGGAGTGCGCGGTGGATGGCGCGATACCCCTGCGCGCTCTCGGGGTTCACCGAGGATGCCGGCCATTTCATCTCACCGAGCGTGGCTTCAAGCTGCGCGTGGATATCGCGCCACTCCCGCATGCGCGGCACGGAAAGGAAGTTCTCGCGGCAAGCCTTCTCGAGCTTCCCGTCAAAGACCTTCCAGAGCTTGAGCAACGCGAGAAAATCCGAGCGTTCGTCGGCGAACTTCGCATGGCGTTCGTCGGCGGCCGCCGCGCGTTCGAGCGGGCGCTCGCGCGGATCCTGCACCGAGAGCGCCGCGGCGATGATCAACATCTGCTCGAGGCAGCCTTCGGCGCGCGCCGCGACCAGCATGCGGCCGACGCGCGGGTCGAGCGGCAGCCTGGCGAGTTCGCCGCCGATATCCGTTAGCTCGTTGCGTTCATCGACGGCACCGAGCTCGGTAAGCAATGCATAGCCGTCGGCGATCGCCCGCGGCGCCGGAGGATCGAGGAAGGGAAACTCCTCGACGTTGCCAAGCCCGAGGCTCTTTGCCCGCAGGATGACCGACGCGAGCGACGAGCGCAGCAGCTCCGGATCAGTGAATGCAGGGCGCTTCGCGAAGTCCTCTTCGGAATACAGGCGGATGCAGACGCCCTGCGCAACGCGTCCGCAACGCCCGGCGCGCTGGCTCGCTGCAGCCTGGGAGATCGGCTCGACGCGCAGCATCTCCACCTTGTTGCGATAGCTGTATCGCTTTACTCGCGCAAGACCGGTATCGACGACGTACCGGATGCGTGGCACCGTGAGCGAGGTTTCGGCGACGTTGGTGGCGAGTACGATGCGGCGCTCGCGCCCGGGCTTGAATACGCGGTCCTGATCCGAGGCGGAAAGCCGCGCATACAAGGCAAGAAGCTCCGCCCCGAGATGCCGGCGCCTCAACACCTCGGCGGTGTCGCGGATCTCCCGCTCTCCGGGCAGGAATACCAGAATGTCGCCCTCGCCCATGCGACACAGTTCCTCGACCGCATCGGCAAGCGCCTGCTCCTCCTCTTCGCGAGTCGTGTCCTCGGAATCGCCGGCGACCGGCCGGTAGCGCATCTCCACGGGATAAAGACGCCCCGATACCTCGATGACGGGCGCGTTGTCGAAATGCCTGGAGAAACGTTGCGCATCGATGGTGGCCGAGGTAATGACGACCCTGAGATCGCTGCGGATTTCGATGAGCTTTCTCAGATAGCCGATCAGAAAATCGATGTTCAGGCTTCGCTCGTGGGCCTCGTCGAGAATGATCGAGCCGTATTGCCGCAGCTCGGGATCGCCCTGCGTCTCGGCAAGGAGGATGCCGTCGGTCATCAGCTTTATCGCCGTGTCCGGTCTAACGCTTTCGTGGAACCGCACCTTGTATCCCACCAGCGCGCCGACTTTGGTCCCGAGCTCGTCGGCGACGCGCGCCGCCACGGAACGCGCGGCGATGCGCCGCGGCTGCGTATGGCCGATGCGGCCGGCCGAGCCGCGACCCATCTCGAGGAGGATCTGCGGCAACTGGGTCGTCTTGCCCGAGCCCGTTTCGCCGCACACAATGACCACCGGGTGCTTTTCCACGGCGGCGCGGATCGCGTCGCGCCTGGCGTTGATGGGCAGCGCGGGATCAATGCGTAATAACATAGACGTTACTGTCTCATGCGCTTCTGATTGCCGGCAGTTCTAGCGCTTTGCGGATGCGCAGGTGGGACGCATCTGGCCAAGCCAGGCATCGCGCCGGCCGAGATGAACCATGACCGTCTCCACTGCCAGGGAATGATGTACGCCGATCTGGCGTCGCGGGGTCGCAGCGCCCCGAACTGGAACTCGTACGAGTACTGCATGAGGGCACGCGGCTATATCTCAAGGAGTCCTGAGTCAAACCCCACGATGAGACTTATGTCACAGAGGCGCATAGCTGGATTCGGAACTTCGCAACAGCCTTTTGCAGCTTGGGTGAATAAACGCATTCGTTCTTGACTTTCCGGAGTGACAGAAACTAGATTCAGGTCACGGCAAGCTTCCGCCGTGAACTCTCCCCTCAACCAACCTGTGGAGCGCAGATGAACCGCATAATGAATAACACGCTTTGCCGCATCTTGATCGCGCTGATGGTCTGGACGCCATTTCAAATGGCGCAGGCAGGAATGATCAGCACCGAGCAAGTCACCTCGACTGCTCACCACGGAGATCGCACGACTCTCCTTAACATGCTCAGCCGTGCCGATGTGGCGAGCCAACTCCAGGCGCTCGGCATAGATCCCGCGCAGGCGAAAGATCGGGTTCAGGCAATGAGCGATCAGGAAATTGCGGCGCTCGCCAACAGACTCGAGTCACTGCCGGCCGGCGCATCGGATGGTGGCGCAGTGCTCCTCCTCATCGTCATCGTGGCGGCGGTGTGGTGGTACATGTATAAGCGTTAGCCTTGGTCATCGGCAAAACGCCCGCTTGATCGCGGGCGTTTTTGTTTCGTACTTGGCGGGCTCGACGTAGGCCACCGTCCAAGCCAAGTGGTGTCGCTCCTAGCTGCGCCTGGGCCTGCCTCACTGCGATGTTTCGTGACGTAAGTCGCGTGCCTCGGGAAGAATCAATGCGGGCTGCGACTTTTTTGCTTCCGCCGCAGCGGCCTTTCCAGTTAACTAGGAGCTACACAAAGAAATATCGAACAAACAAAGCTCAGGGAAAAAGCAAAAAAGACCCGCTCAAAGCGGGTCTTTCTTTTCGTTCTTCCCTCTATTCGGAACGGTCCGGGACAGCTTCGGCGGAGTGTCCGCCCGGATCCGCTGTAAGCCATTGAACCATTTGTACTATAGGCGGTTCGACCGCCCCTACCCGCAGCGCTACCCACGTTCCACCGCGGCTAGTCGCGTGCGCAAAGCGTAGCACCGGCTTTACGCCGCCCGCATACGGCTTGCCGGCCCGCGCAAAGCCTCAGATCGCTTAATTGATGCGACGCTTCGCCAGTGTCCGCTTCTATGGCGCTGACTAGTCGTAAACCCGAAGAAGCCGTCCCTTGGTTTCGGGTAAAAGCAATGTGGCAATGATCACCAGCATGTAGGCAGATGCGGCAAACACTCCAATGGCCGCACCGAGAGACATCGTCCCGCTGAGGTATCCGACCAGCGTCGGGAACAACGCACCGATTCCTCGCCCGAAGTTGTACGCAAATCCTTGGCCGGTGCCCCTTACTCGGGAGGGGAAAAGCTCCGTCAGAAATGCACCCATTCCACTGAAGATCCCGGAGGCGAAGAAGCCCAACGGAAACCCGAGAACCAACATTTGCGCATCGGAGACTTCCACCAGAGTGTAGAAGATTGTAATCAGAGCTGAGCCCACTGCGAATATGAAAAAATTGATGCGGCGACCGATTACGTCATTCAGATAGGCGCTCACCAGGTAGCCGATAAACGAGCCAACGATGATGACCGCGAGATAGCCCCCCGTGTTCAATACCGAGAGGTTGCGCACCGTCTTGAGATAGGTGGGAAGCCATGTCGTGATCGCGTAATAGCCGCCTTGCGCACCCATGGCGAGCAAGCTCGTTTGCACGGTCGTTCGGACAAGACTTGGCGAGAAGATCTCCCAGACGCTTGCGCGGCTCTCGCGAGCGCGCTTTTGAGTTTCCGTGAACACACTCGACTCGGACACGAAGCGGCGAATGTAGATGACGAGCAGCGCCGGCAGAATACCGATCCAGAACATGGTGCGCCAAGCGTATTCCTCGGGCAGGACGGAAAAAGCGATCGAGTAAATCACTGCAGCAAGCCCCCAACCCACGGCCCAGGTACTTTGGACGGCGCCTACGGCCTTGCCGCGATGCCTCGCCCGAACAATTTCTCCCATTAATACGGACCCTACTGCCCACTCGCCGCCAAATCCCAATCCCTGCAAGGCTCGCGTGGCAAACAGCATGGTGAAGTTTTGTGCGAAGCCGTTTAGAAACGTGAATAGTGCAAACCAGAGAATCGAAACCTGCAGGATCCGTACTCGACCGAAACGATCCGCAAGCATGCCGGCGATCCAGCCTCCGAACACTGAGACCAGCAGCGTCACCGTACCAAGAAGCCCTGCCTGTGCCCGATCAATACCCCAGGTCTTAATCAATGTAGCAATGACGAAGGTGAAGACCATGTAATCCATGGCGTCCATCGCCCAACCCCCGGCAGCTGCATAGAACGCTCGCCTTTCCTGCGGCGACAACTCACGGAACCAAGCAAACATAGCGGGCCTCCCATCTTTTACTAATAAAAACAAGTTCTTATCATATATAAATTCATGTTCACTATAAGTCACATCATATATTAAAATATGTACCGTTCTCTTTAGAGTACATATAGGCGCCAATAATGTTGGCCGAACAATGCGGAAAGCTGATCAAGGATGCGCGTGTCCGAAAGGGTCTGAAGCAGGAAGATCTTGCGAAGAAAGCCCAAGTGTCACGCGCAGTTTTGTCCAGGCTCGAGCAGGGCAAACCGAAGGCCGTACAGTCTGACACTGTAGACAGACTTCTCGTTGCGCTTGAAGTAAGCCTGCAAATTGGTCAATCGAGCGGCGAGGTCCCGCGCAAATTGGCGCGCCTCGAGCAGGAACTTAGGCGTCGAGACCAAAGAGAAAGACACCTACGCCTCGCCATTGATCTTGGCAACGAAGTATCGAGCGCCGCTGCCAAGATCGCTAAAGCGCGTCAGCGCGTTGAACTCTGGCGTAGCAACCAGTCTTGCAGCCCGTTCTATGTTGACCGCTGGTCTGAACTGCTAGCGCTACCGCCCCGCAAAATGGCGAAGGAGATGTCCTCACTAGGTGAGTGGGAGGACGCAATGTTCCAAAACTCCCCTTGGTCGTGGGTATGGACCTGAGCCATTTACAGGCTTTGTTTAGCGAAGCTAAGAGACTAACGAAGCACAAAGAATTCGTCGTTGTAGGAAGCTTATGTGTTTTGGGTGTCGTGCAGAGATCCTCCGAGATCCCCGCACGTATGCTCATGTCGATTGACGTAGACTGCTACACGAGAGCGGACCCAGGGCGAATCTTCGAACTCGAGGAGAAACTTGGACAAGGCAGTAAATTCGACGAAGAGCACGGGTACTATTTGGATCCCATATCGCCGGAGTTGCCTCTGCTGCCGGATCAATGGGAATACCGCCTAATTCCGGTCGAGCTAGAGGATTCTATAGTTGTTTTCTTCCTAGATCCGAACGACGCCGCCGTGTCGAAATATGCGCGGTGTGATGTGAGAGATAGGGAATGGATCCGAGCAGGTTTAGAAGCTGGGCTCGTCTCTGCACCAATAATCGAAAGCAGATTTCGGCAAACCCCTTTCCTGGACGATCCTGAGCGACAGCGCGCATACAAGGCTCTAGCTCAAGATCGTGCAGCCTCGGAAAACGCTAGGTCGGGTTGACTCAGGCGGTGGCGTGAGTTTATGTCGATCCACCGGTGTGCGCTTTGGGTTCCTGGGATCAAGAGTTGAGGCAATTCACCTCGCACCGGCCTGCGGTGCGGCGGCTCAGTCCAGGGGCTCGACCTTCACGAGGCGGTGGTCGTGGTTGCTGCCGACCCAGAACGTCACCGGCGTCGTCGAGTTGTCGACGAACACGGTGCGCATGTTGGTGTCCGACGGCATCAGGTA
>Ga0209577_10004235_pt1 | contig 13481 bp, 15 predicted proteins | sample GraSoiAngelo_109_FD_185874 | JGI IMG/M metagenome (GOLD analysis project Ga0209577, IMG submission 185874) | Grasslands soil microbial communities from the Angelo Coastal Reserve, California, USA - 14_0903_12_20cm (SPAdes) (version 2) | ecosystem: Environmental > Terrestrial > Soil > Grasslands... | reverse complement strand
CGCACGGACTCGAACCGTGAACCTTGGGATTAAGAGTCCCCTGCTCTGCCAAATTGAGCTACGCGGGCCCGAGAACCGACCTCCGATTTTAGCCGCCGCTTCTTAACCGCCGTGGTTGGCCCGGAAGTCCTCCGACCCTAGCCTGCCGGACATGCGGGCGCGCATCCCGGCCGGCATCGATCTCGAGGATCGACTCCTCTATGGGCTCTCACCGGCCCGGCTCGGCTACGTGACAGCGATCGGCGTGCTGGCCATCTGGTGCTGGTGGCAGCCGGTCTGGCTGCCGCTTCGCGTGGTTCCCGCACTGCTGCTGGTCGGCGCCGCCATTGCGGTCGGTTGGATGCGCCGCGATGGGCGCCATCTTGACGCCTGGGCCGAGGACGTCGTCCGGTACCTCCTGCGGAACTACCGCCTCGTCCTGATCGCGCCGCCGCCTCGCCGGCCGCGGACGGGCAAAGCACCTGAGGCCGCGGCGGTGGAAGAGCAGGATCTGACGACGGTGCCCCAAGTCGCGGTCTTCGTGCTGGCCAACTCCGAGCCGCCGTGAGGTACCCCACCGTCCGGCTCCGGCCGCCGGGCCAGCTCCTCCCGGGAGGGCGGTCGGAAAGGGTCGTACTCCGGGTCGAAGGCATCGGGTACGTGGGCGCCACCGCCGACGATCAGGCGCGCTGGAGCAACGGCTTTCGGCGCCTGCTGGATGCGCTGGGCGGCGGCCTGCAGGTCGTGATGCGATTTCGGCGCCTCGAGCGGGACGGCGCGGTTGCCCAGAGACGTGAGGTGCTGCTGGTTGTCGAGCCTGGTTCGCAAGCCGGCGTGCTCGAGAGCCTCGCCCAGATCGGCCTCACCGTGTCAGTCCCCGAACCACCCGACGAGTCGCACAGCTTCGGGCAGGACGGACCGCGCTGCTTTCGCAACCGCTTCGGCTGGCACCGGACCTGGTACTTCGACCGCTTTCCGGGAGGTGAGCTGGAGCCCGGTTGGCTGCTCCGCCTGGTACCTTCCGAGCTCGACCTCGACCTCTCCTGGTACGCCGAACCTCTCGGTAGTGGCTGGGCGGGTGAATACCTGCAGCGGCAGCTCGCCCACATGCGAGCCTCCCAGCTCGATGGCGACCGGCGCGGAGTCCCTGACGTGCAGCTCGGGGCCGCGCTGCCGGCCGCGGCCGACCTGCAGAAGAAGCTCTCCTCGGGCGTCGAGCGCGCCTTCCACGCGGCGGCCTACCTCACCCTCAGCGCGACCACTGCCGCCGAGCTGGAACTGGCCGCGGCCCGCGTCGTCGAGGCAGCCCGAGCCGCGCTCTGCGTGCTGCGCGAGGCCACCTTCCGCCAGCTCGACGGACGGGTGGCGACCTTGTCCTTCGGCGCCGACCCTCTTGGCCGTCGGCACCTGCTCGACACCTCGGCGCTGGTGACGCTGCTGCCTTGGCTCGACGTCGAGGTCGCCGATGCCGCCGGCCTGCCACTGGGCCGAAGCCGGGCCACGGGGATGCCGGTGGCTCTCGACCCGTTTGAAGACCGGCACCACGAGAACGCGAACGTCGCAGTCTTCGGCCATTCGGGGGCCGGCAAGACCTACCTGCTCTCGACCCTCGCCCTGGCCGCGGTCCGCAAGGGCTGGCAGGTGTTCGTCATCGATCCCGAGCACGAGTACGGTCCGGTAGCCGAGGCCGTCGGCGGAGCGGACATCCAGCTGGCGCTGGGCAGCGGTCACGCGCTGAACGTGATGGACCTGCGCGGGCGCGGGCGCGAGGAGGCCGAACTGGGGCCTGCCGTCGCCGACACGGTGGATCTGGTGGAGACGGTCTGTGGTGGTCTCGACGAGTCCGAGAAAGCGCTGTTGGAAGCAGCCATCCGCCTCGCCTATGGCGAGCTGCCGGAGCCGGTGCTGGGTGACGTAGCCGCTCGGCTCCCGGCTTCCGCGCGCGCCGGCCGCATTCTCGGCCGCTGGGCCCATGGCAGCCTCGGCGCGATGTTCAGCGCTGCGACAAACGTCGACCTCGATCTGCCGATGGTCGTCTTCGGCATGCGCGAGCTGCGCGAGGAGATGGTAGGACCGGTCCATTTCCTCCTCGCCGAGGCCCTCTGGCGCCGATTTCGGGAGCGCGGCCGGCGGCGCCTGCTGGTGGTTGACGAGCTGGGTCTGCTCTTCGAAGACCCGACCATGCGCCGCTTCGTGGTCCGGCTCGCACGCCGAATCCGGAAATACGATGGCTCGCTGGTCTTTGCGACGCAGAATGCCGGGGACCTGCTCGGCAGCGAGGCGGGCCTGGTGGTGGCGACCAACCCCGCGATTCGCTTTTTCGGCGCCCAACGCCCAGGGGAGGCTCAAAAGCTGCAGCGCGCGTTCCAGCTCAGCGATGTGCAGCGCCAGGGATTGGAGATGGCGCGACGTGGCGAGTTCCTGCTCGCCGCCGGACACCGACGCCTGCCGATCCAGGTCAAGGCCGAGCCATGGCAGGAGGAGATCTTCAAAGGCCGGCAAACGAGGGGGTAGGCTAAGCGCGTGGCACGGGTCGTCCATCATCGCCTGCACGGCATCCCGGAAGCGCGCCTGGAGCGCCTCTTGGAACAGGTCGAGGCGCTGGCAGCCGCGCGCGAGTGGCGCAGCGAGCCGGTCTGGATGGCGACGCGCCTCACCGGCGACCTCTTCAGGTCGGAGTACTTCCGGCACCTGCTCGCGGCCGAGGGCGAGCAGGTTAGCGCGGCCGGCTTTCTGAAGCTGAACGGTGACGAGACCGATGCCCTGGTCCTGCTCTTCTTCCTTCGCGACATCAGCGCCGAATACGGTGTGCGCGCCGTCTGGCGGGACGATGAGAACCCGCTGCTCAAGCTGCGTTTCCTGGAGTTTCGCAACGGCCTGCTGCCGACCGGCCAGACGCTGGAAGATCACTTCGCGAAGCGGCCGCTGATCAAGAAGGTCGCCGGCCAGTCGATCCAGTTCTATCCGCCGGGCTACCGGGTCCACTCTCGGGCGACTGCGAGCGACCGCTGGGGCTACTCGCTGCATGGTCTCCGCGCCTATGCGCCGAGTCTGCTGGAGGCGGAGCGCGAGGCACTGAAGATCCTGCGGGGGCTACGCCATCTCGGCTGAGACGCTGCAGGAGCGGGAAGGTCAGATCACGTCCGCCGATGGCAAGCGCCTTCATTGGCGTTGCTGGGTGCCGGCCGCGCCCGGGCTCACCCTCGCCGTTATCCACGGTCATGGCGAGCACGGGGGTCGCTATGCCAGCCTGGCCGGGGCCATGGCCGGGCACGGCATCGCGACCTACGCACTGGACTACCGCGGCCACGGCAGCAGCGAGGGGCCCCGCGGCCACGCGCTGAGCTGGGACGACCTGATCGCCGACGCCGTCGCCTTCAACGCCAAGGTCGCTCAGGAGGCTTCGGGCGAGGTGGTCCCGCTCGGACATTCGGTCGGTGGCTCGATCGTGCTCAGCGCAGTGGTCCGGGGCCGGCTGCGGCCGCGGCGGTTCGTGGTCTCCAGCCCCGCCCTGCGCGTGCGCGGCAAGGTCCCGGCCTGGAAGGTCGGGCTGGGCCGGGTGGCCTCCAAGCTTGCTCCCTCGATCGCCCTCGACACCGAGTTGAACGCCGATCACATCTCCCGCGATCCCGCGGTCGTTGCCGCCTACCGTGCCGATCCGCAGGTCCACAGCAAGATGTCCGCACGTTTCTACACCGAGTGGCAGGCGGCCAACGCCGAGATCCAGGCACGTGCGCCCGAGATCAGGATCCCCTTCCTGGCCACGCACGGCGGCGGGGACCAGATCATCGACCCGGCCGCGACCGAGGTGGTCTACAACCGCGCGACGGCCCCTGGCAAGAAGCTGATCATCTACCCCGGCTACTTCCATGAGCCCTACAACGACACCGGCAGCGAGCGCGTCTTTGCGGACCTCGCTGAGTGGCTCGGCGCCTGAGCCGGATCCGCTGAACACGCGGTGCGGCTGGTTCTGCAGCGCGTCAGCCGGGCGGCGGTCAGCTGGGTCGGCCACCGCAACGAGATCGGCGCCGGGCTGGTCGTCCTGGTCGGCGTCGGGCCCGGCGACGACGAGGCGACGGCAGAGAGGCTGGCCGCCCGGACGGCCGAGCTCCGGATCTTCGACGACGCGTCGGGCAAGACCAACCTGAGCCTGAAGGAGGTTGGCGGAGAGGCGCTCGTGGTGTCCCAGTTCACGCTCTTCGCCGATCTGACCCGCGGGCGCCGGCCGGGCTTCACCGGTGCAGCCGACCCGGTCCGGGCCGAACGAATCTACGGACATTTCGCCAGCTCCCTCGAAGGCCAGGGTGTCCCCGTCCAGACCGGCAGCTTCGGAGCGGAGATGGACGTCGAGCTGGTCAATCACGGTCCCTTCACCGTCTTGATCGACACCGATACCCTCTAGCGGTGCTGGCCTCCGACCGACGCAGCTACCTGCTTGCCTACGGCGCCTTCGCTCTGCTGGCCCTGATCTGGGGCTTCAGCTACAGCCTGATCAAGATCGGCGTCGACGCGATGCCGGCCACCGTGGTGGTGCTGGTCAGGGTCGGCACCGGCGCCATCGCGCTGCTGATCGCCTTTGCCCTGCTCCGACGCAAGCCGGTGGCGCCCGGGTTTCGAGGGAAGCTGCCCGGCTACCTCTTCATGGCCCTGACCTCGACCGTTCTCCCCTTCCTCCTCATCACCTGGGGCCAGTACTACATCGCGACCGGGTTGGCCAGCATCCTCAACGCGACCACCCCGCTCTGGACGGCGGTCCTCGCCTGGTGGGTCACGCCCAGCGAGCGGCCCAGCCGCATCAACTACGTCGGAATCGCAGCCGGCTTTGTCGGCACGGGCATCCTGCTCGGGCCGCAGCTGCTCCAGGATCCGTTCAAGGCGAGCGCCCTGGCCGGGCTGGCCGTGGTCGCCGGAGCCGCCAGCTACGCGGTGGCCGCCCTCGGGCAGCGGCGGCTGCTGGCTGGGGTCGACCCGGTCGAATCCTCGCTCTGGCAGCTGATCATCGCTTCGCTCGTGATGCTCGTCATCGCCGCGCCGGCAATCCCGTCGGCGCACCCGGCGCCGGGCGCCCTGCTGGCGGTGCTGGTGCTGGGCGTGGTCGGCACCGGCTTCGCCTACATCCTTTACTACTACATCCTCAACAGCCTCGGCGGCACGCGCGGCGCCTCGGTCACCTTCGTGATCCCGGTGACCGCCGTCTTCTGGGGCGCGCTGCTGTTCCACGAGCGGCTGTCGCCGCAGACCCTGGCCGGCATGGGCGTGATCCTCTTCGGAATCGTCCTCACCAGCCTCCGGAGGCGGCGGCTGCGGCAGCCGGCGGCCGAGTCGGCGGACGCGGTCGAGGCCCGGCCCGCGTGAGCGCCAACCTCGACTTCGCCCGCGCCCACCTGGGCGAGGTGCAGGCGGCGGCCGAGCGGGTGAAGCCGCACATCCGGCGGACCCCGGCCCTGGCCACCGACCTCGATCCGCGGCTGGTCCTGAAGGCCGAATGCTTCCAGGTCACTGGCTCCTTCAAGGCCCGCGGCGCCTTCAATGCGGTTCTGAAGCTGCCCGCGGGGACGGCGGGGGTGGTGACGGCCAGCTCCGGCAACCACGCCCAGGCCGTCGCCCTGGCCGCCCGGACGGCCGGACTGAAGGCCTTGATCCTCATCCCCGAGGGCGCCAACCCGACCAAGGTGGCCGCCACCAAGGCGCTGGGAGCTGAGGTCGTGAGCGACGGGATCACCTTCGCCAACCGCGACCAGAAGCTCGAGGAGGCCGTCGCCGAGTCCGGGTACGCCCTGATCCACCCGTACGACGACTGGGACGTGATCCACGGCCAGGGCACCGGCGCCCTGGAGCTCCTCGAGGACGCGCCCGACCTGGACCTGGTGGCGGTCCCGGTCGGCGGCGGCGGCCAGCTGAGCGGCTGGGCGATCGCCATCAAGGCGACGCGGCCCGACGTGCGGGTCATCGGCGTCGAACCTGCGGCGGCCGACGACGCCTTTCGTTCCTTCCAAAGCGGTACGCTGCAGCGCCTGGACGCGCCGCCCGACACCATCGCAGACGGCGTGAAAACCCTCAGCATCGGCCGCAGGAACTTCGAGACCCTGATCCAGAACCGGCTCATGGACGACATCGTGACCGTGACCGAGGCGGAGATAGAACAGGCCCTGTTAACGGCCTGGCTGCGCTGCAAGCTGGCGTTGGAGCCGACCGGCGCCCTGAGCCTCGCCGCCTTCCTGGCCGGCAACCTGCCGGAGGCAAACCGCATCGGCCTGCTGCTCAGCGGCGGGAACGCCGATCCCGGCCTCGTGGCTAGGCTATTGCAATGATCCCGGTCAAAGAGGTCATGACCAAGAAGGTGATCACCTTCGACCAGGACCTCGAGGTGGGCGAGGCAGCCGACCGTCTCTCGCGCTCTCGTATCACGGGTGCACCGGTGACCGACGCCGAGGGCCACGTGGTCGGGATCGTGAGCGAGGTCGACGTGTTCGGCAAGAAGGGCAAGAAGGTGGCCGACATCATGAGCCGGGAAGTCATCTCGATCGGCGAGGACATGAGCATCGAGGAGGCGGCCCGGCTGCTCATCGATCGTCGCGTTCGCCGGCTGCCGGTGATGGCCCAGGGCCGGATGGTGGGCTTGCTCAGCCGCTCCGACGTGCTCGACTTCTTCGCCAGCAACCACTGGACCTGCCAGGCCTGCGGCCAGGGGTACCGGGGCCTGCAGGCGCCAATGGCCTGCGACTACTGTTCCGGCACCGAGTTCCGCCTGGAGCGCGGCAGCCTGGTTCCGGGCACCTAAGAACTCGTTCGACCGAGTTAAGAGATGGCGCCGATCCTGAGCCGCAAGGCTGAAAGCTTCACCGAGAGCGTCATTCGCGAGATGACGCGTCTCAATCTGGCGTTGAACGGCCCCGAGCGGGCAGTCAACTTCGCCCAGGGCTTTCCCGACTTTCCGCCCTCGGCCGAGATCATCGAAGCGGCGAAGCAGGCGCTCGACGACGGCTTCAACCAGTACGCCACCACCTGGGGAGCGCCGCAGCTCCGGGAGGCCGTGGCCGCGAAGCAGGCGCTCGCCTGGGGCCGGCCGCTGGATGCGGAGCGGGAGATCACGGTCGCCTGCGGCGCGACCGAGGCCATGATCGCCGCCATGCTCGCCACGGTGAACCCGGGCGAGGAGGTGGTGATCTTCGAGCCCTTCTACGAGAACTACGGCCCGGACTGCATCCTGAGCGGCGCCGTGCCCCGCTACGTGACCCTTCGCGCCCCCGACTGGTCCTTCGACGAGGGCGAGCTGCGGTCCGCCTTCAACGAACGCACGCGCGCGATCGTCGTCAACACGCCCCACAACCCCACCGGCAAAGTGTTCAGCGCCGAGGAGCTGGCCTTGATCGCCGAGCTCTGCCAGCGCTGGGACGCGGTGGCGATCACGGACGAGATCTACGAGCACCTCGTCTATCGCGGCGAGCACCTATCGATGGCGACTCTGCCGGGCATGGCGGACCGGACCATCACCATCAGCGGCGCGTCGAAGACGTTCAGCGTCACAGGCTGGCGGATCGGCTGGCTGATCGCCCCGCCCGACCTGACGGCCGGAATCCGCAAGGTGCATGACTTCCTGACCGTGGGCGCCGCCCATCCACTGCAGGTCGCGGTGGCGACCGCGCTCGGCTTCCCGGCGTCGTTCTACGACTCGCTCCTCGAGGAGTACCTGGAGCGGCGCAACGCGATGACCGAAGGACTGGCCGAGATCGGCTTCGAGGTCCACCCGCCCGACGGGGCCTATTACGTCATGGCCGGGATCGGCGGGCTGGGCGACCACGACGACGTCGCCTTCGCGCACCACCTGATCGAGACCGTGGCGGTGGCGACGGTGCCGGCTTCGAGCTTCTACCACGACCCGGCTTTGGGCCGGGACCAGGTCCGCTTCAGCTTCCCGAAACGGGTGGAGACCTTGCGGCGCGGGCTGGAAGCGCTCCGGGGACTGCGCTCGGGAGCTTCTTAACCGGGCTGGTTTCGGTTTCGGGGCGGCCGGCCTAGCCTGCCGGCGTCATGAGTCGATTGCGGCAGCCGCTCTTCTGGATCGTCCTCGCCGAGGTGGTCCTGATGTTCGTCCTCTTCGCCGTCGCCTGGCGGGTGTACGAGGCGCACCGGCCGGCGGCGAGCGCGGGCTTTCCCCTCCCCCCATCGTCCGCCTCGCCACCAGCCGCCGCGCCTACGCAGCGCCCGTCTCCGCCGCCTTCGCGGCCGTCGCCAACGCCCGGCGTAGCAGGCCGCAAGCCGGCACTTTTCCCGGTCGACCTGGCGGCATTGAATCGAGACCAGGCCTCCCTCGAACGGGCCGAGGACGCGGTGTTCGTGGAGCTGATCAGGTCCGCTCGCGGCTACCTGGAGACCGTGGTCCTGCCGGCGGTCAGACGGGTCGAGAGGGTGAGCACTGCGATCAGCCCCGCGACTGCGCAGAGCCCTGCCGCCACCAGGAAGATGCTGTGATACTCGGCCACCAACGCCGAGGTCACCCGCGCGTCGAACGCCGCCTTCTGGGCGGCGAAGTCGGGCGAGCCTGGGATCAGCGCGAGCCTGGGACCGGCGTTGAAGAGCTCGTAGAAGCGATGCAGGCCGTACGCGGAGAGCGCGCTCAGCCCCACCAGCATTCCCAGCGTCCGCACCAGCACGACCAGGCTGGCCGCCAGCCCGTGGCGCTCGGGCCGGGCCACGTCCAGGACGGCGGCGGCCAGCGGTGCGATCACGAATCCGAACCCGAGCCCGGTCAGCACCAACACCAAGTCCGCCTCCGGGAATGGACCCAGGTGGCGGTGCAGCTCAAGGGCGTCCCACCGTGACAGGAAGACGAAGCCGGCCGTCGCGGCAGCCAGGCCCAGCAGGGCGGTCCAGCGGCCGCCGAGGCGAGCCGTGAGGAAGCCGCCGGCCAGGGCGCCGATGGGCACCGCGACCATGAACCGGCTCAGCAGCAGCGCCGAGCCGAACTGGCTCAGGTCGAAGACGCCGCGGCCCAGGATCGGGATGTCCACCAAGGCGACCATCAGGCCTCCGCCCACGAGGAAGTTGGCCAGCGAGGAGCCGAGGAACTGGCGGCTGCCGAGCAGCTCGCGAGGGATGACCGGGGTCAGCGCCGAGGCCTGGCGGTACGCCCAGGCGGCAAGGAGGACCACCGCCCCGGCCGCGGCGGGCAGGAAGTGGGTGCCCACCGCGAGGTGCCGGGGATCGTCCGGGTAAAGGGCGAACACGAGCAGTGCCAGGCCCAGTCCGAGGAGGATCGCGCCGAGCCAGTCGGCGCGCGCCGCCGGCGAGCGGACCTGGGTCTCGCCGCCGGCTCCGCTTCGGCGGGCGGCCAGCCAGAAGCCGGCCGCGCAGAGGGCCGCCAGCGGCAGGTTCAACCAGAAGACGGCGCGCCAGCCGCCCAGGTCGGCTGCGAGGGCGGTCACGCCCGCGCCGTAGAGCGGTCCCAGCACGGACCCGGTCTCCTGCACCGCGGCCACCGCCCCGATGGCGGTGGAACGGGAGCCGGCCGGAAAGAGGTCAGCGGCCAGCGCCAGGGCGATCGGCACCGTGGCTCCGCCGCCGAGTCCTTGCAGGACGCGTCCGGCGACCAGCCAGGGCAGCCCGATCAGGCCGAAGGGCGGCTCGCCCGTATAGCCGGCCGTGGCGGTCAGCGCCGATCCGGCCGCGAACAGCGCCAGCGCGACCAGGTAGACGGCAAGGCGGCCGTGCACGTCAGATGCCAGTCCCAGGAGGGGCATGACCACGATGTAGCCGGCGAGGAAGCCGGAGACGATGGGCGTCGCCTGCTCGATCCGATCCACCGAGAGGTCGAGGTCGAACAGCATCGCCGGGAGCAGGGCGACGACCACATAGGCATCGAGGGCGGCGACCAGCAGGCCCAGCGCCGCCGAACCCAGGAGGAGGCGCCGGCCCCAGCCGAGCGACAAGCTAGACAGGCTTGGCGATGGTGACGTCCGCGTTGAAGTCGTGGAGACGCACCTCCAGGGTCGTGCTCTTGTCGGTGCTGAAGAGCTTGCCCTTGAGCAGCGTCTTGCGGAGCAGGTGGTCCGCCTTGCCGACCCAGATGGTCGCGTCGATGTCCCCAGAGGGATTGAGCGGCTGAACGGCCTGGGCGGCTTGATCCGCCGTGTAGGTCGTCTCGACCTTCCAGCTGTCGACGCCAGCCACGGCTTCCGATCCCAGCAGCCGCTTGTTCCGGCCCTTGGCCAGCACGCCCGGGAGGCCGTTGGTCGGGTCGAAGATGCGACCGACCGAAGGAACCGCGGTCGCTTCCGTCCCGGTCACCTCCTGCACGCCCAGGAAGGGAACCGTGATCCAGGTCTGTCCGCCCACCTGGGTGACCCCGATCTCGATCAGCGAGTCAGAGCTCTGCCTGGCCTTGATCGTCACCTGGCTGTCGGCGGGCAGCTTGACCTTCCCCGAGGCGGAGACGACCGTGAAGCCGAAGAAGGTGGCCCCAGGGCCGAACTTGAGCTCGACGGAGGCCGACTTCACCGCGGCCAGCGCTGGGCCGGCAGCGGCCAGTACCCGGACCGGGTCGGCCGCCGGACTGCCGCCGAAGCCGCAAGCGAAGAGGAGGAGAGGGCTGAGCAGGATTGCCAGGCCGGCCGCCGCCCGAGGCGTGCGCACCATCGCAGTCTAAGCACCGCCGCCCTCCGCCGATGTGACAGGTCGGGCCGCGCGGGCGAGCTCCGCGCGGCCCGAGTCGAAGTCGAATCTGCTAGCGGCCGACCGGGGCCTTCTGCATGACCTGCAAGGACTCCCGCACGAAGGCGGGGATGTCCGAGGGCTGGCGGGAGGTGACCAGGTTGCCGTCGACGACGACCTCCTGGTCGACGACGTCGGCGCCCATCCGCTTCAGGTCACCCTGGATCGTCTTCCAGGCCGTCAGGCGCCGGCCCTTGTACTCGTCGGCGGTGATCATCAGCTGCGGCCCGTGGCAGATCGCGAAGACCGGTTTGTTCGCCCTGAAGAAGGCCTTCACGAAGTCGACGAAGCGCGGGTCGGCTCGCAGGCTGTCCGGCGAACCGCCGCCCGGGATCAGGAGCGCTTCGAACTGATCGGGCTTCGCCTGGTCGATCGCCAGCTCAGCCTTGGTCTTGGACTGCCCCTTCTTGCCGGCGATCTCCTCTCCGGCTTGTTTACCGATCACGACCACCTGGTGGCCGGCCCGGGTGAACTCTTCGTAGGGCTGCTGGAACTCGGAGTCCTCGTAGCCATTGGTGAGCACGCAGGCAATTCGCATGAGCGCTACCTCCACTTGAATTGCGGTTGTTGACGGCTCGACCTCCCACCATACAGGCCTCGCTCCACGGCTCGCTGAGGCTTCAGCCGGCGGCCTTGGAAAGCGCCGAGCGGAGCAATTCGGAGAGCGTCGGGTAGGCGTGCATCTCGGCCGCCACGACAGCGATCGGCAACCTGCCGGCCATGATCGCGACCGCCTCGTGGATCATCTCGCCGGCCGCCTCGCAAACGATGTGGCAGCCGAGCAGCTGGCCGTCCTCGTCCGCCACGACCTTCACATGGCCGATCGTCTGGCCGTCGATCTGTGCCTTCTCGGCGTCTTTGACCAGGGCCATGCCGACCTTGACGCTGTGCCCGGCCTCGACCGCCTGCCGCTCGGTGCTGCCGACCGAGGCCACCTCCGGCTCGGTGAAGGTGACTCGGGGCACGATCCGGGGGTCGTAGATCTCGGTGCCGCCGCCGGCTCCGACCGCGAGCGCGTTACGGGCCGCGATTCCTCCCATTGCCGTGGCGGTGTGGGTGAAGAGGAGGCCACCGACGATGTCCCCCGCCGCGTAGACCCAGGGCGCGCTGGTCCGGAGGTGGGCGTCCACCCTGACGCCCTTGGGCGTCCACTCCACGCCGGCCGCGTCGAGGCCCAGCGCATCGCCCTGCAGCTCCCGGCCCACGGCGACCAGCAGCGAGTCGACCTCGACCGCGGAGCCGCCCGCCAGCTCCAGGCGGCGGCCGGCGCCGCTGAGGCTGACGCGCTCGAGCTTGGCTGCGGTCCGAACCGTGATCCCCTCGGCACCGAAGGCCTGCCTCAGCGCCTCGCCCGACTCCGGCTCTTCCGGAGGCAGCATCCGCTCGCCTGCCTCCAGGACGGTGACCTCGACGCCGAAGCGGGCGAAGATCTGGGCGAACTCGGAGCCGATCGGCCCCGCGCCCAGCACCGCCAGGCGCCGCGGCAGCGCCTCCAGCTCGAGGGCAGTCTGGTTGTCCAGGTAGCCGCTCTCCTCGAGCCCGGGGATGGGCGGGATCAGCGGCTCAAGGCCGCAGGCGAGCAGCACCGCCCGGGCCTCGAGCTCCCTGCCGTCGACCTGCAGCCGGTGCTCACCGAGCAACCGCGCCCGGGACGGGTAGGCGACCTCGACGCCGGCCTCCCGGAAAGGCTCGGGACCGTGGCGAAGCATGTGGTCGCGGACCTCATCGGCGCGCCCGATCACCTTGCTCCAGTCGAACCGCGGCTCGACCGCCTCGAGCCCGTACTTGGCGGCGGTCCGCATCGCCTGGGCCACCTTGCCGGCCTTGACCAGCGCCTTGGTCGGAACGCAGCCGTGGTTGGTGCAGGTGCCGCCGAAATGGTTGGCCTCGACCAGCAGGATCGAGGTCTTGCCACCGTCCGCGACCGCAAAGGCGGCCTCCGACCCGGCCGCCCCGGCGCCGATGATGACCAGGTCGTAAGCCCGCCTCACGCGGCTAGCCGACCGGTTCGGGCTGGTGCTCCTCCTGGTGCTCGCCTACTGCGCTCAGCTCGGGCTCGGGCTCAGCGGCCGGCTCGGCCGCCGGGCCTTTTCCCCCGCCGACCGACTGCCCCATGGATACGTTGCCGTTGAGGGTCGCGCCGTCTTCGACCGTCAGCTTGCTGACCCGAACATCGCCATGGAGGGTCCCCGAGCCACTCAGGGAGAGCCGGCCGCGAGCGGTGACGTTGCCGGTGACCGCGCCCTGGACGGAGACGTTGTTGCCCTCGATGACGGCCTTGACGTTGGACCCGTTCTCGACCGCCACATCGCCCGTGGCGTGGAGCTCGCCTTCGACATTGCTGCCCGCCACCGTCAGGTCGCCTTCAAAGGTCAGCGAGCCGACCAGCCGGTCCTTGGGCCCAAGCGTGATGGAGTTGTGGGAGTTGCTCTCTCCGCGCTTTCCGCGGCCTCGATTCTCGTGCTGGTTCTCTTCGTCTGCCATGGATATGAGCTCCTTGAATGCGGGGGGGCAGGGGCCATTCTACCGTCGCCCTAAGCTAACGTCGCCCATGCAGCTGTCCGGCGCTGACGAGCTCCTCGAACACCTCGTCGAGTACTACGACCGGGTGGCGCCGGAATACGATTCCTGGGCCGGGGGCCTGCACGGCAGGGTCGCCGCCCGGCTGGCCGAGGTCGCGGTTCCGAAAAGGGGTGAGACCGTCCTCGACGTCGGCTGCGGGACGGGCCTGGTCACCCAGCTGGTCGCCGAGAAAGTTGGCAAGAAGGGCAGCGTGGTCGGCATCGACCTGA
>Ga0209577_10004234_pt1 | contig 13482 bp, 9 predicted proteins | sample GraSoiAngelo_109_FD_185874 | JGI IMG/M metagenome (GOLD analysis project Ga0209577, IMG submission 185874) | Grasslands soil microbial communities from the Angelo Coastal Reserve, California, USA - 14_0903_12_20cm (SPAdes) (version 2) | ecosystem: Environmental > Terrestrial > Soil > Grasslands ... | reverse complement strand
GGATCGGCGGCCCCGAGGTACGCCACGCCGAAGTCGGCGAGCTTCGCGAATCCGGCGCCCACCGCCGGGTCAGCAGCGACGATCACGTTCTGCGGCTTCACGTCGCGGTGGATCACCTTGCGGTCGTGCGCGTGGGCCAGGGCGTCGCAGAGGGCGGCGCCGATACGGGCGACGTCCCGATCCGACAGCGCGCCCGCGTGCGCGAGCTCCCCAAGCGTCCGGCCGTGGACGAGCTCGGAGACCAGGTACACGGCATCCTCGTCCTCGCCCAGCTCGTACAGAGCGACGATCCCAGGGTGGTTCAGGCGCGCCGCCACGCGCGCCTCGCGAACGGTGCGCTCGGGCACCGGACCGTCGCCCTCCCGCTCGACGACCTTCACCGCCACCTCGCGCTCGAGCTTCTCGTCGAAGGCCAGCCACACCACGCCGAAGCCGCCGGCGCCGAGCCTTCGCTCGAGCCGGTAGCGATCCAGGATCAGCCGGTGGCGGTCCCCTCGGGAGGACCCGAAACGGCGCCCAGGATCCGCCTCCACCGCCGGCGTCCGGCTGTCGTCGAGGCGCACTGTGCGCAGCTCCTCGGTGGTGGGAGGACGTTCCACTTCGGATCCTGTGTTCGGGCCGGGCGGATGGCTCCCTGCCCCGCCCGGAAGGCGGGAATGGCAGATCACGCCCGCCCGGAGTGTGATACTTCCGCCCCATAGCCTGCCACGGTGGGAGGGCTGGCTGGAGCGCTCCGTGTCCTTTTTCGACGAACGAGCAGACAGACCAGGCAGGACAACCAGGCGGGCGGCGCCTCCGCGCGGGCCGAGTACCGATCGGCAGACGTTGCTGTACCGCCGCCTAGTTGGCGGCGGCGTCGCATTCGTGATCCTGCTGCTCCTCGTCCTCGGCATCAAGAGCTGCCGCGACAGCGCGCGGCGCGACGCCTTCAAGAACTACGTGCGCGATGTCGCCGCGATCGTTCAGGGCTCGGACAGCGAGAGCAAGAACCTGTTCGCGGTGCTCCAGCGGCCGGGTGGTCAGGGTCAGGTCCAGCTCCAGAACGCGATCAACGGTTACGAGAGCGATGCCACGCAGCTCGTGGACCGCGCGAAGGGGACGAGCCACCCGGACGAGGTGTCGACCGCGCAGCGCTACTTCGTCGAGGTGCTGGAGCTGCGCCGTGACGGCATCGCGCACATCGCGCAGCAGCTGCGCACGGCACTGAGCGGTCAGGGCGGGCAGGACGCCGTGGGCAGGGTCGCCACGCAGATGCAGCTCTTCCTCGCGAGCGACGTCCTGTACTCGCAGCGCTTCCTGCCGAACCTCGATCGACCCCTCAAGAAGGAGGGGCTGCTGGGCCAGGTGGCGGTCCCGCGAACCAGGTTCCTGCCGGACCTCCAGTGGGTCAGGCCGATCACCGTGGCGCGCTCGCTCAAGGGACTCGGCGCCGCAACCGGGCCGAGCGGGCCGATCGCTCCCGGCCTGCACGGCACGGCGCTGGTCGGGGTCACCGCTCGGCCCGGCGGCCAGCAGCTCTCGCAGTCCGGCGCCACCTCGATCACGATCACCGCCAAGCTCGCCTTCGACGTCAATGTCCAGAACGGCGGCACGAACGCCGAGCGCGACGTGGTCGTCCAGCTCTCGATCGTGGGAGCGGGGCGGCCGATCGTGCGCGAGCAGACGATCCCCTCGATCGCGGCCGGCACGCAGAAGGTGGTCACGATCCCGCTCGCGGCGACCCCGCCCCTCGGCAGACCGGTCACGATCCGGGTCAACGTCAAGCCGGTCCCAGGGGAGAAGAAGCTCGACAACAACCGTGCGAGCTACCCGGCGATATTCACGCGTTAGCCTGAGGCCCCGATGCACTCGCTGACCTCGACGACGGGCATCGTCGCGCTCGCCGGCGCGGGCGTGGCCGCGGTTTCGCTGCTCTTCGCCGTGTACCTCGCCACCCGCGTCCGCCGCCTCCGCAAGGCCCAGACCGCGGTGCTCGGAGACAACGGCCAGCGCGACCTCGTCGCGCATGCGGAGCGGCTCGAGACCGGCTTCACCGACCTCCGCGAGTGGGTCGAGGAGACGATGGAGCGGATCGCTGAGCGCATGAACGACGCCGAGCAGCGCGTGGACGGCTGCGTGGCCCACACGGCGGTGGTGCGCTACGACGCCTACAACGAGCTCTCGGGGCAGCAGTCGAGCTCGATCGCCCTACTCGACTCGCGCCGCACCGGCGTCGTGCTCTCATCGATCGTCCATCGGGACCAGGCGCGCCTGTACGTGAAGCGCGTGAACGAGGGCGAGCCGGAGATCACGCTGTCCCCGGAGGAGCAGCAGGCGGTCGACAACGCCCTCGGGCCGGTCAGCGCCTGACTCGGCGGCGCGTGCGCGTAGCGTTCCTCGGGCCGGCCGGCACCTTCGCCGAGGAGGCCCTGCGCGCGTCCGCTCCCGGCGACGCCGAGATCGAGGAGGTCCCGTACTCGAGCGTCTACGAGACGGTCATGGCCGTGCAGGAGGGCGAGGTGGATCGCGCCGTGGTCCCGATCGAGAACTCGCTCGAGGGGGCGGTGACCGCGACGCTCGACGCACTGGCCGGCGAGGCGGATCGGGTGCGAATCGCGGCCGAGGTCGTGCGACCAATCGAGCACTGCCTGGTGGCCAGGCCAGGCCTCGGAATCGAGGCTGTCCGGCAGGTCGTCTCGCACCCTCAGGCCATCGCCCAGTGCGCGGGCTTCCTGCGCGAGCGGCTGCCCGACGCCGAGACCGCCTCGGCTCCCTCCACCGCCGACGCCGTCCGCACCGCGGCGCGGGCAACCGAGCCGCTGGCGGCGCTGGGCCCGCGCCTGGCCGCCGAGCTCTACGGCTGCGACGTGCTCGCCGAGGACGTGCAGGACGTCTCCGACAACGCCACCCGCTTCGTCTGGCTGGCGCCCGCCGGCACGCCTCCCGAGGCGGAGCCGACGAAAACGTCGATCGTCTTCTGGGGCTTCAACGACGAGTCGCCGGGCGCGCTGGTGCGCGTGCTGAGCGAGCTCGCGGACCGGGAGGTGAACCTGACGAAGATCGAATCGCGTCCACGGCGGGTCCGCCTCGGGCACTACATGTTCTTCGCCGACCTGGTCGGGGGGACCGACGATCCGGCGGTACGGGAGGCCCTCGATGCGCTCTCCGAGCGCGTTCAGACGCTGAAGGTGCTGGGCTCGTACCCGGTACTGCCAGGGGAATCGCGTCGCTAGACTGGCCGATCTAGTGCCCTCGACAGTGCTCGAGCCAGCAGCCCGCGAGGTCGGCGAAGAACCAGCCGACCCAGCCGCGCTGCCCGCCCAGCGGCAGGGGCAGCGCGGGACGAACAGCCGCGTTCTGGTGCTGAACGCCTCCTACGAGCCGATCAACGTGTGCACGGTCCGCCGCGCCGTGGTCCTGATCCTCAAGGAGCGCGCCGAGGTGATCGAGCGCTCCGAGCGCGAGCTCCATGCCGAGAGCCTCACGATGCCGCGGCCGGCCGTCATCCGGCTTATCACGTACGTCCGGATCCCGCGCGACGCGCACAGCCGCAAGATCACCCGCCGGGCGATCTTCGCGCGCGACTCGTGGACCTGTCAGTACTGCGGCTCGGCGCGCGCCTCGCTCACGATCGACCACGTCATCCCGCGCTCCAAGGGCGGCACCTCGCACTGGGACAACATCGTCACCTGCTGCGCGCCGTGCAACCGCCGCAAGGGCGATCGGCTGCCCAAGCAGGTGGGGATGCACCCGCGGCGGGCCCCGAGGGCGCCGAAGCCGAGCATCTTCGTGCACGTGGCGGTCCCGCGGGTGCCGGACGCCTGGCAGCCCTATCTCGTCGCCGCGTAGCGCAGCCGTAGACTTGATCGATGGCCCGGAAGGGTCGCCTCCGCGAATTGCCGCTCGTGTCACTCGAGGCGGTCGCGGCCATCGGCGTGGCCACCGGCACGGTCGCGCTCCTGGAGGGCGTGGCCCCGGTCACCGGGCTCGGCGTCGTCTACCTGCTCGCGGTCCTCCTCGTTGCCTCGCGTCACGGCGAGATCGCGGCGCTCGCCACGGCCGTCGCCTCGGTGCTCACGCTCAACTTCTTCTTCATCGAGCCACGCCACCACCTCACGATCTCGGACTCGCGGAACGTGGCCGCGCTCGGCGTCTTCCTGATCGCCGGGATGGTTGTGAGCCGGCTCGCGGCGGCCGTCAGGCAGCGCGCCGGCGAGTCGGAGCTGCGCGCGCATGAGGCCGCGGCACGCGAGCGCGAGTCGTCGCTGCTCGCGGCCGTGGCGTCGTCGCTCCTCTCGGAGGGGCCCGTGGAGGCGCAGCTCTCGACCCCGGGCGGGCGGCTCACCGACGCTGTATCGCGGGCCGGGCTGCGCCTCGAGCTCGCACCGGCGCCCTCTCCGCATGAGGGTGAAGAGACCGTTCCCCTCCAGCTTCGCTCCCGCCGAGCATGGCTCTACGCGATGCCGGACTCGGGCTGGCACAGGGAGGAGCTCGATAGGGTCGCCGAGCCGCTGGCGCACCTCGTGGACGTCGCGATCGACCGCGAGGAGGTGGCCGAGCACACTGCGGAGGCCGAGGCGGCGCGGCGCGCGGACGTGGCAAAGACGGCGGTGCTCCACGCCATCTCCCACGACCTCCGGTCGCCGTTGACGGCGATCACTACCGCCACGGGCGCCCTCAGCTCGGGCCCGCTCTCGGAGGACGACCGCCGCGAGCTCCTGTCCGTGCTCCGCTCCGAGTCCACGCGGCTCGCGCGGCTCGTGGACGACCTGCTCGACCTGTCCCGTATCGAAGCGGGCGCGGTGAACCCGCGCCCCGATTGGTGCGACCTCCACGACACCGTCGCCAGCGCGGCCGAGCACGTGCGTCGCGAGCATCCGGAGCACCAGGTGGAGCTGCTCGTGTCGGCGGACCTGCCCCTCGTCCGCGCCGACCCGGCGCAGATGGAGCGCGTCTTCTCGAACCTGATCGAGAACGCGGTGAAGTTCTCGCCGGAGGACAGACCTGTGCGCGTATCTGCGTCGGTCGCCGGCGAGCGCGTGACCGTGCGGGTGACCGACGAGGGCCGCGGGATCCCGCCGACGGCGCGCTCGCACGTGTTCGAGCCGTTCTTCCGTGGCCGCGCGGGCGGGGCCGGCTCGGGACTGGGGCTGACGATCTCCAAGGGCTTCGTCGAGGCCAACGGGGCTCGCATCCAGCTCGATTCACGTCCTGGCGCCGGGACCTCCTTCGCCGTCAGCTTCCCGCTCGTACCTCAGCCGGCAGCCCCGGCGTGAGCAACGGCGCGCGTGTGCTCGTCGTCGACGACGAGCCCCAGATCCTGCGCGGCCTGAGGGTGGTGCTGCGCAACGCCGGCTACCAGGTGGACGTGGCGGCGACGAAGGCCGAAGCGCTCGACGCGGCCGCCGCCCGTCCACCGGACGCCATGGTCCTCGACCTGGTGCTGCCCGACGGCAGCGGCGTGGAGGTGTGCCGGGAGGTCCGCCGGTGGAGTGGGCTGCCCATCATCGTGCTCTCCGCCGTGGGCGACGTGCGCGAGAAGGTGAAGGCGCTCGACGCCGGCGCCGACGACTACGTGACCAAGCCCTTCGGCAGCGAAGAGCTGACAGCGCGGCTGAGAGCGGTCCTGCGACGGGCCGCCGACGCGGACACGGAGGCCGCGGTGACGGTGGGCGACCTCACGATCGACCTCGCGGCGCGCCGTGTCCTCGTGCGGGGTGAGGAGGTGCACCTCACGCCAATCGAGTTCGACCTCCTGCGGGTGCTCGCCGTCCACCGCGGCAAGCTCGTCACGCACCGTCAGCTCCTCCATGAGGTCTGGGGGCCCCAGTACACGGACGAGACGCACTATCTGCGCGTGCACGTCGCGCACATCCGGGCGAAGGTCGAGGCGGACGCGTCGCGGCCGCAGCTCCTCGTGACCGACCCCGGGGTCGGCTACCGCCTGCAGGACCCCTCCTGACCGCGTCTTAGCGAAATCTCTACGGCCGCGCGCGGTTTCTTGACGCCCCCTTGACGTCCCGCGACCTAGCGTCGAAGGCGTGGTCGTACGGCTGCGGAGCGAGGCATCATGGCCCGCGTCGTAGAGCGTGGGCTCCGCCGCACGGTCGGCGTACCGGGGCTCTTCGCCACCGCTTACGGGAACGTCGGTTCGTCGATCTACTACGCCCTGGGGCTCGTGGCCGCGCACGCTCTCGGCCTCACGCCGCTGGTGTTCATCTTCGCGGGCGGGCTGTTCGCACTCACCGCCAAGACCTACGCCGAGGGCGCGTCGATGTTCCCCGAGGCGGGAGGGTCGTCGTCCTTCGCGCGCCACGCGTTCAACGAGATCGCGTCGTTCTTTGCCGGTTGGGCGCTGACGCTCGACTACATCATCACGATCGCGATCAGCGCGTTCTTCGTGCCGCACTACCTGGGTGCGTTCTTCCCGGGCCTTCGGCACAACCCGGGGGACATCATCGGCGGCTTCGTAGTGGTCGCCGTGCTGGCCGGGCTGAACATCCGCGGCCTTCGCGAGTCCGCGAACCTGAACATCTTTCTCGCGATCGCCGACCTGGTGACCCAGGTCCTGCTGGTGCTCCTGGGCGCGGTCCTCATCTTCGACCCGTCGGTGCTTGTGAACCAGATCCACCTCGGATCGGTGCCCACCTACAAGGAGCTGATCTTCGCGCTCTCGATCTCGATGGTCGCCTACACCGGAATCGAGACCGTGTCGAACATGGCCGAGGAGGCGCGCGACCCTGACGACGACGTGCCCCGCTCGGTCAACTACGTGCTGATCGCCGTGCTCGGGATCTTCTCCGGGATCTCGATCATCTCGCTGGTCGCCCTGCCCGTGGTGCACCACGGCGGCCACTACTCCACGCTGCTCGGGACGAAGTACGAGAACGACCCGGTGCTGGGAATCGTTTCGGCGCTGCCGCTCGGCTCGGGGCTCCAGACCGCGCTGCGTTACTACGTCGGAGTCCTGGCGGCCACGATCCTGGTGATCGCCACGAACGCGGGCCTGATCGGGATATCGCGGCTCTCGTGGTCGCTGGCCGAGCACCGCCAGCTGCCGGCGCTCTTCGCCCGCGTGCACCGCAAGTACCGCACGCCGTGGTTCACGATCGCCTTCTTCTCGGTGCTGGCGATGCTCCTGCTGATCCCGGGCCAGACCGACTTCCTCGGCAACCTCTACTCGTTCGGCGCGATGCTGTCGTTCACGACGGCGCATGTGGCGGTGGTTGCGCTCCGGTTCAAGGACCCCGACCGCCACAGGCCGTACCGGGCGCCGTGGAACGTCCGCGTGCGCGGGCGGCTCGTACCGCTCGGTCCCGTGCTCGGCGGGATCGGGACCTTCGCCGCGTGGATCTCGGTGGTGGTCCTCCACGCGGAGGCGCGCACGGTCGGGATCGGGTGGATGGTCTGCGGGATGGCCGGCTACTTCCTGTACCGGCGGCGGATCGGTATGGACCCGCGGGTGGAGTGCCGGATCGAGCGCCCTGGTGCGCCCGCCGGCTTCCAGGAGCTGGCCTACCGGTCGGCGCTGGTGCCGATCTTCGGAACCGATGTGAACGGCAACGCCATGCGCTCGGCGTCGAGGCTCGCCGGCGAGAATGCGACGGTCGACGCCCTCTACGTGATCGAGGTCCCGCCGCAGCTCTCGCTCGAGGCCGGGATGGAGGTAGAGGAGGAGACCGCCAGGGCGGTCCTGGAATCGGCTCGGATCAGGGGCCGGGAGCGCAAGCTGAAGGTCCGAACGGGCGTCATCCGCACCCGCAACGCCGGCGCCGCTCTGGTCGAGGAGGCGCGCAGCCGTGGCTCGGAGGTCATCTACCTCGACACCGTCCATGCGCCGCCGTCGGAAGCTGTGATGGGGCCGACGGCCACCTATCTCCTCCGCGAGCGCCCCTGCCGGATCGTGATCGAGAGCGACAACCGGCTGAAGCGCGGCGGCGGCGGGCCATCCGCGGACTCGAACGGCAGGCCCGCGGAGCAGCAGCTGCACGCTCCCGCCTGACCCCGCAAACGCCGAGGGGCGCCGTTAAGGGCGCCCCTCGAAAACGCGACTGGATTATCACCAACGGCCCTGAGGCGGTCGCTACTGCCACCAGGCGCAGCGAAAACCGCAGCCCGGTGCTTCACTCACGCCGGCCGGGGGGACCAGGTCCGACCTCCGCTCGCAATGGTGCCCGGGGTGGACTCCCCTAGGCGGTCCAGCGCCGACCTAGTGGCCGGACACCTCCAGGGTCCCGACAAATCTGTGACTCAGTAGGACCACCTCCTTTCCCTGGTGATCCCATTGAAGCACAGCTCGCAACCTGCAAATCGTCGCCGATTTTCGGCGGCGCTAGGGAGAGCCGTCTGACGACGGATCCGCACCATTCTCGGAGCCCAGGTCAGGGAGCTCCTCGGCCACCTCGGCGGCCGTCTCGGCCGACGTCTCCATCACGAGCGCCACCGCGCTCACGACGTCGTCCTCGCGCAGGTTCATCACCCGGACCCCCTGCGACGCCCGGCCGTAGAGCGAGATCCCCTCGACCGAGGTGCGCTGCACCATCCCGTTCTGCGAGATGAAGACCAGGTCGTAGTGGGGCCGCACGATCAGGGCGCCGGCGAGCGCGCCCTTCTTCTCGGTGAGCTGGATGGTCTTGACGCCCATGGTGCCGCGCCCCTTGACCGGATAGTCCGCGATTGCGGTGCGCTTGCCGTAGCCGTTCTCGGTGACGACGAAGAGCTCGGTGTCGTCGCGCGCCACGTCCATCGCGAGCACCCGGTTGTCGCCGCGCGAAACATTCATGCCCCGCACGCCGCCGGTGTCGCGTCCCATCGGGCGCGCTTCCTTCTCATTGAACCGGGCGGCCTGGCCGGAGCGGGAGACCATGATGATGTCGTCCTCGCCGCCCGTCCGGCGCACGGCGACCAGCTCGTCGTCGTCGCGGATGTTGATCGCGATGATGCCGTCGGCCTTGATCGGGGTGTTGTAGGCCTGGAACTCGGTCTTCTTGATCTGGCCCTTGCGGGTGGCGAAGACCAGGTACTTGCCCTCTGAGAAGTCGCGCGTGGCGAGCACGGCACGCACCTCCTCACCCTCGCGCAGAGGCAGGACGTTGACGAGCGCGCGGCCCTTCGCGGTGCGTGACGCCTCCGGCAGGTCGTACACCTTCTCCCGGTAGACCTTGCCGCGGTTGGTGAAGAAGAGGAGGTAGTCGTGCGTCGAGGACACGAAGAGGTGCTCGATGTAGTCGTCCTCCTTCATGTCCATCCCGGTGACGCCGACGCCGCCGCGCTTCTGCGTTCGGTAGGTGGCGAGCGGGAGCGACTTGATGTAGCCCGAGCGCGTGATCGCGATGACCATCTGCTGGTCCGCGATCAGGTCCTCGATGTCGAGGTCGTCCTCCGAGTGGGTGATCTCGGTGCGCCGCTCGTCGCCGTAGGTGTCGCGGATCTCCTCGAGCTCCTCGCGGATCAGCCCGAGGACGCGCGTCTCGTCACCGAGGATCTCGCGCAGCTCCTTGATCCGCTGGACCCGGTCGGCGTGCTCCTGCTTGATCTTCCCAGCCTCGAGCGCGGTGAGCCGCTGCAGGCGGAGGTCGAGGATCGCCTGCGCCTGCTCGACGGAGAGCTCGAACTTCTTCACTAGCCCGTCGCGAGCGTTGTCTGGGTCACGCGACTTGCGGATGAGCTCGATCACGGCGTCGAGGTCGCCGAGCGCGATGAGCAGGCCCTCCAGGATGTGCGCGCGCGCCTCGGCCCGCCGGAGCTCGTACTTCGAGCGGCGGACGACGACGTCGCGCTGGTGATCGACGTAGTTCTTGATGATCGGGAGCAGCCCGAGCGTGCGCGGGACGCCGTCGACCAGCGCCACCATGTTCGCGCCGAAGGTCGTCTGCATCGGTGTGTGCTTGTAGAGCTTGTTGAGCACGACCTTGGGGATGGCGTCGCGCTTGAGCTCGATCACGAGGCGGAGGCCGGACTTGTTCGACTCGTCGCGCAGGTCCGAGACCTCAGGCACCTTCTTGTCGTTGACGACCTCGGCGATCTTCTTGATCAGGCCCGCGCCGTCGCCCCGGCCGTCGCCCTTGTAGACCTGGTAGGGCATCTCGGTGAGGATGATCGCCTCCTTGCCCTGGCGCAGCGGCTCGATGTGCGCGCGAGCGCGAACCACGATCCGCCCCCTGCCCGTCTCGTACGCGTCCTTGATGCCCTGGCGCCCGACGATGATTCCGCCGGTCGGAAAGTCCGGGCCCTTGACGTGCTTCATGAGGCCGGCGACGTCGATCTCGGGATCGTCGATGTAGGCGATCGTCGCGGTGATCGCCTCGCGGAGGTTGTGGGGCGGGATGTTCGTTGCCATCCCAACCGCGATCCCGGTCGACCCGTTGACGAGAAGGTTCGGGAACCGCGCCGGCAGGATGAGCGGCTCCTGCTCCTTGTTGTCGTAGTTGGGTCCGAAATCGACGGTGTCCTCGTCGATGTCGCGGAGCATCTCGGTCGCCAGCCGCGCGAGCCGCGCCTCCGTGTAGCGCATCGCGGCCGGTGGATCGTTGTCGATCGAGCCGAAGTTCCCCTGGCCGTCGACCAGGGTGTTCCGCATCGCGAAGTCCTGCCCCAGACGCACCAGCGTGTCGTAGATCGCCTGGTCGCCGTGCGGGTGGAACTTACCCATGACCTCGCCGACGACGCGGGCGCATTTGCTGTAGGACCGGTTCGGCTGCAGACCGCTCGCGTGCATCGCGTACAGCACCCGTCGATGCACCGGCTTGAGCCCGTCACGCACGTCGGGCAGAGCCCGCCCCACAATCACGCTCATCGCGTAATCGAGGTACGACGAGCGCATCTCCTTCTCTAGATCACGGTCCTCGAACCGGCCGCCTGTCAGCTGCTCGACGCTCATCTACACATCCAGGTTGGTGACTTCGCGGGCGTGGGTCTCGATGAACTCCCTGCGCGGCTCCACCTTGTCCCCCATGAGCATCGAGAAGACCTGATCGGCGGCGCTCGCGTCGTCGATCGTGACGCGGATGAGCGTCCGCTTCTCGGGATCCATCGTGGTGTCGAACAGCTGATCGGCGTTCATCTCGCCGAGGCCCTTGAAGCGGTCCGGCCTGACGCCCTCCCCGGCAACCTCGAGCACGACCCTGCGCAGGGCCTCGAACGAGCGGGCCTCGCGCCCGGCCTTTCCGCCCAGGGCGACGGAGAACGGCGGCGTGCCAGCGAGCTCGCGGAGGTCGGCGTGAACCCGGACGAAGCTCTTGTACTCCTGCGACTCGAGCAGGTCGCGGCGGAGACGGTAGGTGGCTGCGTGCCCCGTCGCGCGCTCGACCACCCGGACGGTGAGCTCGGACGAGTCCTCGCCGAGCAGCTCTGTCTCGTAGGGCTCGCCCTCGTGGTCCTTCTTCTTCAGCAGCTTGATGACGTCTCCGGAGCTGGCCGCCGCGGCATCGAGGATCTGCGACTCCTCGAGGAAGGTGACAATGTCGTGGCCGTACTCGGCGCGAAGGGACGAGCTCCAGCCCTCGTACTGCTTGAGCTTGATGTTGAACCGCTGCCAGCGCGCCTGGGTGAGCTTGAACTGCTTGCCGTCGCGGTCGTGGACCTCGACCTTCTCGAGCTTGTCGCGCAAGAGCAGCGCCTCGAGCTCGGAGTCCTTCTCCACGTAGATGTCCTTGCCGCCCGTCCGCACCTTGTAGAGCGGCGGCTTTGCGATGAACACGTGGCCGGCGTCGATCAGCTGCGGCATCTCCCGGTACAGGAAAGTGAGCACCAAGGTGCGGATGTGGGCGCCGTCGACGTCGGCGTCCGTCATGACGACGACCTTGTGGTAGCGCAGCTTCTCGATATCGAACTCCTCACGGATGCCGGTGCCGATGGCGGTGATCAGGGCCCTGATCTCCTGGTTGGAGAGGACCTTGTCGATCCGGTTCTTCTCCGCGTTGATGATCTTGCCGCGCAGCGGGAGGATGGCCTGGGTGTTGCGATCACGGCCCTGCTTGGCGGGCCCGCCGGCCGAGTCGCCCTCCACGACGAACAGCTCCGCGAGCGCGGGATCGCGCACCGTGCAGTCGGCCAACTTGCCGGGAAGGTTGGAGTTCTCGAGCGCGGACTTGCGCGTGAGGTCGCGCGCCTTGCGAGCTGCCTCGCGCGCACGCTGAGCCTGCACCGCCTTCTGGATGATCGCCCGGGCCTCCGAGGGGTTCTCCTCGAGGAACTCGGCCAGCCCGCGGTTGACCGCCGACTGGACGAAGCCCTCCACCGGCGGGTTGCCGAGCTTGGTCTTGGTCTGGCCCTCGAACTGCGGATCCTGGAGCTTGACCGAGATGATCGCGGTGAGCCCCTCGCGCACGTCCTCGCCCTGGAGGTTCTCCTCCTTCTCCTTCAGCAGCCCCTTCTCGCGCGCGTAGACGTTGAGCGTGCGCGTGAGTGCCGACCGGAAGCCGGAGAGGTGGGACCCGCCCTCGTGCGTGTTGATGTTGTTGGCGAACGAGAGCAGCGTCTCCTGGTACGAGGTGTTCCACTGCATCGCGACCTCGACCTCGCCGGTGTCGCCCGTGTCGTCGAGGTAGACGACCTTCTTGTGCAGCGGATCGCGGGTGCCCTGCGAGTGCAGGTACTTGACGAAGTCGACGATCCCGCCGTCGTACTGGAAGCTCTCCCGGAAGGTCTCGCCGCGCTCGTCGGTGAAGTCGATCCGCAGCCCCTTGGTGAGGAACGCCATCTCGCGGAAACGCTGCTCGAGGATCGTGCGGTCGTAGTCGATCGTCTCGAAGATCTCGAGGTCGGGCAGGAAGGTGATGCTCGTCCCGTGGCTATCGGTCTTCGCACCCTTCTTGATGGGTGCCTGCGGGACGCCCCGCTCGTAGGTCTGGGTCCACTCGTGGCCGTCGCGCCAGATCGTGAGGTCGAGCCGCTCGGTGAGCGCGTTGACCACCGAGACGCCCACGCCGTGGAGGCCGCCAGAGACCTTGTAGCCGCCACCGTCCCCGAACTTGCCGCCGGCGTGCAGGACCGTGAGCACGACCTCGGCGGCCGGCTTGCCCTCCTTCTTCATCATGTCGACGGGGATCCCCCGGCCGTTGTCCGTGACTGACACGCTGTTGTCCGGGTGGATCGCGATCTCGACGTGATCCGCCTCACCGGCCAGCGCCTCGTCGACCGAGTTGTCCATCACCTCGTAGATCAGGTGGTGGAGGCCGCGGGTGCCGGTGGACCCGATGTACATCCCGGGCCGCTTGCGGACCGCCTCGAGGCCCTCGAGGACGGTGATGTCCTTGGCTCCGTAGGAGGAGCTCGTGCTCCTCTTCGGCCTCGGGCTCGACTTCGCGTTCGACTTCTTCGGCGGGTTCGACTTCTTCGGCGGCAAGCGGTCCCTTCTAACGTGACAAACCCCGACTCGGCGCGCGTCGCGACCGGGGTCGGGGCGGTGCGATTCAGCTATCAAAAGGATAGCAGCGGAGACGGCTGGATTCGGGCCCTCATGTGTTACAAAATGCCCGCAAATCCGCCAATTTTGCGACGTTA
>Ga0209577_10004233_pt1 | contig 13482 bp, 10 predicted proteins | sample GraSoiAngelo_109_FD_185874 | JGI IMG/M metagenome (GOLD analysis project Ga0209577, IMG submission 185874) | Grasslands soil microbial communities from the Angelo Coastal Reserve, California, USA - 14_0903_12_20cm (SPAdes) (version 2) | ecosystem: Environmental > Terrestrial > Soil > Grasslands... | reverse complement strand
AAAAAGCCGCGCCGTCATATTCCTGCATCCAGCCTTCTTTCATTCCCAATTCATCCAGCGCCGACACCGCGCGCACCCATTCTGATTCTGTGATCCGGCGAGAGAGCAAGAGGTAACGCTGGCTCGTCTCCGCGGCGTTCGTCGGATAGTACTGGGCCATCAGCGAGACGGCGACGCGCGGACTCAGTTCATCGCGGATCCATTCCAGAGACTCACGCACGCCACCAATATCATTCGGCAGAACCAATAGACGAATCACCAGGCCGCGCTTCAGTAAACCGTCTTCGCCGTAAATCAGTTCGTCACCGGTCTGACGATGCATTTCGGAGATTGCAGCGCGTGAGCATTCGCGATAGCTGCGCACTTTCGAATACAGAAATCCTGCTTCGTCTTCAGCGTACTTCAAATCCGGCAAATAAACATCGACGATGCGGTCGAGCAGTTTCAGCACTTCAACTGAATCGTAAGCGTTGGTGTTGTAAACGATCGGCAGGCGCAAACCCTGTTCGGCGGCGATCAGAATTGCGCGCGCCATCTGTGGCGCGAAGTGTGTCGGTGAAACAAAGTTGATGTTGTGACAGCCGCGCGCTTGCAGCTCGAGCATCATCTCGGCCAGGCGTTCGTGCGTCACTTCGTTTTTGATTTGCTCTTTGTGCGTTTGCGAGATCTGATAGTTTTGGCAATAGACACAGCGCAGATTGCAGTTACCGAAGAAGATGTTGCCGGCGCCGCGGGTGCCCACCAGTGGCGGCTCTTCGCCAAAATGCGGCGTGTAAGAAGAGACAATCGGCAGGCGACCCGAGTAACAAGCTGCGATTTCATTCTGCAAGCGATTGTTGAGACAGTCGCGCGGGCAGACCGTGCATCGTTCCAGCAAGGCTTCGAGTGTTTCGACTCTTTTGGTCAACTCGCCAGCACGAAATAATCTAAGGTAAGAAGGATAGCTCTCTTTCATTAATTCACTCATGACCGGGTCAATACTGAGCGTGTCCCGGTCAGAACCGGGAGCGGTAGCGACCGGGTGATTGTGACGAGTTACGATCATCAACGACCCGGTCGCTACCGCTCCCGGTTCTGACACATACTGGGTAGCGTCCGGATCATAAGAACTCCGAAGTCCGTGAATGATCCCCTCGCTATCGCTCGGGGTTCTGCAACGCGTGCCAAATGTCACTGCTCATCGCTCGTTCTTTTTTCGAAAATGTACGTGGTGCGTTTTGTGCTGCTCGTTCGCGCGGCACAAACCGCTTGCTGGTGCGCCAGATGAAATCCATCTCGGCGTGCGTGGTGCTCAATGCCAGTCGCGCCTCGAAGACCAAGAGCATGCTGCCATAGAAAAGAAAGAAGGCGCCGATCAAACCCATGGCCACCGGAACCCATGCGCCGCGAGCGCCGAAAAACGCAACCACGCCGATGGCCACGCTGGTGGCCACGAACACTCCGACCGCGAGATAGAAAGTTGTCAACGCGCGTTGCAGCAGACGAGATCGGCTCGTCAGTTTGTCGAGCTGATCGAAGAGCATCGCCCGTCGCTCTTCGAGAAGATCGATCTCCGAATCGCCGCGCGAAAGCTCCTGTAAACGATCGGACAACGACCGGACGCGATCGACTACCCGGCCCAGCCGGCTGGAGGTAGACAAGATCATAGTGCCGCTGGCCGAGATCAACACAGCAGGCGTAATCATGGCAGTCAAAACCGCCAGCGACGAAGACAATCCATCCACCGAAAACAATTCTAACTCACTGGGAGCGCGGGCGTCCCGCCCGCAGATTCGTGCACCCGGTTGAATCGCTTATGCGGGCGGGACGCCCGCGCTCCCAGTCATGTGATATGCTCCGCGCGCTATGCGCCTGTGGCTTTCCAAGAGCAGCGAAGTTCCCTTACGGGAACAACTCGTCACGCAAATTCGGCTGGGTATAGTCAGCGGCGACCTGGAAACGCGACAAAGGCTGCCAAGCACGCGCGAGCTTGCGCGCCGCTTTCGTATTCATGCGAACACGGTCAGCGCCGCCTATCGTGAACTCCACCGTAATGGCTGGGTCGATTTTCGCAAAGGCAGCGGTGTTTATGTTCGCGAGTACTCGGCGGATCAGAGGAAGGAAGACGACCTCGGTCTGGATCAACTGATCGCGCAATTCTTTCAGACGACGCGCGCGAAGGGACATTCGCTGCGCGAAGTGCAGTTACGCTTGAAGCACTGGCTGACGCTTCAACCGCCCGATCATTTTCTTCTGCTCGAACCTGATGTTGAGTTGCGTCACATCCTGATGACTGAGATTCAGGGCGCAACCGGTGCGCGCGTGGCAGGAACAAGTCTCGCGGACTCTCAATTCGCCGAAATGTTGACCGGCGCGGCGCCAGTGGCGATGTACAGCCAGGTTGAAAGCGTGCGGGCCGCCTTGCCGACCGATACTGACCTAATCACCCTGCGTTCGCGTTCAGTGCCCGAATCGTTGCTGAGTCAGACTCGACCATCATCCGACGCACTCATCGCCGTCGTGTCACGGTGGCCTGAATTCCTGCGTTGGTCGCACACAATACTTGTCGCCGCTGGGCTCGATCCAAACGCGCTCAGTTTTCGCGACGCGCGTGAACGTGGCTGGCAGAGAGGCCTGGCTTCAATGACCTTCGTCGTGACGGATTCGTTAATGCTTCACCGAATACCTGCGGGTTGTGACGCACGCTGCTTTACTATCTTGTCAGATTCTTCATTGAATGACCTGCGTGAGTTCGCAAAGCAGTTCATGGATCCCGGCAATCATTCGGACATGACGGCACTCGCGGTGACAAAAACGTAGACTAATTTCAACTTGCCGAGAGATTAGACTCCATTTAACATCGCGACACTCTCACCCGAGAAGTTTTAGAGATTCTATGACCACGAACGATTACCACTTCGTCGATCGCTGGCGCGTCGAGGGTGACATTAAGGAAGTCGCCGATATACTCGAAGATGCCCTGTCTCTGCCGCAATGGTGGGGAAGCGTTTACTTCGAAGTGAAAGAGATCGAGCCAGGCGGCGAGCACGGAATTGGCAAGCTAATCAGTTTGCGCGCGGGCGGTTGGCTGCCATACACGCTGCGCATTAACTTCCGCACGGTTGAGTCGCGCTATCCACACGGTTTTTCGATGGACGCGACCGGTGACTTGGAAGGAAAAGGTATCTGGACTTTCGAACCGCATGGCCCATTCGTGAATGTGACTTATGATTGGACGATTCGACCCAACAAGCCCATCCTCAAAAAGCTTTCGTTCCTGCTGAAACCAATCTTTCGTTCGAATCATAATTGGACTATGAAACGCGGCGAAGAAAGCCTGAAGCTGGAGTTGATGCGCCGCCGGGCAAAAACAACAGGAGAAACTTCAGCTGTGCCGGCGCCACCGAGGCCTTCACTAGCAGTGAGACTTTTTCAATTGAATCGCCATCGTGCCTGATAAAGAAATAGTCTGGTTGCCGGATTTGCTTTACGTCGCCGGCAGATTTGAGAGCGACCTGGCGCTCGTGTGCGATGTGTCAGGGCGCATAGTGAGGCTAGTGCGAAATGATGAACTGACCGATGAGAAAAGAATTCCCTTGCCACGCCGGGCGATATTGCCAGGCATGGTCAATGCTCACTCGCATGCTTTTCAGCGAGTGCTGCGGGGACGAACGGAGTATCGCACCAGCAATCGAGCCGACAGTTTCTGGACCTGGCGCGAGACGATGTACTCAGCCGCGACGCGCCTCACGCCCGAAGACATTTACGACGCCTCGCGCATGGCTTTCCTGGAAATGGCGCTCGGCGGCATCACCGCTGTTGGCGAATTTCATTATCTTCATAATGCGCCCGCAGGAAGGTCCTATGACGATCCGAATTTATTAGCGAAGGAAGTTATGCGCGCGGCAGGCGAGGTCGGACTGCGCATCGCGTTATTGAGAGTTGCCTATGCGCGATCGGGCTTTCAGACTGAGACGAATCCGAAGCAGGCGCGGTTCATTGAAAGTGATTCCGAGGTCTATCTGAAGAACGTTGAATCCTTAGTTAGTGTCAGAAGCCCGACCGTTAGGGAGGGCCAGCTAGCCAACGATGGCCTCCCTAACGGTCGGGCTTCTGACACTGCCTGGATCGGCCTCGCTCCGCACAGTGTGCGCGCAGTGCCGCTCGATTATCTCCGCAGAGTGATCGATTACGCCAACCTGCACAATCTCAAAGTTCACATGCACGTCGCCGAACAACCGGCAGAGGTTTCGGCGTGTATCGAAGAATATGGACGAACCCCGATCGCATTGTTGCAAAGCGAAGCGTTGTTGAGCGAGCGCTTCACTGCCGTTCATGCAATTCACGTGACGCCCAAAGCAATTCCTTCCTTCGCCAAGTCAGGCGCGATCGTTTGCGCTTGTCCTACGACCGAAAGAAATCTTGGCGACGGAGTTGTGCCTGCCGATGAATACTTCAAACACGGCGTGCCGATGTGCCTCGGCACTGACAGTCACGCGCAGATCGATCTGTTGGAAGACGCGCGTGAGCTTGAGTATCACTTGCGTTTGCAGAAACTGGAGCGGGCCGTGCTCGATGGCGGAAACCCAACCGTCAGGGAGGGTGCAGCCAGTTTCGTGCATGATCCTGACGCGAGCCAACGAAATAGCACCCTTCCTGACGGTCGGGTTTCTGCCATCGCTCGACGCTTATTCGATTGCGCAACGATAAACGGCGCCCGCAGCATTGGCGCGCCGGGCGGCGCTCTTGAAAGGGGAATGCCAGCCGACTTTTTCACCGTCGATCTGGATGATCCTTCAATCGCTGGCGCCTCGCAGGACGATTTGCTTGCGAGCACTGTGTTTACCTTGTCGCGCGCGGCCGTGCGCGAGGTCGTAGTCGGCGGCAAACCAATTGTTTCGGAAGGGCAACACCTGATTCAGGAAGAAGTGGTCGAGAGATTTAATCAATTGCAGAAGAAACTTTGGAGTTAATAGGCGCATTCACCGCAGTGTGCTGCGGCCCAGCGGCGAATCAGAAATCATGACTGTCGAACAAACCCTTGCCGAACTTGTCTCCATCGATTCCGTTTCCGCGCTTTCGAACGCCGAGATCATTTCTTATTTGGAAGCGCGCTGCGAAGCACTGGGTTTCACGGTCAAACGCTTTCCCCACCTGGATGAAACAGGCGCGGAGAAGATCAATCTTGTGGCACAGACTTCATTTGGAGTGCGCCGGCAGAGCAAAGCGGCGACGGCGCTTTCTCTTCCTGCGGTCTCGCATTTTCCAACTCAATCCAAAGCGCCGTCGCCGCTTCGCTCTGCCGGCGCACTCCAAATCGAGTTGGCGCTTGTCGGACATACCGACACCGTGCCTTACGATCCAGCATGGAGTGAAGCTCTGAAATTAACTGAGAGCGACGGCAAGCTTTATGGCCGCGGCGCGTGTGATACGAAAGCGTTCATCGCCGCGTCATTGACCGCGATCGAGAGTATCGATCTGAAAAAACTGAAGCAAACGCTGGCGCTGGTTTTCACTGCCGATGAAGAGATCGGTTGCCTCGGAGCCAAACGTCTGGCCGATGCGCGTCCCTTCAATGCGCGTTACGCGATTGTCGGCGAGCCAACTTGTTTGCAACCGATGCGAGCGGGAAAAGGCTACTGCCTGGCGGAGATCACCGTGCGCGGACGCGAAGCGCACAGCGCATATCCCCAACTCGGCGCGTCCGCAATCTTTCGCGCTGCGCGTTTGATCAATCGAATCGAAGAGATCGCTAAAGACCTGAAGAGTCATGCGCACGCCAGCTTCGATCCGCCCTTCACGACGCTGAATGTCGGCTTGATCGAAGGGGGCACAGCCAAGAACATTGTTGCCGGTGAGTGTCGCTTCACGCTCGAATGGCGAACCATTCCGGGTCAGGAATCCGATTACGTTTTAAATCTCGTCAAGCGTGAGGTCGATGATCTTCAAAAACTTGACTCGGATTTCGTTTGCCGGATTCATGCCGCGCGCACCGATGAAAGCTTCGAGACGCGCGCCGATTCACCCCTGGTTCACTTTCTTGAAGAATCGTCAAACAAACCATCCGGCACAGTCGCTTTCGGCACCGAAGCCCCCAGCATGATCGCGCTGGGCGCGGACGCAGTCGTCTTCGGTCCCGGCGACATTCGCGTCGCGCACCGCACCGGCGAGTTTGTGCCTATTGATGAGCTAAACCGCTGTGTCGCAATTCTCAGGCGCTCAATTGAACACCACTGCTTTTGATCTTTCCCGATTCTCCTTCGGCGAGGCCCCACAGCCAGCACTCGGTATCGATCAAAAACTTCACGACTTGTCTTCGAATGCTTCGATGAGAGTCTGGAAGAGGCGCATTGAAGTTTTCCGGCACACGATAACGACCCTTGTCTTCGCCTAGCGTCCGATTACGATTTGGCTTCCTAAAAGGAACCAAACGGGCCAGTGGCTTGGGGCGCATCCCGGCGGATACGCCCCGAAGGAGGCGGACGTCAATCGTCCGCCACGCGTGGGCAAGGATCTTTAAAGAAATTGGTCTCTCAACCACTGTTTGTCGCCATGTCTTCTCGATTCTCTCCCTTAGTGGAACCTCTATTTACTAAGGCGACAGACTCGGCCGGGATCTATCAGCAAATCCAAGTCTATTTCGTGTTATGGTAATTCCCTGACCAATTAGTACTTTAAAACTGCTCAGCAGAACCGAAGGGCGCTTGGTTGGTGTCAGCGTAATGCAAACTATTTTCTTCTTTGTTTCTCAAACCTTGCGGTGCTAAAATCTGCGCATTAATTTTGGAAGGGAGGGGTTATTCAAGACCCTTCTTCAGCTGGCAAGCCCGTCGCCGAATTAAGTTCGAGCTTATTTAACTTCAAGAGCGTGGCCCGGTTTTTCTGACAGGCTGGCGACTCACCGCAATGGTGCGCGCGAAGCAGTTCGGAACAAATCTAATGTCGCCCCCACATCAAGTCACCGAATTGCTCATCGCATGGAGCGATGGTGATCAGACCGCACTCGAAAGGTTAATGCCCCTCGTGGAGATGGAGCTGCGTCGAATTGCCAAGCGCTACATGCGGAATGAAGCCAAGGATCACCTGCTTCAGACAACTGCTTTAGTAAATGAAGCCTTTCTCCGCCTGGTGGACCAAGAAAATATTCAGTGGCAGAACCGCGTCCAATTCTTTGGCATCGCGGCGAAGTTCATGCGGCGCCTCCTGATCGATCACGCGCGGGCAGCGCATCGCGCTAAGCGTGGCGGCAGCGCGCAACGGGTCTCGCTTGCAGAAGCCGAAGGCGTCCCGACCGAGACGCCGGAAGACTTGCTGGCGCTGGACGACGCACTCAAGAGGCTTGCAGCAATAGACCGGCGCAAGAGCAAAGTAGTCGTGCTGCGCTACTTCGGCGGATTAAGCGTTGAGGAAACAGCAGAACTCCTTCATGTATCTCAGGTCACGGTGATGCGCGAGTGGAGCATGGCGCGCGCGTGGCTGCGGCGAGAGATTGATCGACGGCGGTGAGAGTTTTTCACCTCATCTGTCGCGTTAATAAGTAAAGGCCGTAGTGTAAATAGTTGAACGTAATCACCCATGAACTCCGAACGTTGGCAGCGGATCGAGCAAGTTTTTCATGAGGCTCTTCAGCTTGAAGCTGAAGCCAGGCTCTCTTATCTGGCCCAATCGTGTTCGGAAGACTCGTCTTTGCGGGAGGAAGTCGAATCTTTGATAGACTCCCTCGAGCGCGACGGCTCCTTTCTGGTACAGCCCGCATTTGACAGGGGCTTACGCATTCTCGCCAAAGACAGCGGCGCCCTGATAGCTGGGCGTTCGGTCGGACCCTACCAAATTCTTTCGGAGCTTGGCATTGGCGGAATGGGCGAGGTTTATCTCGCCCATGATCCGCGCTTAGGCCGCAAGGTGGCAATCAAGCTGCTGGCCGCCACCGTGCTCAAAGACGAGATCAGAGTCAGGCGTTTTCGCCAGGAGGCCCGCGCGATTGCCAACATATCGCATCCCAACGTCGCCTCGATCTATGAAATTGGCCGGGCCAGGCAGCAGCATTTCATCGCCATGGAATTCGTTGATGGCATAACGCTGCGAGAGCGCCTGTCCCAAGGGCCATTGCGCTTGAAAGAAGCCAGCGAAATCGCCATGCAAGTGGGCTCGGCCCTGGGGGCTGCGCATCGGACCGGCATCATCCACCGCGACATAAAGCCAGAAAACATAATGCTCCAGCGTGATGGGTACGTGAAAGTGCTCGATTTTGGTCTGGCAAAGCTGACCGAGGACCATGGGCCCACCGAGAGACAAACCGACGACCAGGACTCTGTCATGACCCGTGAGAACGCTAGCGAAGAAGGACTGCTGATGGGCACGTTGGCCTACATGTCGCCTTCGCAACTCCGCGGCCAACCACTAGATGTTCGCACCGACATTTGGAGCTGGGGCGTCGTGCTTTACGAAATGATCGCCGGCGAGCCTCCGTTTCAAGGCCCGACCAGGAGCGACGTGTTGGCGGAGATTTTGAAGGCCGAGCCCGCCTTGCTCAAAGACAGCCCAAGCACGCTCCCAGCTTCGCTCAAAGAAATTCTGCGGCGCTCTTTGGCCAAGGAAAAGGAAGGCCGCTATTCCGGGATGCGCGAGGCTCTCGACGATCTGCGTCTCTTGCAGAAACAACTTGACTCCGGAGAGGATCCAAGCTTGCGCGAGTCGAACGTCAGAATTGTGCCAAAGAAAGATTTGTCCACGTCCACGATCGAGCCGGCGAAATCCGTCGAAGTAGCGGCACCGCCGATTACAGACTCTCAGGTCTTCGCAGATGACATGCCGGCAGCCGGGGCCGCGCGACTCCAAACCTTAAACTCGAGATCCGAGGCCGTCTCCGCGACCTTCAAGCGAAGTCGATTCTCAAAGCTCCGGTTGAGCTTCGGACTCGCCATCTTTGCCCTGGCGGTCTTCGCGGTTCAGTGGCTGCGCCCTCGGGCATTACCCACGCCGCACTTGCAGTCCACCAGGCTTTCCCTCGAAGGCTTCGTTGCCATGGCGGTTATATCACCCGACGGCAGGCTTGTTGCTTCAGTAATCGATGAAGCCGGCTCGCGAAGCGTTTGGGTAAAACAGATTAACACTTCGAGTAATCTGCAGATTCTGGGGTTTACCAAAGAACAATATGGCGGGCTGTCCTTTTCTCCTGACGGAAATGATGTCTACTACTTGCAGGAGAGAGCCGTTTACCGAGTGTCAGTCTTGGGCGGAACGCCGAGAAAATTGATCGAGAATGTTGATACACCGGTCACCTTTTCGCCTGATGGTAGTCGAATCGCTTTTGTGCGAGCGAGCGCCTTGATAACCGCCAACTCCGAAGGCGCCGAAGAAAAAACGTTGGCCGAACTCAAGAAACCTCAGCATTTTCTCATTAATCCGCAGCACTCTACCGGCCCTGCCTGGTCACCCGATGGTGCCGTGATTGCGTGTCCGGCATTCAACGAAACCGATAGCTCACATATCGATGTGCTTGCCGTGAGGGTACAGGACGGCAGCGTAAGAACGATCAATGTTCAGAAATCGTTTTCTATCCGTAAGTTAATCTGGCTCGCAGATAGCAGCGGCCTCATAATGAACGCCAAAGATCAAAGAACATCTTACCAGCTTTGGTTGCTCTCTTATCCTGACGGTGAAGCGCGCAGGATCACCAATGATTCGACGGACTATGATGGCCTGAGCGCCACCAGGGACTCGAAAGTGCTGCTAACGACTAAGATAGACACTGTCTCAAGCGTGTGGACTATAGATGCGACCTCTCATGCGAAGCAGATTCCGCTCAGCAATTACGAGGGATTGAATGGCATCTCCTGGACGCCCGATGGGAAAATCGTGTACGCCAGGTGGGATCAAAGCGATCGTAATATCTGGATCGTGAATTTAGATGGGAGTGGTAGAAAACAATTGACGTTTGATGACCAAGGCAAGGGTCAGCCGACAGTTTCGGCTGATGGCAGATACACAGTCTTTGTTGCTTACCGCGAGGGCAAACCTCATCTTTGGAGGGTTGGAATTGACGGCACTGACTTAAAACAGCTAACCACCGGCAGGTATGAGGATGGGCCACGTTTCTCCCGTGACGGCCAATTCGTTATTTATCATGGTAACGATCCGGCAAACAGCTTGTGGAAGATCTCCATCAACGGAGGCGATCCCGTCCTCTTAACGAAAGAAGCGGCGACTTTTCCCGATGTCTCGCCAGACGGAATGCTGGTTGCGTTTGCCTCGAAGGACGAGGCGACGAGTGCGTGGAAGATAAAGATCATTCCGTACGAAGGCGGACCAGCAATCAAGACACTCAGTCTTCCGTCTGATTTTGTCGCGTCACCGGCAAGCATCTGCTGGGAGCATAACCGCAATTCGCTAGCATATGTTCGCGCTGTTAACGGCACTTCGAATATCTGGACTCAGCCGCTGTCTGGCGACCCTCCAAAACAATTGACCGACTTTAGAGAGGGACGGATTTACTCTTTCGCCTGTTCAATCGGCGGGGAGCTTGTCTGCGCCCGCGGGGTGAGTACAACGGAGCTAACTCTCTTGAGAGATTTTCAGTGACCGAGTAGTAATCCAACGAACAGACCTGTAGAGATCTCGCTTGGTAATCTACAGGCCTGTCCGATGGGTCGGAGCTAGTAGGAGGGAAGACTAAGGAATGCAGGGAGCGCATTCAGAGTCGTCGTCGACCCAAGTGCATTCCGGTCCGTTGGGGCCCGCGCAACAGCACCACTTCCCCTGAAGCTTGGTTACTTGAGTGTCGACGACAGCGAGCGTGCCGTCATGATGCTGGTTGACCACGATCCCTTGCGTCGTCCGGCTCTTGCCTGCAGCCGAAGCCTTGCGGCTGAGAGCTGAAGCCACAACCAGCGCCAGCCCGAGGATCAGAATCGAAGAAAGGGTTATAAGTTTTTTCATTGAAGTTCTCCTTGATTAGTTAAGTCAGGCCGGTGCGGTTGAGGGAAAAGAGGCCAGGACAAGTGACCAGCCAAAACTGCCTAGCCTCGAGACCGTGTTTCGGACAATGGCGATTGATCACGACTGTCGGCATAACCAAGATGACTGCGCTGCCAGCGGGCACACGTGTGCCCCGGAAGAACGCGCTCCGTTCTTTTCAATCCACCTTGACGACTCCTGGTCTTCGCTTCCTTCACTTGTTATGGCTGGCGATGCAAAAACATTTCGCAGAAACCTTTTTGTTGACATCAGCCGCTGGACAAACTAGTCTTCGCGCGTCAGTTATCAGTTCCTGCGCATTTCCCGTTTTAATCCGAGTTACGAATGAAGAGGGGTTGGGTTCTCAGTCAAGAAGACTTTGATCGGCTGCTCCATTGGCTCGACGCGAACCTGGAAGCGGCTGGCCGGGAGTACGAAACGATCCGCGAACGTCTGATTAAGATTTTTGCTCGACGCGGCTGCGCGGCGGCTGAGGATCTCGCTGACGAGACGATCAACCGCGTCACCGCGAAATTGGAAACCATTATCGACGACTACGAAGGCAGTCCGCGCTTCTATTTCTACCGAGTGGCCCAGTTGGTCCACATGGAATATTTGAAAAGGCCAAAGCCGCCACAGGTGAATTGGGATCTACCGGCGTTCAGCGAAGAGAAAGAGCGCGAATACGAATGCCTCGACGACTGCCTGGAGCGATTGTCGTCAGACCAGCGCGAACTCGTATTGCAGTATCATCAGAAGGACAAGCGCGCAAAGATCGAGGGCCGCCAGCGGCTGGCCGAACAGTTGGGGATAGCTGTGAATGCCTTGCGAATCCGCGCGCATCGGATTCGTTCACTATTACAGCAGTGCCTGAATGAATGTCTCGAGGAGCAGTCAGTCCATTGAAATCCGTTTCGCTAAGCCGAGTTACAGAACCCCGAGCGGTAGCGACGGGCCCAATGGTGAGGCTTTCAGCCCGTCAGTGAAATGCTTTCCGGTAATTAATCATTCAATTTAGGACTGGCCCCAAGCAGAGTGTTTGACATGACTCCAAGTCCCGAAATTCAAGGGAATATCAAGAAGTACTTGTTGGGGCAACTCGCCGGAGCGGACCTCGCAGAGATCGAGCGCAGGCTCCTGACCGACGATGAGTTCTACGAGGAAGTACAGATCATGGAAGACGAACTCGTCGACGAATACGTCAATGCCGAACTCAACGCCGACGAGCGCCGCCTGTTCGAAAAGAATTTTCTCGCCGATCCCGAAAGCCGCAACAAACTCCGCCTCGGCCGGGCTCTCGACAGACATCTTTCAGCTCAGCCTTTAGAGCGACACCAACCAGCACTTTTTCCGTTCCTGCCTTTTCGGAATCCGATCGTATCGTACTCTTTGGCGGCTGCCGTTCTCGTGATCGTGGGTGTCGTTTCCTGGGTCGCCTTCAGGACCTGGAGAAATTCAACGCCGCGTGAGCCTGGTAAAATTCTCGCCATCGAGTTGACGCCAGGACTTACTCGCGACGAAGGAGAGATCAAGAAGATTGCTATCTCTACAGGAACTGATTCGGTGGAGTTAGAGTTAAGAATCGTGAGCGTCGATCAATATCAAAGCTATCGCGCGGTCTTGCAATCAACCGAGGGTTCGGAAAAATTCAGGATTGATGGCCTGCGGGCTACTACGAAAGACTCGCGGGTTGTCGTTCCTTTCAGGTTAGCTGCGGGACTTCTCACTCGAGGCGATTACTACGTCAAACTGAGCGGCCTTAACCCACGCGGCGAGTACGAAAACGTGCACAGGTATCCATTCCGCATAACTAATAACTAAGTAAGTACTTCGTTTGGCAATTAGGGTGGCGTGTTTTGGAGTGCGGGGACTTGTCACCGCTTTTTGATAATTCACGTCTTGTACTTAAGGAACCTTCTTCGTCTCCGTCTCAAGAAGAGAAATACGATTGCCGGAAGTGTTGAGATGAGCGCAGCAAGCGCTGCGATCTGCCACGCGTGAAGCCGAGGATTCAACATCTCTTTTTGATTGTATTGTCCCTGGAGAACGAACGCCGCCCAATAATACGGTGAATGCCAACGCTTTTGACTCCACATCGCAATCTGGGCCTCTCGTAACGCCGCAGCAGGAGTCAACCCTCGCTTGAACATGCCCTCATAAAAATGTTTCATTAATTCCGCCGTCGCCTCGTCATCAACTTTCCAAAGCGAAGCCGCGACGCCGCCTGCGCCCGCATACATGAAACCTCGCGTGAGTCCGATGAGACCTTCGCCTTTGACATCCTTACCGAGCGCAGTATTACACGCACTTAACACAACAAGGTCCACCGGCAGCTTCAAGTTGTAAATATCATGCATGCGCAAGAAACCTTCCTGCGATCGTCCTTGCTGATCGACGAGCGAGAGCACAAGACCGGAGAGTTCGGGATGCTCATAATCGACAAAGCCGTGAGTCGCAAAATGTACGACACGATATTGGCCCAGGTCAGTCCCAGTGATTGTGGCCCGACTAGCATCGAACCCTACAGCTTTCAGTCCACTGCGCCAC
>Ga0209577_10004231_pt1 | contig 13486 bp, 9 predicted proteins | sample GraSoiAngelo_109_FD_185874 | JGI IMG/M metagenome (GOLD analysis project Ga0209577, IMG submission 185874) | Grasslands soil microbial communities from the Angelo Coastal Reserve, California, USA - 14_0903_12_20cm (SPAdes) (version 2) | ecosystem: Environmental > Terrestrial > Soil > Grasslands ... | reverse complement strand
TCACATGGCCGGGGAACACGGAGCGCCTGCTCAAAGGAACCGCGTGGGCCGTGGTCGAAAACCGGGGCCAGGGACGGGTCGTGCTGTTCCTCACCGATCCGCTGTTCCGGGGCTTCTGGCGCGGGCCCGCCCGGCTCGTCACCAACGCGATCCTGGCGGGCCCGGGCCGCGAGCGCTAGACCTGGCGCATCCGGAGCCGGCGCCGCGTCTCCAACCGGAGCCTGCTCTGATCCTCCCGCTCGTGGTGGCGCATCAAGGTTCGCTCCTCGCGCGTCGGGACCTTCCAGGTCACCGTCATGCGCTTCTGCTTCCGCACGATGTCGAGGGACACGGTCTCGCCGGCTTCGTACGAATGCAGGATGCGCATGGCGTGCGAAGGCGAGGTGGGCTTGCGGCCGGCGATGGAGAGAATCACGTCGCCGCTGCGCACGGGCAGGCTCGAGTCGCCTGGCGCCTTGACGACCAGGACGCCTTCCTTCGTGCCGAAGTACTCACCCAGGTCAGGATTCAGGTTCACCAGCTCGAGGTCGCCCCAGGGCGTTCCGAACGACAACTCGACGCCCTCCCAGCCGGGCATCGCGGGCGCAATCCGGGGCATGGCCATCGTCATGTTCGGCATCTCCATCCGGAACGAGCCACCCAGGTCTTCGGCCACGAGCGCCGCCTTTTTCGCGTCGCCGCCGCGCCGATACTCGACCTGCACCGTGTCGCCCGGCTCGAGCTTGCGCGCCAGCTCGACGAGCTTGGCGCTGGGACCGGACTCGTCCTCGTCTTCCGCCTGGGCGCCCGCGAGCGACGTGCCGTTGAACTTGGTGATGATGTCCCCCACCTTGAGGCCCGCCTTCGCGGCCGGCCCGCCCGGGGTCACGGCCTCCAGCCTCGCGCCAATCTTGTCGGTCTGCGAGTCGGGCTTGCTGTTCGGGACCACGCCGATCCGGCCATGGTGGTCGCTCATCGAGTAGGCGTAGGCGCGGGGCGCGCGTGGGGGTCGCGGGGTACGCGGCGTCCGCTGGGCGGCCAGCACCCCGGGCAACGCGGCGGCGAGCACCGTGCTGAGTATGAATCCACTTCCGCTGCATAACCAGATACTCCTCCGGGGCTTAGAGCCCCACGTAGGCCACGCGGGTGACGTGCACCGTCATGAGCTGCTGCATCGCGTCCACCCGCTCCTGCCACAGTTTCACGAGTTCGGCGCCGCGCACGGGGGCTTCAGGCATCCCCACCTGCGCCAGCTCACCGTCGATGATGGCAATGCGATCCTCCAGCGCGGCCGCGAGCGCCGCCGTACGGCCGCTCGTGACCCGCTGGTCGGGGTCATAGCGCTCCAACTCCGCCTCGAGCGTCGCCGACTGCTGTTTCACCCGCTCGAGCTCGGCGGCGTCGACGCGCCCCGCCGGGCCAGGCCGGATCAGGAGCAGCAGCGCGATACCCGCCGCCGCGGAGAGGCTCCACGCCCCCCAGCGGCGCCGCTGGCGGCGCTGCTCGACGCGGAGCGTGTCGCGCACCGCCGGCCACCGGTCTCGGGCCGGCCGCCGCACCGGCAGCGCTTTAAGGGCCGCGATGCGCTGGTACAGCACCTCGAGCTCGGCCCGGCACGCCGGGCACGTCTCGACGTGTTGCCGGGCCCAGGCCGACGCCTCGTTCTCCTTGAAGGCCAGCAGGTCGACGATCGTGCAATGCGTCATGGTGCTGCTCCCTCCGCATCCAGCATCCGCCGCAGCCGCGCATGTGCCCGCGCCAACTGCGACTTGGAAAAGCTCACCGTCTTGCCCATCAGCTCCGCGATCTCCTCGTGGGTGTACCCCTCGACGTCGTGCAACCACACCACGGAGCGGGACGTCTCGCTCAATCGCTCGAAGGCCCGCTCCAGATCGATCCGCGCCGGCGCCCCCGCGACCGCTCCAGGCCCCTCGTGCCCGGTTGCCGCGTCGGCATGCCCCGCGTGTACTCCCACCGCTTCCTCGTCGAACTGTTCAGTCACCCGCACCTGGTTGCGGCGGATCCGCATCAGGGCTTTCGACGCCGCGATGCGCTTGATCCAACCCCACAGGTGCCCCTCGCCGCGGTACTGCTTGATGCTGCGCACCACCTCGAGAAACGTCTCCTGTAGCACGTCCTCCGCGTCCTCGGGCGTGCGCAGCATGCGCAGCGCGAGGTTGTACACGGGCGTCTCGAAGGCGCGGTACAGCGCTTCCAGCGCCTCCAGATCGCCCGCACGGGCGCGCGCGACGAGGATGTCGGGGACGGCGAGCGAGATGGTCATCTCCTGAAACCTATGATGCGTCAAGTGCGAAATACGTCGCACAAAGGCGTCGAGCACAGGCGTCGCGCATACGCCGTCGCGCGACGTCGTGGTGATACGTCTGCGTGCTACGTCGTCGCGGGACGCCGTTGCAGCACGCAGCCTAACCGATTGCTATTCGGTCAGTTGCGGCTATTTTCCAGCATGCCCGATCTCGACAAAACCACGCTCCACAACTGGCTGCATCACTGGCAGGACGAATACGATGCCGCGTTCCTGTACCTGGTGCTCGCGGGGCAGGAGGGCGACCCGAAGAAGAAAGAGATCTACATCAAGCTCGCCGGCGTGGAGGAGCGGCACACGCAGATGTGGGAGAAGCTGCTTGCCGAGCACGGCCACCCGATCCCCAAGCAGGGAACGCGGCCCTCACTCAACGCACGGCTGCGTGCCTGGTTCGGGCGTCGCTTCGGGCCCGGCTATTTGCTGCCACTGCTGCTGCGCGAGGAAGGGCAGGAGGTCAAGGGCTACATGGACCTCCACAACGAATCGCAGCTCGACGACGCGCGGGACATCTCGCTCAAGCTCGCCAAGGAATCGGCCGCGCACGCGGAAACCCTGGCGGACCTCGCCGGCAAGGCCGCCGAGCCGTGGCACCGGACGGAGTCCGGCGGTTACCTGCGGAACGTCGTGTACGGCTTCAACGACGGCCTGACCGCGAATTTTGGTCTCGTGGCGGGTGTGTTGGGCGCCGCCGCCGCGCCGCACATCGTCCTGGTCTCAGGGATAGCGGGGATGATCGCGGACGCGCTCTCGATGGGCGCCTCAGGGTATCTCGCCGCCAAGAGCGAGCAGGAGGTCTACGCCCACGAGATCGCGATGGAGCAGGAAGAGATCCGTCTCATGCCCGACGTGGAGCAGGACGAGCTCGCGCTGGTCTACCAGGCGAAGGGGATCGAGCCCGGGATCGCACGCCAGATGGCGGTCGAGGTGATGCGCGACCCAGAGCGCGCCCTGGGAGAGCAGGTGCGCGAAGAGCTGAAGATCGGCGAAGCGCACGCCACCCCCTTCAAGGAGGGGTGGGTGACCGGCGCGTCCACCGCGGTGGGCGCGTTGATCCCGGTGGCGCCGTTCGTGATGTTCAGCGGACCGGCGGCGGCCTGGGTCGCGTTCGCGGTCGCCATGCTGTCGCACCTCGCGGTGGGAGGCGCGCGTAGTGTTTTCACGGGCCGGGGGGTGATCCGCAGCGGGATCGATATGTTTGTGGTCGGGCTGGGAGTAGCCGCCGTCGGGTATGTAGTGGGTGATGTGGTGGCGAAAATCTTTTAGACGACGAGATTCAAGAGTCGATCCTGGACGTAGACGGTCTTCCGGACCGGGTGGCCGTCCACGAACTTCCTGACCGCCGCGTCCTTCATGGCGAGCGCGACGACCTGGTCTTCGCTGGCGCCACGCGACACCACGAGCCGCCCGCGCACCTTGCCGTTCACCTGCACCACGATCTCCACGTCGCCCGCCGCGGCGAGCCGTTCGTCATACGCCGGCCACGCGGCCGTGAAGATCGAGCGCTCGTGGCCGAGGGCCGCCCAGAGATCCTCGGCAAGATGAGGCGCGTAGGGAGCGAGCATGACGAGCAGGGGTTCCATGGCACTTCGCACTCCGCATTCCGCACTCCGCACTTCGTTCACGTACTCCATCATCGCCGCGATCGCCGTGTTGTAGTTGAGCGTGTCGGTATCGACGGTGACCTTGCGGATGGTCTGGTGCAGCTTGCGCTCGACTTCCGCGGGCAACCCCGGGCTCACGCCCGGGGCGAGAGCCGCTTCGTGCGCCAGCTGCCAGACTTTGTCCAAAAAGCGGCGGACGCCGATGATCCCGGTCGCCCGGAAGTCACCGCCTTCCTGAAACGGTCCCAGGAACATGAGATACATCCGGAAGGTGTCCGCGCCCCACTTCTGGATGTAGGCGTCGGGAATGACGACGTTGCCACGCGACTTGGACATCTTCGCCCCGTCTTTGATGATCAGCCCGTGTGCCCGGAGCTTCGGGAACGGCTCCTCGAAGTGCACGTGCCCGAGCTCGCGGAGCGCCATGGTGACGAAGCGCGAATAGAGCAGGTGGAGCACGGCGTGCTCGTTCCCACCGATGTAGGTCGACACCGGTAGCCACGTCTTGGTGCGCTGCGTATCCCACGGCCGGTCTTCGAACTCGGTGGAGGGATACCGCAGGAAGTACCATGCCGAGTCGAGGAATGTGTCCGACACGTCCGTTTCGCGGCGCCCCTGGGCCCCGCACTGCGGGCACTTCACGAAGTACCACTCCTTGTGACGCGCCAGCGGGCTCACCCCGCTCGCGTCGGGACGGAAGTCCTCGATGAGGGGGAGCTCGACCGGGAGATCCCGCTCCGGCACGGCCACCGGGCCGCAGCGGTCGCAATAGATGACCGGAATCGGCGGTCCCCAGTAACGCTGGCGCGAGATGCACCAGTCGTGCAGGCGGTACTGCACCTGGGGGGTCGCGAGGCCCCGCGTTTGGAGCCACCCGACGATTCGCCGGCCCCCTTCCCGGCACGCCAGGCCGTCGAACTCCCCGGAGTTCACGAGCACGCCGTCTTCGGTCACGATCGGGAGCGGCCCCGCCGCCTCGGCCCGGACCACGGTCCGAATCGGGAGCTTGAACGCCGTCGCGAACTCGAAGTCGCGCCTGTCGTGGGCCGGCACGGCCATGATCGCGCCCGTGCCGTATTCCATCAGGACGTAGTCGGCGATCCAGATGGGGATCGACTCGCCGGTCGCCGGATTGCGCGCGTAGGACCCGAGGAAGACGCCGGTCTTGGCCCGGTCGCCCACTTTGCGCGACACGATGTCTGTGGCCTGCACCTCGCGCCGGTAGGCGTTCACCGCGCGACGCTGCTCATCGGCCGTGAGCGCTTCCACGAGCGGGTGCTCCGGCGCGAGCACCAGGTAGGTCGCGCCGAACACAGTGTCGGGCCGCGTCGTGAACACGCTGATCTTCTGGCCGCCCGGCGTCTCGAACACGAGCTCGGCGCCCTCGCTCCGCCCGATCCAGTTGCGCTGCAGCGTCCGGGTGGACTCCGACCAATCGAGCCGGTCGAGATTCGTGAGCAGGCGTTCGGCGTACCGGGTGATCGCGAAGAACCATTGCTCGAGGAAGCGCTGCTCGACCTTGGTGTCGGGATGGCGCTCGCAGTAGCCGTTGATCACCTGCTCGTTGGCCACGACGCTCATGTCCTTGGGACACCAGTTCACGGCCGCCTTCTTGCGGAACGCCAGCCCCGCCTTGAAGAGCTGGACGAAGATCCACTGGGTCCACTTGTAGTACCGCGGGTCCGTGGTGGACAGCTCGTGGCGCCAGTCGAACATGCCGCCGAAGCGACGCAGCTGGTGGCGGAACCTGTCGATGTTCTCGGGGATCAGCTTCGCGGGGTGGGTGCCGACCTGGAGCGCATAGTTCTCGGAGTGGATCCCGAACGCGTCGAACCCGATCGGCTCGAACACGGCGTGCCCTTGGAGCCGGCGGAAGCGCCCATAGATGTCCGCGCCCGTGAAGGCGAACATGTTCCCCACGTGTAACCCTTCGGCCGAGGGATAGGGGAACATCATGAGGTTGTAGAACGGGCGGTGCGGGCGGTCGAGGTCGGGCTCATTGACGTGATCGGCGGCCCAACGCACTTGCCACCGCGCCTCGACCGCCTGCGGATCGTAGGTCGGCACCTGATTCATAAGTGCATGAAACTAAACAGACTTGCCCCTGTGGGTAACCCTGCGTAGCTTAGCGCTCCAAACCCATCACATGGCCAGCCGCACCCCGCAGCTCCGCCAGAGCTTCCTGCTCACGGGCGTCGGCGTCGCCCTGGTCCTGGTGATCGGTTTCGCCGCCCTGTCCGGCAACACGGCCCAGCGAACGGTGGAGCAGCAGGCGAAGGATCGCGGCCAGGACGTCGCGCTGCGGGTCGCGGCGCTCGTGAACCAGTACTTGCGGGAGCGTCGCCACGAGGCCGAGGCGCTGGCCGCGTCTCCCGCCGTGGTGCGCGCCGCGATCGACGCCGCCCAGCAGGCCGTCAAGGACAAGCTGCCGCCGCTCGACGTCCCCACGCTCGAGCGGATGTTCAATCAGCGCCGCATGCTGGGGGGGGACGCCGACCTCGCGGCTTACGTGACGGGATATCCGCAACGCTCCGACTACGCCGAGCTGTTCTTCACGGAGCGGCACGGGTACATCGTGCTCTCGTCGGGACGGACGTCGGATTTCGTGCAGTCGCACAACGCGTGGTGGCAGCGCGCCATGGCGGACGGCGTATTCGAAGGGGGGCCGCAGTACGACTCGGCGACCGCCGTGGCGTTGCTCGAGTACGACGTGGCGATCCGCGCGCCCCGCAGCGCGCGGCCGGTGGGCGTGCTCAAGACCGTGTTCGGGCTGGAGCGTCTGTCGCGCCTGATCGGCACCGCCGACGTGGGCGGCGGAGCGCGGCTCCAGGTGGTCGATGGCGTGGGGCGCGTGATTGTGAGCTCCGCGCCGGGCGACCTGCTGCGCACCCTGCCCGACGCGGCGGCGATCCCGCGCGCGGAGCAACCGGCTCGTGCGACGGTGCGCAACGGCACGATCGAGAACCTGGTCGTCACGGCGCCCACCAACAACGGCAAGTGGTGGGTGCTGTTCCGTCAGCCGACGGCGACGGCCTACGCGGCGGCGCGAGGCACCCAGGTCAGCATCTTCCTGTGGGCGCTCCTCCTATTCGGCGCGACCGTCGCCCTGCTCCTGCTGTTCCGCCATCGTCTCAACCAGCGCATCACCGAGCCCGTTAAGGCGGCCGGGGCGATCGCCAGCCGCGTCGCGGGCGGCGACCTGTCCGTCACGGTGGTGACCCAACGCGCCGAGGCGGCCGAGGTGGGCGACCTCCTCTCCTCGGTCCACACGATGGTCGTGGCGCTGCGACGGCTGGTGGGCGCGATCCGCACGGCCGCCGACGAAGCCGCGGCGATGGCGACGGAGATCTCGTCTTCGACCGAGGAGATGAGCGCCTCGACCGAAGAGATGACGGCGACGTGTCAGGATCTCACCAAACGCGCGGCGGAGCAGGCGCAGCTGGTGCGCGCCGCGGCCGACGATTCGGCCAAAATCCTCCACATCGCCACGGCGCTCGCGGCGGGGGCCGAAGACTCGGTGCGGCGCAACACCACCGTGGCGGACCTCGCCCGGCGCCACAGGGAAATGCTCGATCAGAGCACGGCGCAGCTCGCCAAGCTGGTCGAAGAAGTGGAGCGGGGTTCGAAGGAGGCGGCGGCACTCGCTCAAGCGTCGGGGGAGATCCAGAAGTTCGTGACGCAGACCAAGGCGATCGCGACGCAGACCAACATGCTCGCCTTGAACGCCGCCATCGAGGCGGCGCGCGCCGGCCCACAGGGACGCGGCTTTGCGGTCGTGGCGGACGAAGTCCGCAAGCTTGCCTCGGTGGCGGCGGCGGCGGCCGGGGACACGGGGGACACCGTGCGTGGCGTGCTGGCGCGCGTCGAGGCGACACGGGAGCGGCTCGCACACCTCGCCCAGGGAGCCGCCGCAGCGCGCGAGGCCGCGCAGGCCGCCGCGCAGGGCCTCGCCACGGTGGCCGCGGAGGCGCAGGCGAGCGACATCTGGAGCCGGGAGATCGCGCGGTCCGCAGAGGAGATGCGGGCGCTCATCGAGGAGATCGGCGCCCGGCTCGCCACGGTGACCCAGGGAACGGAGAGCTTGCTCGCCGCGGCGGAGGAGATCGCGGCGTCGAGCGAGCAGCAGAGCGCCTCGACGGAAGAGATCGCGTCCTCGGCGAACCAGCTCGCCGAAGCCGCGGACAAGCTCACCGGCGCCGTCAAGTCGTTCCGGTTGCTCGCCGACGAGGCGCCGCCGCCCGAGCGGCAGGCGGCGGACTAAGCCCGGAAACAATCGGCGCCGAGCCCCGTAAGAAGAAGACACGTCTCATCCTACGCACCCGCGCGGAGCCGTCCCCAGAATGAAGCGCCGTACCATCGTCATCCCCGCCGTCGTGGTCGCCGTCCTGGGCCTGGGCGCCATGGCGGCCACCGGAAAGCTCGGCGGCAAGAAACAGGAAGGGCCCAAAGCGGCGGCGGTCGTCCGCGGGTCGCTAGTCGATAAGGCCCTCGCCGTCGGCACCATCCAGCCTCGCATCGAGGTCAGCGTCAAATCGATCCTGGCCGGAGTGGTGCGGCGGCGCTTCGCGGAAGTGGGGGACTTCGTCAAGCGGGGCCAGCCGCTGCTCGAGATCTCCCCCAACCCGACGCCGCTGGAAATGGTGGAGTTGCGCCGTAACGCGGAGCTGCGGGGGATCGAGCTCAAGAACCTGGAGCGCGAGCTGACCCGCCAGCAGGAGCTGCGCAACAAGAACCTCATCTCCCCCGCCGATCTTGAGACCGCACAGCGGCAGGTGGACGAGGCGCGCTCGCAGCTGTCGCTGGCGCAGGAGCGGCTGGCGCTGCAGGAAGGCGGCACGGTGCTGGCCAACGGCAAGCCGGTCGAGACCGTGGTCCGCGCTCCCATCGACGGCTACATCCTCGAGGACTCGATCGAGATCGGCGATCCCGTGGTGCCGCTCACGCCGTACCAGGCCGGCACGGTGCTGATGCGCATGGCGGCGATGCGCGACTTGATCTTCCGGGGAACGGTGGACGAGATCGACGTGGGCCGGCTCAAGGAAGGCATGCCGGCCACGATCAAGATCGGCGCGCTGCCCAACGCGAGCGTGCAGGGCCGGCTCGAGAAGATCTGGCTCAAGGCGCACAAGCAGGAGCAGGCGACGGTCTTTCCCATCGAGATCGTCCTGACGGAGGTGGCAGGCGCCACGCTGCGTGCGGGCTACTCCGCCAATGCGGAGGTGGCCATCTCGCGCCGGGACAGCGTGCTCTACATCCCGGAGCGGTTGATCACCCACCGCCATGACTCGAGCTTCGTGACGGTGCGCACCGGACCCGGCAAGACGGTAGAGCGCTTCATCAAGACCGGCCTCTCCGACGCCATCAACATCGAGGTGCTGGAAGGCCTGCAAGTCACCGACTCGCTGGTCGAGGCGGCGCCGCGCGAGATCTCCTGACGTGTGGCGCGAGTTCTTCGGCGATCTGCGGGCGCAGAAGCTCCGCACCTCTCTCACGGTACTGGGGATCGCCTGGGGCACGGTGGCGGTGGTGGTGCTGCTGGCGTTCGGTGTCGGTCTGGAGCGGCAAACCAAGAAGCGGTTTCACGGCTTGGGCGACCGCATCGTGATTCTGTTCGGCGGACGCACCACCAAGCCGTTCGCCGGGTTCGGCGATGGCCGCCCGATCCGCCTGCGGCCGGATGACGTGCAGCTGCTCGCCCGCGAAGTCGCCGAAATCGAGTTCATCAGTCCGGAGTTCATCACGCAGAGCGCGCGGGTGCGGCGTGGCGTCAAGGCGGCCTCACCCGCCGTCACAGGGATTCTCCCGGTGTACGGCTACATGCGCAACATCATCGCTCAGGCGGGGGGCCGCTTCATCAACGATCGCGACGTCGCCGAGCGGCGGCGGGTGGCCGTGCTGGGCGACGAGCTGGCCAAACTGTTGTTCGGCGACGACCCGCCGGTCGGGCAACAGGTGTTTTTGGGCGACACGCCGTTCACCGTCGTGGGGGTGATGCGCCCCAAGCTGCAGAACTCCTCGTACCAGCAACGCGACAAGGATCGGATCTTCATTTCGGCGACGACGCATTACGCCTTGTTCGGCAACCGCTTCCTGAACAACATCGTGTATCGCGCGCACAGCTCCGAAGTCACCAAGCGGGCCGAGCGGCGGGTGTACGAGACGATGGCGCGCGCGTACAAGTTCGATCCGCTGGACAAGGACGCCCTCGCCTTCTGGGACACGAGCGAGTGGGAGACCCGCTTCGGTAAGATGTTCGTCGCCTTCAACATTTTTTTTGCGATCGTGGGGAGCTTCACCCTGCTGGTCGGCGGCATCGGGGTGGCGAACATCATGTACATCGTGGTGCGGGAGCGCACGCGCGAGATCGGGGTGCGGCGCGCCGTGGGCGCCACCCGCGCCGACATCATGCGCCAATTCTTCGCCGAGGCCCTGATGATCGTGACGATGGGAGCGATGCTCGGCCTGCTGCTCTCGTTCGGGCTCGTGGCGGCGCTGGGCGGGCTGCCCATCAAAGAGTTTGTCGGCGTGCCGACGATTTCTCCGATGGTACTGGCGGCCACGCTCGCATTGCTCGCGGCAGTGGCGTTTGCCGCGGGCCTCATGCCGGCCCGGCGCGCGGCGGCGCTCGATCCGGTGGAAGCGCTGCGAACCTGATGTTCTCCATCCTGCTCCGGGAATTCATCGGCGACCTGAAGGTGCAGCGCACCCGGGCCTTCCTCACGTTCTTCGCAGTGACCTGGGGAACGCTCGCGGTGGTGCTGCTCCTGGCGTTCGGCGAGGGACTGAAGCGCACGGTCCGCGACGGCCTGCTGGGCGCCGGCGAGCGGATCTTCATGGTCTACGGCGGCGAGACCAGCAAGGCGTTCGCCGGGTTGGGGCAAGGCCGGCGCATCCGCCTCGTGGAAGAGGACCTCGAGCTCCTGAAGGGTGCCATCCCGGATATCGACCGGGGGAGTATGTCTTATGGGCGCTGGGGCACCGCGTTCCAGCTGGGCAAGACCCGCACCAACGCCTTCCTCGAAGGCGTGGGCCCCGATCACGAGCCCATGCGGCACATGGAGCCGGCGCAGGGCGGGCGGTTCATCAACGCGCTCGACATCGCGCAGAAGCGGCGCGTACTGTTTCTCGGCAACGAGCTGGCGGAGCGGATCTTCGGCAAGCGCGTGGATCCGATCGGCAAGAGCGTCGTGGTGGACGGCCTCCCGTTCACGGTGGTCGGGGTGCTGAAGAAGAAGTTCCAGGACTCGAGCAACAACGGACCGGACGCCGACCGCGGCGTGATCCCCTACTCGACGTTTCGTACCATCTACGGTAACCGGTTCGTGAACCACCTCATCGTGCAGCCGCGCGACGCGTCCCGGGGCCCCCTGGTGAAAGTAGAGCTCTACCGGGTGCTGGGGCAGAAGTACCGCTTCGACCCTAAGGATGAGCGCGCGCTGGGCCTGTGGGACTTCATCGAAGACGAGAAGCAAACCCTCGCCGTGGGGCTCGGCATCCAGATCTTCATGGGGCTCGTCGGGGTGTTCACGCTGCTGATCGCGGGCGTCGGAGTCGCCAACATCATGTACGTCGTGGTGAAGGAGCGGACGCAGGAGATCGGCATCAAGCTCGCGCTCGGCGCCCGCCGCCGGCACATCATGGCGCAATTCCTGTTCGAGGCTATGACGATCGCCGTGTCGGGCGGGCTGGTGGGACTCGCGACGGCGGCGCTCATCGTGTTCGGCGTGGACGCGATCCCGAAGGAAGACAACCCGGCGATGCAGTACATCCTCAACCCGACGCTGTCGTGGCCCATCGCCTTGATCTGCGTCGGCATCCTGATCGGCGTGGGGCTCATCGCTGGCATCCTGCCCGCGCGCCGCGCCGCGGCGGTCGATCCGGTGGAGTCGCTGCGCTACGAGTGAGTTACCGTGGGAACTTCGCCCGGAGCACGTCGAACCAGTTCAACACCACGTGGATCCGCGGTCGGATCCGCTCGGGCGGCAGCTTGAGCATCAGAAACCGCTCGCCGTCACGCGAGACGTCGTAGCTCCGCGGCCGCGTCCACCCCGGGCTGTCCGGATAGGGCCCGCCGAACAGCGCCCGGGGCTGGCTGCTCCGGCCGTTCGCCAGGTCGACGCCCACCGCCATCACGCTGTCCCCCTTGCGGTACACCAGCTCCGACCCGCCCCGGGTCCAGAGCGGCTCCGATCCCTGCGCCGGCGACACCTTCCATCGCTTCAGGTGCGGGTCGGGGAACGACTGGGCGTACACTTCGACGCGACCCGACTCGTCGGAGTCGTAGGCCATCCAGCGGCCATCCGGCGACAGCGTGGGATGCGCGAGGTTGAAGCCGTTGGCGAAATAGCGCGCGGGCACCGGTGGGCCGCGCAGCCGCACGGTCCAGAGCTCCGCGCCGCCGGGGACACTGAGCACGAACGCGAACAGGCGACCGTCGTGCGACACAGCGCCGGTGTAGCGGTCGTACGTGCCGGTGAGCAACGGCTCGGCGGGCCGGCTCGCGTCTGCCGCCCGGCGATAGAGATCGAAGAAGGGGCGCTCGCTCGAGTAAATCAGCTCGCGACCGTCGGGCGTCCACTCGGCGCCGAAATCCCTGCCGCCTTCGGCCGTCACTCTCGTACCGCCCGAGCGCCCAACCTGGAACATCCACACGTCCCCCAACGAATTCGCCGAGCGGATGTCCACCGCGATGCGGCCCCCCTCAGGTGAGAGACGCGGATGGTTGTAGCGATCGGCCCCGGGAAGGGCGCGCGAGGCGTCGCCCCTCCGGTTCACCAGGACCACCTCGGTCTCGGTGACGTACGAGCTGACCGGCAGATACGCCAGGGTCCCATTCTCAGACACGTCGAATGCCGCCGCGCCGTCCGTGGGGTTCATCGCTACGCTATCGACTACCGGAAGGGCGGGGCCGGTCACCGCGAGTCGGCGGAGGTCGAATGGCACGGCTCGGATAGTTTCACCCACCGCATAGAGGAGGTGCCCCGTCGGTACGTAGAAGCCGAAGACGCCGCCGGTGAACAACACGCTCCGCAGACCGGACCTGATCGAAACGACCTCGATGGTGGCTCGCTCGATGGGCGTCCGGTACGCGGTGAACACGACGTGCTCGCCGTCCGGCAGAATCTGGGGCCACCAGTGGCCCAGCTCGCCGTGCGCCGTGTCCGGGCTCGTGAGCATGCGCTCGTCGCCCCCGCCCTCACTCACGATCCAGAGACCGGTGTTGTAGGCCCGGGTGTAGACGAGCCGACCGTTCTTGCCCCAGCTGCCGCCGGCCCAGTCGGCCACCGCGAGGTCGATCGCGGGCCCGCCATCCACCGGGACCTTTCTGAGCTTCCCCTGTCGTGCGGAGGCGATCCACCGTCCGTCCGGCGAAACGAACGGCCGGCTGTTTCCGGTCCCCTGCTCCCCCTGGCCGGCACCGGCGATCACGTCCGTCCGCATCTGGTCGAACGCGCGCCGCAAGATCTCCTCCCGCCGGCCCACCATGGCGGTTACGAAGAGTTGTCGGCCGTCGGCGCTCAACCGCACGATGGGCGTGAAGGAGGGTTGCACTCCCGGGTCGAGCTCGACGTCGAACCGG
>Ga0209577_10004229_pt1 | contig 13494 bp, 11 predicted proteins | sample GraSoiAngelo_109_FD_185874 | JGI IMG/M metagenome (GOLD analysis project Ga0209577, IMG submission 185874) | Grasslands soil microbial communities from the Angelo Coastal Reserve, California, USA - 14_0903_12_20cm (SPAdes) (version 2) | ecosystem: Environmental > Terrestrial > Soil > Grasslands... | reverse complement strand
AGAATATACGTCGGCGTTTCCTTCTTGACGTTTTCCTTGCTGGCTTCTCCAGGCGTGGAAATGCATCCCGTTGTATCTTTGGAGTGCCCAGCCTGAGCGGGCTCAGCAGGTCCAACAACACTTCCATGCGAGCATCACTGAGCCCGCTGACGGACAAGGTGTGGTTCTCTTGCAGTTCGAGGTCTCCGAAGCACAGGGTCCCAAAGGGAGGAGTATCAAACGCAGGGTCTCCCCAATAGGTCCAGAACGCCCGCTGCGGCGTATCCTCAACGCAATAGAGCCGCTCATCATCCTGCAAGAATGCGTACACAACTTCGGCGGGGATCGTCGTGAAGCGAGCTGATTGCGGATGCACCAGGCTATAGCCCTGCATGCCTGGATTTGGGCAAACTGGTCGCCAATATGGCAGAGGCTGGCAACAGGCTCCAAAGGAGTTGCCACTACCGCAGGGGCAGAGCTCATCGGCGTCGGTCGGCAGATAGCTCAAGATGGAGAGTTTCTCTCCTGGCTGCTCTGGATTGGGATCCCCTGATCGTGGTCGCCAATACGTCGTGACGACCAGGACTCCTCCACTCGGATCGAGGGAGTGCAGATCGGGGCCTGCAAGCGCATCGAATGCGTCCATCAGTGCTTCTCCTCTAGCGATTGGCAAACCACACAGCATAATCCTCCACGAGCTGCCGCGTCTCGGTATCCGCCTCGGTGGCCTTCAGGTCACATAAGGGGAGTTCATTGACTCCATGTGTATGCTTCACTGCCACGATGGTGCCGTAGGTCTCGTCCAGGAAGGTGATGGCCAGCACGGTGACCCGAGCCCCCTGGCGAACCGGCCCGCGCTGATATTCTACCACGGTGGCGGCAAACGGGAAGACCAGATGCTCCTCCAGGTAGGCATGCCAGGCCCGGAACGCCGCCAACGGACTGTGACCCACTGCCCGGTTCACGATCGCTTGAATCCGCTTGCCTTGTTCTCCCCCGAGATAGAGCCAGCTTGTTTGGGACTCAAGCTCTGCGGTGGCTGCAGCCACATCGTCCTCGGTGTCACGTGCTGCTACAGATTCCACTTCTTCAGGCGACAGATTCATCTCTGACCAGGACAGTCCCTCTTCTTCACTCCAGGCGAGAAGGGCTGGCGGCATATTCTTTAGTGTGAGGCTATCCCATCGGATCGTCAGGATCCCCGTCTCATCAAGGATAGCACTGATGCGTCCCTGCCACCCACCGATATCGCGACTGGTGTCGGGGTCGGTGACGCCCGGTTTGACCACGACGCTCTCGCCGATGGCCCAATTTCTACTCTTCATAGTTCTTCCCAACGTTCAAACATGCTCGTACCCGAACATCATGCTCAGAGGTATCAGTGTTGCTCATACTCCGCTCCCTCACTTTTTTGCAGAAAGCTTCGTCTCATCTCTCACCCAACCCCCTGTCACCTTGAACGTGACGACATCCTTGAAATCATGCAGCGCCTCGAGCATCTCCGGTAAGGTCATTGGTTGCTGCGTCCCGCGTTTCCACTCTGGCCTGTCCAGCGTCCCAATTACCAGGTAATCGTTACCAACGACTTCCGGCTTTTGCTCGCTGAAAAAGGATGCCAGAAAATGCTCCACTTCGTCTTGATGCGCAATGAGCAGATCACAGTGGGGGCAGTAGCGGCACGTCTTGTTGAGAGAGAGCATCTGCATTGGATCGACATGGATCACTAATGGCAGCTTCCGCTGGTGCATCTTGTTGTCGCACTGCGGACACTTCGTAAACCGCATGTCCTCATAGGGATTGAGAAAGAAGCGGTACCGCGGGGGCTGCTTCCCAAGCTGTGTGGTAGTTTTCTTTTTCCGATTGGCCATTGATTCGTTACTCCTCCTTGAGAAAAAGCAAGTGTTTCAACTGCTTGCTACAAATCTCTTTTATCCAGTTCTTCTTTCAAAGCTCGTAAGCTCTTGTTGCTGTTGCGCAGGGTGGCCATATACGCCTGCCACTCCGGTTCCCGCCCTTGCTTCTGGTACAGCCGTCTGATCCGGGCCAGGTAGCCAGTCGCTTGCTGATAATTTTCACGACCTCGCCCATCAATGAGTCTTTGGACAACACTCTTGTACAGGCGAATCGCTTCATCCGGGTAAGACTCCTCCGCGGCTTCTGCTACTTGCGCTTGATAATGGCTCGGAGCGCCTTCAGCGCGATATCCATATCCGTAGAGCGATGTCCTTGGAGCGCGCTCCATCTCTGCCAGGGCGGCTAACGCCTGGCCGACTTCTCCCTCATCCAGGTAGATAGTGACGAGTGCTCCCCAACGGCCTTGCTGCTCTAACGTCCGGATCAACTGAGGCCGCAGGCCAGACCACACCTCTTCTGGCTGGTCGGCTGCCTGTGCTGCCGATCGCACGGAGCGGTAGGTAGTATGATCCGGGCTGGCCTGGAAGCGAACAAGCTCCATATCCAAAGCTTGCTTTGCCTTGCCATACAGGAGGTACTTTTCGCTCAACCAGCGCCGGTAGGTGTCTACAGTGTATGCGCTTGTGAAGTCCTGCGACTTGCCTTGCAGAGCAGGTTTGAGCTCGTTGAGCCTCGTTTCCACAAATGCCAGCGCCTGCTCTCGCCACGCTTCGCCCAATTTCAGCAATTGCTCTGCGAACCAGGTCACCTCCATGGGTTCGGTCAGGTGTGCCTGGGCGACGTCCAGCGCTTCGTTTTCACGGCCAAGCTGCAGCAACCGCTCCGCCAATTCCTTGTACAGACCGGCATGGCGATACTCCTTGAGCACGTCTTCTTCGCTAGCGTGTTCTGCTTGTTTCAGCTTCACCACAAAATCGACGACGCTGCGGTTGCGCCACGTGCTTGAAGAATCCTGCCCCGGCCTCATCTCCTCACGCACCCATGCCTCAACCCACTTCCGTTCACGCGCAGTCGCGTTCCCCGCGATCGCTCCAGCAACATCAACCCCGATCCCGCCGTAATTGTCGCCAAATTTCCAGAGATCGAACAGCGTGGTCAGCAGTTCTTCGCGTTCTTCAGCATCGAGTTGTTCACGTTTTGGAAGAGTGGACTGAGCATTCAGGCACGCTACCAGGCCAGCGGCGCACACGCCCAGAATCCAACTGACCTGACCCTCATCGTGTAACCCCTCATATTGTATGATCGTTTCCTCGGCAATCGTGGCATACACGACCTGCGCGTTGGCCCACTCGCCCGCTTCGGCAAAGCTCTTGCCGATGTCACACAGGCGGTCGAGCTCGGCAGCAACGCGACTGGCAGCGCCCCATCCTTCTCCCGCGTGATAGAACGCCGAGGCCACCTGGCTTTCAATAGTGGAGGGATCAACCGTGCGTTCTTTGCCTCTACCTGGTCTGTTCTTCTCCTGCGCGGGGATAGCCAGAGGAAGTTCTACCAGCAGTTCAACCATGGGTTCGATGTCAGGCTGCCGCTGCACCAGTTGGTCGAGAAGAGCCAGTAGCTCCTCACGACTCTTCTCGCTCAACCGCCCCATGAGCCTCGAACGTACCACAAAGCGTTCCGGCTGATGGAGCCAGGTGAGCAGCAAGGCCACCAGGTGCTTGCAAATGCCTGCCTGTGGGCAACTACAGCCAGCGGAAACCAGCTTGTGAGCACTTTTATCATCTGCTGGCAGCAAAGTCACCTCGACGCGGTATAGGCTTCCACTTGAACCGTGATAGAACGCCCGGAGCACCGACTCACTCAGGGTGGGCTCAATGATCGCGTGGTGAAGATAGTAGTCGTAGCCCTTTTGAAAACTTGCTTCATCGCTATACGCTTGAATATCAGCTTCTGACAGCGGCTTGAACTGCCTTTTCACATCCGCTCCAGTGTGAATCTTTGCCATCGGTGTTACCTCCGTTCCATCTCTCTGCTATCCTCTAAACGTTAGAGTACGTTCATCTGTTGTGTATCCTGGCCGCTCTCTGTTATCGTTTGCCTGTCATGCGTTTTCTCGGCTATGCGAGGGTGTCGATCAAGTTATACATCAAGACACAATGATCAAGCAACGGCTCTACCGATCGGATAGACATTTGGAGATCATCTCGTCAGGAAGGCTTGCAACAGGCTTTTTCGGGGAGGTGAACTTATCCTTTAGTGCATCGAACAATCTAGATGTTGCTCCTGCAGGCGGCTTTACATAAATATGAGAACACTCTCGCCCCGGATTTCATTCCATCGCGGATAGATGCTTCCTGGTCACCAAGCACTGGATTGTATAAAAAGTCACGTTCCTCATCTCCTTGGATATCTTTCCCGGTGCTAGCGCCTGGCACAGCGCTTGATATCGCCCAGCACTTGCAGAGCAGCAGCTATATTGGGGATGTCGTCCTGTTCTCGAAAGAAGAGCAAACTCTCTTCTATGTAAGTAATTGCACGCGTCAGATCACCCTTTGCCAGGGCAATCTCTCCCAGGTCCAACTGTTTCATCGCAATGGTGGGCCTATCGCCTAACTCGCGGGCCAGCATGATGCGCTCTTCAAAACATTGCGCTGCCCGTTCATACTCACCTGAAGCCAGGGCGACATCTCCCAGACTGTTCAGGACGAGAGCTATCAGCGGCTTCGTACCTAGCTCTTGAGCCAGCGCGAAGCTCTCCTGGGCTAATGCTGCCGCTTGAGAGGTATGATTCTGAGCAAGCTCTATTGATACGAGTGTAGTAAGGAAGCGCGCAAGGCTTTCTTTATCGCCCAGTTCGCGTGAGAGTTTCACGCTTTCTTGCAGCAATTGGTGGGCTTCAGAGGTTTGGTTCTGGAAGTGTGCCAGGCGCCCCAGGCTTTCTAATGCGTTAGCGAGAGCCCATCTGTCTCCTGACACTCGTGCTGCGGCAACACTTTCGTGGAGCAATGTGCTGGCGGTAGTGATGTCATTTTGCCGGTATAAGACCCAACCTAAGCCTACCAGTGCCCCTGCAAGATTTTGCTTGTCGTCTTCAACTCGTGAGAGCGCCACGCTCTCTTCCAAGAGACTGCGAGCCAGCATAAGGTCCCTGAGACGATAGGCCAGGTGTCCGGCCCGGCGTAATACTCTGGCTCGGATCGCTCTTGCTTCAAGAGACCACGGTAATGCCAGGACTGTTTTTAACCAGTACTGCTCTTCTCCCCAATAACCGCGTAAACCGCAAAATTTCCCAAAGGCTTCGCAGAAGCGCAGGGCTCGCTCTGTTTCCTTCTGCTGGATAAGCCATGTTAAAGCTGCGCGCAAATTTTCTTTCTCCTGCTCCAGGCGGGCCAACCACTGCACCTGTTGCGCGCCATTAAAATGCGGTCTCGCCTGCTCTACAACGGCGAGATAATAGCTCGCGTGGGCATGCCGGCTTTCTTCCAGTTCCCCATGCGTTTGTAGGTAATGCAGCCCATACTCGCGTACAGTTTCTAACATAACGAAACGTGGCATTTCACCATCCTGCTCGACCTGTTGCAGCAAACTTTTATCCAAAAGTGATGCAATGGTGTTTAACATATCTGACGTTTGTTCATTCCTCAGAATGGCCTCCGCGGCATCCAGAGTACAGCCACCGGGAAAGATCGAGAGGTGCCGGAAGAACCACTGCTCCTGTTCATCTAACAGATCATAGCTCCACTTGATGGTGTTATAGAGTGTATGCTGGCGTACAGGCAGGTTGCGTAGTTCACTTTTGAGTAGCTGGAAGTCCTGGGCAAGTTGTGCCAGCAGTGCCTGTGGTGGGAGCAGTTTGATACGAGCAGCAGCCAGCTCAATAGCTAGTGGAAGTCCATCCAGGCGCATGCAAATCTTCGCAACCGCCTGTGCATTGCTTTGCGTCAACTGGAAAGTGGGCAGGATGGTCTGTGCACGCTGGACGAAGAGTGCGACAGCAGGGTACTGTATGAGACTCTCTGGTGCAGTCAGTTGAGCCGGGTCGGGAGTTACCAGTGGGGCTATAGGGTACTCGTGTTCGGCTTGAAGATGTAGCACTGTGCGGCTGGTCACGAGCACTTTTAGTCCTGGACACGCGGTGAGCAGTTCTTCCACGAGAGGAGCTGCCGTTACCACCTGTTCAAAATTATCGAGCACGAGTAAGAAAGATGTATCACGCAGTACGCTTTTTATCTGCTCAATAATAGATTGCGATCCGCTCTCTTGCATACCAAAGGCCTGGGCAATGGTGGGAAGCACAAGCATAGGGTCACCGATTGAGGCAAGGGAAACAAAGCATACGCCGCCAATAAAGTGCTCGCGCATTGTGTTAGCAATCTGTATACTCAGACGCGTCTTACCTACGCCGCCAGGGCCAAGCAGGGTCAGCAGATGCACGCTGCTCCGCTTAAGCAGGCTGGATACTGTGACGATATCCTGTTCACGCCCAATAAATGAAGAGAAAGGATGTGGGATCTTCCAGATATACTCGGGTGTTTGTCTGCTTTCAGAGGGTTCGGGAGGAGCTTCAGGTTGCTGGGTGTGCTCGTCGAATCTTGCCTTAACGAGGCCGAGTTCCTCCGCGCTTTTTCCAAAAAGGTGTGTCAGTTTTTGACGATAGTGCGGCTGAGGAAAGGACTCGCCGCGTTCCCAACGGCCTACAGTGTGAGAATCAGGAAGACCAATAAAATCGGCAACATCCTTATGTGCCAGCCCGCGTTGTTCCCGTGCTTCTCTCAAGCGGAAGTTGGGGACCCGCTTTTTCCTGTTTGATAGGCGCTTATCCATGAATTATCTTTTCATAGCGTTGTAAGGTAACCGGCTCTGTCTAGATACAGGAGGATAAGATATACATCATTTTATCATATTTTATATTTGCTCTTTAGATTAAATTGACCAGCGGGTATTTCTCTACAGGAGAGGCCCAAATAGCAGCGTTGCGCTTACAAATTTTTGCCTCCTATTTGCCTCTTTGATGCTGTCGCTTAGAACACGTTTCCCGGCTATGCTTTATGCGTACTCAAAATCCTTAACTTTCTCGATGTTTATGATGAAACGAAGAAGGAGAACGAACATGCTATACGAAGCAGTAGTAGCTTCTCGGAGCGACACCTGTGAGGCGATCTTAAGACGTCTTGATGGTTATATCATTTCCCAGGTTCATCGTCTTGGACGCTGCTATTCTCGGGATATCCATCCGGCAGTGCTGGATTTGGAATTAGATGAAATCATTCAGCGGGTTCGTATCAAGCTCTGGCAGGCACTCGAAAAGAGGGATATCCGCTACCCTTACGCCTATATCAAGCTCATTATTCAGAGTGAGTTTATTGATATGAAACGGCGACAGAAACCCTATTTATCGGTGTCGATAGATGAGGGACTGACCCATGCTGAAGTTGAGATAGCTACACGGCATATGGCCGATCCAGCAGAGACGGTGGCGCAACAGATGGATGCCTCGACCTGTCTAAAAGAAATGATCCAGGCAGTATTGGCCCTGCCGCCCCGGCAACAAAATGCGATGATCTGCTCATTAAAGGAGCGCGTCGACGACCTCAGGCAACTGATAGAGGCCTTTAAGGTATATAAGATGGATATTCAAGCTATTCAATGGCCTGCAGGAAAAGCGGAGAAGCAGTTACTGCACGCCTCGCTTGTACCTGCTAAAAAGACTCTTGCGAAGAGTCTAGGTAGAACCCCTTTCCGTAAATCTTGAGACCGTCCTACTATCACTGTTTCTCTGGGCTTTCGCCGGCCATGGAGTATTCCTTCTGAACTGACCAGCAGCGTCAACCATCTACTGGCGAGGTAGGCTATGGAGCAGTCACCGACTGCGTGCCGACAGGCTCTTCTGGCTGGACGCGTCGGCACCAGTGGGCCACCGCCTCGACCAGCTGGCGGATCTCCTCACGCGTGCGCTCGTCATGCAGGTCCACGTTCTCGTTGAATAGTCTGGAGGCCCGTGGCACCAGCACCTGAGGGTCGGGTACCACGATGGCACCAATGCGACCGAGGACCCCACGCAAGGCGGCCTGTGCATTTGCTGAGCCCGATTGGCCCAGGACCGCACCCATCAATGCCACCGGTTTGTTACGCAGAACACTGCGACCTGTTGGTCGCGAGGCCCAGTCCAGGGCGTTGGCGAGCACCCCCGGTACCACACCGTTGTACTCAGGGGTAGCGATCAGGACGGCGTTTGATGTGGCGATGGCATCCTTGAACCGGCGGACTGGCTCAGGGTCTCCGGCGGCCTCGACGTCCTCGTTGAAGAAAGGCAACTGGCCGATGTCGAAGAACTGCACCTCGACCCACTCGGGCGCAACCTCCTTTGCGGCGCGCAGCAGCCCTTGATTGAAGGAACCCTGCCGCAGGCTGCCCGCTATAGCGAGGATTCTAAACGGTTTTCTTTCCACTGTTCGTCTCCTGTGCTTTACTCCTGTGTGATAGTGCGGGAGGGTTCCCCACTACTGTTGCACGATCTCTTCTATAGTAACACGTTCCTCTGCTGCTTGCAGCAACACAGAGATGTCGACAATTTTGTCAACCACTTTTTTCTCTGCTCTGATGGCGAGACCCACCAGATTCAGATTCTCTCGTTCGACACTGCGTACGGCATCACGATTGGCAGCATCATGGGTGGTCGAAAACATCTCTTCCGTATAGAGAGCAGGTTGTACTCCTCGTGCAAGCGCGCGATCAAGCACCCGGAGAAGCGCGGCACTATCAGCTCCATAAATCAACATGGGTTGACCAATGAGCCGCAGATACCTATTTCCGGATGCGTCTTCGTATGGGTCTCCAATACTTTCAGGGTAGGATGCAGCAATCCCGCTTGCTAAGAAGGCTGCCACATTCATTTTTTGCCATGAGACCAGATCGTCTCGAATGACCAATGCGATTTTTGTATCAAAGAGCATAAAAAGAGTCCTCGCTTTACCATTTTCTGCGAGAACGTCCAAGAGTCCACTGCTCTCATGACGTTCCCTACTGCTGCTCGTTCGAGCGATCCAGTAGGATGAAGCCAAAGATCCAGGCCATCACCTCCAAAAATCACCCGCTGGGTGATGTGCGCTCACCCGCTTTGCAAGTATACTGTTCCAGCAGACAGAGGAGTGAGAAGTGCCTTTACGGCTTCGTCTTTTTCTTGTGCGGACGGCGCGATCTCGCCATTGACAGTTGAACATCGTATGTTGTGAGAGAAACAGTATTGAAGCGAGGTGAATGAGATGCAAACGACGGACAAGCAACAGAAGGGCTACAAAGGGCTGCCGATGGAGGGGATTGTGGCACGCTGGTACACGAGGATTCGCCGATCCGGGAGCCAGATCGAGGAGTGGAGGAAGCAGGCCACCCAACTCACCGGCGGTCTGCCGGATGGTGCAGACGTGCTCGAGGTGGCACCCGGCCCTGGCTACTTCGCCATCGAGATGGCGCGACTCGACCGGCTCCACGTGACCGGGCTGGACATCAGCCACACGTTCGTGGGGATCGCCAGAGAGAACGCCCGGCAAGCTGGAGTGAGCGTGGACTTCCAGCAGGGCGACGTATCCAGCATGCCCTTCGCTGAAGGGTCCTTTGACCTGATCGTCTGTCAGGCTGCCTTCAAGAACTTCAGTCGGCCGGGCAAGGCGATCGACGAGATGTACCGAGTTCTGCGTGACGGGGGGACGGCGGTGATCCAGGACATGTGGAAAGATGCTTCCGACGCAACGATTCGCGAAGAGGTGAACCCGATGCGGCTCAGCCCCGTGAACGCCTTCCTGACGAGGCGGACCCTGGGGATGCTCCGACGGCGCGCCTACACGAAGGAGCAGTTCGAGCGCCTCGCCACCACGAGCGCCTTCGGCAGATGCGAAATCGAGACGAGTGGGATCAGCATAGAGGTACGACTGAAGAAGCAGTCATCACAGTTAGGGTGAATACCTTTATTTCGTAGACTCCAATAATGATGGCAGAAGGGTTGACTACCCGATGAGTTGTGAGATACTACAGATATGCTGTATGTAAGAGTCAATGACATCCAGATGTATTACGAAATGCATGGTGACGGTGAGCCGCTGGTGGTGATCCTTGGGCTTGGAACTGATGTATCCGAGTGGGATGGAATCATTCGCTGGCTCGCAGAAAAATATAAGGTCCTGGCGTTTGATAACCGGGGCGCTGGCCGCACAGACAAACCCGACATACCTTATTCGATTGAAATGATGGCCGAGGATACCGCGGGACTTATGCAGGCGCTCGGCATGAAGCAGGCACATGTCCTCGGTATCTCCATGGGGGGACGGATCGCGCTGACACTGGCACTCCGGCATGCGCCGAGCGTCAAAAAGCTGGTCCTTGTATCCACATCCGCGAGAATTATCAAGAATTGGCGGCGGCGCTTCTACGGTATTTTATCCGGCGCGCCCATCTTCAGGAGTAAATATCCCCAACCACATTATGCATTTCAGCGGCAACTTCAGGCGTCATCTACCTTCAATTGCACCGACACATTGCATGAATTACACATTCCAACGCTTATCATGCATGGGAAGAAAGATAAGTCTGTCCCCTATGTATTAGCTGAAGAAATGCATGCTGGCATAGAGGGTTCGAAAATGCTCACGTTCGCGGGCGGCCATATATTTTTTCTCATGAGGGAACGCCAGCAGTTCCTTGACGCGATAGTAGAGTTCTTACAGTAAGACACAGGTCTATAAGGAGGAAAGGGAAATCATCATGACAGAGAGTACGACTCTATTCACGACGAGATACTTCATTTGTGCCTCCTCTGATGCCGATGCGATAGTTCACTCTTTGCATGCTCATACAATGAGCTTCCCGTTCTTCCGCCAGCAGCATACTATTCCATCGGAGTTCATCATTGTGTAGGTGCCACTCTCAAGGGATAGTGGCATAAGTGAGCAGGCCGATTAAGCAGCCCATCGGTAGTAGCGAACCGAGCGAATACGTTGAGGAATGACGTAAGCAGTGGCCAGCACAACGCATGAGACTCTTGCCCGAACGTCACACCGATTTGACCCCCACGATTACTGCAGCCGGGAGCGCGAAAGAGAGCAGACCTTTCTCATTCAGCCCGATGTGCAGGCGTTCTCTTGTCAAAGATGAGGCGTCGGCAAACAGTCGCTCAATCTGCGCGACAGACGCGGGTGGCGTTTGGATGCGCTGCGTCCAGGAGGCAAGATCCAGAGGGAGGGTCCAGGAGCGCACGAGACTGGCAGTAAACCCGGCTTCGGCCAGCAGTGAGAACCACTCCGAAATACGATAGTTGCGCCCATGAGATGGATCGCGTAACACTTCGATCTCGTTGAGAAAGCGATCTATTTCAGGTTCTTCTGGAGAAACGGAGTCAGCCACAACGACTTTTCCTCCTGTTTTGAGAATGCGCGCCCACTCGCCGATGGCCTGTGCGAGATGCGTGAAATGATGAGCGGCATAGCGGCAGGCGACGAGATCAAACTGGCTGCTGTTGAGCGGAAGTGCGCAAGCGTCTCCCTGGAGGAAACGCACATTGGTGACACCCCGGCTGGCCGCCAGGTGCCGGGCTTCTTCGAGCATGGGGAGCGTGATATCAAGAGCTACCACCTCGGTTGCATAGGGGGCAAGCGCGAGGGCTGTGTGCCCTGTCCCCGTCCCGACATCTACCACATGCTCCTTGCCTGTGAGGGCTGCAGCCTCCACAATCCATGCTAAATCTGGGCCCCTGGCATGCACTTTGCTCGTCGTATACGCTTGTGCTGCCGCGCCGAAGTGATCCTGCACCAGGTGATGCTTCCAGTCCTGTGGCGTCGAGGGAAGGGAGAAGGGAACCAGCACTTCCTCTTCATTTGCCACAATAGCAACGCCACCAGTAGCAAAGTTGTTCAAGTCAGCGAGAATCGCTTGACCTTCTTGCGCCTCCTGCGCTGGCTCTGCAAGCAGTCGGGAGAAACGACCGCGCAGCAGGCGTTCCGCACCATCTCCTAGCTGCTGGATAACTTCTCCGGCTGGTCGCTGTCGCCTCACCATCCCCACCGCTTCTCCTGCATAGATATGAGCGAGGTCGTAGTTTTCGTGCGCAATCGCTTCTGCAAGCTGTTGGCGCGCGCCCCTATCTTGAGCGAGCGCGTCAACCTGATGGTCCCATTGGTCCGTAAAACGATTACGCAGCGCTCGTCCGGGATAGTGCGGAGGCCAAGCCAGTCCTTGGGCCACATCGAATGCACGTGTAAGAATCGTATCTGTGTCTTGCGCTTGCACAATACGTGACCGCGCGCGTTCCGTGTTCTCACATTCGGGAGAGGCAAGCAAACAAGTTCCTACCCAGACGCCTTCCGCGCCTGCTGCCAGGGCCGCGGCCACCCCTCGCGGTGAAGCGATGCCCCCGGCGACGAGGGTGGGTACCTGGACCGAGTCCAGCACAGATTGCAGGAGCGGAAGCGTGCTCACTTGCCTGGTATGATGTCCTCCGGCCTCTGCTCCTTGCGTTACAATGAGATCAACTCCGGCTTGCGCGACACGCACTGCTTCGGCGTGTGAGTGAACCTGCGTAGCAAGCAAAATGCCATGCTGATGCAGCCTCTCCACATACGGAGCAGGCGAACCAAACGAAATGGCGATGAGAAAAGGAGAGGCTTCTATCGCACTGTCAAGCAATTCGGGGCGGCTTTCAATTGCCCAGGCCATCAACCCGATTCCAAAACGTCCCTGGTCCGTTCCACGCGCAATGGCCGCCTCCCGTGCGATGAGTTCAACCGACTCCGTACTTCCAATGCCGATCATGCCCAATCCCCCTGCCTCGGAAACCGCGCGTGCCAAGCGTCCGCGCCCTATCCCTGCCATGGGCGCGCCGATAATAGGATAGCGCAAGTGCCAGGATGTGGTCAGATAGGTATGAAGCATACTACACTCCTTTACTGCAACCTCTCGATCTTCCTTGTGCCGTCTCCAGTTTCGAAGAAGCGCTTCTCCTCATATGAGCGCTAGTGAGCTAATGAGATTATATCACAGGTTGATTCTTTCTCATCTCAAGCGGCTCGTGGTTACTTCTGTGAAGCTACTCCGCTCGAAAACAGCAAGAGAGAAGAAGTTTTTTCGGTCGTGTTCAGGTATACTGAAAGCAATGCACAGCATGGTTGCAGAAGTTCTATGAGTCCTTTCAGGAAGGAGATGTGCTCATGTCATCTCGTTTGGGGCTTTTGATGCTGCTGGTCAGGGATGTACCATGCGTGAATGCGTTCTATACGGAATACCGGGGTCGCAAGGGATCGTGGCGCCAGCAGAATTGTTGTTGGGCGCAGGGATGAAATGACAAGGAGGTTTTTTATGGGAAAAGTTATTGTAGGTGCAACCATGTCACTGGATGGTTTTATGAATGACCGCCATGGTGATGTGAGCCGCCTGTATCCGGATCTGCAAGCGTTGCGAAGCACCGAGATGCTACAAGAAGAAATAAGGACGACTGGCGCGGTGGTGATGGGCAGGCGAGCCTATGACATGGCCGAGGGAGATCTCACGGATTACGAATATCAAGTGCCGATCCTTGTCCTGACGCATCATCTTCCAGAAAAGGTGGCCAAAGGAGAGAACGACCAGTTGACGCTGACCTTCGTCACCGATGGCATTGAAAGTGCCATTGTAAAGGCA
>Ga0209577_10004228_pt1 | contig 13495 bp, 10 predicted proteins | sample GraSoiAngelo_109_FD_185874 | JGI IMG/M metagenome (GOLD analysis project Ga0209577, IMG submission 185874) | Grasslands soil microbial communities from the Angelo Coastal Reserve, California, USA - 14_0903_12_20cm (SPAdes) (version 2) | ecosystem: Environmental > Terrestrial > Soil > Grasslands... | reverse complement strand
CACGAGCGGACCTTCAGCCCGTGAGCTGGCCGCCCGACCCCGCGCTCGAGTGGGCTCCCCCTGGCCACGGCGACCTCTACACGGCGATTGCCACCTCGGGGATGCTCGACACCCTGCTGGGACGGGGTTACCGGTACGCGTTCGTCTCCAACTCGGACAACCTCGGCGCGGTGTTCGCGCCGCGCATCCTCGCCTGGCTGGCCGACGAGCGCATCCCGTTCCTGATGGAGGTCACCGAGCGCACTGCGACCGATCGCAAGGGCGGCCACCTGGCCCGGCTGCGTCGCGACGGGCTCGCGCTGCGCGAGACCGCGCAGGTCCAAGAGGCCGACCTCGACGCGTTCCAGGACATCGGACGGCATCGCTTCTTCAACACCAACAACCTGTGGCTTGACCTCCAGGCGCTGGCCGCCCAGCTCGATCGCCAGGGCGGCGCGCTGGACCTGCCGCTGATCGTCAACCCCAAGACGGTCGACCCTTCCGATCCATCCTCGCCGGCGGTGATCCAGCTCGAGACCGCCATGGGCCAGGCGATCCAGGTCTTCGACGGAGCGCGCGCTCTACGCGTACCGCGGCGGCGCTTCGCGCCGGTCAAGACGACCAGCGATCTGCTCGCCGTGCGCTCGGATGCCTACCGCCTGACCGACGAGGCCCATGTCGAGCTCGCGCCCCAGCGCGGCGATAGCCCGCCGGTGATCGAACTCGATCCGCCCTTCTACAAGCTGCTGGGGGACTTCGAGACCCGGTTCAGCGCCGGCCCACCGTCGCTCGTGGCCTGCGACGAGCTGACCGTGATCGGGGATGTGAGCTTCGGAGCGGGGGTGGTCGTTCGCGGCACGGTCGCGATCGAGCACCGCGGCGAGAGCCAGCTACGCATCGCCGACGGCACGGTCCTGGAGGGCGAGGCCCTGGCGTGAGCAGCCAAGGGACGTAGGATCCGCGGGGTGCGCGCACTGGTGACCGGCGTGACCGGCAAGGTGGGCCACGCGACCGCGCGTGCGCTGATCTCGGCCGGCCACGAGGTACGGGCGCTGGTGCGGGACTCCGCGCGCGCGGGGGCCGTGCTCCCCGAAGGGCTCGAGTGCGTGAGCGGTGACGCGACCGATCCCGCCTCGCTCGAGCCGGCCGTGGCCGGCCGTGACGTGGTGTTCAACGCCATGGGCCTGCCCGAGCAGTGGCTGGCCCGGGCCGCCGACTTCGAGCGAGTCAACGCTCGCGGGACCGAGAACGTGGTCCGCGCCTCGCGCGCGGCCGGGGTGCGCCGGGTGGTGCACACGAGCACGATCGACGTCTTTCACGCCGCGCCGGGCGGCCGCCTCGACGAGTCGGCGGTGGCCGACTACCCGAAGGGAACGGCGTACGAGCGCTCCAAGCAACGGGCCGAGGAGCTGGCTTGCGCGGCGGCGGGCGACATGGAGCTGGTGTTCGTCAACCCCGCCGCCGTGTATGGCCCGGGACCACGCGGGAGCGCCTCGCTCGAACGCCAGCTCTTCGAGCCGATCGTCCGCGGGCGCCTGCCGGCGCTGACTCCCGGCGGGATGGGGGTCGTATACAGCGACGGCGTGGGGGCCGGCCAGCTCCTGGCGGCCGAGCGCGGGCGCCCCGGCGAGCGCTACATCCTCTGCGACGAGCACGTCACCCTCCGCGAGCTGGCCGAGGCGGTGGTGCGCGTCGCCCACCGGGGCCGCGTTCCGCCCACGCTCCCGCGCTCGCTGGCGAGAGCCCTGGCGGCGGCCGGCGAGACCGTGGCCCGAATCATCCGGCGACCGCCGCTGCTGGCGCGAGGCGAGCTTTACTTCCTGCTCTGGAACGCCGCTCCCGATTCGACCAAGGCTCAGCAGGAGCTGGGCTGGCGCCCGACCCCCTTCGAGGACGGTCTGCGGCGGACTCTGGAGGAGCTGGGACTGCCGAAGTCCGATTAGGCTCGCTCCGAGCGGGCGACGCAACCGCATCCACACCCCGTGCCTAAGGAGGTCCGATGGGCTTCGACCAATATCACGAGCCGCCCGACGAGCTGCCGCCCGCCACGCGGACCTTCGCGCGCCTGTGCGCCTCGCTGACCGAGGAGGCCGAGGCGATCGGCTGGTACCAGCAGCGCATCGCAGTCGAGTCCGACCCCGAGGCGATCGCCGTGATGAGTGATGCGATGGGCGAGGAGTTCAAGCACTTCAGCATGGATCTCGAGTTCCTGCTGCGGCGCACGCCGCCGTGGCGCGAGGTCGCGCAGGGCATCCTGTTCCAGGCCGGCGACATCGTCGAGCACGGCGAGGAGGCCGAGGCCGAGGCGTTCGAAGGCGGGGGATCCGGAGCCGAGGGTGCATACGAGGACGGATCGCTGGGAATCGGCAGCCTCAGGGGCGCAGCGGGATGAACCATCTGCTTCGCTCCCAAGCGCCGATCGGCGACACGGCCTGGAAGCTCCTCGACGGGGAGGCACGTGAGCGCCTGGCCCCGGCGCTCGCCGCCCGCAAGCTGGTCGACTTCTCCGGCCCGCACGGCTGGGAGCACTCGGCGACCAGGCTCGGGCGCATCAGCCCGCTGGCCTCGGCGCCGTCGGAGGGAGTGTCCGGCCTACAGCGACGCGTCCTTCCGCTGCTCGAGGTGCGGGCTGACTTCGAGCTGTCACGGGCCGAGCTGCGCGACGCCGATCGCGGCGCCGAGGACGCCGACCTGGGAGCGCTCGACACGGCCGCGCACCGGATCGCGGTGGCCGAGAACGTGGCCGTGTTCCACGGCTGGCAGGGCGCGATCACCGGAATCGGGGAAGCCTCGCCGCACGAGCAGGTGCAGCTCGGCGAGGCCCCGGACGGTTACCCGCGGCAGGTGGCGGGCGCCGTCGAACGGCTCCTGTGCAGCGGGATCACGGGCCCGTACGGGCTCGCGCTCGGACGCGAGCAGTACCGGCGGGTGGTCGAGACTGCAGAGCACGGCGGCTACCCGCTGCTCGACCACCTGCGCAAGATCCTCGAAGGTCCGATCGTGTGGGCGCCGGGCGTCGAGGGAGCGGTCGTGCTCAGCCTGCGCGGCGGCGACTTCCTGTTCGACTCCGGCCAGGACCTCTCGCTCGGGTACGAGTCACACGACGGTGAGGTCGTGCGCCTGTACGTGGAGGAGAGCTTCAGCTTCCGCGTGGCGACACCGGAGGCCGCGGTGGCGCTGAGGCCGTAGCCGGGCGTCCGCGAGGTTGGCGGGTGCCATGACGAGCTCCGGTCAGACGCGCTGGATCAGCGTGCCGGTACCGGTGCCCCCGGCGGTGCACATGGTCACGAGGCCGATCTCGCCGTCGGAGCGCTCGAGCTCGTGCAACAGGGTCGTCAGCAGGCGCGCGCCGGATGAGCCCAGCGGGTGCCCAAGCGCCAGCGCCCCGCCGTTGACATTGACGCGATCCATGTCGGGCTCCAGCTCGCGCCGCCAGGCGCAGACCACGGATGCGAAGGCCTCGTTGATCTCGATGAGGTCGAGGTCTGAGATCGCCATGCCGTTGCGCTCCAGCAGCGTGCGCGTGGCCGGGATCGGACCGGTGAGCATGATCACTGGGTCCACGCCCACGGTGGTGGCGTCGAAGATCCGGGCGCGGGACGTCAGGCCCAGCTCGTCCGCCTTCTCGCGCGCCATCAACAGCACCGCGGCGGCGCCGTCGGAGATCTGGGAGGAGTTCCCGGCGGTGACCGTTCCGGCTTCCTGGAACGCCGGCTTGAGCGCGGCCAGCGCCTCGAGGCTCGTGTCTCGCCGGATCCCTTGATCGGTGGCCCGAAGCTCGCCGTCGGCCACGATCGGAATCATCTCGCGCTCGAAGCGGCCCTCGTCGGTGGCGCGGGCTGCGAGCTGGTGGGAGCGCAGGCCGAGCGCGTCCTGCTCGGAGCGCGGGACCTCCCAGCGCGACGCGATCAACTCAGCCGATATGCCCTGGGGAACGAGCTCGTAGCGCTCCATCAGCGCGGGCGGGAACGGAGTTCCGAACTCGTCGGCGTGGGCGACGTTGGCGCCCATCGGCACGCGGCCCATGTGCTCGATGCCGGCGCCGATCATCACGTCGTGAACGCCGGCCGCTATCAGCCCAGCGGCAAAGGACACCGCCTGCTGGCCCGATCCGCACTGGCGATCGACGGTGCTGGCCGGCGTCGTCACGGGCAGCCCGGCCTGCAACCAGGCGTTGCGGGCGATGTTGTTGGACTGCTCGCCGACCTGGGAGACGCAGCCGGCGACCACGTCATCGACGAGCTCGGCGTCGATGCCGGCGCGCTCTATGACCGCCCGGTAGGTCGCCCCGAGCAGCTCGTTGGGGTGAACGTCGCGGAACCAGCCCTTGGCCGAGTGCCCCCGGCCGATCGGGGTCCGGGCGGCCTCGACGATGACCACCTCGCGGCCCTGCCAGCGGGTCCCGTTCTGCGTCGCCATCGTTCCGTCTCCTGGGTAGTGAGTCGCTTGATCGAACTGACTACGATCACGGTAGCATAAGTTCGATGAAGCGACCGACTCGCCTCGAATCTCGCCCCGGACCGTGCTGAAGCGCGACTATGAAACCCAGATCTGCTCCATCGCCCGCGCGCTGGAGGTTGTCGGCGAGCGCTGGTCGCTGCTGATCCTGCGCAGCGTTTTCCTCGGCGTCCACCGCTTCGACGACCTCCTCGAAGAGCTGGGAATCACCCGCAGCGTTCTGACCGCGCGCCTCCAGCGCCTCGTCGACGAGGGGCTGCTCAAGCGCGTCCCCTACCAGGAGCGCCCCCCGCGCTACGAATACCGGGCCACGGGCAAGGGCCGGGAGCTCTGGCCGGTCATCCTGCACCTGCTGCGCTGGGGCGATGCCCACTACCCCGACCCATCGGGGCCCCCGCGGCTGATCGAGCACACCGGCTGCGGCGGCCGGCCCGACGATCACCTCATCTGCGACCGCTGCGGCGAGGCGCTGACCTACTTCAACATCACATCGCGCCCCGGGCCCGCCCTCACGGCGGCGGGCAAGACCGCAAGGTAGCCGCGGGCGCGTTCAGGCTTTCGTCACCAGGATGCCGAGCCCGAGAAAGAGGTCGCGGGCGGAGACCCTCGCCCGTGCGGTTCGGCGCCGCCGGCCCGGGCGCCGTTCAACGCATGCCCCATCCGCCTTCAGCCATCATTGCGGCGATGGTCCGCGGGCAGCCGATCCGCCACGCCGCCTCATTCGCCAGCCTTGCCTTGCTGCTGGCCATCGGTTGCCTCGGTGCGGTCGGCTGCGGGGGGTCAAAGGCCGCGAGGCCCCCCGCCGCCAGCGGCAAGCAGGGGCACCGGGCCGGGTCGGGACCGGCAGCCGCGCCGCCCATCGCGCAGTCCGTGGTGGGGCGGGTTGACGCGTCCTCGGACGCCGCGCTGGCGGCCAATCCGGGGTTGATCGCGCAGGGAGCGCCGTCGGACGCGGAGATCCGCCGGGAGATCAAGGAGGCTCGCAGGGCCGGCATCCCGCTGCCGTCCGGGAACACGACGGAGTCCTTCGGGCGCTCGGCCTCCGGCGCCGGTGTCGCGGCGGGAGGCGTGGTGGCAGCCGGGGCGCAGATACCCGGTGCCCCCTGGAATCCGCGGCTGCTGCCCATCGCGGGCTGGATCGTTCCCGTCCTGCGGTGGGCCTACCTGCACGGTTGGACGGGGACCGTCAACAGCGGGTACCGGACCTACACCCAGCAGGCGACGCTCAACGCAGCCGGAAGGTTCAGCGCGCCGGCGGGTTACAGCAATCACGAGTACACGCGCTACCCCGGCGGCGCCGTGGACGTGACGAAGCCGTCGCTGTTGAGCAGCGTGCTCGCCCGCTACCCTGGCCCGCAGAAGCTCGTGGGCGGCGTTCTGGGGCCGATCGACCCCGAGCATTTCTCCGCGACGGGCCGCTAGGCGATCTGGTCAAGCGTTGCCACCGCAGACCAAGCAATCGCCGTAGAGGTCCCGGGACTTGGCCGCCTCCGACGCCACCATCGTCGACGCCGGCGGGCGCGAGTTGCGCGTGTCCAATCCCGATCGCGTGATCTTTCCCGCCACGGAGCGCTCGGGCGAGGTCACCAAGCTCGAGATAGTCGAGTACTACCTTGCCGTCGGGGACGGGATCATGCGCGCGCTCGAGCGGCGGCCGACGACGCTCGAGCGCTGGCCGAAGGGCGTGCACCCGGGCATCGTCGTCTCCACGCGCGAGAAGGGCGGCGGCGATGCCTTCTACCAGAAGCGCATCCCGCGGGGCGCTCCGGACTACGTGCAGACGGCGCGGATCCAGTTTCCCTCAGGCCGCCATGCCGACGAGATCTGCGCAACCGAGGTGGCGGTGGTCGGCTGGGCGGCGCAGATGGGAACGATCACCTTTCATCCGTGGCCGGTGCGCAGCAACGATGTGGACCATCCCGACGAGCTGCGCATCGACCTCGACCCCCAGCCGGGAACCGACTTCGAAGACGCCGTGCGCGTCGCGGCCGAGGCGCGCGTGCTTCTGGACGATCTCGGCTACGCCGGGTTCCCCAAGACCTCGGGGGGCCGCGGAGTGCACATCTACGTGCGGATCGAGCCACGTTGGACGTTCACGGACGTCCGTCACGCGGCGATCGCGTTCGGGCGCGAGCTCGAACGGCGCCTCCCCGGCGAGGTGACGACGAGATGGTGGAAGGAGCAGCGCGGCGAGCGCATCTTCGTCGACTACAACCAGAACGCGCGCGACCGCACGATCGCCTCGGCGTACAGCGTACGTCCGAAGCCCGGCGCACCGGTCTCCGCGCCCGTGGCCTGGGACGAGCTCAGCCAGGTCGATCCCGAGGACTTCACCGTCGCGACGATGCCCGAACGCTTCGCCGATGTCGGCGATCGCCACCGGGCGATCGATGACGTCGCGCACTCCCTGCAGCCGCTCCTGGACATCTACGAGCGCGACGCGGCCGAGGGCCTCAACGACATGCCGTATCCGCCCGACTATCCGAAGATGCCGGGGGAGCCCAAGCGGGTCCAGCCGTCACGCGACCGCGACCGCCCCCGCAAGTAGGCCCGCAAAGGCGAGCGCAACGGCGCTGCGGGGCTGTTCAGGTCCCGGTCCTCGTGCGAACATGTGTTCGTGTCGGGACCGGCCACCATCCTCCACGCCGACCTCGACGCGTTCTACGCCTCGGTCGAGCAGCGAGACGATCCCGGTCTGCTCGGGCGCCCGGTGATCGTGGGGGCGGGGGTGGTGCTCGCGGCCAGCTACGAGGCCCGGGCGTTTGGGGTGCGGACCGCGATGGGTGGCGGGCATGCCCGCCGGCTGTGCCCGCAGGCGGTGGTGGTGGCGCCGCGTATGTCGGCGTATGCCCAGGCGAGCAAGGCGGTGTTCGAGGTGTTCGAGCAGACCACGCCGCTGGTCGAGGGGCTATCGATCGACGAGGCGTTCCTCGATGTGCGGGGGCTCGAGCGGATCTCGGGCTCGGCGACCGAGATCGCCGCCCGGCTGCGACGCGAGGTCCGCCGGCGCGTCGGCCTGCCGATCACCGTCGGGGTCGCCAGCACCAAGTTCCTGGCCAAGGTGGCCAGTGCGGTGGCCAAGCCCGACGGCCTGCTGGTGGTGCCGTCTGGCGGCGAGCTGGGCTTTCTGCACCCGCTCCCGGTCGAACGCCTGTGGGGCGTCGGCCCGGTCACCGCGAGCAAGCTGAGCGACCGGGGCCTGGCGACGGTCGGCCAGGTGGCAGAGCTCGCCGAGGCGGCGCTGGTGTCGATGCTCGGCCACGCGGCGGGCCGCCACCTTCACGCCCTTGCTCACAACCGCGATCCGCGGCTGGTGCGCAGGGGTCGTCGCCGGCGCTCGATGGGAGCCCAGCACGCCCTCGGGCGCTCGCCGAGGTCATGGAACGAGCTGGCCGTCGTGCTGGTCGGACTCGTTGACCGCCTCGCCCGCCGGCTGCGCGGCGCTCGACGCGTCTGCCGCACGGTCACACTTCGATTTCGCTTCGACGACTTCTCGCGCGCGACTCGATCGCACACGCTGGCGGAGGCGACCGCGCATACGACCATGATCCTCACCGTCGCGAGAGGGCTGCTCGCCACGGCCATGCCGATGATCGAGACGCGGGGCATCACCCTGCTCGGAGTGTCTCTGTCCAACCTCGCCGACGACGGCGCCATCCAGCTCGCGCTCCCCCTCGAGCACGTCGCCACACGCGCCCTCGACGTCGCCCTCGACGAGATCCGCGACCGCTTCGGATCGACCGCGATCACCCGCGCCGTGCTTCTCGGCCGCGACCGGGGCCTGACCGTTCCGTTACTCCCCGACTGAGCCCCTCTTCGCCGGCTCGAGCTCCGCTAGTGGTGGGCGCGGGCCCCGCGCGGCCCGGAGCTCGGGGCCGCTACGGCATGGATCGAGATCGTCCAGTGCGCCTGGGCGCCGGGCAGGGCGATCACGTCGAGGGAGGCCGCTCCAGGATCGAGCGTCCCAAGGTCGGCGATGCCCGCCGTGGTGAATGTCCGCGCCGGCGGCGTGCTGCCGCCGTGGGTGCGCAGGCCCACCTCGATCGCGCCCTGGGTGACGGCGACATCGGCGGCGTAGGGGCCGGTGGCCGGAACCCGGAAGGCGAGCCTGCTGCTGGCGAGGCTCACGTTGACGTCGTGGCTCGAGCTTCCGCTGAAGCTGGCCGGGAGGGTGGGGGCGTCGCTGAGCGTGAAGCCGTAGGTCGCGGGTCCGGAGCGGCAGATCACGGTGGCCTGGGCGGCCGCGCCGGACGCGACGGCGCCGAGGTCAAGCCAGGCGACGTCACCGCCCCCGTAGGCCACGGAGATCCCGTCCGGGGCGGTCACCTCGCCGGCGCCGGTGTGTGTCTGCACCTGGGCGATCACGTCGTCGTGGGCGGCGGCGAGGGGCATCGAGCGCACGGCGGCGGGGCTGTCGGCGTTGGCGTCGCAGCCGCCGCTCGCGGTCCCCAGCATGCCGGTGCTCAGGCCTGCGCGGCCTCCCGCGACATCGGCGGGGGCCAGGGCCGTGGGGTGCGCGGATGAACACGTGGCCGGGCATGCGGTGGCGGTGCGCGCGTCACGAGTCGCTCGAGCGGCGGCGGAGCTGCCGGCAGCGGGGCTGAGACGGACCTGCACCCGATTCCCGCTGCCATCTGGTCGCAGCTCGAGGTAGCGCGCGTTGGCCGCGGACACCACATGAGCTCCAGCGACCGCCACGGTGTAGCCCCGCGGGTAGTGAAGCGGCGCGGCGAAGATGACGGTGGGGGCGGAGATGCGACGGTCCGGGGCGTAGGTGTAGGTGAACGTGTCGGCGGTCGGGTCGTAGCGCTCGGCCAGGGGGACGCCTGCCGTAGCGATCGGGTAGGGCTGGGACAGGACAGCCAGCTTGGCCGCGCGCAGGGTGCCGTCGTCGTCGGAGTCGTCGAAGAGCGGGCCCGAGCCGAGCCCCCCCGGGTCATCGACCCAATCCTTGTAGCCCCAGTAGGTCCAGCCCGTGAGATTGCTATCGGCGAGCGCGATCACTCGCTCGATCTGGGCCAGATCCTGGGTATCGCCGAACTCGTCGAACAGGGGCGGACCACCCATCAGAACCGCAGAGCGCAGTGCGTTGGTGAACACCCCGTTGTCGATGGGCCCGCAGGCGGGATAGCCGGAAGCCTGTGACTCGTGGTCGGGTTGCCCGGTCAGCGCTGCGGACAGGCAGTAATCGTGGAAGGCGAAGCCGCTGGGACCGCTGGTGCCGGGAGGAGCGCGCAGCCAGGACGGCACGCCGGAGTCGAAATAGATGTGGGGCTCGTAGAAGGCGATCGTCGCCGGGTCAACCGACCGGACGGCCGCGGCCAGCTTGTCCTCCAGCGGCTCGAGCGTGGCCAGGTCGAACGCCGGACATCCCGCCGGATTGGCGCACGTGGCCCACTGGCTCCCGGGGTTGGGCTCGTTGAACAGGTCGTAGCCCAGCATCATCGGGTTGTGCTGGAAGCCAGCGGCCATCACCGCCCAGGCGTGGGCGAACGCGTCGCCGATCCCGCCGGTGTTCGCGTAGAGATTGTCGAACGCCCGCGCGGCCTGAAGGTCGAACTCGCCGGTGCCCGGCACCATCTCGACCGGTGACCACGTCCCGTCGGTGATCGTGGCCCAGTCGGGAAAGCCGGCGCCCCCCAGCCTTTCGTTGTAGCCGTCCTGGTGGGCCTCCAGCAGGGTGAACACGTGATGGTCGGCGAGCAGCGTCCCCTCGCGCACGATCTGGGCCAGGTAGGCGCTGTCGATTCGTCCCCGCTGCGGCTCGAGTCCCTTCCAGAACCAGGCCAGGCGGACCGCGTCGAAGCCCCAGTCCTGGATGTTCTGCGCGTCCTGCGCCGTAAAGCTGGCCGCCGGTGCGTGGTAGGGGGGCGTCTTTCGCGCCAGCTCGAGACCGTGGATGATCACGATCCGCCCGGTTGCGTCCTTGATCCATCGTCCGGCTGGATGCAGGGGCCCGCGGGGCAGGTCGGCGGTCGCCGGGGAGTAATCGGGCGAGACGGGACCGGCGGCCACCGGCTGCGACCGGGCCAGCACACCAGCCGACAGGGCGAGCAGGACCAGCGCGATCGGTCGTCGCAAACCGGAGCCCACGGCCAGGCCGCAGCGGCCGGCCACGCGACCCGACGGATCCTTCAGGTCATGCCTTGCCACGGCCCTAGAAGTGGTAGATGAGACAGCCCTGGCTGGCGCTCGGCGTCGGATAAGAGCCGAAGTCGACCGGGGAGTTGGGCGACTGGACGCTGCTGCCGGAGCTCTGGTCCACCCCGATGTAGGGCCCGTGCGGACAAAGATCCGCCCAGGCCAGGTTGGCGAGCAGGGTGTTGCCCTGGACGATCGCGCCGGACATGCGCGAGACCGCGATCGCCATCTGCGTATTGACCCGACCCGACCCGCTCGTGTTCTCGACATAGCGCACCGGGCCGTACCCGTACGCGGTGTTCTCGCCAAACCACGGTTTGGTACCGATCCCGGCGATCAGCAGCAGGAACGCGTTGGGACTGGTCCAGATCAGGTTGCGACGTATCGTGGCTCCGGCGAAGTCGGCGAACAGCGTGGAGGGGTACAGGGGATCGACGGTCATCGCGGCCCAACCGGAGTTGCCGGCATTGACGATCGTGTTGTCCTCGGCCACCGAGTGCTGATCGTTGGTTCCGAGCGGGCTGGGCTCACCGGCTCCGAAGAGGACGATGCTCACGTCGGTGGCGTCGACGATCTGGTTGTGGACGATGTGCGAGTCCTGGCACTGGTTGCTGATGCCGTCGGCGAACCCGAACGTGGAGCTGACCTGATCCTGGCCCGTCTCGAAGTTCTTGGCCTGACCCATGACCGTGCCCGTGTCCACGCGGCCATCGACTACGCCCGTGGTCTCGTACCAGTGGAACTTGGTGCTGTAGCCGTCGATCAGATTCCCCTCGATCGACACGGCCCGACAGGGCAGCCTGTCGGGGCCGGCTTCATCTACGACCATGTTGCTCCAGCCGGACGTGTTGTCGATGCGGTCGCCGCTGACGATGGTCCCCGACCCGCCAAGCACCTCGACGTCGATGGAGTCGTGATCCATACCGACGTTCTGACTGCTCCGCTGCCCGTCGACCCACACGCCGGCCAAGGTCGCCCCGGAGGAAACGCCGACCACGGGCTGACCGTTGGCCGCCGTGCGCACGAGCCTCGCCATGGCGGCGTACTCGCCGGGGGCGGGCGCGCCGACCGTCTCGAGCCTGACTCCCGGCGGGATCAGCAGCCTGGCGCCGACCCGCACGACCGCGCCCTGCTTGAGCCAAACGGTGTCGCCCGGCCTGGCCCGATCGAGCAGCTGTTGCAGCTGTGCGCCGGTGCCGTCGCCGAATGCTCCCGCGCGTGAGGTCGGGATATCGATCACCGGGGAGTTGGGGTTCCACCCGTAAAGCTGCCCCGAGCACAGCCTCGGGATCGCCGGCCCGAACCCGGCGGGGTCAAAGAACGAGCGCACGACGTCATCCCACCGAGCGGTCCCGTTGTTCAGCGCCGCCAGCAGCTGGCCGTATTGCCGGCGATCAGGCTCCGACTCCCTCCCGACGCGCCACAGGATCAGCAGCCTCTCGGCATTGTCGTAGCTACGGTCGCGCAGGAACTCCCGTGACGTGAGGAAGGCGATCGCGACCGCCTGGAGCGTGGCCAGACTGCAGCCTCTGGCGCGGACGAAGCTGTCGTACGCGGCGTAGCTCGACTGGTCCGGTGCACACCCGAGCACCTCGGTATAGAGCTTGGCCAGCCACTGGTCGGGCACCCGCTCGTTGGGCACGAACGAGTTCCACGGGGTGGCCTGGGTGGTGTACAGCGGGGACCCGCTGGGCGCGGGCGAAGCACCGGTCGAACAACGCGGAGCCGGGAGCGCAGCCGAAGCCGGCGACGCCATGGCCAGCAGCATCACTGCGGCCAGCAGCATCGCTACGACAACCGGCGACAGCCCGAGGCCACGCACCCAGCCTCGTCGATTGATTCCCTGCACCGCCTCTCCGCTCTCTACCGCTAGCCCCGGCCTGGGGTGGCAAGGCTACGCCGCCGGTCCACACCTGTCCATGACCGTGACGGTCACGCGCTTGATCTTTTCGGCCATCATGATTGGGGGCCGTGTCCGCCAGCCCACCGCCGACCGTCGGAATCGAAAGCCGGAGCATCCTGCGCAGCCCGGCGAGCGTCGGGCTCCTGATCGAGCTCGCGGCCGACCACGGGGTGACTGCTGCCCGGTGCCTCGAGGGCACCGGCCTGCGGGCGACGGATCTCACACGTGCGGACGCCGAGCTGGAGGCAGACCAGGAGCTGACGGTGATCAGAAATCTGGTCCGTGCGCTGCCAGACGTGCCAGGTCTGGGACTTCAGGCCGGCACTCGCTACCACCTTACGACCCACGGGATCTGGGGTTTTGCGCTCGTCTCCAGCCCCGACCTGCGTAGCGCGATCAACTTCGGACTCCGCTACCTGGACCTGACCTTCGCCTTCAATCGCATCAGGCTCGAGGAGTCCTCGCGCGAGGCGCTCATGATCCTGGACGACAGGGCGATCCCGGAGGACCTGCGGCGCTTTCTCGTCGAACGCGAGGGGGCCTCGATCATGACCCTTCAGCGAGACATGTTCTCCACCGCCATCCCGCTCATCCGTGTCGAGGCGACCTATCCGGAGCCACCATATGCCGACATGTACGTGCCCATTTTCGGAGTGCGCCCCCGTTTCGGCGCGGAGGCCAACCTCGCCGTCTTCGACGCTGCGCTGCTTGACCTGCCGCTGCCCCAGTCAAACGAGCTCACAGCGACCGTGTGCGAGGACCAATGCCGTGCCCTGCTCGAGCGGCGGAGCACGCGGACCGGGATCGCCCGCCAGGTCCGCGAGCAGCTGATCCCGGCATCCGGCACCGTCCCGGCAATGGGAGAGGTGGCCCGAGCACTGCGCGTCAGCCCGCGCACGCTGCGCCGCCAGCTGGCGCGCGAGGGCACCTCGTTCAGGTCCCTTGTGCACAAGGTGAGGATGGCCTTCGCCGAGGAGTTCCTCTCCAACCAGGCCATGACCATCGAGGAGATCG
>Ga0209577_10004227_pt1 | contig 13502 bp, 17 predicted proteins | sample GraSoiAngelo_109_FD_185874 | JGI IMG/M metagenome (GOLD analysis project Ga0209577, IMG submission 185874) | Grasslands soil microbial communities from the Angelo Coastal Reserve, California, USA - 14_0903_12_20cm (SPAdes) (version 2) | ecosystem: Environmental > Terrestrial > Soil > Grasslands... | reverse complement strand
CCCCCGGGGAGAAGGAACCGCCGACAGACGCGAAGTACCAGCCTCCCGTCCCATTCTCTCCCGCTGGGAGAGACGCACGCGCAAGCGGCAGTGAGGGCAGCGTTTCAAGACTTATCTAGAGCGACTCGCTCGCGGCAGGCTCTGCACAACCAAGTCGTAAGAATGGTCGATCATTTTGCGCAGCTCGGTCTCCGGAATACCACCTTCGATCTCCACCGTATTCCAATGTTTCTTGTTCATGTGATACCCGGGTCGCACTTGCTCATAACGATCGCGCAGGTCAAGCGCGAGATCCGGATCGCATTTTAAATTGGTAGTGGCTGGAACTTCATCCAGCGACATCAGTGCGAACATTTTGCCCGCTACTTTAAAAACAAGAACAGTTTCACCAAACGGGGTTCCCTCAGTGGCGTTGGGCTTCGTCAGGCAATATTCGCGAAACTCTACAGCGTCCATTCAACGAACCTGCGAAGGGTGTATTTAGCGTCAACCGACCCTCTCATTTACCACCACTGCTTTAGCTGGTGTCAACGAGGCCGCGGCGGTTGTGTTAGTAGACTCGGCTATGCACCTCGCTGAAGCGAGGTGTTAATGAAATCGGATGTAGCGTGGCACCGCTAAACACGAACCTGCGAAGTGAGCTGCCCGCTTCTGCGATACATGCTGGCAATTTCGAATAGCTCGAGTGCCTGGGCGAGGTCGGCCGGACTCCTTAACCAAAAACTGATCCAGCCGGAATCGGGAAATACATGATGAGGGAAAGCGCGCCCTCGGCTTACCTCCTCGGCACGAAATGATCTTCCAACGAACAAGTCGAGCAAGCCGTTTCCGTGAAGATGACCGATTTCTGTTGTTCCGATAAAAAAGCCGACACCGCCAAACCGGTGTGGGCGCCTCTGAATAGTGTATTTGCCGCGAATAGCGCTCTCGAACATCTCCATTGCGCGAAGCCGCGGCCGATCAAACAACATTGTCGCAACCATCAATCCGGCATCGAACAATTGGGGCAAGACGGGTATTCGCGCCAGCCATCTTAATTTCCTGACGACAAATTTGAATATCATCGCTTCCGTTCCGACAATGTCTTGATGTGTTCCATCACGCGCAAATGGACGTGACTGGTGACATCGCGTGTCCACCAATCGAAATACCAAAGCGGGCGCATGTGCAGGGTGTACCAACTGCGACCGATCAATGTAGTCGTGCCATCATTGTTATCGATAAGCTGGAACTGTCCGCGATGCAGTGTGAGATGGCCCAAAAGCTCGGGATCGTGCGGCTGTTCCGCGATCTGGAAGGTCAGGAGACCCATCGGCGTTAGCTCGGAAACTCGTTCCTTAAAAACCAGGCCATTAGTGAAAATACATTCTCGCGCCGCGCCCACGAACGCGCCCTGGCACGTCGTCGCAAGTGGACTTGGCAGTCCTACCTTATTAAGCCAGTAATCAGGGGCGGCGTCGATCGTAGGAAAGGAAACAACGTAGTTCCACACTGCGGCGGCCGGAGCATTGATGAGAAGGCGATCCTCGACAACGCCTTGCTGATCCTGTCGCAATTTCCCTTCCGCCAGAGTCGCGATCAACAGCACGGGGATCACGCTCAAATTCATCGCCGCCGTTTTTGACTTAAACAACAAACGGCCAACCAAGATCCCGGCAAAACCGCAGACAAAGAGAATCGGAAATCCAATCAACAAACACACTGCTCCCTCTTTGAAGAACAGGTACGCACCGATGGGAGCAACCAGCGAAGTAATAACCCACCACAGGAAATACTCCCATAGACTGAAGGAAAGGTTTCGCCAGAAATATGCGGCCGCAATCCCCATCGCCATTGGTACCAGAATGAGACTTGGCCAGACTGCCATGACCGCGAAACCATAAAACCACTGTTGCGCTCTCGAAGGCAGGCCGACTTTATCCGGGAATTGGAACAAAAGAACGAAGGCAAAACAGAACGCGACGCCAACTACATTCGCTGCAACAAGACCCAGGATTATGCGGAGCAATCTCCTGCCCGTCATTGCTACCCTTTAACGAATCTTAGATGGAATGAGTTGCGGCAAATCTTTGATTGCGACGCGCTCCTGTTTCATCGAATCGCGATCGCGTAATGTCACCGTATCGCGCAGTTCCTCGCCCTTTTCGCCAAGTGTCTCGAAGTCGATCGTCACGCCAAAGGGCGTCCCGATTTCATCCTGCCGCCGGTAGCGCCGTCCGATCGCGCCGCCTTCGTCGTAGAACACGTTGATGTGCGGCCGCAGCAACGCCTGCACTTCGCGTGCTTTCGCCACCAGTGCTTCTTTGTTCCGGAGAAGCGGAAAAATCGCGCATTTTATTGGCGCCACTCGCGGATGGAATCGCATCACAATCCGCGTTTCCATTTTTCCTTTTTCATCCGGGGCGCTGTCTTCGTCGTAAGCATCGCAAATCAGCGCCAGCACCGTGCGATCGACTCCCGCGCTTGGTTCGACCACGTGTGGCACGAAGCGTTCCTTGGTTTCCTCATCGAAATAATCGAGAGGCTTGCCACTGGCCTTGATGTGCTGCTGCAAGTCGTAATCGGTGCGATACGCGACCCCCTCCAACTCCTGTCGCCCAAAGGGAAATTCGTATTCGATGTCGAACGTGCCTTTGGAATAAAATGCGCGCTCTGTTTCCGGCACATCCAGAACGTGCAGTCGTTTCCGGGAAATCCCGATCTCCTCGTAAAACCTGATTCGTTCCTTTAACCAGTAGGCCAGCAAGTCCATCCCCTGTTCCGGCCGGCAAAAATACTCCAGCTCCATTTGCTCAAACTCGCGCGAGCGAAAGGTGAAGTTGCGCGGGTTAATCTCGTTCCGAAATGCTTTCCCGATCTGCGCGATCCCGAACGGGAGTTTCTTACGCGAAACATCCAGCACATTTTTGAATTGCACGAAAATCGATTGCGCCGTTTCTGGTCGTAGATACGCGATCGAGGCCGGATCGGCCGATGCTCCCATCTGCGTTTGGAACATCAAATTAAACGGCCGCGCCTCAGTTAAGTCTTTGCCGCCGCAATTTGGGCATTGCCTCACCCCATTTTTTTCCGCGAGCTGATCGGCGCGCAATCGGGCCTTGCAAGTCCGGCAATCGACCATCGGGTCGGTAAAGGTATCGACGTGACCGCTCGCTTTCAGCACCGCCGGATGGGTCAGGATCGCGCCGTCCAATCCGACGACGTCGTCGCGCTCGCGCACCATCACCTGCCACCAATACTGTTTAAGATTATTCTTGAGTTCGGTCCCGAGTGGTCCGTAATCCCACACCCCGTTGAGTCCGCCATAAATCTCGCTCGATTGGAAAATGAACCCGCGCCGTTTGCATAAACTGACAATCTTCTCCATCCGCTGCGCGTTCTCTTTCCCAGTCATGTTCGGACATATTTAACCGCAGATCACGCGGATGAAACGGATTTCTCTATCAACATTTTGTCACTAATCCCGGTCCTGCTATCGCTCCGGGCGGGAACACCATTCGGCACTAGCGGGGGGCTATCAGTGTAATCCGCGGTTGAAAACTACTGCACGACCGTGACTGCGGTTTTCACCGAGTTGGCGATGAAACATTGGTCGTGTGCGCCGTGATGCATCTTATCCAGCTCTTCCACGCTCGGCTTTTTCTCGCCCGACCAGGTGATCTTCGGATGCAGCTCTACTCGCGTAATCGCCAATCTGCCTTCCGCATTTTTTTCCATCTGGCCGACGGCTTCGTCGGTGTAGTCATCGAGAATGAACTTCTGCTTACATGCAATCGCGAGAAAAGTGAGCATGTGACAACTGGAAAGTGAGGCGACGAAAGCTTCTTCGGGATCGACGTTGGCAGGATTGCCCAAATAGGCGGGCGCGGCCGAAGCCGTCATGGTGTGGCCGCCGTCGAAGCTCCAGGTGTGATCGCGCGGATATTTTTGATAAACAAATTCGGCGGCGCCGCGCTCCCAACGCAGGTTTACTTTGTGTTCGGACATTTCCTTGTATAAGCCGCACGTCCGAGGACCGCAAGCAACCCAGAGTCATCGAAATCCCGGGCCAAAGAGCGAAGCCGCGGCCAGCAACCGCGGCTACAGAAGGCTCGCGGAAGTTCGCCCTCCACCTTCCACCATTCTTATTTCGTCAAATCCGCCGCGGTCGGCGGACCTTCGACCCAGTTCACGTCCCACGCTCCATCAACCGTAATGAACGTTAACGAGTTCGCTGGCAGCCATGCTTCATGCACCATTTTGGCGGGCATGTAATTGAAACCACCCGGAGTCAACTCAGCTCGCTTGCCTTCGCATGCCAAAATGGCATTACCGGTAATCATGGTGTGTGACTCATTAGCGGTGTGCCAATGTTTTCGCACATGGATCGCTTTCGAGGTGCGAATGAGCAGGCTGGTAGCATGCGTTTTCGGATCAATACGCAGAAAACAGATTTCCGGAGAGTTTTTTCCGAGATCGGGAATAATCTTGTCCCATTTCAGATCGGAGACATTTTTGAAAATCGGCCCATCGCTCGTCGCCGCCGTCGGCTCGGTTGTTTGCGCACGAATGTTGGTCAACACCAGGAGCGCCACGGCCAGAAGAATCGGCCAATGGAATTTTGTTGTCATGATAGGATCAATCGATCCGGCAATTCGTTTTCACAAGAAATCTTATCCTATTCTAGGTAGCGATGAGTTAGATAGATGAATCCATACGCGAAACCGAATGAGCGAAAGGTAGGCGCGCAACGGCCGAAGGTTTCGCATTTGCCGAGGAGCATTGATACTCGCACCCGGAAAGAGCGGCAGGCGGAGAAGGAAGCTGTCGCGGCCGAGAGGCGTGCCATCAAGAAGTCCGCGCGCCGCCATTTGAAACAGCAATTACACGATGAATTGGAAAATACTTAGTTTGTTCTAAATTTTTCTCGTCTCGCTTCGAATACCGCTGCACAATCCTCATCCACCGCCAACTCAGCTCTTGAGGTGGACTGCAAAAACACCAAAACCAAAAGGAAATTATGAAACTCAAAGTTGCCATGTTGATCAGCGCATCTTGCGTCATTGCCGGCTTTGCCGGTGCACAAAGTCCCAACCCAAGCGCGGCCTCTACCGGAGCTCCCTATACGGAACAGTCCGTCTGGGACATCACCCTGGTGAAAACGAAAGCCGGATTGAGCGACGATTACTTGAGGGGCCTAGCCCAAACCCTCAAAGGCACGATGGAAGAGGAAAAGAAGCAGGGCTTAATCATGGATTACAAGGTGCTCCTCGGCGAGGCTTCTAATCGGGAGGACTTCAATATTCTGATCATGGTGGAATACAAAAACATGGCGGCATTCGATGGTTTGCGTGAAAAGACCGAGCCCATCATGGCCAAGGTCGTGGGTGGCCAGGACGCGCAACGCCAGCTGGCAGTAAAACGGTTGGACGTTCGCGAAATTCTCGGCACTAAAACCATGCGCGAGGTAATGCTGAAGTAGGGTGAGGTAGCGCTCCAAAGTCAGTAATCTGTGGAGATCCGCGTAATCCGCCGTAAAAACCAATCAGAATTGGTTACTTCGCCGTCGCGACTCTCGCACTGCCGAGAAATGTCGCATTCTCATCAACCACGAGTCGCGGCGCTTCGATGTCACCGCGCAAGGTGCAGCCCGCTTGGAGTTCGCAGCGTTCAGTCGCGAAAATATTACCCTCAACCTTCCCTCGCACCTTCACCGATTTCACCCTGATTTCACCGTTAATCTGCGCGTGCTCCCCAACAGAGAGCTTTCCAGGCGAATCGATCGTGCCTTCCACCTGACCGTCGATCAGCAACTCGTTAAGGAATTTGACCGAGCCTTTGATCGAAACGCCCCTCGAGAGAAGACCGGCGGATCGTGCCGGCGTTAACGTTCGGTTGGGCTGCTCCGAAACGACGGGAGGGCTCACCGGCTGGCTTGCTGGCGCTGCGGGTTCGCTCTTACGGTTAAACATCGACATTCTGTGACTGCTTCAGTTTGGACTGGGTGTAAAGCTGATGTTGTGCCGCGCGGGAGCCATTAATTTAGAAGGCTACGATTTCGATGGGCCACCCTTGTTCATGAACGGCGTGAAGAGATCGATCGGGACCGGAAGAAATGTCGTGGTGTTATGCTCGCTGGAAATCTCGCGCATGGTTTGCAGGAAACGCAGCTGCAGCGCTATCGGCTCCTTGCTCATCATCGCGGCGGCCTGCACCATTTTTTCCGCGGCCTGAAATTCGCCCTCAGCGTTGACTACCTTGGCGCGCCGCTCGCGCTCGGCCTCGGCCTGCTTGGCCATGGCGCGCTTCATCGTGTCCGGCAACGCTACATCCTTCACCTCGACCGCCGTGACTTTGATGCCCCACGGTTCGGTTTGCCGGTCGATAATCTCCTGCAACTTCTGGTTGATGGTTTCGCGCTGCGACAGCAGGTCATCGAGCGGGGCCTGGCCGAGGACGCTGCGCAGCGTGGTTTGGGCAATGAGCGAAGTGGCCTTAAGAAAATTCTCCACCTTCACGACGGCGGCCTGCGGATCGACCACGCGGAAATAGACAACGGCATCGACCGTGACCGGCACGTTGTCACGCGTCATCACTTCCTGTCGCTCGACGTTGATGGTGACGACGCGCAAATCCATTCGCACCATGCGATCGACGATCGGAATGAGAAAAATCAGTCCCGGCCCTTTGGCGCCGAGTAATTTCCCGAGCCGAAAAATCACGCCGCGCTCGTATTCGCGCAAGATCCGGATCATCTGGGGGAGGATGATCGCCCCGAGAACGAAGATCGGTACGGCCCAGGCAACTAACTTCAGCGGTCCTTCAAGTAATGGCATGGCTTATCCTTTTTTTGGTTTTACCTTCAAAGTTAATCCTTTCACCTCTGCGATCTCTACTACTTCACCTGGCTCAACAGGTGTATCACTAAATGCGTTCCAGTTCTCGCCTTCGACGAAGACCCTGCCGCCCTGCGAATCAATTGGAGTCGATGCGGTCACTTTTTTTCCAACCATGGTTTCCGCTCCGGCTTTCACCGGCAACCGTTGCGCGCGCAAGCCTTTTCCGATAACGAAAGCAAAGAATGCCGCCGTCATAAGCGTTGCCGGAATAATGTAGCTCAAGGATAAACGAAAGAGCGGGTCGGCGCGGTTGAATAGCATAAGCGAGCCGATCAGAAACGAAATGATGCCGCCCATTGTCAGGACACCGTGCGTTGGCGCGTAGATATCAAAGATGAAGAGCATCATTGCCAGCGCGATCAACACAATCCCGGTAACGTTGACCGGCAGGATCGCGGCCAGATAAAGCGCGAGGATCAAGGCAATCGCGCCAACCACGCCGGGCAGAATCGCGCCGGGCGTGGTCATTTCACCGATAATTCCGTAGATGGCGATGAGCATGAGAATAAACATGACCTCAGGCCGCCAGAGCTGTTGAAAGACGCGCTCGGATGGGGACATTTTGATCTCCGCGATCTCTGCCGTGGCGGTATTCAGCGCCTTGCCATCTACGGCGCGTCCGTTCAATCGCTTTAGTAACTCAGGCGTATCCGCGGCGATTAAATCGATCACTCTTAATTCGAACGCTTTCTCCGCGGTGATCGATGCACTTTCGCGCACGGCGGATTTCGCCCAATCGACATTGCGATGGCGCTTGGCGGCGATTGTCTCGATATAGCTCACCGAAAAGTTCTCGAGCTTCTGTTTCATCGTCTCGTCGGGCTTTTGTTCCTGGCCACTGGGGATACCACCTAGCATCACCGGATGCGCTGCACCAATTGTCGTGGCTGGCGCCATTGCCGCCACGTTTGCGGCAAGGGTAATGAAGCAACCGGCGCTGGTCGCGGTTGCACCCGTCGGCGAGACGTAAACCACCACTGGCACCGTGGAACCCAAGAAATCCTGCACGATTGTCTGCGTTGAATCGAGCAAGCCACCCGGCGTGTTGAGTTGAATGACCAGGCATTGTGCGTTCTGCGTCCGCGCTTCATCGATACTTCGCGCAATATAGCTCGCCGTTGCCGGACCAATTGCTCCGTTGATTTTGATAAGAGCAACCTTCTCCGCCGCCGGCGCACTCGCGCAGACAAGGCAGAACGTCAGGGATATTAGCGCACTCTTCATCTCAATCTGCGCCGTAAACTACCACTTCCCGCTGCAATCTCTACGTTTAGACAGGTTAGCGCGAGCGATTGTATTCCTTCAGCAACTGTTGCAGCCGTTCGCGGGGTAAAGCTTCTACCTTATGATTGTCGCGACCGATCATGTCCTGGTTATCGACCAGAGCGTTGATGATGGCTTCTTCGGTCGCTTCGACCGTGGCAGTGAAAAGCGGATCCATCAGATCGTTCGGCATGGTTTCGATGGTACGAATCGGGGGTTTGGCGTCGGCGGCATGCGGGTTGGCCGTAGAAAAAGCGATGAATAGATCGCCGGAACCGTTACCAGAAACGCTGCCGGTGCGGGCTAGACCGAGAGAAGCACGGCGGGCCAGACGTTTCAGTTGATGCGGGAGGAGAGGCGCATCGGTCGCAACCACGATGATGATGGAGCCGGTTTCCCGTTTGTAAACGGAGCCGGGAATTTTCTTTCCGACTTCTAGTCCGCGAATCGTTAGCTGCGGACGACGGCCGCAATTCGCCTGAACGAGAACGCCTATGGCAAACTGTTTTGTTTCGGAAGAACCGCGGCCGACAACCGCGGCTACAGGGATCATTCGCGAAGCGGTTCCGGTGCCACCTTTAAATTCGTAACAAATCATGCCGGTACCGCCGCCAACGCTCCCCTCCTCGATCGCCCCACTTTGCGCAGCCTCAATCGCGTGGGCGACGTCTTCCGGTTTAACGTGAAAACCATCGACGTCGTTGAGCCAGCCGTCCCAAGTCTCGGCCACCACGGGGAGACTCCAGGCGAAACCTTCCGCGTCCGGGCCGCCGTGAGCGAGACGCCAGGCAATCACGGCGTCACGCGCGACTCCGACGCTGTGGGTGTTGGTGAGCACGATCGGGCCTTCCAGAAATCCGCTCTCCTCCACCCAGGCAGTGCCGGTCATTTCACCGTTGCCATTTAACGAGAAATAGCCGGCGAAGACGGGATCATTCATGGCAGCGCGACCACGGGGTAGAATTGCCGTCACACCAGTTCGCACCGGACCTTTGCCGACTTCGAGCTTACCCTCCCCGCTGATAAGAGTGGTGTAGCCAACTTCGACTCCAGGGACGTCAGTAATGGCATTGAATTTTCCCGGGGCGCCATCGAATGGGATGCCGAGATCACGGGCACGAACGGTTTTTGTTGGCGCCGGGATGGGCTCGCGCGCAGAGGCGTCGAGAACAAGCAGGAGTGAAAGCAGGAGACGAAAAGGCGACCGCAGAATGTCACTCATTGATTATGTCCTATACGTCACATACTAACGGTCGGCGGAGCTCGCACCGTTTACGAAACGCTGATGCAACAGATCCCGATCACGGTTTCGATGCGAGGGGACTGAATTTATCCTCGGCGAAGAGCGACCAGGGGCCTTTGCTTTTTTGCCGCATGACCGAGGTCCAATTCTTGGTTGCCGGATCGAAGGCGTAGGCATTCATGAACTGGCTGCCGTCGGGGTTATTGAAGGTGAAATAGATGGAATGGGCAGCTTCGTCGAGGGTGCCGTAACCGATTACTCCCGAGGCGCGGCCACCAAAGACGTCGAGCCAATGCAAAACGTAGCGCGACATTTTGTGATCGAACCCGATAAAGGCCATCGCTTCGTATTGAGGCGGGGTCGCGACATCGAGGTAATGCAACTCGAGGAATTGATGATTGAGGACCCAGCCGACGCGCACGGTATTTTCGGCAGTGCGGCCGTCGCCGAATTTTCGAACGACACGCCAGTTGCCGACCAGTTTATCCAGCAACGGATCCTCGAACGTGGCGTCACGTCCATCCGAGGGAGTTGGGGACTGCGCGCTCATCGTGACAGCGAAGAGCGGAAGGGCGATGAACAGGGGAAAACGCTTCATGCCGCGATAATGACAGACTTTCATCTTTCGCGCGATGCCAGAAACGGTAAAGTTTTCGGGTGAGCTACGAGGTTTTCGCCCGCAAATACCGACCCCAGACGTTCGACGATATCGTTGGGCAGAACCACGTCACCCGCACGCTCAAGAATGCGGTTGAGCAGAATCGCCTGGCCCACGCCTACCTTTTTGTCGGGCCGCGCGGGACAGGGAAAACGTCGACGGCGCGTATCCTGGCAAAGGCGCTCAACTGCGTCCACGGGCCTACCGTGACGCCGTGCAGCAAATGCGACAATTGCCGGGAGATCGCCGGCGGAAACAGTCTCGATGTCATTGAGCTAGACGCAGCGAGCAACCGCGGGATCGATGACGTGCGGGAGTTGCGCGACAACGTCCGTTACGCGCCGGCGAAGGGGCGCTTCAAAATTTACATCATCGACGAGGTGCACATGCTGACGAAGGAAGCAGCCAACGCGTTGCTCAAGACGCTGGAAGAGCCGCCCAAACACGTCATTTTCTGTCTGGCCACGACCGAGCCGGAAAAATTGCCGATCACGATCTTATCCCGATGCCAGCGGTTCGATCTGCACCGCATCGCAACGAATTTGATTGCGCAACAGCTGCAATTGATCGCGACGAAGGAGAAACTGACGCTGGAGGCGGCAGCGGCGCATGCCATCGCCCGCGGTGCGGAAGGTGGAATGCGCGATGCTGAGTCGATGCTCGATCAACTGGTGGCATTTTGCGGAGAAAAAATTAAGGAAGCCGATGTCCTGAATGTTTTCGGATTCACCAGTCAACAAATGGTGGCGGATTTTGTCGGCCGTATTTTACGCGGCGAAACCGCGGACGCGCTAGCGCTGCTGCACGAGCAATGTGAGGCCGGCAAGGACATGATGAAATTGATGTCGGACACGATTGCGTATCTGCGCGATCTGCTCGTTTTCAAAGTGAAGCCGGACGCGCTCAGTGACGAAGCCAGTGCCGAAACTCGGGCCACGTTTGCAGAACAAGCGCCGCTGCTGGAGACCGATCGAGTGCTGGAATTAATCGATCAATTCGCCGCGGCCGAGGGGCGGATGAAATGGGCACCGAATAAAAAGTTGCATTTCGAAGTCGCGGTCATTCGAGCGATCCAAACGCTCGACCAGACGACGCTCGATCAAGTGATCGAGAATTTGAATGCGTTACGAGACGGCAACCCTGTAGCTCCGCCGGCCAAGCGCTCAGGAAAGGATGCTGTAGCCGCGGTCGCTGACCGCGGTACCGGCGCCAGCGACGCCGGCTACAAAGCGAATGATTCAGCGGCCGATGTTAACGAGATTTGGAGCAAGGTCGTTGCGCAAATTAAAACGCGCCGTCCGTTTATCAAAAGCTGGATTGAAGAAGCGCACCCCATTGGTGCGAGCGGGCGGAATTTCGAGCTGGGTTTTCCCAACGATCAGCGAATGGTAATGGAACATTTATCCTCCCGCGCCAATCGCGAGTTTCTGGAAGCACTGCTGAAGGAAATCAGTGGGCGGGAGTGGGCGCTGAAGTTTTCGTTGAAAGAAAATTTGCCGGCCAAGACACCTGCCGCAAAATCGAAGAACGCGCCGGCGATTGTGCGCGAAGCGCTGGAAATGTTTAAGGGCGAAATCAAAACTTAACCCAGGATTACGCGATGAATCTTAACAAGTTAATGAAACAGGCGCAGAAGATGCAGGAGAAAATGGCACAGGCGCAGGCGGAGCTGGCGGAGAAGACCGTTGAGGTGCAGGCAGCCGGCGGCAAAATTACCGTCGTTGCCAATGGCGCGGGTGATGTGATTTCAATCAAAATCGCGAAGGAGATTGTCGATCCTGAGGATGTGGAATTTCTGGAGGAAGCGGTGCTGAGCGGGGTCACGCAGGCGATCGAGCAGGGAAAAGCGATCGCCAGCTCCGAGATGTCAAAGATTACAGGTGGAATGGGCGTGCCGGGATTGGGACTGTAGGAACACAGACTTTCAGTCTGCGCGCCCAGCGGAGTTCCACTCCGCTGCGTAGGTACTCGAATCAGAACAGCGGACAAAATGTCCGCTGGGCGCACCGGCCAGAGGCCCATGTTCCGAGCTACAACCGACGAACGGTTCGCTTGTGTTTCTCATAAACGCACACTTCGCGAAGGCCAAACGACGTGATTTTCTGCCCGAGGCGTTCGTAATTTTCTCCCAGCTGCGCCCATGAATGCGCGTCCGACGCGATGGTAAAGGGAATCTTCTTCTCCATCGCGAAAAGAATGATCTCATCCGACGGATAAAGTTCGTTCACCGGTTTGCGCCAGCCGGCGGTCGATAATTCGATGGCGAGATTGCGTGCGCGAATCAGCTCCAGCGTTTCCTCAACCAATTCAGTGACCTGCGCGCGCGGACGGTAGCCGTGGATTTTCACTAAATCGAGGTGCGCCAGGCAATCGATCAGCCCGCTCGCCGCCATTTCGCGGACCCGCCGAAAATAATCGGAGTAGACGTCATCGATATCGCGCCCGCTGAACTGTTGTGCGCCCTCGGGCACACTATCGAACATCTGATCAGCCCGGTTGAGGTAGTGGACTGAACCGAGGATGAAATCGAGCCGCTTCCAATTTTGTTCGACCCATTTTCTTCCGGCCGCGCTCGTTTCCGGATCGTTATCAAGCTCGATCCCGGCGCGAATTTTTACGTCGGGATTTTTTTCACGTAGACGATCGAGTTCGTCGAAATCGACGCCGCCATGATAGCGATCGTGATCAGTAAAAGCGATATCGAGGATTCCTTTGGCCCGCGCCGAATCGATCCACGGCTGCAAAAGCGCCCGAGTGTAGCGCTGGACCCGGTGGCCCTGTGGATGACTGTGGTAATCGGAGACAAGAACTGGGGTGTTGGAGTGTTGGAGTGATGGAGTGCTGTTCAATTCATTACTCCGCTACTCCATTGCTCCACTCCTCACGGCGCGGTCATGAACTTCTGCCGGGCACGCAGTTCCGGATATTTGGGGAAGAAAACTTCGACACTGTAAACCCGACCGGGCTGCAATTCGCGGGTGGCGATCGTTTCGTTGTAAACGATTTGTTCGCGTGGATTGATCGTGAGATTGGCGATTTCCTCGGTGAAAGCGCGGTTCTCGGACCATCGAGTCAAGACCTCGCCGGCAGAATTAAGCAAATGAATATCGATTCGTTGCGAGGTTGGGAAATCAAGCGGAACCGGAGAAGTGCCAATATTCCTCAATATCGCCTGGACCCGTAGCTGGCGCACTTCCGAAAGCCGGATCGGTTCCGTCGGGACTTGCACTTCCAACAGCAAACCGCGCAAACGTGAATCCTGATATTTAGGCGCTTTGTTTTTCGCGGAAGCGAAAGGATGGAACATGCGATTAAGGAAACCTCGCTCGGGGGGTGACGGCGCCTGCGCCGCGGCGTTCGATGCTGCAAAAAGCGCGATTATTATCCCAAGGGTCCATTTCATGTGCGGGTGTTTCAACAAACGTTGCAAAACGTGTCAAACCCTTTATCAATCGCGCAT
>Ga0209577_10004225_pt1 | contig 13506 bp, 10 predicted proteins | sample GraSoiAngelo_109_FD_185874 | JGI IMG/M metagenome (GOLD analysis project Ga0209577, IMG submission 185874) | Grasslands soil microbial communities from the Angelo Coastal Reserve, California, USA - 14_0903_12_20cm (SPAdes) (version 2) | ecosystem: Environmental > Terrestrial > Soil > Grasslands... | reverse complement strand
CGCGAGGCGATGTCGCGCGCGGGCGAGTTCACCGGCGTGCCGGGATGGGGCGGCGTCGCGATGGGCGTCACCGCGGTTGCCGCAGCGGCGATCTCGGGTCCGCCCGACAACTCGCTTCGGTGGGTGGTGATCTGGCTCGCCGAAGCCGCCTCGCGTCCCTCATCGCCCTTGCCGCGATGACGATCAAAGCGCGGCGATCCGGCGCCGCGCTGTGGACCAGCTCCCGCGGCGTGCCGGCCTACCGCTTCGCGCTCGCCTACGCGCCGCCGCTCGTCGCCGGCTTCGTCCCGACGCCGGTATTCGCGGCGACGGATCTGATGGCGAGGCTGCCGGGATGCTGGCTGTTGCTCTACGGCACGGCGCTCGCGGCCGGCGGCGCGCTGTCGGTGCGCATCGTGGCGCTGATGGGCGCCGCGTTCATGGCGCTCGGCGCCATCGCGTTCGCGGCGCCGGCGCAGTGCGGACACTTCTTTCTGGCCGCCGGCTTCGGCGGCCTGCACATCGGATTCGGTCTCGTGATTGCTCGGAGGTACGGTGGCTAAAGCGAGCACGGTGCGAAAACGACAATCAGAAATCAAAAATCAGAAATCAGAAATTTCTGCGAAGAAGAGGAGCCCGCTCGAGCTCGATCGGTTGATTCACGAGCGGCTGCGGCTCGGCATCGTCAGCGCGCTTGCCGTCAACGATCGCCTGACGTTCAACGATCTCAAGCATCAGCTGCGCACGACCGACGGGAACCTCAGCGTCCACGCGCGCAAGCTGGAGGACGCGCAGTACATCGCCGTCGAGAAGTCGTTCGAGGGACGCCTGCCGCACACCGAATACCGCCTCACGCCCGCCGGCCGCCGCGCCCTCGAGAAATATCTGGCGCACATGGAAGCGATCATCAAAGCGGCGAGAAATTAGCGGCCAGATCGACCCAACCAGCGAAGCCCCCGCGCTGTCTAGAGTCTGTGTGACCGATGATGACCTCGTCGAGCGAGCCCGGCAGGGCGATCCTGCCGCGTTCGGCGAGCTGGTCGATCGGCACCGCCGGGCAGTCTATCGCGCCGCGCTGGCGGTTCTTCGATCGCACGCCGACGCGGAAGACGCGGCGCAGGACGCGCTGGTCGCCGCCTACCGGCGTCTCGACACGTTTCGCGGCAGGTCGAGCTTCAAGACATGGCTGCTCACGATTGCCTGGAACCAAGCCATCAACCGGCGCCGGAGCCTGAAGGCGATGTGGAAGCGAATCGTGCGCTCGACTGATCGCCACGACGACTCGCTGTCGACTCCGTACGCGGCGTCCGGCTTCAGCCGGACAGCCGACGCTCACGTCCGGAATCCCGAGCAGCAGCTCGCCGGCGGCGAGCTGCGGCGGCACGTGCGCGCGGCGATTCACGGTCTCCCGCCGAAGTTGCGCGACGTGCTGCTGCTCGCGCAGTCGGGCGATTACACCTACGAAGAGATCGCCGCGATCGTGAAGGCGCCGGTCGGGACGATCAAGTGGCGCGTCTCGGAAGCGAGGCGTGTGGTGAAAGAGCGGCTGCGGGATCGCGGGTACGCGGATGTTTGATCGCGAGATCGATCGCGCGATAGACGACGTCGCAGGAGAGATGACGGCCGGCGAGCCGGCGCCTGACCTGCGTGCCCGCGTCCTCGCGCGGATTGATGCGCGAAGCGCGGCGCCGGCGGGATTTTCTCCACGAACGATCGCCGCGGCTGCGGTGACGGTTGTTGTTGTCGTCGCCGGCGCAATCGCAGTGATGCTTCTTCGCGGTCCTCAGACGACCATGACACATACGACAGCAACAGTAGAGAGTCGCGGAGATCGCGGCCCTGAAAGGGCCGCGCTACAACAGAAAATGCCCGCGCCGCCACAGCAACCGCCATCGCCGGAACAACAAACGCGCGCGCCGCAGCTTCCGAATGTGGCGTCGGCCGTTCGGGCCGGCCGACGCGGGCCCGCGCCACAATCCGGCGCGGTCGCGGCGCTCGCGCCGCCGCCGCTCGACGTGGAATCGATCGCGCTCGGTGCGCTCGCGCCGCCGCCGCCGCTCGAGATCGAACAGCTCGAACCCATTGCGCCGATCGCGATTACGCCGCTCGGCGAAGGAGACCGACCATGACCGCTCGCTCGTTTGCGCTCACGATCGTCATCGCGTCGCTGGCCGTCGCGCCGGCGCTCGCCCAACCGCCGGGCACGCCGCCCGCCGGGCCGCGAACGGCACCGGCCGGACCGCGGACCCCGACGCCTGCGACGGCGCCCGCCCCGCCGCCGGGTCCAGAAACGACGATCGCTCCACCGCGGCGGAATGGACAGCCGGTCAACATCCGCGTTGACGTGACGATCAGCGATCAGCGCGGCGGCGCTACGGCGGTCAAGAAGATGGTGAGCGTGGTCACCGGCGATCGGCAGAGCGGATTCATCCGGACGATCGCGAGCTACACGAATCTCCCACCGGTTCCTCTCAACGTCGACACGGAGCCGGAGCTGCTGCCGGATGGCAAGATCAAGGTGGCCGTGAACCTTCAGTACGACCTGCCCGGCGGTGCGTCGAGCCCGGCGGCCGATACCGCCAATGCCGGACCGCTGCGCAGCACCCAAATCCGCGAAAACCTCGCCGTGATTCTGGAAAGCGACAAGCCACTCGTCGTCGCGCAGTCGGCCGATCCGGTCGGCGATCGTCAGGTGACGATCGAGGTCAAGGCGACCGTTCTCAGGTAAGCCGCGGGCTTCGTTCAGGTAGGGCGAGCCTTTTAGGCGAGCCTGCGTCCCTTGATGCGCTCGAGCACGCGCAGCGGCGAGCGACAGGACTCGTTCATCGCGTCGACCGGGAGCAGGAACGTCTGCTCCAGCTGATACTGGCCCGACATCGCGGCGTGGCTCACCTGATCGGTGAAGGCGAGCCACGTCGTCCCCGCCGGAAAATCGATCGCGTCCTGCGGCGACCGCGACTGAAACTCGGCGTCCGCCTTCATGCGATCGTGCAGCTGCAGCATCAGCGCATCGTACGGCGTGCGCGCGCTCTTCGTAATCCGCAGCAGCGCGAGCAGCCGGCCGCTGCCCGGCAGCGGCATGCGCAGCCGCGGCGCAAAGCGGCGCGCCACCGCCTCGAAGTCGTCTCCCACTCTCCACGCGCGCGGCCGCCCCTCGGGATTCACGTTGGTGAACAGGCGCAGGATGCGTTGGCCGCCCGACGGCGTCGCCGGAAAGCTGTCGACGTGCAGGCGCGTGTCGTCCTTCCGCCACGACGAAGCGCGGCCCGCGATCTCCGCGGGACGAAAGCTCGCGCGCCCGCGCCGAATGCGCGCGGCGTACGACGGACAGAGCGCCTCCACCACGCCCGCGGCGCCGTCGCTGAAGCGCCGCATCAGCGCGCGCAGCCGCTCCGCGTCCGCGCCCTCGAGCGTCGTGCGGCCGAGTCGCCCGCTCTGCGGATCGAAGCTCGCGTTCTTCGCGTGGCCGAGGATCGCCGGGTCGAACAGCCGAGTCTCGTCCGGCGCGATCTCGAAGCGCAAATGTGGCAGAAATATGACGTCCCCCTGCTCGAGCCTTCCCGCCGCGAGCGGCGCGACGTCGGACGGAGCGCGCGTCGTCCAATCGCGGATAATGACTTCGTAAAGAGACATCAAATGACGACTTCTCCGTAAATAGCGCGCCCGCGGGTCCAGTATCTTCTTGTACTTCCGTGGAGCCTATTTCCGTGTTCCGACACCGACCCCTGTGCCTCGCGGCGTTCCGCCGCTCGGCGATTTTCGGACGCCTGCCGGCTTTTAGCTTCCATCTGTGCGTGACTGCCGCCCTCGCGGCTACGGCCTGCAACGGCAGCACATCAGCGGCCGGTCCCGGCGGCGGCGGTCGCGGCGGTCGCGGCCGCGGCGGCGACGGCGGACCCGCGCCGGTCGTCACCGCGAAGGTCGTCGAAAAGGACGTCCCGCTCGATCTCGCCGCCATCGGCAACGTCGAAGCCTACACGACCATTTCAGTGCGATCGCAGATCACCGGCCAGCTGCAGGAGGCGCTGTTCCGCGAGGGCGACGTCGTGAAGAAAGGCGAACAGCTCTTCACGATCGATCGGCGTCCGTTCGAGGCGGCGCTCCTGATGGCCGAAGCGAACCTGACGCGCGACAAGGCTCTGCTCGCGCAGGCCGAAGCGCAGCTCGCGCGCGACGCGTCGAACGCCGAGTATCAGCAGCTGACATCGGAGCGCCAGGCGCAGCTCCAGCAGCGCGGCATCATCTCGAAGGATCAGGCCGAGCAGTCGCGCTCACAGGCCGACGCGACGCGCGCGGTCGTCAACGCCGACAAGGCGAACATCGAGAGCGCGAAGGCGCAGCTCGCGGCGCAGGAAGCGGCGGTCGAGAACGCGCGCGTGCAGCTCGGCTACACCGTCATCAGGTCGCCAATCGACGGCCGTACAGGAAGTCTTGCCGTAAAGGTCGGCAATCTCGTCACCGCGAACAACACCGAGCTGATGACGATCGCGCAGCTGCAGCCGGTCTACGTCACGTTCACCGTGCCGGCGGTGCACCTGCCGACGATCAAGCGCCACATGACCGGCGACCCGCTGCACGTGACCGCGGTCCCGCAGGACGCCGACGCGACGCCGGCGACCGGGCGCCTCACGTTCGTCGACAACGCCGTGGAGATGACGACGGACACGATCAGGCTGAAGGCAACGTTCGACAACGCCGATCGCCGGCTGTGGCCCGGCCAGTTCGCGCGCGTCACGCTCCGCCTCGCGACGCTGCCGCACGCCACCGTCGTCCCGTCGCAGGCGGTGCAGACCGGACAGGACGGCCAGTACGTCTTCGTCGTCAAGCAGGATTCGACCGTCGAGCAGCGTCCCGTCACGACCGCGCAGCGCGCGGACCAGGACATCGTCGTCGAGAAGGGACTGAAGTCCGGCGAGACCGTCGTCACCGAAGGACAGCTGCGGCTCGAGCCCGGCTCGCGCGTCACGACCGATCTCAACGCCGCGCCCGGCGGCGGCGGCCGCGGTGGCCGCGGCGGACGCGGGCGCGGTCGCGGATAATCCGCGATCCGCAATCCGCAATCCGAAATCGGCATGAACATCTCCGAAGTCTTCATCCGCCGGCCGATCGCGACGAGCCTCATCATGCTCGCCATCGCGATGTTCGGCGTGCTCGCGTACCGCGCGCTGCCGGTCAGCGATCTGCCGCAGGTCGACTATCCGACGCTCAACGTGAACGCGAGCCTGCCCGGAGCGGATCCCGGCACGATGGCCGCGTCGGTGGCGAGCCCGCTCGAGCGGCAGCTCACGACGATCGCCGGGCTCGATTCGATGGTCTCCCGCAGCGGCTCTGGCGGCACGAACATCACGCTGCAGTTCGATCTCGATCGCGACATCGACAGCGCGACCGTCGACGTGCAGACGGCGATCGCGGCGGTGATGCCGCTCCTGCCCGCCGGCATGCCGTCGGCGCCGTCGTTCCGCAAGAACAATCCGAACAACGAGCCGATCATCACCATCAACCTGACGTCGAACACGCTGCCGCTCCCGGTGCTGGACGACTACGCCGAGACGATCATCGCGCCGCGCATCTCGATGGTGAACGGCGTCTCGCAGGTGCAGGTGCAGGGCGCGGCGAAGTACGCGGTCCGGGTGCAGCTCGATCCCGAGAAGCTGCACGCCGAGCGCATCGGCATCAACGAGGTCGACGCGGCGCTCACGCAGTGGAACGTCAACCTGCCGACCGGTCAGCTGTTCGGTCCGCACTCGACCTACAACATCAAGGCGGCCGGTCAGCTGATGAACGCCGACGCGTTCAAGCCGGTCATCGTCACGTACCGGCGCGGCGCGCCCGTGCGGCTCGAGCAGGTGGCGAACGTCATCGACAGCGTCGAGAACGTCTTCAACGGCAACTGGTTCTACACGAAAGGAGCCGACGGCAAGCCCCAGATCCAGCGGTCGATCATGATGCAGGTGATGCGGCAGCCGGGCACGAACACGATCGCGATCGCCGACGCGGTCCGCACGCTGCTGCCGACCTTCGAGACCCAGCTGCCGCCCTCCGCGCATCTCACGCCGCGGCAGGATCGCTCGCGCACCATCCGCAAGGCGTTCAGCGACGTCCAGCTCACGATGGCGGTGACGCTGGCGCTCGTGGTCGGCGTCATCTTTCTCTTCCTGCACAACGGGTCGGCCACGCTCATCCCCGCGCTCGCGCTCCCCTTCTCCATCCTCGGCACCTTCGCCGTCATGGAGATGCTGAACTTCAGCCTCAACAATCTCTCGATGATGGCGCTGATCCTCTCGATTGGCTTCGTCGTCGACGATGCGATCGTAATGCTCGAGAACATCGTGCGGCACATGGAGGCGGGAGAAGGACCGTTCGAGGCGGCGCTGAAGGGATCGAAGGAGATCGGCTTCACGATTCTGACGATGACCACGTCGCTCGCCGCCGTGTTCATCCCGATCCTGTTCATGAGCGGCATCCTCGGACGGTTGTTCCGCGAGTTCGCCGTCACGATCACGACCGCGATCCTCATCTCGGGCGTCGTGTCGATCACGCTCACGCCGATGCTCTGCAGCCGCTTCCTCCGCGTCGTCCACAGCAAGAAAGGCTTTGCCGGCCTGATGGACCGCGCGTTCGACGCGATGCTGGCGGGGTACGAGCGCAGCCTGCGCGTCGTGCTGCGGTTCCGCCTCGCCATGCTCGTCGTGTTCGTGGTCGTCCTCGCCGCGACGGTGCGGATGTTCAGCATCGTCCCGACCGGGTTCATTCCCGACGAGGACCGCGACTCGATGTTCGTCAACCTGCAGGCGGCGCAGGGCACGTCGTTCTACGACATGTCGAAGTGGACGCAGCAGGTGGCCGACATCGTCATCCGGAATCCGTACGTCGATTCGTTCATGGCGAGCGTCGGCGGCGGACCCGGAGGACCCGGCGGCGGCGGCGGCGGAACGAACAACGGACGGCTGATGGTGCAGCTCGTGCCGCGCGCCAGCCGTGCTGTGACGGCGCAGCAGATCGCGCAGCAGCTCCGGCCGCAGCTGCTCCGCTTCCCCGGCTTCCGCGGCTTCGTCGGCCTGCCGCCCTCGCTGCAGATCGGCGGCCGGATGGGCAACCAGAACTTCAGCATCATGATGCAGTCGATGGACACCGACCTGCTCTATCAGTGGGCGCCGGTGCTCGAGCAGGCGGTTGCGTCCGAGGTGCCGGACGTGCAGGACGTCTCCACCGACATGGAGATGAAGAGTCCGCGGATCAACCTCGTCATCGATCGCGACAAGGCGGCCGCCGTCGGGCTGAACGCGACGATCATCCAGAACTCGCTGTACGACGCGCTCGGGCCGAAGTGGTCGTCGACGATCTACGGCAACACGGCGCAGTACCGCGTGCTCGTCGAGCTCGATCCGAAGTATCAGGGCGCGGCCGATTCGCTGCAGAAGGTCGCGTTCCGCACCAACGCCGGCGTGCTGGTCCCGCTCGAATCGGTCGTGCGGTTCAAGGAAACGGTCGGCCCGCAGTCGATCAATCACTCGGGCCAGCTGCCGTCGGTGTCCGTCTCGTTCGGTCTGAAGCCGGGCGTCTCCCTCGGCGCCGCGACGGCGCACGTCAAGCAGGTGGCCGACCGCGTGCTGCCGCCGACCATCACCACGAGCTTCGAAGGCCAGGCCAGGGTCTTCCAGCAGTCGATGAGCAACCTCGCGCTGCTCCTCTTCATCGCGATCGGCGTCGTCTACATCGTGCTCGGCGCGCTCTACGAGAGCTACATCCACCCGATCACGATTCTTTCAGGGCTGCCGTCGGCGGGTCTCGGCGCGCTCGTCACGCTGTATCTGTTCGGCAACGAGCTGAACATCTACTCGTTCGTGGGGCTCGTCATGCTGATTGGCATCGTGAAGAAGAACGCGATCATGCAGATCGACTTCGCGCTCGAAGCGGAGCGTCAGCGCAACAAGACGCCGACCGAAGCGATTTATGAAGGGTGCATCATCCGCTTCCGGCCGATCATGATGACGACGATGGCGGCGCTGCTCGGCGCGGTGCCGATCGCGCTCGGCTACGGATCGGGCGGCGAGTCGCGGCGGCCGCTCGGCCTCGCGGTCGTAGGCGGACTGATGGTGTCGCAGCTGATCACGCTGTATCTGACGCCGGTCGTCTACACCTACATGGCGACGATGTTCAAAACGCGCAAGATTCCGCAAGTGGTAACAGCGGATGGAATTGGGTAATTGGATAATCGGGTAATCGAGTAATCGGGTAATTGGGCAACAGCGGATTCAATCAACCGATCAATTACCCGATTATCCAATTACCCAGTTACCCAATTGAGTGACATGAATATCTCCGAGGGGTTCATCAAACGTCCGATCGCGACGAGCCTGCTGATGGCGGCGATCGCGCTGTTCGGACTCGTTGCCTATCGATCGCTGCCGGTGAGCGACCTGCCGAACGTCGACTTCCCGACGCTGCTCGTCACCGCGCAGCTGCCTGGCGCGAGTCCCGAGACGATGGGCGCATCGGTCGCGACGCCGCTCGAGAACCAGTTCTCGATGATCGCGGGACTCGAGTCGATGACGTCGGTGAACTCGCTCGGCTCGACGCAAATCACGCTCGAGTTCGATTTGAACCGCAGCCTCGACGGCGCGGCGGTCGACGTGCAGGCGGCCATCACGCAGGCAGCGCGTCTGCTGCCGCAGGGGATGCCGACGCCGCCGACCTTCACGAAGGTCAACCCGGCGGACCAGCCCATTCTCTATCTCGTCATCACGTCGACGACGGTGCCGCCGTGGACGCTCGACGAGTACGCCGAGACGCGCATCGCGCAGCGGATCTCGATGGTGAGCGGCGTGGCGCAGGTGCAGGTGCTCGGCAGCCAGAAGTACGCCGTCCACGCGCAGCTCGATCCGCACAAGCTCGCCGCGCGGCAGATCGGGATCAACGAAGTCGAGAACTCGCTGCGCGCGTGGAACGTGAACACGCCGACCGGCAGCATCATCGGCCCCCACAAGGCGTTCACGCTGCAGGCCACCGGTCAGCTGATGAACGCGGGCGAATACCGGAACATGATCGTCTCGTACCGGAACGGCGCGCCGGTTCGGCTGGCCGATCTCGGCGATGTCATCGACGGCGTGGAGGATCAGCGTACCGCCTCGTGGTTCTACTCGCAGGGCGAGAGCCAGCGCGCGATCACGCTCGGCATCCAGCGCCAGCCCGGCACGAACACGATCGCCGTCGCCGACGCGGTGAAGGCGCTGCTGCCGCAGTTCCGGCTCGAGCTGCCGTCGAGCGTCCACATGGACGTGCTCTACGATCGCTCCGACACGATCCGCGAGTCGTACCGCGACGTGCAGTTCACCATGATGCTGACGCTCGCGCTGGTGATCATGGTCATCTTCGTGTTCCTGCGGAACGTGTGGGCGACGGTCATTCCCAGCCTCGCCCTCCCCTTCTCGATCATCGGCACGTTCGCGGTCATGTACATGCTCGGGTACAGCCTCGACAACCTGTCGATGATGGCGTTGATCCTCTCGGTCGGCTTCGTCGTCGACGACGCGATCGTGATGCTCGAGAACATCTATCGCCACGTCGAGATGGGCGAGGAGCCGCTCGTCGCCTCGCTCGTCGGATCGAAGGAGATCGGCTTCACGATCGTCTCGATGACGCTGTCGCTCGCCGCGGTGTTCATTCCGGTGCTGTTCATGGGCGGCGTGCTCGGGCGGCTGTTCCGCGAATTCTCGGTGACGATCTGCGTCGCGATTCTCATCTCCGGCGTCGTCTCGGTGACGCTCACGCCGATGCTGTGCAGCCGCTTCCTCAAGAAGCCGCACGCCCGCGGCGCCGGCGGCGGCCGTCGGATGGCGCGTTTCGAGCACGTCACGGAAGAAGCGTTTCAGAAAATGCTGCGCGGCTACGACCGCACGCTGCAGATCGTGCTGCGGCATCGCCCGGTGACGATGGCGGCGTTCGTCATCGTGCTCGGCCTGACGGCGCTGCTGTTCGTCCTCGTGCCGAAAGGATTCATTCCCGAGCAGGACACCGATCAGATTGCCGTGACCACGGAAGCGGCGCAGGGAACGGCGTACGACAAGCTGGTCGAGTATCAGGGCCAGGTGGCCGACATCATCAGCCGCGACCCGAACGTCGAAGGACTCGTGTCGACGATTGGCGGTCAGGCGTCGAATACGCTCGGCGGTCCGAACCTCGGGCAGATCGTCGTTCACCTGAAGCCGCGCGGCGATCGCGACGAGCTCGCGAACGACATCATCGAGAAGCTGCGCCCCCGGCTCGCCGAAGTGGCGGGCATGGAGGTGTACCTGCAGAATCCGCCGACGGTCCGCATCGGCGGTCAGGTGAGCAAGAGCCTCTACCAGTATTCGATGCAGTCGCCCGATCGCGAGACGCTGTACGCGACCGCCGAGGCGCTCGTGAAGGCGATCGACGCGAACGTGCCGGGCATCGTCGATCTGACGAGCGATCTCGAGGTGACCAGCCCGCAGGTCGACGTGCAGATCGATCGCGACAAGGCGGCCGCGCTCGGCGTCACCGCGAACCAGATCGAGAACGCGTTCTACGACGCGTACGGGCCGCGCTGGGTGTCGACGATTTACGCGCCGGTCAACGAGTACAAAGTGCTCCTCGAGCTCGCGCCGCAGTTCCAGGCCGATCCGTCCGCTCTGTCGCTGCTGTACTTCAAAGCGACGCCGGCGACGGCGACTGGCGGGGCGGGACAGGCAGGAGGGGCAGGACAGGCGGGAGCGACGGCAACGGCGGCGCAAGGCGGCGGAAATCTCGGCGGGCTCGCGCCGAATCCGAATGCCTCCGCCGGCACGGTCGTCCCACTCGACACGCTTGCGCACACGACGCAGGTGATCGGTCCGCAGACGGTCGCCCACAAGGGACAGCTGCCGGCGGTGACGATTTCGTTCGGGCTGAAGCCGGGCGCGTCGCTCGGCGGCGTCCTGAACAAGGTCCGCGAGGTCGCCGACGCGACGTTGCCCGAAGGGGTCAGCGGGCAGTTCGAGGGCGCGGCCAAGGCGTTTCAGAGCTCGCTCGGCAACCTCGCGGTGCTGCTCGTCATCGCGATCATGGTCGTCTACATCGTGCTCGGCATTCTCTACGAGAGCTACATCCACCCCCTGACGATTCTCTCGGGTCTGCCGTCGGCCGGCTTCGGCGCGCTCGTCACGCTGATCCTCTTCCGCATGGACCTGAACATCTACGCCTTCGTCGGCATGATCATGCTGATCGGCATCGTCGAGAAGAACGCGATCATGCAGATCGACTTCGCGCTCGAAGCGGAGCGCTCGGGCAAGCAGCCGCAGGACGCGATCTACGAAGGATGCCTGATCCGCTTCCGGCCGATCATGATGACGACGATGGCGGCGCTGCTCGGCGCGGTGCCGATCGCGCTCGGGTACGGCGCCGGCGGCGAGGCGCGGCAGCCGCTCGGCCTCGTCGTCGTCGGCGGCCTGCTGTTCTCGCAGCTCGTCACGCTGTATCTCACGCCAGTCGTGTACACGTACATGGCGCAGTTGCAGTCGTCGATGCAGGCGCGCAACCGCGCGCGCACGCTGCAGCCGATTCCCGTCGGAAAATAATCGGGTACGCGTCGTGCACCCTTTGACGAAAGGATGCGCTGGAATACTGTTCAGATTGCGCTCATCGGTATTTTCGTGGCGCAGGGCTTCAGCCCTGCGATCGCGCAAACGCGGCGCGCAACTCGTCCGCGCGCGCACAAGCCCGTTCAAAAGCAAAAACAGCCCGAACCGCCGCCGCTGCCGTGCGGCGACTACCTCCCGTTTCAGGTTCTCCTCGATCGCCAGGGATTCTCTCCCGGCGAGATCGACAGCAGACCGGGCGACAACTTCACGCACGCGCTCATCGCGCTGCAGCAGGCGCGGCAGGTTCCGCTCACGATGCAGCCCGATTGCGACACGTGGCACGCGCTCGGCGGCGACAACGCCGGCGATCTGCTGACGACGTACACGATTGCCCCCGCCGACGTCGAGGGTCCGTTCGAAGAGCGCATCCCGCCGAATCTCGTCGCGCAGGCGAAGCTGCCGGCGCTCGGCTATCGGTCGCCGCTCGAACGGCTTGCCGAGCGGTTCCACGCGTCGCCTGCGCTGCTGCAGCAGCTGAATCGCGGCGTGACGCTTGCCGCGGGACACGAGATCAAGGTTCCGGCGGTGACGCCGTTCGATCCCGACGCGAAGCCGGCGGCGCCGGCGGCTGACGCCGGCGACGTCGCGATTCAGGTCTCGCGCGAGGAATCGGCGCTTCGCGTCACGCGCGCCGACGGATCGCCGCTGTTCTTCGCGCCGGTGACGACCGGCAGCCAGCACGATCCGCTGCCGCCCGGGAACTGGACCGTCGTCGGCGTGCAGTGGCATCCGCCGTTCCACTACAACCCGAATCTGTTCTGGGATGCGAAACCGCAGGACACGAAGGCGACGATCAAGCCGGGTCCGAACAATCCGGTCGGCGTCGTGTGGATTTCGCTGAACCTCGAACACTACGGCATTCACGGGACGCCGGAGCCGGGGCACGTGGGCCACACCGAGTCGCACGGCTGCGTACGGCTCACCAACTGGGATGCGGCGCGCGTCGCCTCGCTCGTCAAGCGCGGCACGCCGGTAGTGTTCAAGTGAAATTCGCGGTCGCCGGCTTCTTCGCGGGCGTGATCGTGACGTGGCTGCTCATGACGTACGGTCCGCCGCAGCCTTCGATCAGTGTCGATCGTAACGACGAACCAACCGCGACTCCCGCAGGGGACGGTCATGAGACCGTTCCCAACAAGTCAACCGCGGATGAACGTTCGCCTGAAGGCTCGCGAACGCCATCCGGACCGAAATCGACGGCGACAACCGGCGTCATCGCGGCGATGCCTCTACGCGTTCCGATCGACGGCGCCAACGTCGACGCGTTCAAGGGCGGCTTCGCCGAGCGCCGCGACGGGCGCGCGCACGAAGCGATCGACATGCTCGCGCCGCGCAACACGCCGGTCCACGCCGTCGCGGACGGCACGATCGCGAAGCTGTTCTACAGCAAGGGCGGCGGCGGCATCACGCTGTATCAGTTCGATCCGACGGCAAGCCTCGCCTACTACTACGCGCACCTCGAGCGCTATGCCGACGACGTCAAGGAAGGGCAGCACGTCTCGAAGGGTCAGGTGATCGGCTACGTCGGCACATCGGGGAACGCGCCGCCCAACACGCCGCATCTGCACTTCGCGGTCTTCGAGCTCGACGCCGATCGCAAGTGGTGGAAGGGGCGGGCCATCGATCCGTATCCGTTATTTAAAGGCGCGTCGGGCCCGACTCCCACGCGCTGACGCCCTCGCGCATTTCCACGCAACATCCACGTTCTTTCCGTCATTCCCGCCGAAACGCTGCGTACATCGTGTCGAACAGGTTTGTCGGCAGATACCACGCGTCGAACCGGTTTGCCCACCCAGGCGCCTCGCGGCCGCCGATGAACTCCGCCACGTACCGGATCATGTAGCCAACCGATCGCAGCCGGCCGCGGTGCCGGCAGTCGAGCATCCGCAAC
>Ga0209577_10004224_pt1 | contig 13509 bp, 7 predicted proteins | sample GraSoiAngelo_109_FD_185874 | JGI IMG/M metagenome (GOLD analysis project Ga0209577, IMG submission 185874) | Grasslands soil microbial communities from the Angelo Coastal Reserve, California, USA - 14_0903_12_20cm (SPAdes) (version 2) | ecosystem: Environmental > Terrestrial > Soil > Grasslands ... | reverse complement strand
GGCGCGAAAGATGAGCAGGCTTTTAAGGACTACCTGCGTATACATCAGATACCAACGCAGGTCTGGTACTCAGCTTACGATCATCTTATTGCATTGAATATTGCGAACAACGCCAAAATCCGTGCTGGGCTTTACAGCAAAATGAATAAGACCGAGGCCGAAGAGTGGCTTCGTCTATTGTGAGTAAAGGATTTGCATATGGCTGATACTCTCGACCTTCAAGACATTCAGGGGCTTATCATACGCGGCTATGGTAATCTGAGAGCCGCCTGTTACATTTTGCTTGAAATCAGCACTCCCCGACTCGCTAAAACATGGCTGAATGCACTGGCCGGTACGATCACAGCCGGGCAGGCCAGGCCAGAGGAGAAAGCTCTCAATGTCGCATTCACGTACGCTGGCATCAAAAAGCTTGACCTGGATCCAGCGATATTGGCAATGTTCTCTAACGAATTTATCAATGGGATGGCTGTTCCACATCGCAGCCTTCTGCTGGGCGATGTAGAGGATAGCTCACCGGCGCAATGGACTTGGGGCGTACCCGGCACCAGGCCAATTGACATGGTGCTCATGATGTTTGCTGGAGATGATCGCGAGCTTTCAGATGTATACAATACCTATGCAGAAACATTTGCTGCCAGTGGATTAACGGAAGTTCTGAAGTTGGACACCGTCGATCTTGGCAACAAGGAGCATTTTGGCTTCCACGATGGCATCTCGCAGCCAGTGATGGAAGGGCTGCCACAGACCGAGACCGCCATGAACACGATCAAAGCGGGAGAATTTGTCCTGGGGTATCCAAACGAGTATGGTCTGTATACGGATAGGCCGGTGATCAAGCCCGTGATGGATCCAAAGGGCCTACTTCCCCGCGATAGTAGTGGATCCGGTAACGTGGATCTTGGACGCAATGGCAGCTACCTCGTTTTTCGCCAATTGCGCCAGGATGTTCGCGGCTTCTGGCAGTTTCTTGACGAGGCCACCAAAAACCCGGATGGCAGCAGCAACCCCTCCGCTCGTATTAAGCTTGCATCACAGATGGTTGGACGCTGGCCCAGCGGTGCTCCACTCCTGAAAACACCGGATCAAGACGATCCGCAATTGGCGGATGCGAATGACTTCGCTTACTACCAGACCGACCCTTATGGTTTTAATTGTCCCATAGGTGCCCATGTTCGCCGCGCCAATCCTCGTGACTCCCTGGACCCTCAACCAGGCTCCGAGCAATCCATCGCTGTTGGCAAGCGGCACCGCATTCTTCGCCGTGGGCGTGAGTATGGACCGCCGGTCGATCCGGCGGAGTTACTGACCGTCAAGAAGTCAAGCGCAGAGGATCAAGATCGAGGATTGCACTTCCTTTGTCTCAACGCCAACATCTCGCGGCAATTTGAATTCGTTCAGCATACGTGGGTTAACAATCCGCATTTCGATGAACTCTATGACGACGCCGATCCAATCATAGGCACTCATTACCCTGGTGGAGGCACGTTTACCATGCAGACGAAGCCTGTGCGGAAGCGGTTAACCAGCCTACCACGTTTTGTATCTGTCGTGGGAGGCGCGTACTTTTTCATGCCAGGCATCAGGGCTATCCGCTACCTGGCAAATCTTTAGGCATGTTCAGGTTCTTTTTCTGTATGAAACCAGCCATGGATTCCCAGGCCAATTGGCCTACCGGTAGCTTTTTCTACAGATTGATAAATTAAGGAGAAATAGATGTCTGATAAGCTTGAGCACTACCGTGACTATGCACGTATCCTGCTTGCCGGAATCAGGCTGTTTAACGGGGCTGCTGCCCTATTCACGCCCAAATTGCTGGCCCGTCAGTTCGGGGACAATCCCAACCACGCTGTCGTCTACGCGCTGCGGCTCTTTGGGGTGCGTACCATCATCGTCGGTATCGAGCTACTCGCGCCAGATGAGGAATTAAGAGCGAGCGCATTGCGCTACGCTATACCCATTCATGCTTCCGATACGCTCTCTGCGGCACTCGCAGGTATCCAGGGGCAACTCCCTTCGCGCACATCCATCATGCTCACTGCGATCTCGGGAGTCAACACCGCCCTGGCTATCGTTGCACAACCACGTAAGGGCTAAACGGATTGAGAGAAAGGCGAAGAAGATGAGATCAACAAAACGCGTTCCATGGATAATCCTGGCACTGGTGGCACTCGCAACAGGCATAATAGCTTTGGTACAACGCCAACGGGCTACCGCCGAACAGGTTACCACCGGTAAGACGACCCGGTCTGGCTACCGCCAGACACCGGTCTGGCACATCTATGACCAAATTGCAGAGACACTTGATCATACAGTCGGATGGGATAAAGTACCCACTCCATTGGGATTGCTCATTCTGATCGGGCTACGCAATATCCTGCGGCAGCAAAACCTGTACGATACGACACACGAGCCCGCTATCAACCAACCTGCCATTGAACCAATGCAGGCAAGCTATCTGACGTCGCGGACCGCAGATGGCGCTCATAACGATCTGCAAAACCCTGCCATGGGTATGGCTGTTTCGCGCTTTGGCCGCAATGTGCCCATCGAGTATACCTATCCCGAACCTGAGCCTGCAATCCTCACCCCCAACCCGCGCACAGTGAGCCTTGAACTGTTGACGCGTGAGAAGTTCCAGCCCGCGACAACGGTCAACATGCTGGCGGCAGCCTGGGTTCAATTCATGGTGCGTGACTGGTTCAGCCATGGCAAGAGCCAAAAGGAGAATCCCTGGCAGATTGCACTGCGCGATGATGATCCCTGGCCTGAACATCCCATGAAGATCTTACGCGTAGCGAGTGACCCGACGCGCCCGGCCAACTCTCGCAACTTGCCGCCGACCTATATCAATACTGAGACGCACTGGTGGGATGCCTCACAGATTTATGGGAGCAGCAAAGAGCATGAAGCCTTGAGGCGCTCTGGACGGGACGGCAAACTGATCATTGGCAGCAATGGCTTGTTGCAACTGCCATCCGACCCGAACCTCAATCCGGCCATGGTGCCCGGCTGGTGGCTGGGTTTGGAGATGATGGAGACAGTGTTTACGCTGGAACACAATTCCATCTGCGACCGCCTGCGCGTCGAGTACCCAAACTGGTCTGATGACGACATCTTTGAGCGTGCGCGGCTGATCAATGCAGCCTTGACGGCAAAGATTCATACTGTCGAATGGACGCCAGCCATTATCAGCCATCCCACATCACAGTATGGTCTGAAAGCCAACTGGTGGGGTCTCGAAATGGAGCACCTCCAACGGCTGTTCGGCCGCCTGAGTTCCAGCGAGGTTATTAGCGGCATTCCAGGTTCGCAGGCCGATCACTTTGGCGTGCCCTACTGTTTGACCGAAGAGTTCACCATCGTGTACCGGATGCACCCGCTTATTCCGGACGAATATAGCTTCCGCTCAGCAGATGATGGCCGGCCTATGCTAGATCGCACCTTGCGCGAAATTAGCGGACCGCATTCTGAAGAGACCTTGCAGCAAGTCTCGATGGCTGACGCCTTCTACACGTTCGGCACCTCATATCCTGGAGCCATCATCCTGAATAACTTCCCGCGCTTCCTGCAACACTTCGAGCGGCCCGATGGGAACTTCATGGACCTGGCGGCAACGGATATTATGCGTACGCGAGAGCTGGGCGTGCCGCGCTACAACCAGTTCCGCAAACTGCTGCACCTTCCTCCAGCCAGCAGTTTCGAGGAACTGGCTGGTGATCCGGCCCTGGCAGAGAAGATACGACGCGTGTACAACAACGATATTGACCGCGTCGACCTGATCGTCGGCATGTTCGCTGAAAAACGACCGCAAGGTTTTGCCTTCAGCGAGACCGCTTTCCGCATCTTCATCCTGATGGCATCACGTCGACTGAACAGCGATCGCTTCCTTACCGAGGACTTCACGCCAGAGGTCTACACCCAGGCCGGCATGGATTGGATCAGGGACAATACGATGTCAACAGTACTGCTGCGTCACTACCCGCACCTGCGTTCAGCTCTGCGCGGCGTCGATAACGCCTTCACGCCGTGGCCAAACACAATTGTATGAATTGGAGGAAACACATGGTACTGACAAAAGACCACTACATCCAGCTAAAAGATGGCGCCTTCGATGGCACCTCGAAGGACGACCTGGACAATCTCTTCAAGACCCTCGCTGCAGATGCTCATCGAGATAACATTGTTCTTCACTTTCACGGCGGACTCGTTGACGCGGTGAGGGCGACGCAGACCGCCGAGAACCTCACACAGCGCTACCAGGGAATAAATACATACCAGGTATTTTTCATCTGGGAGACGGGAATCACCGATGTCATTCAGCAGGAGGGAGGGGTGCTCGGTTTTATCGAAACGCAGCTTGGACAGGTGGGGAAGGAAGAGATCTTTCAACAACTGCTCATGCGCGTCCTCCAGTTTGCCAGGGCAAAGGTTGATAGCGCTAATGCGGGTGGGTTGCGCTCAGTAGATGGAGGGTTGGACCTTCCTGATGAAGCAGGAGTTTGGAAGGAAATGCACGCACCGAAGGATGGCCGGGAGCCATTTTCGGATGTTCATCCTGCGCTTCCTGCTAATGAGCAACTACAAGACGTGGAAAAGCAACAGCTCCATGATACGCTGGCCCACGACCCCAATCCAACCCTGCAAGATGAAGTACAGAAAATTGCGAATGGATATCGTTTGACAAAACAGGCAACCGGCTCAACTCCAGAGGGCGCAACGCGTGGAATAGAGGGCGGAAATCCAGCGACTACCACATCCACGCTCATGTCTCCCTCCGTCCTGGAGCAGATGGACCAGCAGTCAAACGAGGCGGCGGCGCGTGGTATAGGGATACCGGCATTCGATTTTGTGATCGGGAAGGCCATTGAGGTCCTGTCACATGTTGTTGACCGCTTCTCGCAGAAGACCGATCATGGCCTGTACCCAACGGTTGTCGAGGAGATTCTGCGCGCGTTCTACCTCTCCAATATTGGCAAGAACATTTGGGATCATATCAAACAGGAGGCGGCCGACGCCTTTAGCCAGCCAGATCGTGGCTGTTCGGTGTTTTTACAGAACCTCAATGCCTATTATCAAGATGATCACCATCCGCATATTACCCTCGTTGGACATAGCGCCGGTTCGATCTACATCTGCGAGTTATTGCAGCACGCGGACAAAGTGCTGCCGCCGGGTGTAACATTTGACGTTGTGCTTCTTGCGCCGGCCTGCACCTGTAAACTTTTCGCCGATACGCTGCAAGCCTGTAAAGATCGTATTGCATCAATCCGCATCTTCGCCATGAAAGACCAGTTGGAACAGGCCGATGTGATCGTGCCGGGTATCTATACGCGCTCACTCCTTTACCTGGTATCCGGCCTCTTCGAGGACGCTCCCGATACCCCCATCTTAGGGATGCAGCGCTTCTTCAGCACCGAAGCGCCTTTTAACAAGTGGCCGGAGATTCCAACCACTTTTACCTACCTGAGTGTCTCCCAAAACAACAACGTCTGGTCTCTAATAGACGCGGGCGACGGCCTCTCCTCGCATGCAAATAAGCACGGCGATTTCTACAGTGAAGATGTGACCTTGAAGAGCCTGAGTTATATTCTCACGAATGGACTTGGGTAATGAAGCAAAGTGATTACGCAGTTGTTGTAGGCATAGCTCACTATCCACTCTTCCATGCTGATCTTGGCGGACCTGTAAATGACGCCCAGCACTTCGTGGAGTGGCTGGTTACGGAGGAGGATCAAGGCGGTGCCGGAGTACCGGCGGAACATGTCACTACAATTGTGGTCCCTGTACCGGCACCCGACTCCAATCACCTGGAAGCGGCTGACGGTCAGGATCCTCTTCCGATCGTGGAAAATATCCTTGCCGCCTTTGAGAATCTGCGTGAGAAGGTACAGGGTCTGCACCGCGAGGGAGGGTCAGAGGAGCGGCTCTACATCTTCCTGGCCGGGCACGGTTTCTCCGTGGATACTGAGCAGCTCGGTATAGAGGAGCCTGTTTTGCTCATGTCAAATGCGGAACAGGGGTTCTGGCCGCATTTTGCGGGTCACTATTGCGCGGAGTGGTTTGTCAAATCAGGCCTCTTCCAGGAAGTCGTTCTCTTCATGGACTGTTGTCGCAATGAGCCGCTCATCAATTTTCCGCTGTCCCTGCCATCCTGGGGAACGAGTACGGACCAGACCAGGGCAAAGAAGTTCTACGGCTTCGCCACAAAATGGGCACAAAAATCACGTGAGCAGATCATCGATGGAATGACGCAGGGTGTGTTCACGTGGTCGCTACTTAAGGCCCTACGAGGTGATGTTACCGATAGCGAGGGGCGAGTGACAGAGAAAGAGCTGAAAGGCTCCATCTATAACTCCGTGCGCAAGCTCTTAGCCAATGGTCAAGCACCAGGGAACGGTGAATTCCAGGATCCCGATTTTGATGGTGATGACGACTGGGTCTTCGCGCAGGTGGCGTCTAAGCAGACTCCCATGGCGACCGTGCAGATTGACTTTGGGCAACTGAGCCCTGAAACAAATATTGAGCTTATTGATGCCTCCCACAACATGATAGAGAAGCACATGCCGGAGGACGGGCCGTGGCAAACGCATTTGCCGCCGGGCTTCTACCTGCTCGAGGTCCGCGCGACCGGGCAGAGAAAATTCTTTGATGTCACAGGCAGCGATGCGATAACGGTCTCGCTGGAAGACAGGGTGGTTCAAGAGAATCGCGATAATACAACCGGGAAGGTGCATCTCGTCGTGGACGCAGGTGATCCGACGACGGAGATCTTTGTCATCGATAGTCACTTCCAGCGGGTCACGGAAGGAGTTACCGGTGGACACGGCCGTCTCGAAGTCGACCTTGACCCGGGCATCTACAAGGTAAAGTTTGCCGCGGGTTTCCTCGCCCAGGAAGTATATGTGGCGCTGCAAGCAGGCAGCGGGCCAGTGGTAGTGCCTGTGCCCGATCTGCACTTCTCCGCGGCGGCTCCGATCAAGGAGACGCGTACCACGCAGGATTACCACGAGGGCAGCGCGAACAAAGCTAGTAAGCGGATACACTGCGAGGTAGGCATAGGCAGCCAGCTTTTTGTTTTCGTGCGGGACCTGGCGAAGCAGGGATGCAACGATTGCGCTACAGGGCTGGCGTTGCACGACCTGGCGGGAAATCTCCTTGTTGATTTCACCCGGGCAGGCGATAGGGATGTTGAAAATCCAGATACGGACCATTGGGTCGGCTGCACGGTTCAGCTTGATCCGGGAGCCTACCGCCTGCGCGTACAGACCCCTGTCGTCGATGCCTCTGGTAATGCCGAGATTCTCGAGCAGATCATCGTCACGAGCGCGGGCTGGCAGACGCAGGTATTCCTCCTGCGCAGGCTGTTCGGGAGCCAGGGTGACTGTCAGACGCTGCGTGCCAATTTGAACGAAGCCTCAATGCTCATGGTACCGGTAGGTACGGGCTTTCAGCCCGAGCGCTCAGGCTTCAGGGAGGCAGAACTGGCCCGCCAGGGGCTCATCAAAGGGCGTATCGTCTTTGAGGCCAGTGAACTGGGCAGGATGGTATGGAGGGATAACAAGAATCCGATGCTCGGTATCTATGGCGCACACCAGCTCTTGCTCTCAGAGAAACTGGAGCCGTCAGACCTGGATCTGCTGCGTAATGTGACCAGCGCCCTGCAGGGCATGATCGGGGCTCATCCTGATGTTATAGCGCTTGATGTCTTCCTCGACAACCTCTCGATTAATGTTCCCGTTTACCAGGCTCCTGGCTATCAAACAGTCTACCAGGCGCCGCCAATGCTGCGCAGTAGCTGGAACATCCTTATCGATGCCAGTGCCGCGCGTCCAGAGATCGTACGTGCCGGTTCACTTGCCAGCTACGTAGGGGATCGCATATGGGGAGATGGGACATGGCTCGTCTGGCAGGGTTCTTCCATTGACACCTGCAATACGCAGCCGGTAGAGCCTCTTGACGTGTCTACTCTACGCTTTGTCTACCCACAGATCGTCACGATCCTCGGCGCTCTGGGCAATAAGCCGATCGTAGATTTTGCCAGGGAAAACAGTCTGAGCAACCTCGAACGCTTTCTGCTTGAGTATATTGACCTGTCAAGATTTCCCATAGTAGCAGGCCAGGTTCCTGATGAAGAGCAGTCGCAGGCGTGGGTAAGGGAGAATCTTACAACTGCGAAGCTCGTCCAGGCTCTCCACGTGCCTTCGGTAGCTATCGGTGAGGCAGCAGCCGCTCTGGCGAAGAAATTGAGGTTGAAAACGTTCTGAAATTCCTGAGCCAAATGGAGTAGTAGCCATGAGTATTCAAAAACGCATCAACGATTTGTTCCTCGCGCTCTTCTATTTTGAGCGCCGGATCGATCCCTATTACCGGGATACCTTTGATAAAATTTTCAGGAAACCGCTCTCTGCGCTGGCGCAGGCCCTCATCAATTTTAAGAGAAAAGACGACCATTTACAGATAAGCGAAGAAAAGCTCTTGCCCAAGGAGAAAGAGATTACTGACCTGATCATAAAACAAATGGCTCTGTTCACGCGCGAACATTATAAACATAGCTTTGCTCTGCGTGCTGGGAATACGAAAACGTATGGTGTTGTAAGGGGAGAGTTCGAGGTTCTGCCCGACCTCGCAGATAACTTGCGACAAGGTGTTTTTAAATACCCCAAAACATATCCAGCCTGGGTAAGATTCGCTGGACCAGGCCCTTTAGCGCCTCCCGATATGAAGGATAACGGCGTACTGAGTATAGGAATAAAACTCATGGGCGTAGAAGGCGATAAACTGCTCGACGACGAAAAATGGACCCAGGATTTCACAGGTATCAGCGCGCCAACCTTTACTACGCCAAACATCATAGAGAATCTCAAATTGCAGAGGCATGTATACGAAGGAACGCCACTTTTCTACTTTATCAATCCCTTTGATTCTCACTTCTCAGATGCAATCATGCAAGGTCTATATTCCAGGACCCAGACCAGTCCCTTAGAAGTACCATATTTTAGCTGTGTGGCCTATCTGTTTGGTGTAGGGCAGGCTATTCACTACTCGATCAGACCTTGTTCCGCTGAGAAAACGAAGATACCCAGGAAACCGCCAGCCAATTATCTAAGAGAAGCAATGGTTAACACTCTTAGCACAAAAGAAGTAATGTTCGATTTCATGATTCAATTCCAGACCGATGCCTACAGGATGCCAATTGAAAATGCATCCGTGGAGTGGCCGGAAAAGCTGTCGCCTTTTATACCAGTTGCAAGGTTGCGCCTACCAGTGCAGCGGTTTGATTCCAGAGATCAACTTACTTTCGCCGAGAACTTATCATACAACCCATGGCATTGCATAGCGGAGCATCGTCCATTAGGGAACCAGAACAGAGCCCGGAAATCCATTTATTATGAATTGTCTGGACTCCGGCAGTCTATGAACAGAGAAACAAGAATAGAGCCAACCGGTGCTGAGGTGTTTGATGATTGATTGAGAAATTATTGACTTTTAACAATTTTCCGCTTAAACTTGCTAGAAATCAGTAACTAAAAGTTCTAACCCCCGATGTTTTGATAGTGATCGGCCGAAGTTGATCTCATATCTCTTGGAACATGTAATCGGCCGCTCTGGCTAACGACGTACGTACCATACTCAATAATTACAAAAGGATCTTCTGCCTTGAGGGCAGCCTCTACAGCTAAGATAAGAAATGAGGTTTACAGCTATGGGTATGAATCAACGCCGTCTTGGAAAATATGAGCTGCAGGAGCGTTTAGGGTCTGGCGCAGTAGGCGAGATTTGGAAGGCATTCAACACTCAACAGCACTGCTATGTTACAATTAAAATCACTCCGGTCAACATAGAGACTAGCCCCGATTTCACTCCTCGTTTCTATCGTGAAGCGCAAATGCTCGCTGCGCTACGCCATCCTGATATCGTATCGATACAGGATTTCCACATGTCACAGAGCGGGAGCGAAGCGTACATCATCATGGATTACGTAGAGGGTCCATCGCTTGCCGATTATCTCAGCACGACTGCTCACATGGGAAAAATCCCTCCTCCCACCGAGATTGTGCGCTTGCTGGCACCTATTGCCGACGCCCTTGACTACGCCCACCAGCGGAGCGTAGTACATGGTGCACTCAGACCAGCTGCGATACTGCTCGGCAAGGCGGATGCAACATCCCCTTCACCAGGAGAACCAAAACTCACCGATTTTGGATTGAATCACATACAGAACCCGCTTGCCCTCCCACTTGATAGTGTATCCTACATTTCACCAGAGATTGCGCAGGGCCTCGCTAGCACAAACCGCAGCGATCTTTATGCGCTCGGAATGATCCTCTATGAGATGTGTACAGGTGCGTTGCCTTTCAATGGTGACACGCCCAGCGACATCTTGATGCAGCACATCCATGGTACGCCTACATCACCTGCACTCATCAACCCGCATATACCCCCTGCACTGACGGCGGTGATCATGCGCAGCCTCGCCAGAGACCCGGCAGCGCGTTACGCCACGGCGACAGCGATGGTTACAGCGGTGGCGAAGGCGCTGAACATAAGCATGCCAGAGAGTACGAGCCAATCGCACCCATTGCCAGGTACCGTCAATCCACCATCGTTGAGCGGAATCAGCGGCTCCCTGGATATGATGAATAGTCCAACGTATCCCATCCAACAGCCACGGCAATCGCTTTCAAAAGCACCATCTATTCCACCATCTCCTGGCATCTCATCTGCCACGCCAGCGTTGTCAGTGACACCGACAGGATCTGCACCGGCGATACAGTCGCCAGAGGAGAGCTACATACCAACAGTTCTGATATCACAACCACCTCTTGCCATCTCAGCAAGCACACCTATTCCCGCGACTCCCCCAGACCCCTCAGTACCAGCGCCACAAGCTACAAGCCAGGCGCCGAGACAAACGCAGCCACCGACCACACCTGTCCCGCCAGTACAAAAGAGGCGACCTGGGTGGTTATATATTGCACTGGTACTACTGCTGTTGGTTGTTCTCGCCGGCTCCGCTTTCGGAGCATACCTCATCTATACACGCAGCACACCTGCGGCCCAATCCACGATAGTTGGACATGCATTCTTTTTGAGCAGCGGCTTGTTGAGCAGCAAGAACAGCAATCAGGGTATCACCGATGAGTTACAGATCAACTTACAAAACCTTCCCGATCCTCAGCTGGGCAAAAGCTATTACGCATGGCTGCTGAACGACAAACAAATTGATTTGCCGGCCGCCGCGATTGGCTCGTTACCTCTCAATCATCGACAGGTCACGATGACCTATAGCGATCCTCTGCACAGCAACCTGCTCGCCAACTACGATCATTTTCTTGTCACTGAAGAAGACGCGAATCAACCACCAACGAATCCCTCTCTCGACACAAACACATGGCGCTATGACGCAAAATTCTCAAGCAGGCCCAATCAATCGGATACCGTCAATCATTTCAGCCTGTTCGACCACCTGAAGCATCTGCTCTCCCAGGATCCAAAACTGAAGCTTATTGGGCTAGGGGGAGGACTGGACATCTGGCTCTTCAGAAATACCACCAAGGTACTGGAAGCGGCAGGAAGTGCCAGGGACGCGCATCAAGCATGCACACCCGCCCCAAATAATGGGGCTTGCGCCTTCATACACCGGTCGCTGGAACGTGTTCTGGACTACCTTGACGGGAGCACTCATGTGCAGGCAGATGTACCAGTGGATACTCCAGTGCGCATTGACCCAACCATTGCTCGCGTCGCCCTGTTAGAATTTGACGTGGTGCAACAGCAGCCCCCTGGCTACCTGCGGCACATCGGGACCCATCTACGGGAACTTTCGACTTCCCCAGGCGTGACGCCAGACCAGCGCACGCTCGCTATTAGAATCACGCAGGCTATCGACAATGTTCAGGGCAGGCTAGAGGCAGTCCATACCGATGCGGTGCAGCTCGAGAAAATGGACAACAGCCAGATGTCACAGTCTGCTGCATTATCCATCCTCAATGATCTGTTCACCCAGGCCAACCATGCCTTCCTCGGGCAGTTCGACCCGAACACGAATACTGTGAAGGAAGGTGTGGTGCAAATTCACAACAATATTCAGAAGCTGGCAACTTTCGACGTTATGTCATGTACGAGCACTAATGGGAAGCAGACCTGCTCATAAATAAGGAGATGGGGTTATGAGTACACGTCCACAACGCCTCGGCAAATATGAACTCCAGGAGCGACTGGGACTTGGTGGCATGGCAGAGGTCTGGAAAGCGCTCGATACGCAACTCCAGCGCTACGTTGCGATAAAGTTGCTACATGCGAATCTGAAAGAGGATCCCCATTTTATCGCTCGTTTCGAGCGCGAAGCACAGCTTATTGCTTCGCTGCACCATCCCAACATTGTGCAAATCCATGACTTCCAAATTGCTTCATCTGAGGAAGAGGGCACGATTGCTTACATGGTCATGGATTATGTGGAAGGCCAGACGCTGGCAGACTACATTCGCCGGACCTCAGGACTGGGGAACGTTCCATCCCCCACAGAGATCGTGCAACTCTTTACCTCTATCGGCCTTGCCGTCGATTACGCTCACCAGCAGGGCATGATTCACCGCGACCTCAAACCCGCCAATATTCTGCTCGACAAGCACAATACGGCGCGCAACCGCATGGGTGAACCCATTCTCACCGACTTTGGTCTCGCCAGGCTGCTGAAATCGCCTGCTATTACGCTCACAGCTGTTCAGCTTGGCACCCCATTCTACATTGCACCCGAACAGGTGACGGGCAATGCCGGCACTGAGCGCAGCGATATCTACTCTCTTGGGGTCATCCTTTATGAAATGGTCACCGGTACCCCTCCCTTTCAGGGCGACAACCCAACCGCGGTAATGACGCAACACCTCAATACGGCACCGCCCTCTCCCGCGCTCATCAATCCGAACGTTCCACCTGCGCTGGAAATGGTCATTTTACGGTGCCTTGCCAAAGAGCCGGCAGCACGCTTCCCCAGCGCCTCACTCCTGGCTGCCGCCATCGCAGAATCCTTGAACGTACCTGTACCGCAAAGCCTGGGCAGCCCGGCCTTTCCTCTGAACGGTGAGTATATGCCAACATATATTATTCCCAGTTCTCCCGATTCATCGCCATGGAGCACGCCGTCTTCACCCGCGCTACCAGTTGCGAAAACCCCGGCACCCGCGACGCCACCGCCCGCTTTGATGGCCCAATCTGGCTCATCGCCTGCCGTGAAGAGTTCTCATCTTCCGCCTTCGCAACCGTATCCAACGGCAACATCGGGCGGACAGGTTACTCCTGCACTCTCTTCCGGTGGCATCACTGGCAGCGGTTCTTCTGCACCAGCACAGTCACCACCGATGACACCGCCGCCATTGTCTGCACCCACACCGCCACCAACACCCGCGAAACATCGCAGAGGGCTACTCTTCGGGTTGATCACCCTGATCATCGTCCTGCTGGTTGGCTCCCTGGGAGGCTACTTCCTGTTCTTGCAACCTGGTCGAG
>Ga0209577_10004223_pt1 | contig 13509 bp, 14 predicted proteins | sample GraSoiAngelo_109_FD_185874 | JGI IMG/M metagenome (GOLD analysis project Ga0209577, IMG submission 185874) | Grasslands soil microbial communities from the Angelo Coastal Reserve, California, USA - 14_0903_12_20cm (SPAdes) (version 2) | ecosystem: Environmental > Terrestrial > Soil > Grasslands... | reverse complement strand
GGTGTAGAAACATTTCTTAATATCAATGATTTTATATCTTTTGTACTGCAATTCTTTCTGGGCTTTGGAATTGCATTTGAGCTTCCAATAATTATGTATGCTATTTCGTTGACTGATCTAATTGAACCCAAATTTTGGAGACACAACTTTCGTTATGCTATTATTGTTTTGGTGATTTTCGGTGCTATAATAACTCCCGATGGTAGTGGGCTAACAATGTGGTTTGTTGCAGGGCCGATGATAGCATTATATCTTATAGGAATGCTGGCAATTGAGAGAAGGGCTAGCCGCAGAATAAGAATATCAGTAAAACCATGATCCCTGCTTATAGACATCATTAGTAAAAGTTAATGCTTAAATTATTGATAGTACTATAATTGCTCTGTAAATGACGGCTATCGCATTAACCGACCTGCAAATGGCATTCGTTAATGCAGCAGAGTGGATAATTATCATAGTAATAATTTTAGCAGTAATTTTTGGAGCAAAGAAAATCCCTGAGTTAGCAAGATCTTTTGGTAGGGCAACTACAGAATACGAAAAGGCTAAGATTGAATCCAAAAAAGAGCTTCAGCGGGTTAGGGACGTAGGAACAACCACCTCCACTTCCACGGAAACCGAGGCGCAAGTTAGTAGGGGAAAACTTGAATCAGTTGCTAACACCCTGGGAATTAATCACTCGGAAATGAGTGACGACGAACTGAGGTCTGCCATCCAAGTACAAATCAACAAGGACAAAAATACAGGTCAGTAGAGCGATACTGCCCCTCCTTTACCTTGCTGCGGTACCATTTGTAAACGATATCTGCTGTAACATCAAGCATGCGCTAATTATTCAAGGGCAGGCTAAATGTAAATGTCGATCCTTTACGGCCAGTATTATTTTCAGCCCATATTCTACCTCCATGTGCTTCCACGATTCTCTTAGAAATGTACAACCCTAATCCAATACCTTTGTCCGACTTTGTGGCAAACTTAGTAAACAATCTCGGAAATATTTCCGGATCTATACCTGTACCTGTATCTCCAACGCTAATATTAACAGAACCAGCTTCTTCCTTCTTTTCCTTAGTAATGGCAATCGTACCTCGCTTGGTGAAATTAATTGCGTTACTTAACAGATTAGAAATAACCTGGGTTATCCTATCTTTATCTGCTTCTACAAATATGGCATCTTCTTTTCTAGAGTCATATAGTAACCTTACTTCCTGATTAATACCGATTTGACTTTTAATATCTTGTAATGCATTGAGTATTAGACTGTCTATTTCAACTACTTCCCTATTCAGATTTATCGATTGGCTTTCGATTCGAGCGATATCCAAAATGTTCCCTGTAAGCTCCTTTAATCTCATTGCGTTTCTAATTATAACTGATAAGTATTCGTCGTATATGGGAGCAGTTATAACCTCTTTTCTAGAACGAAGAATCTCAGCTAACCCGATTATAGGTTGAATAGGTGTTCTTAATTCATGAGCCGCTGTATTTATAAACTCTGTTTGCATCTTATCGCGGAATTTTAAGTGCTCACATAACTCACCTACTTTTTCATACAGTTCTGTTTGCTTCCAAAGACTTTCAAATACGGAAACGTAAGACAATACTGTTGCTTTCCTATTTGAATATGCTCCCAGACCCATTGCTTCATAAGAAGATTCTTTGGTATCATCTTTTAATTCAACAACAAGGGAGGATTTTCTATCCACCACTAAAATAGTGACCTGTGTTTGTAAACCTGGTTCACTGTAACGTATTTCAATATTACGATTTTGTTGTTTTAACAATTGTACCGTCTTCTCGATTAGTGGCTCCTTTGGCGTCAGGATTCTGGTTTTTACACCACGTACCTCTACTACTTCTTTTAATGACTGAATCGTTTCTAATTTCATTTGACGATAGAATGCCTTAGCGGTTGAATATATTACCAAGATTTCATCTCTAGCTTCCATTCCGATTTCAAAAGCAATTTTTTGTATCTTAGCAGGGTCTCGGATAAGCTGTGTTATATCTGGCTTACCTAGTTCTGATTCTTTGCCAATTTCTCTTATTTCCTGTTCAGATGGAGTTGCTCTATTCCAGAAAGGGTCAGAAATAAATTGTTGCTCCTGTCCCAGTAATTCTCTAAAATCATTCCCATATACATTTCTGAATCTTTTAAACATAGTAATACAATCTGTTGAATCAAACTTGTAAAGGGTTCCTTCAATTACTTCCTCTAGCATGCAGGATTTTTCTCCCTCTTTTTGTTCTGTGAAAGTCTTTCCACATAATGCACACTTACCATTATTTGTCAAAGTATTTTCTTACTCCATAGACCATCTATATGGGATACTTATCTTCTCCTCCCTCTGATTGTAAGATCCTGCCTCTTTCTATTAATGATTACTTGAATTAAATGCGATCGACTTCTATTTCCTTTGTGTATATAGCCTAAAATCGCACTGTTCGCAAAAATAATATAAACTGTCAAAATCAGAATTTAATGTCATAGTATCATAGCAGCGTGGGCATTCGAATTTCAGGTTGGAGCTCCTTGTTTTGCTTTCTTTCTATTTTGTTGGTGGTAATACAGCGAACCATTGATTTTGGTCAATACCTAGTTAGGATAATTTTTTATTTTAGCTTTATTTCTCGCTGATGTAATTAATCGGAGCTACTTCGTCAATTTTATTTTGTATATTCAACAATCGCATACCCTTCTCAGTCGTCCTGTACGTGTGCATTCCTTGTTCGTACTGTATCAAACCATTTTCAACCAAGAGCGACAAGTATTCTCTCAGCTGATTAAAGGAAATAAATGCACTGTACATTAATTTTGTTTTAGTAGCTCTCCCACCATTTGCAGCATTCAAAAGTAGCCCGATTATGTCACTCCTGCTTCTGTATTTCACTTTTCATATAAAATCAGATTATCTATTTATGAGAAGTCAAGCTTATGTCCATTTCTATTATATGTTATTATTTCGTTGTTTTATCGATTCGAAATATCTTTGAGTACAAATGATTGATGCAATTACCAATCTGAATAATTACCTATTGCGTAATTATTCATATGCTCTCAACGTGAATAGGAGTATAAAACGTCATTGTTTGCTAACCATGTCAACGGCATGTTGATAAATATATTTACCCTTGGGCGTAATTTTATAAAATTACTGCTACTGGCCTTTTGTCCTGATTTAGTGCGTACTTTGCTTCAACCAAGCCAACTCTTTCTAATTCGACCAAATGAAAAGCGACGACTTTTCTTTCAATATTTAATTCTTGACCCAATTTCGCCGCGTAGGGCACACCTTCTCTTCAGTTTCTTACAAAGCCAGGTTTTGAAGATAGCTGAAACAGAGCAGGATCCCTACAACTCCAATAAGTATCTCTTATTCTTGAGTTTTTTGTCTTTAGTTCAAGATCCGCTTACTATGCTTAATAAATGGCCTTACATGTTTTAGTGTAAGAGAAACATGGAGCATCAGAGTAGTCATGTATTGCGTTCGCGTACGATGGAGCTACTCCTGGCTGCTTTGATATTGGCCACAACAGGGGCTTTTCTGCAGATCGGAGGGACTAGCTGGGATGTCACATCTCACCTGTTGCAAAGACCAGAGTCGTTCTTTACACCGTCTCATACTTTACTCTATACAGGCGTAGGTATGGTAACGATAGCTGCTGTTATTGGAGCCATTTTGTTATTAACGAATAAGGAACTTCGTGCAAAATCCTTTGCTACCGCATTCAAACTGTTTATTATAGGCTCCGGAATTGCACTTGTGGCAGGACCCGCGGACTTTTGGTGGCATCAAACATTTGGAGTTGATGGGCTGTTAAGTCCCACACACTTAACCCTTGCAACCGGCATGCTCATTAATTCTGTAGCAGTGGTGTTAGGACTTGCAAGAATTATTGTGCACTTCTCGTCAAAAAGTAAGAAGTTGATGATTAAAGGCGCCTTGATTCCTGCATTTGCTGCTATGTGGTTAACGCTAATATGGTATGTTCATTTGTTTGCCTTACCTCTTTCTAATGGACTACACTTTAACTTTAATTTGGATCCTATCGCTGAGACACTAATTGCAATAGTCGCTTTACCCTTGATAGGTTCTATTGTGTTCCTTACAGCAGCCAAAACTATTGGCGGCGACCGCAAATTTGGTGCTGCAAGTGCTGTTGCCATAGTATTGATCGGTATAAACGTATTTGCAAGTATCGTGCCTTCTTATAGAGCTGTATCTTTCTTACCTTGGTATGCATTGATAGTCTATCCGACAGTCATAATAGCGGACCTTGTCCTCAATACATCGCTATTAAAAAAGAGCTCAGAAAAATCAAAAATGGTAATAGCCGGAGCAATTATAGGAGCAGCCATCTATGTGATTGACTTTCCATGGATTAACCTAACATTTACACATCTACTTCTTCCCACTCACACATTTATTACGGATCTTATTGCAAACACAATCCCATACTTTCTAATCACATTGCCTATTTCATCAATCATGACAATAATTCCTGGAGCGATAATTGGAGCATTGAGCACATCAATCTTCTCCCTATACAAAAGAAAACAGGTACAAAGACAGAATGAAAGCATGTCTGCTCAACTCTGAATCTTATTAAAAACTAATTACTGTATTCGGTATCTCATGAGTTTTAATTTACTTTGATATGATAACATTTGTTTTAATTATACCATTTTTCTAATATAGGATACGATGTCTGTGACCAGTAACACCTTCATCATATCAATGTGCGTTATGACTTTATCGATAGCATCGATACTAGTCGTATTGGGAACTGCAATTCCTAAAACTATTGTCTATGCACATTTGTCAGGCCCAACATTGCAACAGTGGCTAGATAGAGAAAATAATATCAAAATTCAGTTTGCATATAAACCAGAAAAACCTATAGCTGATTCTCCTACCGATCTTAGTTTCAGCGTCCAAAATTTAACAACAGGCCAACACGTAAAGAACTTTAGAGCAAGTGTGGTAATAATAAATGATTTTCAAAGGGCATTCAAATTTCTAAATATACCTGTTGCAGATGGCGATTTCTCCTTAAAGTACTCCTTTCCAGATAGTGGGCGTAATCAGATCCTAGTTAGTCTAAATAAAGATTCGTTTGGCCTTGCATTGGCGTCATTTAAGGTTTCAGTGTTAGCTCCATCCCCTCCCTCAGACATTCTTGTCAATGGTATCATTGTTGGTGGTGTATTGCCTGCTGTAATCATGACTACTATTTTGGTGCTATTAAAGAAAAAAGGTGGACCATCATTTATTAAAAAATAAAAAGATAGAAGTAAAATTTTTTGTTTTGTATTTATTGAACGTGTCTGTCTCTGAAAACACAGGATTATATTTCCTTATAACATAAGAATAATTGCCTCAAAATACATTAAGTATCTGTTTTTGCCAATATGCTACCTCGAGTAAATAACAAGATGGCTGGGATTGCAATGTCTCGAGAATAGTGGGCGTTAGATTTCATTTATTTTTGCCCTTATGATTTTTCACATACTCGAATACAAATGTTGAGGCTGCCCCAGCAAAACCAGCTCCAACCAAAGAGATTAGAGACCCATAAACACTCCAGAAATCCTTTATGCGCTGATCGATACTGGGAGGTTCTATTACAGATATCGACAAATTTCCTTTGGTACTTACGTAGCCTTGACTAGGAATTGAAACGCTTAGGTTGCCAAGCTGCATGAATTTAGACGGGAAAATTGAACCTGTAGACATATTTAGTAGTATAGGTATGGTATATTTACCAATCTGTGCGTTACTTGGTACTTCTAATCTCAAAGGCACGGGAGCAAAACCAATAGAAGATACATCTAGTTTATTTGGATTAAATATAACTTTGACATTTGAATAATTTTGGAATGGCTTGAAATCAACTAACTTAGGTAATATGCCTGTACGAAAATTAGTGGGCGATGAATATTGAACGAACAGACTACTCCAACTGTGTGTAATACCACTCCATTGAATTTCCTTTTGGTAATCTACACCGTATTTCCCAGTTAAAGGATTATTATCTTCGTCAATCAGTACGCCATAAACAGCTGTTGATGCACCGTAAAGAGAGGGGTTTTGCTTAACTGCACCACCTAACCAGATAGTTGCATTTAAGGTCATTCCATCACTAAAGTAGGTGACTCTTTGTATATCGGAAGAGCTATCGAATAAGTCCTTAAAATCAGCCTTTGTCTGAGTGTGCTTTATTCCATCTACCCTAATTCCATTATGTATTCCAGTATTGATTTCTTGACTAGAAAACGAAGGTGATACACTGCAAAAACATTACGAGCTAATAGAGGATTGTGTGAGGTTAAGATCAAGAAAATATAGCAGAGCGTGATAAATATCACTGCCAAAGAACTCTTTTTCATATGACATACATAGCATGTGTGGTATAGATAACGTTATTTTTTTCCTTAACTAATAATTCGAGCTTTCAAGGGCAAAATGTAATCCAGATGGTTATTGTAAACCTTTATGTTTATGCAGACTAAAGATCGAGATTGAAAATTTTTGATTACAAATTTATCATTTCCACTTTCAGAGTCCGAAACATACGCGTGACATGCTAAATTCACAGTACTATTGCCATGATCCACTAAACAGCCACGTCAGCAGCTGCTGAGTTGAGGCAACAGGAAAAGAACCACAAAAAAATATTATTACTAACGGAAATCTAGAGCGAGGGTGGTGACGTGGCGTTTGCTATATCTAAATAAATGACACTCCAAAAGATTTATGAGCCAATTTAATCTATAATAACAGTCGGTAGCTTGACTGACGTGCCTGCTTTTTCTTCTTCTACATATAAACCTCAAAGAAATATCTCGATAGTTATGTCTGTTCTAATCTTTACATTGATAGCTGATAATCTTCTTTATGCGTTTCTTTTTGGTGGATCTCATGTAAAAGAACTAACTTCTGCACCTGGTATTTTACTTTTTATAATAATCGTAGCGGGTTCATATATATCAGCTCTATATCTTCTTTCACGTTTTGTCTCTCCATTACACAAGCAGATTAAGACCCATTCTTCACGCTTTGATTGGATATACAAGACACTAGTAATGGCTCAATACGCATTAGGTGGTATTATTGCATTTATGATTCTTCAGCTAATATTCACATCACATTACTACGTTGGATTATTGATTACAATTCTAGCAATCAGCTTCACACTTTCAGCTGTTATAATGGGACTATTGAGCTACAGATTCCTTTCATGGTACAAGTCATCGAGCAAGAATCTTACGGTATTGTTATACGGTTTTACTTTTGCTGTGACTGCTCTGGGTCTTGGAGTAATAGTTGCTGTTAATGGGAGTGTTATTTTATCGGAGAAGCCTGCCGAAATAGGGGGATTACAGTCAGTATTGAAAGGATTCTCTTCCTCTTCTTCAAACACGAGTGAGAGTCCTAAAGTGTTGATACTATACCAGATTACTTACACTCCATCACGTTTGGCATTTGTATTATATTGGATTGCTACTGCATTGCTTTTACGTGACTATAGCAAAAAATTGGGGAGGCTTAAGTTCTGGACTATTATTAGCCTTCCATTAGTATCTTTTCTGGCAGCGAGTATCTTTATTAGTCCGGACTATAAGCATAGCTTGCTCTATGACGCTCTATTAGTACTATCTGCCTTGACTGCTGGCGGCATTCTATTTGGGATTGCGTTTTTGATTATGGCAAAAAGTATGACGCGTACTACTACTCCAAGCGCTCATCAAACCACTTTAGCATATTACCTTACTATCTCTGCATATGGCACTATACTTCTTGTCGTAACCGTTACGTCACCTGTGATATACGCTCCTTATCCTCCATTTGCAGCTGCCGCGTGGTCATTTGTAGGATTATCGTCTTATCTATATAGTCTAGGCTTTTATTTTTCAGCAATATCTATTGCTCAGGATACAAAGTTACGGCAATCTGTCAGAGCTATGGCGCTAAAAGAATCTAAACTACTAGATAGTATTGGAACAGCCCAAATGGAACAAGAAATCCAGAAAAAAGTCCTAAAGCTTGCTAAAGAACAAGAAAGGACTCTGGAAGAACAAACTGGAGTAGAAATACACGAATGGCAGCAGGAACAAGCTGAACAAGAGAATATACAAGACTATATGGCTGAGGTGTTTGCAGAGATTGAGAAATCGCGTAAGAAGAAGAATGATAGTAACCCAAATGTAAATGTCTGAGATACGTAGCAAAAATAAAGTCCTATGAGGCTAGTTAATGAATTATCTAGCCGATGCTGGTTTAATCCACTCTTTAACCGGCTCCTGATGCTAGTCTGCATCAAGACTATCACTGTACAGTTTTGCAGTTATTGGCACCAGCTAGAACTTTTTCTCATCAAGTAATAATCGTTTAGATGGCACTGGTAGGAGACGGTCGTTACTCACAGAAAATAAAAGCATTTATATTCACAGAAAATAAAAGCACTTACCCGCAGTTCTTGATTTTTTTTAAGAATACTTTAACTAACGAACTTAAATTGATCGTAGGATTGGAAGTCGAATAGATTTACTGTTATTGAGAGGATAATGATCGTGTCGTCAGCTTGTCCTTAGTGAAACTACGCTTTATTGATAGCGTAAGTGCCAAAGAGGATATGGAAAGAATATGATTCATAATAATAAATTATTATTTGTTTAACATAAACCTAACGAGGATTAATCTATCAACGATGCATAATTTATTTCATGGAAATATTTGAGCAGGTTGCATGGATAGCATGGGGTTTTGTACCAACGTTGGCATTACTCGAAATATATGAAAGGGTTGCAAAAAGAAGAAAGATAATACCGACACCTAAACTGCAGGTTGATGTTCGAAAAGAATAATTCAGACAGTCTAGTAGTAGGATATTTACCAGGAAACGTGATAAGCAGGCTTTTGTTATCAACCGGGGGACGTAAGCTTCGTTTTCATTTTCTTTTCAATACAGTATTGCAGAAACTTTTGGCGTATGCTACCTTAGCTGCTTCATCATATGCTAGTTGGGGTATTGATGGTGATGCTTACTATGAAAATTATCGATCATTAACGGAACATGATACGTGTAATGAATAAGACAACAACCAAACAGAATTATGTTAATTATAATCGATCGATTCTTCCAAGAAGGAATGGAGTTGGCTGTACCTACTTAGAATATCATCATCAGCAGATATCAGCTTCAAAATTTCCATATGATTAATTTCCATATGATTAAGTGGCGTTGTATTGTTAGATTAGGATGTATTATATATTTTCAATAATTAATAGGAGACGATGAATAATTTTCAATAAAGGTTATTCATTTTTTTGCTGCAGCGAGAGAAGCTTAAATTCTTAAATAAGGACTGACAATGTATATAGTACTAGTAGTAGTGAGATTATGACTTGGTTCAAAGATAGTAACGGACACACATTAGAATCAAAAAATAAAATTCATAGACTGTTGTATTGTCCTCTATGTCAGAAACTGATCTCAAAGGCAGATTGCCAGAAATTAAGACAGAGCAGCAAAACTAGGAATCTGTATCCAGTCAAGCGTTATTATTATTATTCAAAGATGGAACTTGCAGTGCGTAAGGAGCAAAAGGAAGAAAAGCGATTGTTAGGCCTACTGAACTTTGATTTGAGCAAAATAGTAAAGCAGGTTGAGTAAGTCAGGTGCTATAACTCAGGCAATGACTGAGCCGCGACGCAGCAAAGCCTATAATTTTCACTTTTTTTATAATAATCTGACACTTTGAGTGCAGAGGGATCGGCCAAATTTCACTATTATGGTATAGCACAGTTTGAGATCGAAGTAATATACGGTGCCCTGAAGGATGTATTTGGCCGTGTGGACGAGGAGCAGCTTCCTACGGAAGATACCCAGTTTGTTAGTATGGTAGAAATCGAATTTCCAATTCCCTTCGGAGAATCCTTTTTTCAAAAATTCAGTATGGATAGGTGGCACAAAATTAAGGGATTGCTCAAAGAAATGAAGCGAAGACGAGGAGGCAGAAGAGGCGTCAAAGCATTCATATCCTTTTGTGGTATAGCACCAGAAGAAATAAAGCCTCGCTTGATTTTCTCGCTCATGAATAAAAATAATCGGAATTTTGAAATGGCAATTGAAAAAATTGAATATTTAGTCGATATCATCCCGGTACAAATACAAATTTTTCCCGCTACTAATGATAATATGGATGAGATTGTATATTGTTACGACGAAGTAAGTTTCAAGTGGAATCCGTATAGCACAAAGTACTCTGATGGTTCAGAATACCATTATCTTCCAAGGACCAAGGAATGGAAGCGAACATCATGAAAACGATACCATCTGGAGTTAGTATTGTTTTGATGATTTCTGTCTTTGGTATGTTGTAGGTGTCTCTCAGTCAGTCAATCATCACAAAGGTTCATTTCAAGTCGTCAATAACCGATGAGTCGTGTAAGGCCTTAATCAGTTCAAGATATTTCTTGTTCATATATTCTAATGATTCTGATAGTTTTTTAGATTTGCCGTATTTGAAGCGGATCAATTCTCTGTGACGCCAGAAGTGCTTCTCTTCAGATGCCATAATCGTGGTAAAATAATCAGGTCCTTTTAGCTTGTCCGGTAATTTTATGTTATAGGGGAGGAGATACTCAATTGTAAACCATTCATCACCATCTGGGTAATCATTCCCTGTGATAATATCAAAGAATAAATGCAAAACATCTTCGTCTGCTGTGAGGCCATCGGTTGTAATAAATGGATGTTTAGCAAGAGATTTACGGTAATCCATTTTTTGTAATTCAGGCTCAAAGTAAGCCTTAATTATGGCCTCGCGGAAGATCTCGTTCGACTCTTTAAGGTTCAAAGATAATATAAGCAGAGATGTCCTTTTTATAACCTTTTTAAATATTGGGTTAGCCGGCCGTCATCTCCCTTGGGCAGGCTCACCCATAATTAATATAATGCCGCAGGATTTTGATGCGTGGGTATTGCGTACGTAGGAGCGGGGGTCGCCTAGCCTGGTAGGGCGTGGGATTGCTAATCCCATGTTCGAAAGGACACGTGGGTTCGAATCCCACTCCCCGCGCTATACTTGGGGATTCTTAATGTAAACATACGTTATATCGCTTTACATATTTTTTCTACTCAACTCACGCCTAATTCTTATAGTTGCCCTTGCTGTAGTATCCATTTCTATCACCTACCCTTGTATGCGTAACCTTCTTCTTGTTTAGCAGCTTCTTGTTTTTTCTTCTTCTTTTTACGAAGTCCCCTGACTTTCTCAAGAATTTCTCTTAGTTCCTCCTCAGGGATTTTTGATATACGAGCATCACATTGGATACCTTTAGCCTGCAATACCTCCTCCGTTAATTGGACAAACTCTTCTTTATGCTCTTCTTCCTCCTTGGTCAGCATGTTATGACTTCTAAATCTGAAGAAGGCAAATTCGCTCATAGGTGAGGTACATTACTAATAACTTGCTATTTACTTTATAGTTTACAGTCTACGAACAACATACTATTGTCATGTTAAGTCTTATTGTGCTGTCTTTGCTGTCATTACACATTAAGAACTAGGCCACATTGTTCAACACATAAGGCTAAATTGCAAGTCGCAATCTGACTAACGTTTTATTTATCTTCTATTTTCTAATGCATAATTTGTTTGCAGCTGTCTTTTCAAACGACCATTAAATCAACCTAAAATGATACCCACGGGTGGGTGGAGTTCGGCATGGCGTCTTGATGAAATTATTGAAATGACCAGTTTCATTTTTGTGCAGTTGTAAAGTATTAATTGTATTCGTGGCATTGTCAACTTTCTCAACTTTTCGTTACATTCTACCGTGTACAGCTTGTTATCAAGCGTATCCTTATTCATATTTCAGTGTCGCAATGGCAATATCAATACTCACCCCCTCCACTATGCTTCGTAAACTTATTAGCTAAGAAAATGTGTTTTTAAAAGCATTGAACTTTCAGGGGATAGTATTGCAACATTAATTGCGACAGATGGATTGTAATCAAAAATATCTCTCAAAAAATATATATTCTTCGATAGAATTTTGTTCTTGGTATTTGAGCAGTCATCCTCGAAAAGCGACTGTTTTTGTTACTTTATCATTAGTTCTTATTCTTCTCGTAGCTCAAAATAATGTATTCAAGATCCCGATTATTACAGGGGCTAAAGCTATCAGACACAAAACTTCTTCCCGTGCTCCATCCTCAAATGAAGGAAACACACTTCAATCCTCTTCCTCTATTCCATCTAACACTGCTTCTCCTGTAGGTTGTATCAACTACAATTCGTCCACAAGAACAATCACCGTTGGCTGTAGTTCAGCAAGACTTACTGATATTAATAACAAACTCCATGATAGCAGTATTCTCTCTAAACAATCACCAAATGGTATATGGTTTCTTAGTGCGAACTTATTGATTGCTAAAGGAGCCGTCTTTCATATTGATCCCACAGATACCATGTGGTTAAAAATAAACTCTAAGTTAACTGGTAGTCTTGCTAAGACTTCTGCATATTACATAGATATACATGGCAGCATGATAATTGATTCAGTAAAGATAACGTCTTGGGATCCAACGACAAACTACTATGCTATAACTAATGGTTCAAGAACTGGAATCGGGCAATTTATTTTGGGTGCTCCTAGACCAGGCATAGTAGTTGAAAAAGACGCAACAGGTCCTACTAATATTATGAATTCAGAGATTGCATATTTAGGATATGAAGGGGGTAAGCATCTAGGTGCATCAGGGTTTGCCTATTCTGGAGGCGAGGGAAGTATTCTGAAAAATGACAATATACACCAAGTGTATTTTGGCTTCTATTCAATTGGTGTAGGTCATATGATTATTGAGAACAATATTATTCGTAATAGTGGCCACTATGGTCTTGACCCACATACAGGAACACATGACATGATAATCAGAAATAACACAATCTATGACAATAATGGAAGTGGCATAATTTGCTCACTTAATTGCTACAATATTCTAATTGAAAATAATAAAGTTCACGATAATGCAGAGAACGGAATAGACTTTAGTAGAAACATGACGAACTCTACTGCCAGAAACAATATTGTTTATAATGAACCATCAGGCATCTTTGTTTCGCAATCACATAACAATCAGATATACAATAATACAATCTCAAAGAATCGAGCTGGAATTAACGTAAATTCTGGCTCTACAAATAACAAAATGTATGATAACACGATAATGAATTCTAAATCACGTGCTATACTTATCAATAACGGTTCATCAGGAAATACGTTCACCGCTAATAAAATAGTTAGTTCTACACAAGAAGGGTTAAAAATCCTTCAAGATTCGACATCAAAGAATACATTCTCAAATAACCAGATAGTGGCAACTGGCGGGACATCCACAAAAGCGGCGGGACCATCTTTAGAAGGAAATACTGTCAAAGATGTTCCTAATAAAAAGAAAAGCACAGAATAAGTGCCAAGGAGGCATCTGAATACATTTA
>Ga0209577_10004222_pt1 | contig 13514 bp, 9 predicted proteins | sample GraSoiAngelo_109_FD_185874 | JGI IMG/M metagenome (GOLD analysis project Ga0209577, IMG submission 185874) | Grasslands soil microbial communities from the Angelo Coastal Reserve, California, USA - 14_0903_12_20cm (SPAdes) (version 2) | ecosystem: Environmental > Terrestrial > Soil > Grasslands ... | reverse complement strand
GTCAGAAACGCATAAAGTCAAGCACTCCAAAAGATTTGCAAGAATGCCGTCAAACTGAAACCGGAGTGGAAACCCCTGCAAACAAACGGACTGGCGCTGACGCCACCCCTACCTTAAGGAATCACTGATTGCCTACCACACGACCTTGCGCAAGATAAGCCGGCCGGTGGCCGTGGCCCTCTCCAACGAAACCAAAGAAACCGTGAACCTGGGCGTTTTGGATGGGCACGAGTTGCTTTACCTCGAAGTCATTAAAATCCCTCATTCCTTTCGCATGGCTTCCCAGCCGGGAATGCACCGGCTTCTAAACTGCACTGCGCTAGGCAAAGCCCTGCTCGCTTTTCTTCCCAACGAACACCGTGAGGAGTTAGTGCCTATGCTTGCTTTTGAGCGTGTCACTCCCCGGACCATTCCGAACCTTGCTCGATTCCGGAAAGAGCTCGCTCGCGTCGCGCAACAGGGCTATGCCATCGACGATCAAGAGACGGACATGGGCGCACGCTGCGTAGCTGCCCCGATTCTGGACGAGAGTGGAAGTGTTACCGCCGCCATCAGCATCTCCGGACCCGTCACACGGATTAGCCGCGATCGCATTCAGGCGTATGCCCTGGCAACAAAGAAAGCCGCGAGCGCTATTTCGGCGCAGTTGCGACAATCACGTTGACACCAACGGAAACAAATCATCGCTATCGCGGAGTTTTTTGCGAAAATCCGCCATCAATCGGATAATCCGTTCCCGTGATGAAGGAGGCTTCATCCGAGCACAGAAACAGAGCAAGCGCTGCCACCTCTTCCGGCTTGCCCATGCGGCCCATGGCCTGCGCCTCTGAGAGCTTGCGGAACATTCCCTCTTCGCGGCCCGGGTAGTTCTTTTTCCGACGAAGGTCGTGTGGATACGATCCGGTGAAATGCCAACAAGCTAAGCTCTTCGACCCCTTCGACCCTTGCACCAGACGGGCGCCTGGCGTAGGAAAGTGACGGAGGCGTGCGGAAATGAATCGAAACAGCGCAAGACTTCTGGCGCGGAATCCACAGGTTTTGAAGCGTCTGGCCAAATATATGGCACAGCAATGCTTCCGAAACACGGTCCTGGAAGACTACCACGCCGGAATCACTCCCTATTCCGAAGCCGGCGACTACTCGGATGTCTTCGTGAAAACCCCGGCCGGCGAAATCCCCTGGTCCAAGCTCTCGCGCCTCAGCGATGAGGAGATGAAGACACTCATGATCGATGTGGTCAACCGGACCTATTTGCTCCTCCGGACGCTTTTCGATGAGGACGTCGGCTCCTACCTCATCCGCACTCTCAGCCAGCGAGACTTGGTGCCTCGTTGGCATGATCCGCAGTGAACGCTTACCGTGTAAATTCCCTTAACGCTTGCGCAAGAATCAAGAAGGCCAGTTCTAAGCGATAACAATATTCCCTACCATTCGTAGGCCGGTCGTAGTCGTGGTTGTCACGAACGCAAATACGCCGGTTCACAACTGCGACCCCAACAAATGTCGTTGCGGAAGGATTCTGAAAATCTCGCCGCCAGACGCCGAGGTCACCGAAGAGTCGATTCGCCGAAATATCAGACTTCATTTCGAGATTTACCAAAGTTGCTATGAATTCCTTCACCCGCCAGGGAAGATGTTGCAACGAAGAGGAAGAGCGACGAAGCGATGGGCAGTGGCTTGGTGATGGCCGCGAAGTTCAGCCAGTGATAAACCTGTCCATGCGGCAACAACGACAGCGCATCGCGCTACGCCGTCGACAGCTCTGTAATTTTCTCAACTTCCTCCAGGGTGTACTTAGGCGTCTTCCCAGTTCGCTTACCTTCGGGAATCTCTACACCGTCCGTTGGGTTTGGTCCTTGCAACGTTCCGCTTCTCCGCGCGTGAGTGAAGATCGCAGACAGCAACGAGTTGATGTTGAGGAACGATTGGTGCGACAGTTCTTCCTCTTCGTCAATTCGATGCAGAATGCGTTGCATGTTGGCGGTCGTGGTCGTAGACAGACGCAGCCCACCGATGCGCTGTTGAATCTGCTTGGAGTAGAGATTGAAGTAGCCTTTGTACCTGGACGGAGACTTTTTCGGTGGCTTGATGCTTGGGAAGTACACCGTCTCAGCGTACTGTTGCAAGGTCATGGGTCCATCGACCTGCCGACCTGCGTTGACTGGTTGGAGATACGACTCGGCCGGTAGACGAACGCTTCCCTTCCGTGCGATATTGGTCGTTGTGATCGGCCAGTCTCACCGAGACCTGTTTGCCGTTGACCCGGTTGCGGAGATGCCATGCGCCGTGTGCTCGATAAATGTGCCCTCGTTGCATGCATCAACCTTACGAAAAGTGCAACGGTGTCATGCGGGTGTTTTGTTATCAGCACGGAGGAGTGGCAGAGTGGTTGAATGCGGCGGTCTTGAAAACCGTTAGACTCGAAAGGGTCTCGGGGGTTCGAATCCCCCCTCCTCCGCCACTAAGCCTAAGGCACCGTTGGAGTTACTGAGATTGCGCTTTCGCTGAAGGCGAGCGATTAGGCGGCTCTTTTATCCCGTTTTATCCCAACGGTGCGGAAAACCGTTCGGCAGCGAGTCATCTGTCGACGCTTCGCAAGGCATGACTTCTCCTTTTAGAACTTCCCAGTACTGATCTCGTGATCGTGGGTCCCGACCACTTCCGGATTGGCGACCATTCGTTAGCAAAGACGCACGGGTGCTCGCGCCGTCCGCAGTGCCCATGGTGCACCAGCTTCGTTTTGAGAAGGGCTTATTAAGATGTCGCGGATGCGATCAGTTTTGTCGGCTCCAAAGGGAACTTTCAGAGGAACTGGGTGTTTGCTTCGGGAGCATTCATGAAGCGGAAGGAGGTCCAATTGACTAAATCCGACTTTTCTCGAAGGAAGATGCTTCAAGCGGTGGGTGCCACAGCCTTGTCGGCCTCGATCCGCGGCAATTCAGGTCTGAGCTTCGCCATAGGCGCGCGGGACATCGCCAGCACTGCTGGCGTTCCCCAAATTGCCATCGAGATTTTCAGAGCCAGCTCACAAGCTTTCGCGGCAAGCGTAGACGACTTAGCGATCCGCCGCGTCAGGCAACTTGGCGTCAATGACGTTCTAACGGGTGGTCCTCCCATTCCTTGGCAAGAAGACGACCTGCGCGCGTTTATGGACAGGCTCAAGGCGGGGGGGCTCACTCTGGGCAATATGATGATCGCGGGTTTCCCCAAAACGCTCTATGGCAGACCCGGACGCGACGAGGAGATTGATAAGGTTCGCGAATCCATTCGCGTCGCTGGAAAAGTCGGACTGCCCGTTATCGAATACAATTTTTATGCCCACCGCCTGGTCGAAGGCTACTATGCCGAAATCGGAAGGGGTGGTTCCGGTCTTACGTCTTTCGATTACGATCGAGTGAAAAACCTCCTTCCTCTCCCCGAAGAAGGCGCGCACAACCTCGAAGAAATGTGGAGCAACATCACCTACTTTCTCCAGGCGGTGGTTCCCGTCGCCGAACAGGCCGGAGTGCGTTTGGCTCTCCACCCCAACGATCCACCGGCGCCATTGAGTCGCGGATCGCAGCAGATTATGGGAGGCGTTGAAGGTTGGAAGCGCCTAATCAACATTGTCCCGAGCAAATGCAACGGCATTACCTTCGACTGCGGCGTGACCCGCGAGATGGGCCACGACCCCGTGGACGTTTGCCGCTATTTTGGAAGCAGGGACGTCATCAATCACGTGCACTACCGCAACGTTTGCGTCGAGCGGCCTAACGAAAAATACACCGAAGTCTTCATCGACGAAGGCGTGAACGACATGTTTTTGATGATGAAAGAATTAGTGCGTCAAAAATATTCGCGGCTCGTTTACCCCGAGCATCCTCGCGCCATCGACTATGACCGCGAGCGCCCGGACTTCAAGCCCTACTACCCCGGTGGCGGCGGCTACGCTGCGCTGGCCTTCAATGTGGGATACGCCAGGGCAATGCTTCAAGCCGCCTTAGCTTCGTAATAACTCTTGACACGTCGCCGTGACCGGATGACGGCAACTCTTCCGTAATCAGATAAAAGGAAGGGTTGCCGACGATCTAAGTCCTGTCGAACCTCGACAGTCCAGGGCGTGTCAGATGCCGGCGCACCAGGCATAGCCTGCTTCTGAAGCCGCAGAGCCGAGGCCTTTACCAAACCCTTTCAGGCTGTCTGTGACCGTCAGGCGAGTGATGAATCTGGAGAGCCCCCACTCCGCGAAACCTCTGGCCTGAAGACGCTTAAAGTCTTCCGTGCGGGGCGCGAGATCGTTCGGGAATGGACGCGGCGAGCTTGTCTTGGCATTCTTCTCTTCGCTCTCAGTGGTGAACCTACTTTTTCCGCCCGCTACTCGCAGCGCAGGGCTTCCATGGGATCCACCGAAGCCGCCCGCCGCGCTGGCACCAGGCACGCCAGCGCCGCGGCAACAACCAGCAGCAGCGTCACCCCGCCAAGAATCATTGGATCGCGCGAGCTTTCCGTCACCCATTTTGTCGCCAGCTTATTGAACGCAACGCTCAGCGCAATCCCCGCCGCAACTCCGCTGCTCACCTGAATCGCCGTAGACGACAGCACAATGCGGATCACGTCGCCGGCCTCCGCGCCCAGCGCCATGCGAATCCCAAATTCATTCGTCCGCGTCGCCACTCCATAGGACACCACGCTGTACAGCCCCACCGCCGCAAGCGCCAGCGCCAGCACCGAGAAAATCCCAAACAGCGCCGCCACCAGCCGCTGCTGCGCGTACTCCTGCATCCCCTTGATCCATGTCTTCAAATCCCGGACGAGCATCACTTGCTGCTCCGGATCGATCTTCACGATCTCCGCGCGAATGTCCCGCAAAATCGAAAGCGGCGCCACCCGCGTGCGCACGAGAATCTGTGTGAACATCCACATCTGCGCCGGGTACGGCACATACACCTGCGGCTTGATGGGATTGCGCAGCCCGTCGTCGCGCACATCCGCCGCGACGCCGATAATTTGGAACCACCCGTCCGCTCCAGCGGCCGCGCGCTGATACGGCGGCTGATCCTTGAGCGACGGAATCTTGACCTGATGCCCAATCGCGTCACCGTTCGGCCACAACTGGCGCGCCATCGTCTGGTTGATTACCATCAGCGCGGCGCCGCGCATATTTTCCGTGTGGTCCCAGATGCGTCCCTGCGTCAGCGGAATCTTCAGCAGCGGAAAATACTCCGGGCTGACAAAGTTCACGCGCACTTCCGGGTTTTCCGCCGAGGTGCTGCCCAAAATCTCGACGTTCTGTCGCCACCCATTCGAGGGCGGCGTCGCATTCGTCGAAATGCCAGCCGCAACCACCTGCGGCATTGCCGCAATCCGCGCGCGGATCTGCTCAAAATATTCCTCGCGATCTTTCCACTCGACGTGTGTGTTTTCGTGGATCGGAATCGGCACAGACATGGCATTGTGCGGGTCGTAGCCTAAATCCGTATTCACCAGCTTGAGGAAGCCCTTCCCCGCCGCGCCTGCCGCGGTCAGCATCAGCAGCGTTAACGCCACTTGCGCCGCCACCAGCGCGCCATGACTCCGCCGCGCGCCCACGCTGCCCGCCACCCGCCGCGAACTGCTCTGCATCAGCCGCGCAATTTCCGGCCGGGAAAGCTGCAGCGCCGGCCACAACCCAAACACAATCGAAGTCACAAACGCCAGCGCCACGCTAAAGAGCAGCACCGGCACATTCATCCTGATCACCGACTCCGCTGGAAATGAATTTTCCGGCAGCGTCGCCACCAGCAACGAAAGCCCGCGCCACGCCAGCAGCACGCCCAGCAGCGCGCCCGTTGTGGCGATCCCCAGCGACTCCGTCAGCAGTTGCCGGATCATCCGCATCCGGCCCGCTCCGATGGCCGCGCGTACTGCCAATTCGTGCTGACGCTCCGTACCGCGCGCCAGCAGCAAAATCGACACATTCGCGCAGCCAATCAGCAGCAGCGAAGCCACCGCGCCTAGCAGCAAGCACAGCGTCGGCCCCAGTGGACGCGCATACACCTCCACGATGCTGCGCAGCTTCACCTTGAACTTGTCCGGATAATTCGCCGGCGCTGCCTTCGCGAACTCCTCGATAATCGGCTGCAGCTCTGCGCTGGCCTGCTCGGGGTTTACGCCGGCTCGGAGCTTGATGGACGCCGCGTAGCGAATGTTCGGGTCCTGCGTGACCTTCAGCGGCACGTAAATATCCGGATTGCCCCACTTGAACCGCGGCGGCATCACTCCAACCACCTGGTACGGCTTGTGTACAAGCCGGATGGTCCGCCCAATCACGTTGGGATCGCCCATGTAGTAGCGCTGCCAAAACGCGTAGGTCAGCACCACCACCGGCTGCGGCGTTTGCCCCGGCGGCGCGTCGGAAGGAATCAGCCAGCGGCCCATCAGCGCACGGATGCCCCAGTGATTCGGCGCGTTCGGGTCGATATACATGGCTTGGACGTCTTCGGGGAGGTCGCCGTCCGTGGTGGTCAGGTTCCACCAATCCATCAGGACGACGTCTTCGGTCGACCGGGCCTGGCGCAGCATGTCCGCTTGCGGACCCGTCGGCCCGGCGAAGCGGTCATGGCCTTCCCTGTCCACTAGCCGAATCTCCATGATGCGTTCCGAGCCGGGGTAGGGGAAGGGGTCGATGAGCACAGCGTAGATCACGCTGAACACAGCGCTTGTCGCGCCAATGCCCAGCGCCAGAGAGAGCACTGCCGTCAGCGTGAACCCTGGCCGCTTCCGCAGCTCCCGCACCGTAAACCGCAAATCCGTCCAAAGCGCAGCCATCTCATGCCTGCTTCCCGGGCAACCTGAGACTCCACTCGCTTTGTCCGGCGGCCTGGAGTGCCCCATGCTCGTTTTCAGAGGGTGGGCGGGCCCGTCGTAGCGGCGAGGTTGTCTCGTCACATTCCCGCGCTTGTAGTACTCGCTTTTCTACTCGGCCACCGTGCGCGGGAAGCGGATTACTCCAGTCTCCGGCTCCTAGACTAGTGCTATGTATACGTACCTAGACGAAAGTCGTTCCCCAGAAGTTAGGTCGCGAAGACAGACTCGGCGCTTTTTGTAGCGGCCGCCCACTCATGTGTTTCCTCCGGGCTCGCCAATCTGCGCGAACCACGGGCGGAATCCAGGTCCAGAACGTTCTAGTACGCTCACAAAATCGGACCCGACGATTAGGTACGAGTAAATTATGGCTCTCGGAGAGCCACAACGAAGGATCAAAGCATGCGTTTGCCACCATACTCGACCAGGGCCGCAAACCCCCAATCCATGGTCAGTATCGGAGATTTGCCGAAGGAATCATACAGAATGGTGACGCGGTTTGGCGTTCCGGCGACCGCCATGTGCCCGAGCAGCAGAATGAAAACCGCCAAGGCGCGTAAGGAAATGTGCCGCATACTGGTGCCTCAGAGAAGCGAGGCCGGCCTCCAAGAGGGCATAGAGCACTTTCAACAAGCCGTCGCCATCGACCCCAGCTACGCACCCGCCTATGCGGGATTGGCCGATTCATACACCACAATGGGCTACTGGAGTTACATCGCCCCGAAAGAGGCGTTCCCTCAAGCACGAGCGGCTGCTCTGAAGGCGCTGGAGTTGGATAACACCCTCGCGGAGCCCCACGCTTCGCTCGCCTATGTGCGCTTTTACTACGACTGGGATTGGCCAGGGAGCGAGGCGGAATTCAAACAGGCCATCGCGTTCAATCCCAGCTACGCCGCCGCTCACGATTGGTACAGCTACTATCTTGCGGCGATGGGCCGACCGGAAGAAGCCCTGGTGGAGATCCGGCGCGCCCAAGAAAGCGATCCCTTGTCTCTCGTCATCAGCACGGACATGGGCTTTCAGTTGTATTACAACAGGAGAGATGACGAGGCCATCCTACAGTTGCGAAAAACGCTTCAAATGAACCCAAAGTTTCCGCTGGCCCACCTCTGGCTGGGGCGCGCATACCAACAGAAGAAAATGTACGAAGAGGCCATCGCTGAGTATCGTCAGACGGACGCCGCCCTACCCAACTGGGCGGTGACGCTCGCAGCTATTGGAAATGTGGAGGGCATAGCCGGTAAGAAAAAAGAAGCGCGCGATATGCTGGCGAAACTAAACACGCTCTCTCAGAAAAAGTATATTACTCCATACGGAGTGGCGCTGGTCGGCCTCGGAGATGAATTCAACACCCGCTGGGACCGATACAGGCGCTGGCCGACGAGAGAAGACGTAGTGCGGAGTTTTTGTATCGAATTTCGCGCCCATCTGCACGCTAAGGTCGTAGGTCTTTCGGCCAAGCAACTTCGTGTCAATCGAGTTCATGAACTTGCCGATGCCATAAACCTTTAGGGGCGGGACGCTTCGTTAGCCACTCGAGATCGCCATCGGGCCGGGCGATACAGCCGTCTGCACTTGTCGCGATGTGGACTATGATTTTTCGCTTGTTCGCCACGATGTTCCCTCTCGTTACTGGATTGGGCATCCCGAAGATATGACCAATGGCGCCATTCGTCCACAAAGAGTCGCCCTACGCTTACTTTCCCCGCTCCCTGTCTTTCGCACGAAGATATGCCTCAATTTCCGTTTTGCCTGCGTGTCTCGCCCAGTCGGCCGGAGTGGCCTGCCAGAGGATATCCTTCAAATCCATTCTTGCCCCGCGTGCGACGAGGAACTGAACCAGTTCGTTATAGCCAGCCCCAGCGGCCTGATGCAAAGGTGTCGTATGGGAATGGCCCCCCACGGGGTTGTATCGGTTTGGGTCTTCGCCGGCGTCAAGCAGCAGTCGAACGATCTCGACGCGGCCAAACTGCGCTGCCAAGGCAAGTGCCAGGTGGCGATCGCGACCGTCGGCGGTTCGAAGCAATCGGCGGAAATCGTCGATTTCTCCCAACGCAGCCGCGATGGGCAAATTGATGCGAGCCCCGCGCCCAATCAAAGCGTTCACAGCTTGTAACTCCCCATTTAGCGCTGTCGCCTCGATGGCGCCGTCGGGATCTGCTCCGTGATCGCAAAGCAGTTCGATGAGTGGAAGTTGCACGCGACATTCACGTGGCACACTGCCAGTTGCGACGAGCATTAGCGTTTCGTTCAGTGCGGATTGTTCCACACCGGCATCGAGAATGGCCTTAGCGACCTCAACAATGTTCTGCGGCAGGGTGCCATGGCGGACCGGATTCTCCGCCACAAACTCCAATAGTGTAGGATTTCGAAAATAATTCCCACCTTCGAAGACGACGTGCCGATGCGCCAGGTTCGGATGTCGCTTCAGGTGTTCCTGCAAACCTGCGACGTCGCCCGAATCGAGCAGTTCTACAGCGCGGCGAAATGTGGCGTCTTCGATCCGCTCATGGTGCGGCAAATTGAGCCGATCGCAAAGGGTGGGTTTTTCGATATGCCGTTTCAGTCTCGTCCAGCTCGGAAATCCATACTCGCGAGCGATTGTGAGTTGAGCGTCACTGAGGCTTGGCTGGGCGCCGAAAATTTCAGCGTCCGTAGCCCTATTAAAACGTGGATGAAATTCTCTGAACCGCTGGGCCACCCCTGGGTTACGGGCAGCGTGTTCCCTCAGCAAGTCTTTCGCTTGGTATTTCAGATGAGCGAGGTTCGGATTTGATGGGAGGCATCTTACCGGCATGACGAACTTCCTTTCGTAAGCCCGAGGTCCGCATTTACGGGCAGAAAGTAAGTTCGTGGAATCGAATTGTTGTGATCAGGTGGACTTCTGTCCTTTCCGCGGACCGGATGCGCCCTTTGCGCTTCAACGATCTTACCACGAAGATGGAGGATCCCTTGCGAGTGGGCTGTCATCCTCTGATAGGCGCCCAGCTTTACCTGGTCCTCATCCAGCCCGCGCGGAATGCTTCATTTCGCGGATAGGAAGTGGAGGATCTCCCGCATCACGCGCTCTCCTTGACCCGTTTGGAAGAGATATTGAGCATGTGCAGAGCCGTCAAGAATGATCAGCGCTTTTGGTCCGGGAGCTTTCTCGTATTGCTCCTGAATCCTGGGAAGGCGTGGTCCATCCGCGCTTGAATCTTCGCGTGCCACGATGAACAGGCTGGACGACTTCAGCTTCTGGGCAGGGCCATTCGGCGATCCGCCAAGTAATACCAGACGATCGATCTCACCGTGCCGGGAGGCAATGGACGCATCGCCCGCAGCTCCTGCTCCCATGCTGCCCCCGACTACCGACACGCTCTTCGCGCCCGTCTTTCGCAGATAGCGGACCGCGGCCAGCACATCCAAGTGGAGCGGCGCACTTAAATACGCATATGGGGAAGTCGCGCACGCTGCTTCCCGCTTGCCCGTCCCAAGTAAAGATGAGCTGCAGTTCAAGCCGCGAATCGCATGGCGCTACATTGGCAAGAAGGCGAGTCTCTACGATCTGGAAGACATCTGCACGGGGAAAGCCCAATATGGGATGGACATACGCATCGAAGGCATGGTCTATGCCTCAGTTGAACGTCCGCCGGTGCTAGGAGGCAAAGTCAAGTCCTACCAAGATCAGGAGGCCCTCCGAGTAGCGGGCGTGCGAGGAACGGTTCTCATCGAACCGTTCAAGCCTCCATGCGCCAATCAGCCTCTGGGTGGCGTGGCCGTGATCGCCGACAACACCTGGGCGGCGTTTCAAGGCCGCAAGAAGCTGAGTGTGGTCTGGGACCACGGCACGAACGCCGCTTATAACTCCGATCAGTACAAAAAGGAATTACAAGAGAGGGCCCGCCAGCCGGGCATCGTAGTGCGCAATGAAGGCGACGTTGATGCGGAGTTCGCCAAGGGCGGGAGGACATTTGAAGCTGAGTATTACGTCCCGCATCTTGCCCACGCCACCATGGAACCACCAGTTGCCGCGGCAAACTTCCGGGACGGAGTAGTGGAAGCCTGGGTGCCTACCCAGAATCCCCAGGGCGTCCAGGAGAGCATCGCCCAGCTTGTAGGCGTTCGCAAAGACGATGTGACGTGCCACGTCACCTTACTGGGTGGAGGATTCGGCCGCAAGTCGTTCGGCGACTTTGCTGCGGAAGCCGCCGTGCTGTCGAAGAAAGTGGGACGGCCGGTCAAGATTGTGTGGAGCCGGGAGGACGATATCAAGTTTGATTACTACCTCCCGGTGGCAGCCGTGTATCTGAAGGCGGCGCTCGATTCCAGGGGCAAACCGACCGCCTGGCTGCAACGCTCCGCCTTTCCTCCGATCAACTCCACTTTCGACACCACCGCGCATCATGGCGGATGGGAGCTCAAGGGAAATTGGATCGAGGCGCCGTACGATGTCCCGAACCTTCGAGTCGAGAATGGTGCCGCCGAAGCCCATGTTCGTCTCGGCTGGTTGCGGTCGGTGGCGAGCAACTACCACACCTTTGCTGTTCAGTCCTTCGTCGATGAATTGGCGTACAACGCCGGCCGCGATCCTCTCGAGTACCTCCTCGACCTCTGGGGGCCACCTCGCATGCTCAATCTCAACATTCCCCACTACCCGCCCGAACCCGGATATCCTCTCGACATCGGCCGCCTACGCACGGTGACAGAGATAGCGGCCGAAAAAGCGGTCTGGGGCAAGCGCAAACTAGGCAAAGGGTGTGGCCTGGGTATTGCTGCACAGCGCTATTGCTTCACCTATGTGGCATCGGTGGTGGAAGTTGAAGTGACTGAGAAAGGTGAAGTCCGCATCCCTCGCGTTGATACTGCTGTGGACGCCGGCACGGTGATTAATCCGGCCAACACGAAGACACAATTTGAGGGCGCAGCGGTGTTTGGAACCAGCATTGCCCGGAGCGGCGAAATTACCGCCACGAATGGCGTCATTGATCAGTCGAACTTTTACGACTACCCCGTGGCTCGCATCCTCGAAGCGCCCTACCAGACCAACCTCTACGTCGTCGATAGTGACGCTCCTCCGGCAGGAGTGGGAGAACCAGGAGTGTCGGTCATTCTGCCGGCCCTTTGTAACGCCATCTTTGCCGCCACCGGCAAGAGGATCCGGGATCTGCCGCTTTCGAAAAATCGCCTTGTGTGAGGATGGATTGCGCCAGAGCTTTGGGAAATCGCGTCCTGCTCCGATAGATCGTCGCCAGCGGCGCTGCGTTGACCGAAGGCGCTCCACTCGCGGATGGTCGGCATTACCGGAACAAAGGCTTCGTTTCCGCATTGCCGACGATACTTCCAGCGAGAACCGGGGCGTGGGGCTGTGACTGCTATCGCGATATTAAGTGAACTGAGACTTGCCGATGCCCCTATTCGCAGCGTTTTCTCGGGCCTTCAAGGAAAGGAACTCTTCGATGGTACGGTAACTCTCCACGTTCGGAAGCAGCACTGAGGCAATCTCGAAAGTGCGCTTTTCGGTCGCTACACGAAGAACGACTGTCGCGGGGAGATGATGCCGCCAAACACGTTGAATACTAGAGTAAGGGATGTGCGCAGTACCCGTTTGAAGAAGACCTGTTGGCAGAACAATCTCGTCCTTCCCGAGCAGCACGCGGCGATCAAACAAGACTCGACGTCTGCATTTTGCTGTGAACAACCTCAACTTGAGCTACGACGGCGTCTGGAGTGACGAAGAGAAAGTCTGGAAGGGCAATCTGACATTTCAGCAGGTTTATCCTCTAGTTCTGAAACGCGCCACTGCCAAGACATGGCTCCCGTCGTTCGCAAGCGGCCGCAGGAAGATGCGATCAATGCCGCATCAGCACCTTCGGTGCAGCGGGAAGTCCCCTTCAATAATTTCGCCGCCCATAACCAACTCTCGACGGAAATCCGCAGGCCAGAAATTAGTTTATAGTCTGGCCATTCCTAGAAACTTCCACGCGCCTAGCGCCCTTCGCAACCCTATACTTGGAATCATCGACTGTATGAGACTCTCCCGCGCGATCACCTGGGGCTTAGGAATATGTCTTTTCGTCCTGGCCCTTTATGCTGCCGTGTCCTTGTCACACCCTCGCGGGTCACAGGCGCTGGTAGTGTTCGGAGATTTGGTACAGTGCATCCTCCCGTTAATTGCCAATGCCGGGCTGCTCCTGAACGCTGGCACTCCCCACTGGCGGCGCAATATTTTTTGGATGCTGCTCGCCCTGAGCTGCACACTATGGATGATCGGAGAGTTTCAATGGACTTATTACGAGGTTTATCTCCATAAGCCGCTACCCGCAATGTATCCGGGCGATATTTTATTCTTTCTGCGCGGCATTCCGATTATAGCTGCGCTTACGCTCCTACCACACCAGAAGCGCGGCGAGGTGCATGCGCGCCTCGGATATCTCGACTTCAGCCTGTTGTTGACCTGGTGGACCTATGTTTACGTTTTTTTCGTTTTGCCGTGGATTTACGCGACACCCACGCTTTCGCAATACAATCATAATTTCAACCTCGTCGCGATAATTCAAAACAATGTCATCGTCATTGGGTTTATCGTTCTCTGGCTGCGCAGCAAGAGCGCGTGGAAGACCGTATATATCCATCTTGTGGGCGCTTCCGCGCTCTATATGCTTAGCGCTCTGGTGATCGATGTAGGAACCGACACTGGCGACTACTACACA
>Ga0209577_10004220_pt1 | contig 13516 bp, 11 predicted proteins | sample GraSoiAngelo_109_FD_185874 | JGI IMG/M metagenome (GOLD analysis project Ga0209577, IMG submission 185874) | Grasslands soil microbial communities from the Angelo Coastal Reserve, California, USA - 14_0903_12_20cm (SPAdes) (version 2) | ecosystem: Environmental > Terrestrial > Soil > Grasslands... | reverse complement strand
CAGCGAGAAAAGCTTCTGTGCGATTCGGTTTTACAACGCTCATCCTGCGCCAGGCGATCGAATGTCGCGAATTGGGATCAGCCGCGACGATTTTTCCAGCCGCGTGGGCGTCGCGCGCAACTTGCGAAACCAGCTCAGTCGTTAGAAAACCTTTGCCGTAATCTTCGAAAATGATCGCGTCGGTCTCTGGGAGATTCTTGCGAACCGCGGCGATTACTTTTGCAATTTGTGCCGGCGATGGGCCGATGATTTGCTCGCGGTCAACCCGCACCACTTGTTGATGACGCGCGATGATGCGTGTTTTGACGATGGTCCGAAACGTCTCGTCCTCGATCGAGTTCGACATGTCGATCTTTTGTTCGGCCTGAAGTTCACGAAGCTGCTGACCGCTGCGGTCGGCGCCGATCATTCCGATGACCGCGACGCGATCGACGAACTCGCGGAGATTGCGCGCGACGTTGGCGGCGCCGCCTGGATAAAATGATTCGCCGGTCACTTCGACAACCGGCACGGGCGCCTCCGGCGAGATGCGGCCGACTTTTCCCCAAACGAATTCGTCGAGCATCAAGTCACCGATCACCAGTATGCGTTTGGCCGGGGCGCGGTCGAGAATCTGCTGGAGCCGGGTAAAATTCATAAGAAAAGTGACGGGCGATGCCACCGAGATGAAAAATTGGTTCGATTCAGAGGAGTCAAAATATGGTGCGCGGCGATTTGTGTGGAGCGGAGGTTCTGCTTAGAGTTGCCCCATTAATCCTGAATACGAAGCCGAAATCAACAGTCGAAGCTCTCCATGAATCCGTTCCCTAGATATTTAAAGCTGAGTGCGGTGGCCGTGAGCGGCCTGACCCTTTGCGCGCAGGGCGCTCAGGCTCCGCAGCACATCGACATTAAGCAATTGTCGAAAAGAGTGGAAGACGTCGTGGTGCCGTTGCCAAATGAAGTCTTCGGCGCGTTGAACAAGCTCGGCTCGGTCAACTGGAAAGAATACGTGCGCAGCAACAAGGGAAGCAATTTTACCGAGCGGCCGCGCATCGCGCTTTTGCTGGGAACAGTGATCGCCGACGGCTTCATCGCGGTGCAAGCGGAGGATGCGCCGACGGTGAAGGAAATTGGCCAGCGCGTTTTGGCGCTCTCGAAGGGCATCGGCGTCGGCAATTCAATCACCCCTCATGCAAAAGCCATCATCGAGGCGGCGGACAAGCGCAAATGGGAGAATGTCCGGCAGGAGCTGGATCGCACCCAGAACAGCGTGCAGCAGGCGATGAACGAAGTGCACGACGAAAAACTCTCCCAGCTCGTTAGTCTGGGCGGATGGCTGCGCGGCACCGAGGTGTTGACGGCCGTCGTGACGAAGCGTTTTTCCACAGACGGCGCCGAGCTGCTGCATCAGCCGGATCTGCTTGCTTATTTTCAGACGAGGCTGCAAGCGATGCCGGAGTTCGATCTGGCAATCATCCGCGAAATTCAAGGCGCTCTTGTCGAAGTGAAGCCGTTGATCGACGTAGGCAACGCGCACATCTCGCCGGAATCGGTGAAAAAAATCAATGAGATCACGACGCGCCTCGACTACGGGATCGTGACCAGGGATTAACGGTTTTGATGAATGCGTACGTGAAAGTTCTCTTGCGAGGAAGCTCATTGCTCGCGGCCCTGCTCGCGCTGCGACTGACGGTTTTTGGCTCAGTCGATGATGCGCAATCGTTCGCTCTCCAGGCCGCGGAACCGTATGTGAAAGAAGGGTTCCAGGTGCGCGAAGATTACTGGGGAGGCGATCTGGGCGCAGGCGAAAAAAAAGCGGTGCGGCAGCAATTATTCAAAGGCAACGAGTATTGGTTCTGGATGGGCACGGAAGTGGAGCGGGCGAAGATTTCGGTGCACATTTATGACTCGGAGGGAAAGCTCGCTGAGCAGCCGGACGGATGGGAGAAAGGTCATTTCGCCGCCGCGCACATCATTCCCAAAAGCACCGGCAGTTATTTTATCATTGTGAACATTGAGGAATCGCCAGAAGAGCGGACGCATTGGGCGCTGGTTTATGGTTTCCGGTAAATGATGATCGCCCCCGCGGAACGCCAAGAAGCGGCGGTTTTCAACCGCTGGCGCGATTTGGAAATCACCCTTCCTTGCGCTGGCCGGCTGCGAGATGACTGAGACGCGCACGTTGCAATTTGAGAGTGGGCGCGCCTTGCAGTTACTCTACGCCAATGACCTCAAGCTCTTGAAAACTCTCGAAGATTCTCTCGGCGTAAAGGTGACGACGCGCGAAGGCTGGGTGAAACTGGAGGGTGAGCCAGACAAGATCGACCAGGCGCAACGCGTCTTCGATCAACTCGAACAAGCTCGACAAAAAGGTGTGCCGATCGAAAAACACGAATTTCAATACGCGCTCAATTCGGTGAGCGAAGCGCGTGACGACAATCTCAGTGATGTTATCTCGACGAAGATCGTGACTTCGCCGCGCAAGCCGCCGATCGTGGCGCGCTCATCAGGCCAGCGCAATTATGTCGATGCGATCCAGAAGCACGATGTCGTTTTTGGAATCGGGCCGGCGGGCACGGGCAAGACTTATCTGGCCGTGGCCATGGCCGTGGCCGCATTAAAGAAAGAACAAGTCGCACGCATCATTTTGACGAGGCCAGCCGTAGAGGCCGGTGAAGCGCTGGGATTTTTGCCGGGCGACCTCCAGGAAAAGATTACACCATACTTGCGTCCACTTTACGACGCGCTGCGCGACATGTTGGAGACGGAGGAACTAGAGCGAGCGTTGGCGCGGCAGACGATTGAAGTCGCTCCACTCGCGTATATGCGAGGCCGCACCTTGAGCAACGCTTTTGTCATTTTGGATGAAGCCCAGAACACCACCACGGAACAGATGTTCATGTTGCTGACGCGGATTGGTCCCAATTCCAAATGCGTGGTGACCGGCGACGTGACGCAAATCGATCTGCCGGCAAACAAACGTTCCGGTGTTCTGGAAGCGCTGCAGGCGCTGAAAAATGTTCCGGGCATCGCGACCGTTTATTTCACGGAGCGGGATGTGGTTCGGCACGAACTCGTGCGGGCCATCATCAATGCCTATCAGCAGCATCGGTCGCCTGCGCCTGCCTCACGAAAGTAGTTTAGATCGACAATCACTCGCAAATCGAATGTTCGACTTTCTAAAACGCGGACAACTCATCAGGCGCGGCCTGGCTTCGCGAAAGACCCGCCGCCGTCGCGCGCGCAACGAATTGCTGCAAAGCCTCGAATACGCGCCTTACGTAAAGCTGTTCATTTTTGTCGGCTTTATTGCCGGCCTGGCCTTCCTTATTTTCAGCGGGCAACAGCCGGAGCCGACGAAAAACTTCGTGATCGCGTTGCTCTTTTTAGCCACTGCGATGGCGCAGCTCTGGATCAATCAGCCAAGGACCTTTTCGCAAAACTCGCGCGTTCTTCTCGTTTTCGGAATCATCCTGGTGCAGCTCGCGGTGACGAAGCTCTTACTTGTGCTTTGCAATGGCGGCACGGTTAGATTTCTAAAGCCGGAAATGGGCGGGCTCATCGCGCCCTATGCCTTCGCCCCCCTCGTGCTGAGTGTTTTGCTTGGCCGCAACCATGGTCTTTATGCCGCGGTTTCCGTCAGTCTGTGGAGTAGCGTGCTGTTTGGAAAAATCGATGCGCCGCTTCTCGTGACCAGCTTGATCAGCGGATTCACCGCTGTCTATCTTACGTTACAGGTGCGACGACGCAGCAAACTGATCCGCGCCGGTGTCGGGGTCGGGTTCGCCATCTGGTTGCTATCACTCACCTTCGGCCTGATCGGCCCGATCAATTTGTTTTCACCGATTGCCAACGATTGGGGAATGATCGGCCTGCAGAGCGCGCTCGCAGTTGGAAATGGAATTCTGACCGCGATGGTGGTTGGCGGCGCGCTGCCAATTCTCGAAAATCTCTTTCAAATCACGACCGATATTTCCTGGCTGGAGGCCTCTGATCTCAACCATCCTTTGCTGCGTCGCATGACGATTGAGGCGCCGGGCACCTACCATCATAGCTTGGTCGTGGCCAACCTGGCTGAGGCAGCTGCGGAAGCCATCGGCGCGAACGCGACCCTCTGTCGTGTCTGTTCCTACTTCCATGACGTTGGCAAATTGGTGAAGCCGGAATACTTCACCGAAAACATGAACTTCGAGCGCAACCCGCATGACGATCTCGCGCCGACGATGAGCGCTTTGATCATCATCGCGCACGTCAAGGAAGGCGTTGATCTCGCGCTCAAGCACAAACTCAATCAGCGCGTCATCGACATCATTCAGGAACACCACGGCACCTCCCTCGTTTATTATTTCTACCAACGCGCGCTCCAGCAGCAGGAAGACGCCCGTGCCGGAGGCAAAATCATGAACATGCGCGAAGAGGACATTCCGGAAGTGGGCGAAGAAAGCTTTCGCTACAGTGGGCCAAAGCCGCAAACCAAGGAAAGTGCCATCGTCAGCCTGGCAGATATCGTCGAGAGCGCCTCACGTAGCCTGGAGAAACCGACCCTGCAAAAAATCGAACAGCTTGTCGATGAGCTCATCGAAGAGCGCATCGCGGATCGACAATTGGACGAGTGCGATCTCACCCTGGGCGAACTGAAAATCATCGCCGAACGGTTCCGCTTCACCCTCATGACCATGCTGCACAGCCGCATCGCCTATCCCAAGCAAGAGACCAGGACGCTTGGCCCGCGCGAAGAAAGTTTGCATCCAGACGTGATGGCGATCACGAGAAAGCCCGCGACCGCGCCGCCGGTCTCAGCCGCTTGAGCCGGTAGGGCGGAGACTCTGTCGAGCCGACGAACATTGCGACCGACGCCATCGGCATGTCCCACCGTCCTCGAAGTCATCCAAGCCCGCGCCTTGGGCCTGGAAGTCGCCTGCTTCTCCTGCCTAACAAATCTCGCCGCCTGAATCTCGACAACGCAGCTCAGTCACGACGAAGTGCTGGAGAGTGGAAAAATGCAACCGCAGTTTTCGGGCGCCTGTTGAATACTGAATTGTCGATCTAAACCGAAGAAGCTTAGTCCAACTTTTCGTTGCCACTCTTTGCCTAGGTATTGTACTTGCGTCGCAGGTCAGCAAGCAGTTTATCGAGATCCGTATCAGTTGATCCTTTCATTTTGAGCAGCGCGTACTTGTATGCCTCTACGATTGGGATTCGGATATTTGCGCTGTCGGAATAAAATAAATCAATCTGCTTCGCGATATCGGAGAATCGAAATCCGGAGATAGTGATCGCATCCATCGCACGCTGCGCTTTTTCGGAATCGGGTATGTGACTAAGTAAAAGCGTTGCTCCGTCTTGAACGCCGTTCACAAACATAATTTTCGCTCGTACGTCGAGCTGTTGCCAAGTTCTGCCGTTCTGGGTCATGATGCCGCGCGTTCCCAGCAGCACTGCCGTCTCTCCTTCACCCTCAGCCAAGCAATACGACGACAAAACAGATGTTGCCGCGATGACTAACGCAAAGGCTACAGCACGATTGATTAGCATCGTCGAAATTGCTCGTGTAGAGAAGCTCATCACTTTTTATCTATCGGTAATTCAGTAGATAATGACGGGGGCACAGATTGATGTACAGAAAACCAAGCGTGTATGACTGGCCAAGCCGCTATTCCGGCGAACAGCATAGTCACAATTGCAATCCACACGGCCCAACTGTGTCCACGCATTCGGCTGGCTGAGTTGGTTCACTGCCGATGTGACAAGTCGCTCCATTTGGCGGCGTTGGCGCTCGTGTACAGCAGCATCGTGTAAATGACCGGTGTTTCCGGCGATTTGCTTCTCTAGCTGGCCGTCATTAAGACCGCGTAAATCCGGCATAAAGATCAAAATCAATTCGCCACAAAATTCCCTTCGCTAGCCGCTGCGCATTTCACAGTTCACAATTCCGGCGGATGAGCGCGGGGTTCGCGATCTTTTGCGGTGGCGGTACTTGGCTTGGTGACGAAGGGGCCGCCTTCCATCGGCGTGACTCTCGTGAAGGCGACATCAGGCATGTCGCTGGGCAAGCCTTCGAGCGGAAATTCTTTGCGCAGCGGAAAGAACGGATAGCCGTCCCACATCAGGATGCGGCGCAAATCGGGATGGCCATTGAATTTGATTCCCATCATGTCGTAAATCTCGCGCTCGTGCCAATTCGCCGTCGGCCAGATGTCGGAAACGGTATCGACGGCCCCTTCTTCTTCCGACACGCGAAGCTTCAATCGCAAATGAACGGCAAGCGTCATCGAATAGAGCTCGTACACGATTTCGAAGCGCGGTTCTTCGCCGAAATTATCGATGCTGGTAATGTCGATCAAATAATCGAAAGAGAGTTCGTCGCGGCAGAACTTTGCGACTTCCCGCAAATCTTTAGGCAGAATCGTGTAGGTCGTCTCACCGCGAGACTCAGTTTTATTCTGAAGTTTTGCGCCGAATAACTTACTGAGCGAAGCGAGCAGCTCTTGGCCGGTCATGTGATTACGTAACGGGGTTGAGAAGGCGCGTTCCCTTCGGAAGTTAAACAGGCAAGATGCTCGCCGCGGCGAGCTGCCAGCCTTCGCCAAAGGCAACGGCGCGCGAGGGGGAGCCCGTGTTCCGGCGTCATGACAGCGCGTCCTCGATTTTTTCGAACAGCTCAGGCTTTTGTTTTGCGAAGGAGCGCTCGCCCGAAATTTTCTCCTGCAATTTCATCAGACCGGCCAGCAACGCTTCAGGCCGGGGCGGACAACCGGAAATGTAAACATCGACCGGCAACAATTGATCGATTCCTTGCAGAACGGCGTAGGATCGATACATCCCGCCAGTGGAAGCGCACGCGCCCATGGCGATGACCCATTTCGGTTCGGGCATCTGCTCATAGATTCGTTTCACGGCCAGCGCCATTTTATACGTGACGGTGCCGGCAACGATCATGACATCGCATTGCCGGGGTGAGAAACGCATGACCTCGGCGCCGAAGCGCGCGATGTCGAAGCGCGACGCGGCAGTCGCCATTAATTCGATCGCGCAACAAGCGAGCCCCATCGGCATGGGCCAGAGCGAATTTTTTCGCACCCAATTGAGCGCAGCGTCAAAGCGCGTAAAAATCACGTTGCCTTCAATTTTTGAATCGTAGGCCGCCGAGCGAGTTTCTGGCATAACGAAAAGTTAAGGAGATGATGGATGCGCGCAAGATCGACAAGGTGGATCGAGCAGTCGTCGCCTCGGCGACCTCGATGTTAAAATAATGGCGGCGAAGCCGCGAATTATCTTAGCATCGCCCGACGGAGCGCCCGATCCACCTTTTCCGCCACGCATTGCGGGCGAATGTTCCCGATTGTATAGAACAGCTCCGCCCACGCACGAACATGATTTCAAATCGCACTCATCTCGATCAACTCGAGAACCAAAGCATTTTCATTTTTCGCGAGGCATATCACGCCTTCAAGAACATCGCCATGCCGTGGTCGATGGGCAAGGATTCCAACGTTCTCATCTGGCTCGCGTGCAAATCTTTTTTTGGAAAGATTCCGTTTCCCGTTCTGCACATCGACACCACCTATGAGTTTCCCGAAATGCTGGAGTTTCGTGAATGGGCAACAAAGCAGTACAAACTCAATCTCATCGTCAAGATTAACACTGAGGCGCGCGCGCGCGGCATCGGTTACGAGACCCACGATCCAGTGACGGTGACGCATGAATTAAAAACGGTGGCGCTGCAACAGGCGCTGGCCGAATACAAATGGGACGCTCTCATCACGGGGATTCGCCGCGATGAAGATCCCACTCGCGCCAAAGAGCGCTATTTTTCGCCGCGCAACGCGCAGTTCGAATGGGACTACAAGGATCAACCGCCGGAATTTTGGGCACAATTTGCGAGCGCGCCGGCGAAGGGCGAACACGTGCGTGTGCAACCGTTGCTCGATTGGACGGAAGTGGACATCTGGGGCTACATCCAGCGCGAAGAGATTCCGATTCCGAAAATGTATTTTTCGCGAGATGGAAAACGTTTCCGTTCGTTAGGTTGCAGCCCCATCACGCACCCGATCCCAAGCACGGCATCGACCATCGACGAAATCATCGCCGAACTCGAAGTTACGCGCACGACCGAGCGCGCCGGTCGCGCGCAAGACCATCACGAACGCAACGCGATGCAAAAGCTGCGCGCGAAGGGATTTTTGTGATTGCGGATTGCGGAGCGCGGCGTGTGGATTGAAGGAATATGACAACACAGGAACTTAAACAACGCACATTTGAATTCGGAATCCGTACCATCCGCGCAGTTGAAGCCCTCCCGAGGAGTGAAACTGCGAAAGCGCTTGGCCGGCAGTTACTTCGCGCGGGCACTTCGGTCGGGCCGAATTATCGCGCCGCCGCCCGCGCGAGATCGCGCGCAGACTTCGTGGCTAGACTCGGCATCGTGGAGGAGGAATGCGATGAGGCTTCGTACTGGATGGAAGTGATCGAAGCTCTCAAGCTTCTCAAGCCACGGCGCTTGGCAAATCTCCAGAAAGAAGCAAGCGAGTTGCTGGCAATCGTGGTGGCGTCAATCAAGACGGCGCGGCACGGTGGCCGTAATCAATGAAGCAGCAGGAAAATCCGCAATCCACAATCAGCAATCCGCAATTTTCAGCGGCAACGCCGCTGAAAATCGTCTTCGTGGGCCACGTAGATCACGGCAAGTCCACGCTCATTGGTCGCATCCTGCACGACACCGATTCGCTGCCCGAAGGAAAGATCGACATGATCAAAAAGGCGTGCGCGGCGGAAGGGATGGAATTTGAATTCGCGTTTTTGCTCGACGCCCTGCTCGAGGAGCAAAAACAGAACGTCACGATCGACACAACGGAGATTGCGTTTCGGACCTCGCGCCGCAACTACATCATCATCGACGCACCTGGTCACAAGGAATTTTTGAAGAACATGATCACGGGCGCGTCGCGCGCCGATGCAGCCGTTCTCGTGATCGCAGCGGACGAAGGGGTGCGCGAACAGAGCCGGCGCCACGCGTATTTGCTGCGTCTGCTCGGGATCAAGCAGTTGATCGTCGTCGTCAACAAAATGGATCTCGCAGAGTTTTCGGAGAAGCGATTTGCGGAGGTTGAAAGCGAATACAGAAAGTTTCTTATAGACCTTTCGCTCGAAGCGCGCGCGTTCATTCCCACTTCCGCGAAAACGGGTGAGAACGTGGCGAGGGCGAGCGAGAAGATAAAGTGGTATCGCGGTCCGACTGTTCTGGAAGCGCTCGACTTGTTCGAGCCCCGAAAAGCAGATGTCGATCTTCCGCTGCGCTTTTGTGTGCAAGACGTTTATCGCTTCGACCAACGCCGCATCGTGGCCGGCCGGATCGAAACGGGAACATTGAGGGTGGGGGACGAGCTCGTCTTTTCGCCAGCAAACAAATCATCCGTGGTCGCGACCATCGAGCGGTGGAACGCGCCGGCGGACGGCGCGGCCATGTCTGGGGATTCGATCGGAATCACATTGAGCGAGCAAATTTTTGTCGAGCGCGGTTATGTTGCCTCGCACCAATCGGACACTCCAATTGAGACGAATCGTTTTCACGCCGACCTTTTCTGGATCGTGCGCGAACCGTTGCGCGTGGGTCGTCTTTACAATCTCCGTCTGGCGACTCAGGAGGTGAAATGCCAGGTCGTCTCGATCGAGCAGGTAATGGATTCATCGACGCTGGAGGCGAAGATCGATAAGTGCGAACAATTGGAACGAAACGAAGTAGGCAGATTGACGATTCAAACACGCGGACCGCTCGTGATCGATAATCATGAGCGCATCCCGAATCTGGGCCGGTTCGTCATCGTGGAAGAGGGCGAAATCCGCGGTGGTGGCACGATTTTCGGCGGTGTTTATACGGACCGTCGTGTCGCAAAGAGCCAAAACATTTTTTGGATCGAGGGGAAAATTACCGCCCGAGAACGCGCTGTGCGCAGCGGACATCGCGGCGCGGTGGTTTGGTTCACCGGTCTATCGGGCGCTGGAAAATCGACTATCGCACAGGCCCTGGAGCGTGAGCTCTTCAATCGCGCCATGCACACATACGTGCTCGACGGCGACAACGTCCGCCACGGTTTAAATTCGAATCTCGGTTTCTCGCCTGAAGATCGCGTGGAGAACATCCGCCGAGTGAGCGAAGTGGCGAAACTAATGGCGGACGCTGGCGCGGTGGTGATCACGGCATTCATCTCGCCTTATCGAATGGAGCGGCGACGCGCGCGCGAGATCGCGCTGGAGGGCAACGCCGAGTTTATCGAAGTGTTTATCGATGCACCGCTGGAAGTTTGCGAAACGCGCGATCCCAAAAATCTCTACAAAAAGGCGCGGGCCGGCGAGATTCGCGATTTCACCGGAATTGACGCGCCCTACGAAGCTCCGGAAGACGCGGAAATCGTCGTGCGCACGGACCGGCAAAGCGTGGATGAATCGGTGGCGACGATTCTCGAGCAATTGTTGCCGCGCTTGAAAGCAGATGAGCCGAACGATTGAAGCGGCGTCGCTTGTCGATCTAACGATCCGCGATGCGAGGTTGAACGACGCGGCGGAGCTTGCTGCGCTCACTTGCGAGCTGGGTTACAAGACCACAGGCGTTGAGATGGCGACGCGTTTGGAAACAGTTCTCAAAGATGCGCGCTACAAAACATTTGTCGCGGAGATCGGCGGAAAACTTTGTGGAATAATCGGCACGGTTTGGCACTCGAGTTATTTGCACAACGATCTTTCCGGCCGAATCATCGCGCTGGTTGTGTCTAACAAAATGCGAAGGCGCGGGATCGCTCGCGAATTGGTGGCCGCGGCGGAAAAGGATTTCCTGCGGCGAAAAATCACACGTGTGACGTTAACGACGCGATTCGAGCGCGAAGAGGCGCATCGATTTTACGAGAAACTCGGTTACGCACGAACCGGTTTTCGGTTTGGAAAAAATCTGAGACGAGCTGCCGATTAGATCGAAGATCAGCCGACGGCTTGCATCGAGTAATCGGGGACGAAGTTAACCTGGCTCGATTTGATAACGTCGTGAACGATCTTGCCGAGCTCGGCTGCTTCGTAAGGCTTGGCGATGACGCCGCGGAAGCCGAAGTCTTGATAACGGCTCATGGTTGCGTCGGTGGCGTAACCGCTGGAAACGATCGCATTCACGGTGGGATCGATCTCGATTAATTTTTTCAACGCTTCTTTTCCGCCCATGCCGCCGGGAAGAGTAAGATCGAGAATGACCGCGTCGAAACGCTCGCCGGCTTGGAATTTCTCGAGATAAAGATTTACACCTTGCAAAGCAGTTTCGGTCTCCATCACTTCGTAGCCGAGGCGGGTGAGAGTGAAATGGACGAGCGTTCGCACGGATTCCTCGTCATCCACTACCAGCACTCGGCCGCTGCCAGTCATGGCAGGCGTAACGGCTCGCGGCTGCTCGGCCGGCATTTCCTGATGGAGCGCGGCCGGCAGATAGAGAGCGAAAGTGGAACCGACGTGCAGCTGAGACTTAACGGTGATGAGGCCGTTGTGGTTCTTGATGATGGAGTAGGTGGTGGCGAGGCCGAGACCGTTGCCTTTCGCTTTGGTGGTAAAATAGGGATCGAAGATGCGCTTGAGGTATTCCTCAGGTATGCCTGTGCCTTCGTCGCGGATGCTGATGCGAATGTAATCTCCGGGGGGCAGATCGGGAACGACGGGAGTGGTGTTTGCGTTGTAACGGAAGTTTTCGCAACTGACGTGCAAGGTTCCGCCGTTAGGCATCGCCTGATGGGCATTGACCACAAGGTTCGCGATGACCTGACTGATCTGGCCGGGATCAATTTCCACCGGCCAAAGGTCGGCGCCGAATTGAAATTCACCCCGGCTATGGGTGCCGCGTAGGGAGAAGCTGACGGTGTCTTGAATGAGCTTGCCGATGGAAGCGCTCTTCTTGATGGGTGCACCACCGCGAGCAAAGGTGAGGAGCTGCTGCGCCAGATCGCGCGCGCGCATGGAGGCGTTCTTCGCATCCACCAAACGCGCGGCCATTTCGCCATAATCTTTTGCCGCTGAAGGAAGTTGCGAAAGTTCGGGCGGAAGAAGCAGAGAAGCGAGAGAAATATTGCCGATGATGGCAGTGAGAAGATTGTTGAAATCGTGCGCGATACCGCCCGCGAGCAGTCCAAGTTGTTCCAGGGTCTCGGCTTTGCGTCGCTCCGTTTCGCCGCGCTGCCGTTCGGTGATGTCGCGAAAAACGAGGACGACGCCCGCGACTTCGTTTTTATCGTCACGAATAGGCGAGGCAGTCTGCTCAATGACACGCGCGGTGCCATCGCGTGAGGTGAGGGTGGCATTTTCGGGAAGACCAACCAGAATCGATTGCGCTTCGGTGCGATATCCGCTTTGTTGCGCGCGCGTCTGTGCCGCGGGATCGCTCGCGATGTTGAAGACGGCCCGGAGTGGCTTGCCGATGGCTTCGCGCGAAGGCCACCCGGTCAATCGCTCGGCTTCGTTGTTCAGGATAATGATCTTTCCCTGGACGTCGGTCGTGATAACACCATCGCCGATGGAGCGGAGGGTGACGGCCAGACTTTCTTTCTCGGAGGCGATCTCGGTCTCGAAGCGCTTGCGTTCCTTCACATCGCGCATCATCGCGACGTAAAGCTTTTGTCGATCGACTTCCATCTGGCTGAGGGAGATTTCAAGTGGAAAGCTGACGAGCTTGCGTGTGCGTCCCAGCACAAGCGTGGTGTGGCCAGTGCGTTTGGCCATTTCTGGCCAGGCGCAGATGACCGGCTTCGCGTCCGGTTCGCTCCCGTAGGATTTCGGAACGAGTTTTGTGAATTTTTGGCCGACCATTTCCTTTTCGCTATAGCCGAACATTTTTTCCGCCGCGGGATTCGTCGAACAAATCACGCCTTGCTCGTCCACCGTGATCATTCCATCGAGAATGTTTTGGATGATCGATCGGATGCGCGCCTCGATGCCTTCGAGCTTGGCAAGCTGCCAGCGGACCAGCACGAAACTGTAACTGTTTGAAACGACTAACAACACTACCGCAAGGAAGGCCAGACCACCCAAAGCCGATGTCTCGATAACTCGTTCACGGCTCGCTGCCGCCGTGCGCGTCTGGTAAACGCCCAATTCGTTTTTCTCCAGATTGGTGAGCGTCTGCCGAATGTCAGCTATCAGCGCTTCCCCATTATCGCTGGAAGCGAGAACCGTCACGTCCTGGCCGGCGCTCTTGGCATCCATTTCCGGCACGGCCGAGCCATTAATCCAGCGCTCCACGTTAGAGCGCACCTCGGCGAGTAACTCAGCTTGTCCGGGAGCGTTCGCCACCAGGATCGAGAGGTAACCGTTGTAAGTGTAAAAGTCAGTAACGGCGCGCTTGTAAGCTTCCACGAAGTTTGCCTCACCGGTCAGAAGATAGCCTCGCTTCTCCTTCTGCATCTCGAGAACGGAACGTTCCAACTTGGGAATGAAATCCAGGATCTGGGTCGATTGTGTGGCCCATTCCTGCCCCTGCATGCGTTGGTTGAGAACGATTTGTTCTTCGTCT
>Ga0209577_10004218_pt1 | contig 13518 bp, 18 predicted proteins | sample GraSoiAngelo_109_FD_185874 | JGI IMG/M metagenome (GOLD analysis project Ga0209577, IMG submission 185874) | Grasslands soil microbial communities from the Angelo Coastal Reserve, California, USA - 14_0903_12_20cm (SPAdes) (version 2) | ecosystem: Environmental > Terrestrial > Soil > Grasslands... | reverse complement strand
GGGAAAGTCGAGACCGAGACGCCGGTAGAACGCAATCGAGCGCTCCATGTCGCTCACGACGACACCGAAGAAATCGAGCTTCGGACTCACGCCGACGCCGCCGTTTCGGCGGTGCGCAAGCCGAGCTCCGCTGCGATCGGCTGCAGCGCCTCGATCACGTTTTTGATGTGGTCGTCGAGCTCGATCCCCAGCAGCTCCGCGCCCGCATACACCTCGTCGCGGTGGACGCCGGCGGCGAACGAGGGCTGCTTCAGCTTCTTGCGCACCGACTTCGGCTCGAGCCCGTCGATGCCGGTAGGCCGCACGAGCCCGCACGCGTGGATGAACCCCGACAGTTCGTCACATGCGAACAGCGTCTTCTTCAGAAGCGTGTCCCGAGGCAATCCGAGATGCTCGGCGTGGGAGAGGACGCCTTCGATGACGTCTTCCGGGTATCCCTCCTCGCGAAGAATCGGAGCGCCCTCTTGCGGGTGCTCGTCGAGCGTCGGATGGATCTCGTAGTCGAAGTCGTGCAGTAACGCGACGACGCGCCAGCGCTCTTCGTCCTCGCCGAAGTGGCGTGCGTACCAGGCCGTCGACGCTTCGACCGCCAGTGCGTGCCGCAGCAGTGGTTCGCTCCTTGTGTACTGCGTCAGTGTCTCCCAGGCGCGTTCGCGAGTCGGCTCCATTGCGGCGGTAGGCTACCGCGATGGCCGCCGTGACGAGCCGTGCAGCCGAATCCTTCGTGATCGAAGGTGGGCGACGTTTGCACGGAACCGTTCGCGCCGCAGGCAACAAAAACGGCGCCCTGCCGATCATCGCAGCCTGCCTCCTCACCGCCGAGCCGATCGTTCTCACGAACGTGCCGCGCATCCTCGACGTCGACACGATGATCGAGCTGCTGCTGGATCTCGGCGTGGACGTCGACTGGCAGGGAGCCAACGAGCTTCGAGTCCACGCGGCGGATGTCCGGAAGCACGAGCTCGATGCGGACCTCTGCAGTCGGATGCGCGCGTCGTTCCTCCTCGCCGGCCCGCTGCTAGCCCGGCTCGGCGCGGCGGTCGTGCCGCCACCCGGTGGAGACGTCATCGGACGCCGGCGCCTCGATCCGCACGTCCATGCCCTCTCGGAGCTCGGTGTGCGCATCGACTTGAACGGCGCCTTCGAGATGCGTACGGACGGATTGCGCGGCTCTCATGTCTTTCTCGACGAGGCGAGCGTCATGGCCACCGAGAACGCGGTGATGGCCGCGGTGCTAGCGCGCGGCGAGACGGTGCTCGGCAACGCGGCGTGCGAACCGCACGTCCAGGATCTCTGTCGGTTTCTCGTCTCGCTCGGCGCGCACATCGAAGGCATCGAATCCAACGTTCTACGGATCGAAGGAGTCCAGCGACTGCACGGCGGCGAGTGGCGAATCGCCCCGGATCACATCGAGGTGGCGAGCTTCATCGGTCTCGCTGCGATCACGCAGAGCGACGTCACGATCGAGGACGCCGAGCCGAAGGACCTCGTATCCATCCTGCCCGGCTTCGAGCGGCTCGGCGTTCGGATCGAGTCGAGTGGTCGTGACGTGCGCGTTCCGCCCGACCAGGAGCTCGCGATCCGGGACGATCTAGGCGGTTACATCCCGAAGCTCGAAGATGGACCGTGGCCTGCATTCCCGGCCGACTTGACGTCGATCGCAGTTATCGTCGCGACGCAGGCCCGCGGCGAGATCCTTATCTTCGAAAAGATGTTCGAGAGCCGCCTGTTCTTCGTCGACAAGCTCGTGACCATGGGTGCACGGATCGTTCTCTGCGATCCGCACCGCGTGATGGTGACGGGACCTGCGCGGCTCTACGGCCAGCGAATGGAGAGCCCCGACATCCGCGCCGGAATGGCGATGCTGCTGGCGAGCCTCTGCGCGGAAGGCGAATCGACGATCGGCAACGTCCACCAGATCGACAAGGGGTACGAGCGGATCGACGAGCGGCTGCGCGCGCTCGGCGCGCAGATCGAGCGCGTGGACGGTTCCGTCTAGCCGCGCGCGGCGTACGTCGCCGTCGCTGTCGCCGCGCCGCTTCCGTCGAAGCCCGTGACGGTGAAGACGTAGCGGTGGCGGCGGCGCACGACGAACGAGGCGGATGTCTTCGTCGTGACGGCGAGGACGACGCGCGTTTCATTCCCGTCGGTGCGCACGCTGACGCGGTAGGTCGCCGCGGTCGGGCCGAACCAGTGCAGCTGGAGCCTGCTGCGAATCCGCGTGGCGCCGATTGTGAGTACCGATGCGTCGGTCGCGCGCGCGACGGCCGCGGCCGCATCGACGATGCCGTAACCGGTTGCGGGATTCCACTGCCCTAGTCCGGACGCGGTCTGCTTCAGGATGTCCGCGACCTGAGAAGCGTGGAGCAGCGGGTTCGCTCCGAAGAGAAGCGCGGCGATTCCCGCCACCTCTGGGGCCGAGAACGACGTTCCGCTCGCGAAGCCGTAGGAGCCGGCGGACGAGCCTGGCAGACCGGCGCGCGGATATTCCAGCGTCGACGAGAGGGAAGAGACGTCGCCGAAGACGTTCTCGCCCGGGGCGACGAGCGAGAGCTCGGACCCGGTGTTGGAGAAGAAGGCACGCCCGCTGTTCAGATCCGAAGCGCCGACGGCGAGGCCGACGCCGCCGCGGCCGTTCGAGCCGAGTGGCTGCAACAGCGTGGCGGGATACTCCGCGGGGTCGCCGTCCTCGTATTCGTTTCCCGCCGCGGCGACGACGAGGACGTCGTGATCGACGGCGTACTGGATTCCACGCCGTTCGGTAAACGACGTGTCGGGACCACCGACGCTCAGATTGATGATGCGCGCACCGTGATCGACTGCGTACACGATTGCGTTCGCTTCGTCGACGTCACTCAACGTCCCGTCGGAGCGGCTCGCCTTCACGACCATCAGCTTCGCGTCGCCGCCGAAGCCGGCGATTCCGTCGCCGTTCGTCACGGAACCGGCGGCGAGTGACGAGACGAAGGTTCCGTGTCCGTTGACGTCGCGAACGTCCGAAGTGGACGCGTGGAGATTGAACGTACGCGGTGATTTCGCCGCGAGATCCGGCGCAGTCAGGTCTGCACCCGTGTCGATGACCGCGATGGTGACGCTCGCCGCGGCTCGCAGGGCGGACTGCGGGACGAGGTCCTCGTGTAGCGCTGCGTACTGCCACTCGTAGGGTGTTCCGAGCCCGGGTGGTGCGACGAGCGCGGGCTCGACCGTGGTTTCCCGTGGAACCACGCGCTGCACGAAACGGATGCCCGGGCTTCCGCGAAGCAAGCGCGCGAGGACGGCGTTCGGCGCACGAACCTCGACAACGCGAAGCGCGGGCAGCGAACGGATGACCTGCGCGCGCGAGGCGACGGCAGCGAGCGCCGCGTGCGAGGTGTAGCCGACCGCATACAGCGAACGTGCAGGAGTGGGCGCAGCCGAACCACCCATGGCAGACATGCAGGCGACGACGGTCGCCGCGAGTGTGGCCGCAAACAATCGCATTGCGATCCAGGGCTGACGATCGCCCGCGCGTCGCCTCGTGTCATGGGCCGAACGGCCCATCTTTCGGACGGGTAAAGCCCAGCGGATGCCTGCGGTACGCTCCGAGCCGCATGGCTGCGACGGGCCAGGGCCGCACGAACGTGCGCGTACGCGTGACCGGAGGCGGAGAAGCGAACGTCGAGACGGGTCTCGCCGTCCTCGACCATCTGCTCTCGCTGCTGGCTGCGAACGCGTCATTCGACCTTTCGCTGGAGGTCGAGCCCGGCACCGCGAACGCAGAGATCGCCGCGGCCGGCCGCGCGCTCGGCGAAGCCTTGGCCGAACCGCTCCGGCGCGATGGGGTCCGCGGGCACGGCTCGGCTGTCGTTCCCGCCGACGAGGCACTCGCCCATGTCGTGCTGGAAGCGTCAGGACGGCCGCTCGTCGTTTCGAACGTTGATCTGTCCGAGGCCCGCGTTGGCGGATTGTCGAGCGATCTCGTCGGCCGCTTCCTCGACGAGCTCGCTCGAACGGCCGGCCTAACGCTCCACGTCCGGTTGATCGAGGGCAGCGACACGCAGCACGTGCTCGAGGCGATCTTCAAGGCGCTCGGTGTTGCGCTTGCGCAGGCTACTCGGCCGCGTCGCTGAGAGGAAGCGTGAAGGAGGTCGTTCGCACCGAGCATGCACCCGCGCCGTTCCAGGGCGCGCCGTACTCGCAGGCGATCAAGGCGGCGGGACTCGTGTTCGTCTCGGGACAGCTTGCGCTCGGGGCCGGCGAGACCCAGCTCAGCGGCGGAACGATCGAAGAGCAGACCGAGCGAGTCTTCGCGAATCTGCGCGCGATCCTCGACGAGGCTGGGAGCGGGCTCGACCGGCTCGTGAAGACGACCGTCTTCCTCCAGAACCTCCACGATTTCGAGGGAATGAACGAGGTCTACGCCAAGCACGTCGGTGACCGCCCGCCCGCACGCTCGACCGTGGAGGTCGCGAAGCTTCCGTCCGGAGCGTTGGTCGAGATCGAAGCGGTCGCGCTGCTGTAAGACGTGTCCATGAACCTCCGCGACGAGCTGCGTGCGCTCGAGCGGCTCGCACCCGTCCTCGACGTCCTGCCGGGCCCGGCTTATCTCGTCGGCGGGAGCGTCCGCGACCTCCTGCTCGGGCGGCCGCCGTCGTTCGACTTCGACGTTGCAGTCGTCGGTGACGGGGAGCGCTACGCGCGCGAGTTGTCCGAACGGCTCGCCGGCCGCGTGACGGCGCACGATCGTTTCGGCACCGCAACCGTGTACTACGGCGATGCGCACGTCGACATCGCGACCGCGCGCGTGGAGACGTATCCCGCGCCGGCGGCCTTGCCGGAAGTCGCGCCTGCAGCGGCGATCGAGGACGACCTCCGGCGCCGTGACTTCACGATCAACGCGATGGCGATCGCGCTTCCGGACGGCGAGCTCATCGACCCGTTCAACGGACGCGTGCATCTGCAGGACGAACTGGTCCGCGTTCTCCACGAGAGCTCGTTCGAGGACGATCCCACCCGGCTCTTCCGTGCGGTGAGATACGAGGCGCGACTGGGATTCCGAATGGATCCCAAGACCGAGACGCTGGCGTTCATGGCGGCTCCGCAGGTCGCTCGGTTGTCCGGTGCGCGGGTGCGGGAGGAGCTGTACGCGATCTTTGCGGAGGATCGCGCCGAGCGAGCGCTGGCACGGCTCGATGCCCTCGGCGCCGCGGCGGTCATCGGGATGCGCTTCGTGCCTCGCCCGGGCCTGCTCACTCGCCTGCGGGAACTCTCCCAACGGTATGCACTCGGACTTCCCTCCTGGCACATCGGCTTGCTCGCGATCGACGCACCGCCCGGCAAGCTGGACGAGCTGAAGGTGCAAGGCAGAGTCGCTCGGAGCGTCGAGGATGCGGATCGCGAAGCGCAGTCCCTTCGCGAGCGGCTGACGGGCGCGCAGACGCGCGCAGAGATCGTCGAGGAGATCGAGCGCGTGGGGACCGACACGCCGCTCCTCGCTCTCGCGCTCGCAGACGATCCGAAGCTGCACGAGTACTTCGAGCGGCTGCGTTCGGTGCGCCTCGAGGTGGACGGCGACGACCTAGCCGCGCTCGGGCTCGCGGAGTCGCCGCGCGTCGGCGAGGTGCTCGCCGAGCTCCGCCGCCAGAAGCTGAACGGAAAGGTCGACGGGCGCGCGGAAGAGCTCGCGGCGGCGAGGGAGTTGATCGCCGACTGATCCGCTGGGACGTGCCGGAGCCGTACGTCGTCTCTTTTACGACACGGCGCGGGGGTGTAAGCGACGGCCCCTACGAGTCGTTGAACCTCGGGCGACTCACCGACGACCTGCCTGCGCGCGTGGAGGAGAACCGGCGTCGGGCCTGCGCAGACGTCGGCGCCGACGCAGGACGGCTCGCCATGAACCGTCAGGTGCATGCGGCAACGATCCACCGCGCGATCGCAGGTGAGAGACGACGGCCGGGCGACGGTCTCTGGACCGACGAGACCGACGTGCCGATGTTGAAGGTGACGGCGGATTGCCTGCCCGTCGCGCTCGCGCGAACCAACGGCCGACCGGCGCTTGCGGTCCTCCATGCGGGCAGGCTCGGTCTCCTCGAAGGAATCATCGCGGCGGGTGTCGCGGTGCTCGACGGTCCTGTCGTCGGAGCGATCGGCCCCGGGATCGGCCCGTGCTGCTACGAGGTCGGCGACGAAATCCGCGCGGCCTTCCGCGCGCGCTTCGGCGCCGGCGTCATTCGTGGCCGCAACCTCGATCTCTGGCGCGCGTGCGAGCTCGCACTGAGCGAAGCAGGTGTAACGCAGATCGAGCGAACCGATCTCTGTACGGCCTGCAATCCCGACCTGTTCTTCTCGCACCGCCGAGACGGCGGAGTCACCGGGCGCCAGGGGGTGATCGGTTATCTCGCCTGACGAAGTGCGCGAGCGCTACGCCCGCATACGCGCGGAGGTCGGCGCGAGTGTGACGGTCGTCGCGGCGACGAAATACGTGTCGCTCGCCGAAATGCGCGTGCTTGCCGAGGCCGGTGTCGAGGTCGTCGGCGAAAACCGCGCGCAGGACCTCGAGGCGAAACACGCGGAATACGGAGACGCGTTTCGCTGGCACTTCATCGGCCACCTGCAATCGAACAAGGCGAAGGTCGTCAACCGGATCTGCGAGCTCGTTCATTCACTGGACACCGGGTCCGCGGCGCGACGGCTCACGGTCCCGGCGCTCGTCGAGGTCAATCTCTCCGGCGAGGCCACGAAGTCCGGAGTCGTCCCGGAGGAGCTGGCGCGGTTTCTGTCGCTGTACAGCGGCGCGCGCGGGCTGATGACGATGCCGCCCGAGACGGCCGACCCCGAGGCGTCCCGTCCATACTTTCGGCGGCTGGCAGAGCTCGCGCGGGAGCACGGACTGCGCGAGCTCTCGATGGGAACGAGCCAGGACTACCGCGTTGCGGCCGAGGAGGGAGCGACGCTCGTCCGCGTCGGGTCAGTCCTGTACGGGGAGTAACATTCCGCGCGAGATGGGCTTTGCGGACGTCTGGAACCGGACGCTCGTCTATTTCGGCATCGCCGAAGAGGACGACTGGGACGAGGAGGCCTACGTCACCGACGAGGACCTCCAACGGACCTATGCCGAGCGGCCAAACGTTAGGCGGCTCGCGCCGCGCAGACGCGACCGCGAGTTCGACGACTGGACCGACCCCGAGCCCTCGGACGGCGACCGCACGACCGTTTTGCGCCCGCGCCCGCGTGCCGTTCCGGGCCCGGTCCCGGCGCGCGTGCACCTCATCGTTCCGCGCAGCTTCAACGACGCGCAACAGATCGCGGATCGGTTCAAGGATTCCGTTCCCGTCATCCTGAATCTCCAGAGCTCCGACCAGGATCTTTCCAAGCGCTTGATCGACTTCGCGAGCGGGCTGACGTATGCACTCGACGGGGGTATGCAGCGTGTTGCCGACAAGGTATTTCTGCTGACGCCGCGAAACGTTGAAGTGTCCGCCGAGCAGCGAGCGCAGTTGCTCGAACGCGGCGGCTTCTTCAACCAGGCCTAGGAGTCCGGCTTCCCGAGCCGAACTCTCTTCTGATGGGCGTCGGCCTGCTCTACGACACTGTCTCGAACGTCGAGAGTTTCATCGGCGTGTTCGTCTACGTCTACACGCTGTTGATCCTCGCGTACGTCATCAGCGGCTGGGTGCAGATGCCGTACTCGTCCTGGCTGAACCGGATCCAGCGGTTCCTCTACGACGTCTGCGAGCCGTACCTGCGGCTCTTCCGGCGCATCCTCCCGACGCTTGGACCGCTCGATCTGTCGCCGATCGTCGGTGTGGCATTCCTTTATGTCCTGCTCTACGTCATCGATTCGGTCCTCAACCGCGTGCACTGAAAGGGGAGACAATGGCTCTCACACCTGTCGAAATCCGACACCTCAAGCCGGCAAAGACGCTCGTTCGCGGCTACAAGCGCGTCGTGATCGACGACTTATTGGACGAGATTGCCGTGAGCTTCGAAGACGTCTGGCGCGAGCGCGCAGATCTCGCCGACAAGATCGAGCAGCTGGAAGAGGACCTCGTGCGCTATCGCGAGCTCGAGACTCTCCTCCGTACGACGCTCATGTCGGCGGAGAAAGCGGCGGTCACGCTGAAGGAGCAGGCGCGCAAGGAAGCGGAACTGATCCTCGAAGACGCTCGGTCGGAAGCGCGGTCGATCACGAGACACGCGCGTTCCGACCACGACCGCCTGCTCGGCGAGGTGCGGCGAATGCGTGCGCTCCTGCGTTCCGCGCTCGCGATGGTGGAGGAGGACGCACCGGCACCCGAGGCGGAGGCTGCGTAGAAGGGCCGGAGCTAGACTGCGTCCATGGCAGCGACGCGTTTACGGCTGCGGGTTTCGCCGGGCGCGGCCCGCTCCCGCGTCGTCGGTCGACACGGTGACGGCTGGAAGGTTCGCGTCAGCGCGCCGCCCGAAGACGGACGCGCCAACGAAGCGGTCGTGCGTCTGCTCGCGGAGACGCTCGACGCCTCGCGCGACTGCGTGACGCTCGTTTCGGGGCACGGCGCTCGTGACAAGATCGTCGAGGTGGCCGAAGTCGAACCGGCCGACGTCGACCGCCGCCTCGAGTCGGCTGCGCGAAAGGAGCGTCAGTGAGCGTCATCGACACCGATCGTTTCCGCGAGGCACTGCTGCAAGAGCGTCAGCGTGTGCAGGCCGCGCTCGACAACCTGCACGAGGAGAACCCCGGCTCGATTGCCGACGAGACAGGCGAGGACACGATGTACGACAACCACCTCGCGGATACGGCAACGGTGACATACGACCGCGAGCTCGATTACACGCTTGAAGAGAACTCAGAGCACGTTCTCGCGGAGATCGATGCCGCGCTGCGCCGCATCGAGGACGGCACGTACGGTCAATGCACGAATTGTGGAAAGCAGATCGCAGCCGAACGGCTGGAGGCGCGACCCTGGGCGACACTCTGCATCGATTGTCAGCGCCAACGCGAAGGTCGATGAGCGAACCTGTACGGCGCCTCGATGTACGTGTCGGCTCGGCCACCGACGGTCTGACACCGATCTCGGCTGCGGAACGTCCGCTCGGCGCAGGCTGGACGCAGTGGTCGAGCCTGTTCGCGGTAGCACTCGCGGCAATCGGCGCCGACCAGCTCACGAAAGGAATCGTGACGAGCCGTCTCGGCCTCTACGACGAGGTACACGTCGCGGGACCTCTGTCGATCCACCATGTCCAGAACTCCGGAATCGCGTTCGGACTCTTCGCGAGCGCGACGGCCGTCGTCATTCTGCTGACCACGGCTGCGGTCGCGTGGATGCTGTACTTCTTCGCGCGCTCCGGCTCACGCCATCCCGTGCTGCCGATTGCGCTCGGTCTCGTCATCGGCGGCAGCGTGTCGAACCTCGTCGACCGGGTGCGGCTCGGCCACGTGACGGACTTCCTCGACTTCAAGTTCTGGCCGGCGTTCAACCTCGCCGACACGTTCATCGTCGTGGGCGTCGCCATCCTCCTGCTCACGCTCGTCGCGACCGAGCGGCGCCCTTCGCGTCCGCAGCGCGTGCGTGAAGCGACGCGTTCCTGACGAGGCCGCCGGCGAGCGGCTCGACCGCTTTCTCGCGCGGCAACCCGAGATCGGATCGCGCGGCGCTGCCGGGCGCCTGCTTGCCGACGGCGGTGTGCTCATCGACGGAACCACGCGGGCGAAGAGCTACCGGCTGACTGGCGGTGAAGAGCTCGAGTTCGAACCTCCCATGGAGCCCGCGACGGAGCTCGTCGCGGAAGAGACGCCGGTCACGATCGCATGGGAGGACGAGCACCTCCTCGTCGTCGACAAGCCTGCCGGCGTCGTCGTGCATCCGGCGCCTGGACACGCACGGGGGACGCTCGTGCACGCGCTGCTCGCGCACGATGTCGAAGGTGGGGAGGAGGACCGGCCGGGAATCGTTCACCGCCTCGACCGCGACACGTCTGGCTTGATGGTTGTTGCACGCTCGGAGGAAGCCCACGAACGGTTGCGCTCGCTCGTGCAACGTCGCGAGCTCGAACGTCGCTATCTAGCGCTCGTCGTCGGTCGCCCGCAGTCGCGTCGCGGCCGCATCGAAGCGCCGATCGGACGCGATCGCCGCGACCCGTTCAAGCATTCGCTCGACACCGACACGCCGCGCGAAGCCGTGACGCACTTCGAGGTCGTTGAGCTGCTGCCACGACATGCGTTGCTCGACGTGCGGCTCGAGACCGGGCGCACGCACCAGATCCGGGTGCACCTCGGCGCGATCGACCTGCCGGTCGCCGGCGATCGGATGTACGGGCGCCCGGGCGAGCTCGGGCTCGAGCGGCAGTTCCTGCACGCTGCACGCCTCGCGTTCATCCATCCATTCACCGAAGAACGCGTCGACGTGGAGTCGCCGCTACCGCCCGACCTCAGCGTCGCCTTGGCGCTGGCCCGCGCGTAGAGCGGTTCGGTCCGCCCGGGGACTGTCCCCAAGCGTCACAAGAGTGTGTCGATGAATCCACACCTGTCCGATTCGGCCGTCCTTTCGTGCCGATCGCGGCGCTCGGCTACGATTTGCGGGCCAACCACCGACCCGGTGGCCAGCTCAGATGGCGGTGCCGGCGTTCGACGGACGCCGGTTCCATCCGAGCCCCGCCGGCGAACCAGCACTTCAACCAGAAAGGAAGCGTATGTCCGTCGTCTCCATGCGCGAGCTGCTGGAGGCCGGAGTTCATTTCGGCCATCAGACACGCCGCTGGAATCCAAAGATGCGCCGCTTCATCTTCACGGAGCGCGGCGGCATCTACATCATCGACCTGCAGCAGACCCTCCAGCTGCTGGAGGAAGCGCACGCCTTCGCGCGCAACCTCGCCGAGCGAAATGGCTCCGTCCTGTTCGTGGGCACGAAGAAACAGGCGCAGACCGCCGTCGAGGAACAGGCGAAGCGCGTCGGCATGCCGTACGTCAACCACCGCTGGCTCGGAGGACTGCTCACCAATTGGCGCACGATCTCGAGCCGCATCGACCGGCTCCACGAGCTGAGGCGGCTGAACGAGGAGGGCCAGCTGGAGCTGCTTCCGGCCAAGGAACGGATCGCCATGGGGGCCGAGCTCGAGAAGCTGGAGGAAAATCTTGGGGGCGTCGCCGACATGAAGCGTCAGCCGGACGCCATCTTCATCGTCGACCTTCGCAAGGAGCAGCTCGCGGTGCGCGAAGCGCGGCGGCTCGGCATGCCGATCATCGCCCTCGTCGATACGAATTGCGATCCCGACGAAGCCGACTACGTCGTTCCTGGAAACGACGACGCGATCCGTGCGTGCGATCTGATCGTCCGTGCCATCGCCGACGGACTCGCGGCCGGCCAGCAGAAAGCGACCCCGACGGACTTCGCCGCCGCGCGCCAAGCGGAGCCGGTCGAGGAGGAGCCGACGGTTCCCGAAGGCGACTACGAGCAGGTGGCCGCCGGCGAGGAGCTCGTCGCCGAAGCGCCGGCGCCCGAGGAGGTACGCGTCGATGGCTGAGATCGCCGCGGCTCTCGTCAAGGAGCTCCGCGATCAAACCGGTGCGCCGATGATGGACTGCAAGCGGGCGCTGCAGGAGACGAACGGCGACATGGAGGGCGCGGTACGCGTCCTCCGCGAGAAGGGAGTCGCCGGCGCGGCGAAGCGCGCCGAACGCGAGACTCCCGAGGGCAAGGTCGGCTATCGACTCGCGGAGGATGGCAAGCGCGGCACGATGGTCGCCGTCGGCTGTGAGACCGAGCCGGTTTCGAACAACGACGAGTTCCTCGCGTTCGCGAAGAAGGTGCTCGAGGCCGTCGAGCGCAGCGGGCCCGGTGCTGAGAAAGACCTCGAGGACGAGCGCGCGCAGCTCGCGGGCAAGCTTGGGGAGAACATCGCCGTCGCCGGCGCCGCGCGCTTCGAGGCGGTCGACGGTGGGCGTGTCGCAGCGTATGCACATCCGCCGCGCAACAAGATCGGCGTCTTGCTGCAACTGCGCGGCGGCTCGGACGAGCTTGCGCGCAAGGTCGCGATGCACATCGCAGCGATGAGACCGGAATGGATCGGTCGAGACGACGTGCCGGCCGAGGACGTCGAGCGCGAGCGTCAGATCTTCGGCGCGACCGACGAGGTGCAATCGAAGCCGGAGCAGGCTCGTGAGAAGATCGTCGAAGGAATGCTCAACAAGCGTTTCTTCGGCGCAAGCGTCCTCATCGATCAGGATTGGATCCACGACTCGTCGAAGAAGGTCGGCCAGGCACTCGCGGAAGAAGGCGCTGAGGTGCTCGAGTTCGAACGGTTCGAGCTGAGCGCGTGACCGTTCACCCCGAAGAAGTCGCAGTCGCCCGATCGCAGGCACGCCCCGTGTTCCGCCGAATCCTCCTGAAGCTGTCCGGCGAGTCGCTGATGGGTCCGCGCGACCACGGCATCGACCGCGCCACGCTCGACGCGATCGCCGAGGAGATCGTCGACGTGCAGGCCGCGGGCGTCGAGATCGCGATCGTCGTCGGGGCGGGAAACATCTACCGGGGCATGTCGGGCGCCGCTGAGGGGATGGACCGCGCGACCGCCGACTACAACGGGATGCTCGCGACCGTAATGAACTCGGTCGTCCTGCAGGACGCGCTCGAGCACCGCGGCGCCTTCACCCGCATCCTTTCGGCGCTCGAGGTGAAGGAGGTGGCAGAGCCGTACATCCGCCGCCGCGCGATCCGCCATCTCGAGAAGGGGCGCATCGTCATCTTCGCTGCCGGCACGGGCAATCCGTACTTCACCACCGACACCGCAGCAGCGCTTCGCGCGCTCGAGATCAGCGCCGACGCGATCCTGATGGCCAAGCACGGGACGGAGGGCGTCTACGGCGGCGATCCGAGGCGCGATCCCAACGCCGAGTTCATCCCGGAGCTCACGCACCTCGAGGCAATCGAGCGCGGTCTGCGAGTCATGGATACGACGGCGCTGTCGCTCTGCATGGACAACGGTCTGCCGATCCATGTCTTCGCACTTGCAGAAGGGAACATCCGCCGCGTCGTCGACGGCGAGCGTGTGGGCACGCTGATCTCGACCCCGAGACAAGGAGAACGCTGATGGCGAATGTCGACGAGCTGGTCTCAGACACGATCCGTCGGATGGACTCGTCGATCGAGCACACACGAACGGAGTTCAACACGGTGCGGACCGGCCGCGCGTCGGCGGCGTTGCTCGATCGCATCTCGATCGACTACTACGGAACATCCACGCCTCTGAAGCAGCTCGCGACGATCAACGTCCCCGAGCCGCGCATGCTGACGATCCAGCCGTTCGACCCGACGTCGATCAAGGCGATCGAGAAAGCGATTCAGGAGTCGGATCTCGGACTGACGCCTTCGAACGACGGCAAGCTGATCCGCCTTCCGATGCCACAGCCGAACGAGGAACGCCGCCTGGAGCTCGTCAAGATCGTGCGCAAGCTCGCGGAGGAAGGCAAGATCGCGGTGCGGAATGTTCGCCGTGACGCGATGCAGCATCTGCAAGAGCTCACGAAGAAGCACGAGATCGGCGACGACGACGAGCGCCGCGCGG
>Ga0209577_10004214_pt1 | contig 13529 bp, 16 predicted proteins | sample GraSoiAngelo_109_FD_185874 | JGI IMG/M metagenome (GOLD analysis project Ga0209577, IMG submission 185874) | Grasslands soil microbial communities from the Angelo Coastal Reserve, California, USA - 14_0903_12_20cm (SPAdes) (version 2) | ecosystem: Environmental > Terrestrial > Soil > Grasslands... | reverse complement strand
GGCTCCCGTCGGGCGCGCTGGTCGAGATCGAAGCGGTCGCGCACCTGTAACGAAGCGCCGCCGAAGCCTCACGAACCCGACCGAAAGCGTCATGGCTGGGGGCCAGACCCCGGACTGGCCGCTGCGGCCAGAGGCAGAATGCGGCCCATGCGGGCCGAGACCGTCATCGCCACGCACACGAACGCCGACTTCGACGCGTTCGCGTCGCTCCTCGCCGTGCGGCGGCTCTACGAGGGCGCCGTCGCGGCGCTGCCCGGCTCGCTCGCGCGGAACGTGCGCGAGTTCTACCGTCTGCACGCCGACGAACTCGACGTCTGCGAGACGGCCCGCCTCGACCTGGGCACGATCGAGCGGCTCGTCGTCGTCGAGACGGTGCACGCGTCGCGGCTCGGCGAGCTCGAGCCGGTCGCGCTCGACCCGGAGGTCGAGAAGGTCGTCTTCGACCACCACGGCGACGAGCTGCCCGGCTGGGTCGCGCCGGAGAAGGCCGTGCTCTCGGAGGACGCGGCTCTGACGACCACGCTCGTCGGGGTGCTCGCCGAGCGGGAGATCGCCGTCACGCCGCTCGAGGCGACCGTCTTCGCGCTCGGCATCCACGAGGACACGGGCTCGCTCACGTACGCCGCGACCACGCGCCGAGACGCCGACGCGCTGGCCTGGTGCCTCCACCATGGCGCCCGCCAGCAGGAGGTGAGCCGCTACCTCCACACGACCCTCTCCGCCGAGGAGCGCGAGCTGCTCGCGACCCTGCTCGACTCGCTCTCGACCGAGGAGGTCGCCGGCACCGAGGTCGTCGTCGCCGCGACCGCGACCGAGCCGGCCGACGTGAGCGTCTCCACCCTCGCCCACAAGCTCGTCGACCTGACCGAGGCCCGCGCGCTCGTCTGCCTGGTCGAGATGGGCGGCCGCGTCTTCTGCGTCGCCCGCGCGCAGGCGCCCGAGCTCGACGCGGGCGCGCTCGCCGAGGCTCTGGGCGGCGGAGGCCACGCCGGTGCGGCCGCGGCGACGTTCAAGGGCTCGCTCGACGAGGCGCTCGCACGCGTGCGCGAGGCGCTCCCGCAGGCGGCGCGCGAGCCCGTCCGAGCGGGCGAGATCATGTCGCGCCCGCCGCGCTCGGTCGGCCCGGACGAGCCCGTCGCGAAAGCGATGGCCGTCTGTCAGCGCTACGGCCAGAGCGGGATCCTCGTCCTCGAGGACGAGCGGCTCGTCGGCGTCGTGACGCGCGAGGACCTCGACAAGGCGATCGGCCACGAGCTGGCCCACGCGCCGGTGAAGGGGATCATGAACTCCCACCCGACGAGCTGCGACGAGGCGACGCCGCTCGCCGAGCTCCAGCGCCGGCTCGCGGAGTCGGCCGACGGCCGCATCGCGGTTGTCCGCGGCGAGCGTGCCGTCGGCGTGGTGACGCGGAGCGACGTCCTGCGCGCGCTAGGGGCGGCCGTCGAGCCGACGGGCCGCGAGGAGCGCTCGCTCGCCGACGAGCTGCACCGGCTCGAGGCCCTCCGGCCGGTGTGGGACGCGGTCGCGGCCGTCGCCGGTGACTACGCGGGCGTCTACCTCGTCGGCGGGACGGTACGCGACATCCTGCTCGGCGAGCGGAGCTTCGACGTCGACGTGGCGGTCGAGGGCGACGCGGTCGCCTTCGCGGAGGCGCTCGCCGAAGCCCTCGGCGGCCGCGTGCGCGCGCACCGCAAGTTCGGCACCGCGGTCGTCCTCTACGGCCACGGCGGCCGGGTCGACGTCGTGACGGCGCGGACGGAGTTCTACGACGCGCCCGCCGCGCTCCCGACCGTGGAGCACGCGACGATCCGCGAGGACCTGTACCGGCGCGACTTCACGATCAACGCGATGGCCGTGTCCCTGAAGGGCGAGGACTTCGGGCGGCTCGTCGACCCCTTCGGCGGCCGGCGCGACCTCGAGCAGCGGACGATCCGCGTCCTGCACAACCTCTCGTTCATCGACGACCCGACCCGGATCTTCCGCGCGGTGCGGTACGAGAGCCGGCTGGGGTTCGCAATGAACGACCACACGCAGCGGCTCGCGCGCGGCACTGTCGAGATGGGGCTCGTCGGCGACCTGTCGTCGGCACGCCTGCGGGACGAGCTCGTCGCGCTCCTCGAGGAGGCCGACGCGGGCCGGTCGATCCTCCGGCTCGCCGAGCTCGGCGTGGCCCGCGCGATCCACCCGCACCTCGCGGCCGACCCCGAGTCCGTGGCGCTGCTCGACCGACTTCGTGCACTGAGCCACGAGTACGGACTCGGTGTCCCGGCCTGGCGGCTCGGCCTCGAGGCGCTCACGCGGCGCATGTCGCCCGACGAGGTCTACGACTGGCTCGAGCGCCTGCGCGTGCGCCGGCGCGACGCCGAGCAGGTCGCCGCGGCGGTGACCGTCGGGCCGAAGATCGCGGAGCGCCTGTCGACCGAGCGCGTCGACGGGGCTGAGCTCGTGGCGATGGCGGAGCCCTACGCGCCCGACGCGCCGCTCTTCGCGCTCGCGACGGCCGACCTCGAGCCGCTTCGCACCTACTTCCGCGACCTGCGCGACGTCCGGCTCGCGATCACCGGCGCCGACCTTGCGGAGCTCGGCCTCGGCGAGTCGCCGCGCGTGGGGGAGATCCTCGGCGAGCTCAGGCGGCGCAAGCTGAACGGCGAGCTCGACGGGCGCGAGTCCGAGCTCGCCGCCGCGCGGGAGCTGATCGCCGCCTCGTGAGCCTCGATCTCGTCCGCTGGGACGCGCCCGGCCCGTACGACGTCGTCTTCTCGACGCGTCGGGGCGGCGTCAGCGAGGGGCCATTCGCGTCGCTCAACCTCGGCCGGAAGCTCGGCGACGTGCTCGAGCGGGTGGACGAGAACCGCCGCCGGCTCTGCGCCGAGGTGAGCGCCGACCTCGACCGGCTCGCGCTGAACTACCAGCGGCACACCGCGCAGGTGAACCGCGCCGAGGCGGGCCGGCGCGGGGCCACCGGCGACGGACTCTGGACGGACGAGCCGGAGCTGCCGATCCTCGCTCTCGGCGCCGACTGCGCCCTCATCGCCCTTGCCCGGACGAACGGCGAGCGGCCGGCCGTGGGCGTCCTGCACGCGGGCCGGATCGGGCTCCTCGCCGGGATCGCCGAGGCCGGTGCGGCCGTGCTCGACGGCCGCGTCGCGGCGGTGGTCGGGCCGACGATCGGCCCATGCTGCTACGAGGTCGGCGAGGACATCGCGGCCGCCTTCCGGGCCCGCTTCGGCGCCGACGTCGTCTCCGGCCGCAAGCTCGACCTCTGGACGAGCGCCGAGCGGGCCCTCCGCGAGGCGGGCTGCGCCTCGGTCGAGCGGCTCGACCTCTGCACGGCGTGCGACCCGGACCGCTTCTTCTCCTACCGCCGCGACGGCAAGCCGCGCGGCGGGCACGGCGTGCTGGCCCGTGTCGCCTGACGCCGTCAGACGGAACTACGAGCGCATCCGTGCCGAGGTCGGCCCGGACGTGACCGTGGTCGCCGCCACCAAGTACGTGTCGCTCGAGGACATGGCCGTGCTCGCGGAGGCCGGGGTCGAGGTCGTGGGCGAGAACCGCGCGCAGGACCTCGAGGCGAAGCACGCCGTCTACGGCGACGCCTTCCGCTGGCACTTCATCGGCCGGATGCAGAGCCGCAAGGCGAAGATCGTCAACCGAATCTGCGAGCTCTGCCACTCGCTCGAGACCGAGTCGGCCGCGCGACGGCTCGAGATCCCGGCGCTCGTCGAGGTCAACCTCGCCGGCGAGGAGACGAAGGGCGGCGTCGCGCCGAGCGAGCTCGAGGCGTTCCTCGGTCTCTACCGCGACGTGCGCGGGCTGATGACCATGCCGCCCGAGACCGGCGATTCCGAGGCCTCGCGGCGGTTCTTCCGCGAGCTGCGGGCGCTGGCGCAGGCTTACGGCCTGCGCGAACTGTCGATGGGAACGAGCCAGGACTACCGCGTCGCCGCGGAGGAGGGAGCGACCCTGATCCGCGTGGGTTCCGTGCTTTACGCCGAGTAGAATCGCCGCTGCCGTGGGCTTCGCCGACGTCTGGAACCGGACGCTCGTCTACTTCGGGATCGTCGAGGAGGACGAGGAGTGGGACGAGGAGGGCTACCTCGCGAACGAGGAGCTCGAGCGCACGTACGCCGAGCGGCCGAACGTGCGCCGGCTCGCGCCGCGGCGCCGCCGGGACTTCGACGACTGGACCGACCCCGACCCCGACCCGGAGCCGGACGACCGTACGGCGGTGTTGCGCCCGGCGCCTCGCCTGCGCGGCGTCGAGAGCGTGCCGGCGTCGGTGCGCGTCCATCTCGTCCTGCCGCGGAGCTTCAACGACGCGCAGCAGATCGCGGACAAGTTCAAGGACGGCATCCCGGTCATCCTCAACTTGCAGGGCGCCGACCAGGAGCTGTCGAAGCGGCTGATCGACTTCGCCAGCGGGCTCACGTACGCGTTGAGCGGGGGCATGCAGCGCGTCGCGGACAAGGTTTTCCTGCTCACGCCGCGCAACGTCGAGGTCTCCGCCGAGGAGCGCGCGCGCCTGCTCGAGCGCGGCGGCTTCTTCAACCAGGCGTAGGAAGCCACGGCGCCGAGCCGAACTTCCCTCTGATGGGCGCACAGGTCGCCGCATTCGGTCTGCTCTTCGACGCCGTCGACTCGGTGCAGAGCTTCGTGCACGTCTTCATCTACGTCTACATCCTGGTCATCTTCGTGTACGTCCTGACCTCGTGGATCCCGCTGCCGTACTCACCCGCGCTGAGCCGGGTGCAGCGGTTCCTCTACGACGTGTGCAACCCGTACCTGCGCCTCTTCCGTCGCGTCCTGCCGTCGCTCGGGCCGCTCGACCTCTCGCCGGTTCTCGCAGTGGTCGTCCTCTTCGCGGTCCAGCGGGGGCTCGACGCGCTCTTCGCACGACTCCACTGAGGGAAGGGAGCTCCCAATGGCACTCACACCTGTCGAGATCCGTCACGTCCGGCTTGGACGCGGCCTCTTCGGCTACGGCCGCGCGCCGACCGACCGCGTCCTCGAGGAGATCGTCTCGAGCTTCGAGGAGGTCTGGCGCGACCGTGCCGATCTGGCCGACAAGGTCGAGCAGCTCGAGTCCGACCTCGAGCGCTTCCGGGAGCTGGAGGCGCTCCTGCGCTCGACGCTCGTCTCCGCCGAGCGGACCGCCGCGGAGCTCAAGACGCAGGCGATGCGCGAGGCCGACCTGATCGTCGAGGAGGCGCGGGCCGAGGCGCGCTCGATCGTGCGGCAGGCCGCGGCCGACAACGAGCGGCTCGAGGCCGACTCGGCGCGCATCCGCGCGCTCCTCCGCGCGGCGCTGGCGACAATCGAGGCATCCGACGAGGACGAGGACGACGTGGAGGAGGACGCGCGGCCGGCGGCCGCGTGACGGTTTCGGGCAAAGGGCGTCGACCTATACTGATCGCATGGCAGCGGTTTCCACCCGGCTCCGCGTGCGCGTCTCGCCGGGAGCACGCCGCGGCGGGGTCGCCGGCCGTTTGGGGGAGGTCTGGAAGCTCCGCGTGACGGCGCCGGCCGAGGGAGGCCGCGCCAACGAGGCCGTGATCCGACTCCTCGCCGACACCGTCGACGTGCCGCGGCGACGCGTTTCGCTCGTCTCGGGCCACAGCGCGCGCGACAAGCTCGTCGAGCTCGAAGGCGTCGAGGCGGCCGAGGTCAAGCGCAGGCTCGCGGGAGCGTCCGCGTGAGCGCCGTCGACACCACCCGCTTCGAGGAGGTCCTGCGGGAGGAGCGGCAGCGGGTGCTCGACGCGATCAGCTACCTCCACGAGGAGACACCCGGCTCGCTCGAGGACGAGACGGAGGAGATCGTCGGCAGCTCCGACAACCATCTCGGCGAAACCGCGACCGCAACCCTCGACCGGGAGATCGACTACTCGCTCGAGGAAAACTCGGAGCAGGTGCTGAGGGCGATCGACGGCGCGCTGCGGCGGATCGACGAGGGCACGTTCGGGGTCTGCGAGACCTGCGGGCAGGCAATCTCCGAGGAGCGCCTCGAGGCGATCCCGTACGCCACGCAGTGCATCGACTGCCGGCGCAAGGGCGAACGCGCTTGAGCGAGCCCGCGCCGCGCCGGGTCGACGTCCGGGTCGGCTCCGCCACCGACGGGCTCACCCCGATCTCCATGGCCGAGCGCTCGCTCGCCGCGAGCCCGGTTCAATGGGCCGCGCTGGTCGCCGTCGCGGTCGCCGCGCTCGCGGCCGACCAGCTCACGAAGCACATCGTCTCGAGCCGCCTCGCGCTCGACGAGCAGGAGCACGTGCTCGGCCCGCTCTCGATCCACCACGTCCAGAACTCGGGGATCGCGTTCGGCCTGTTCGCGAGCGCGACCCCGATCGTGATCGTGCTCACCGGCATCGCCGTCGCCTGGATGCTCGGCTTCTTCGCCCGCTCGGGCGCGCGGCACCCGATCCTGCCCGTCTCGCTCGGGCTCGTCATCGGCGGCAGCGTCTCGAACCTCGTCGACCGCGTCCGGCTCGGGCACGTCACGGACTTCCTCGACCTGCGCTTCTGGCCGGCCTTCAACCTCGCGGACAGCTTCATCGTCATCGGGGTCGGGATCCTGCTCCTTACGCTGGTCCTCGCCGACCGCGAGCCGCGGCGCCGGCAGCGCGTGACCGACGCTCCGCCTGCGCGTCCCTGACGCTGCGGCGGGCGAGCGGCTCGACCGCTTCCTCGCCGGGCTTCCTTCGGTCGGCTCCCGGGCCGCCGCCGAGCGGCTCCTGGGCGACGGCGGGGTGCTCGTGGACGGTGTCGCGCGGGCGAAGAGCCACCGGCTGAGCGGCGGCGAGGAGGTGGCGTTCGAACCTCCTAGGCCCGCCGCGAGCGGGCTCGTGGCGGAGCCGATGGATCTCCGCATCGCGTACGAGGACGAGCACCTGCTGGTGGTCGACAAGCCGGCGGGTCTCGTCGTCCATCCGGCGTCCGGACACACGACGGGCACGCTCGTCCACGGGCTGGTCGGCGTGGCGGGAGGCGGGGAGGAGGGGCGGCCAGGGATCGTGCACCGCCTCGACCGCGACACATCGGGGCTGCTGGTCGTGGCGCGGAGCACGGAGGCGCACCGGCGCCTCGAGCGGCTCGTCCGGCGGCGGAAGCTCGAGCGCCGCTACCTTGCTTTGGTGTGCGGACGGCCCCGCTCGCGGCGGGGGACGATCGAGGCGCCCATCGGCCGCGACCGCCACGATCCCACCAGGCAGTCGCTCGACACGGCCACACCGCGCGACGCCGTGACGCACTTCGAGGTCGTGGAGCTCCTACCGCGGCACGCGCTGTTGGGCGTTCGGTTGGAGACGGGGCGGACGCACCAGATCCGCGTCCACCTGGCGGCGATCGACCTTCCCGTCGCAGGCGACCCCGTCTACGGCCGCCCCGGCGAGCTCGGCCTCGAGCGGCAGTTCCTCCACGCGGCCCGCCTGGCCTTTCCGCACCCGATGAACGGCGAGCCGGTCGAGACGGAGTCGCCGCTGCCGCCCGACCTCACGGCCGCTCTCGAGCGGGCCCGCGCCTGACTTCCGCACGAGCCGCGTCGCACTTCCGTGACGGTGGCTGCCACCGGCCGGGACCCGGCGAGCCGCTCGAACAACGGGATCCCGCGCCCGCGGTCACACTTTCGTGAGGGTGGCTGCCACCGGGACACGGCTCGCGGGGCCGTGGCCGAAAGGGGCGCGCGGCCGAGGTGCAAGCTCGGTGGGCTACGATGCCGCGGTTCCCGCACCCGATCCGGCGGATCCGCCCGGTGGCGGTGCCGGCGCACACGAGCGCCGGTTCCACCGCGGCCCCGCCGGCAGCAGTTCAACCCAACCGAAAGGGGCCGATCAGTGCCAGTCGTCTCGATGCGCGAGCTCCTGGAGGCCGGAGTCCACTTCGGCCACCAGACCCGCCGCTGGAATCCCAAGATGCGCCGCTTCATCTTCACGGAGCGCGGCGGCATCTACATCATCAACCTCCAACAAACGCTGGAGCTCCTCGAGGAAGCGCACGGCTTCGCGCGCAACCTCGGCGAGCGCGGCGGCACGATGCTCTTCGTCGGCACGAAGAAGCAGAGCCAGGACGCCGTCGCCGAGCACGCCGCGCGCGTGAACATGCCCTACGTGAACCACCGCTGGCTCGGCGGGCTGCTCACGAACTGGCGCACGATCTCCGACCGGATCGACCACCTGCACGAGCTGCGCCGGCTCAAGGAGGAGAGCCAGCTCGAGCTCCTGCCGGCGAAGGAGCGGATCCACATGCTCGCCGAGCTCGAGAAGCTCGAGGCGAACCTCGGCGGCGTCGCGCAGATGCGCCGCCAGCCGGACGCGGTCTTCATCGTCGACCTCCGCAAGGAGCAGCTCGCCGTGCGCGAGGCCCGGCGGCTCGGCCTGCCCGTCGTCGCGCTCGTCGACACGAACTGCGACCCGGACGAGGCCGACTACGTCATCCCCGGAAACGACGACGCGATCCGCTCGTGCAGCCTCATCGTGCGCGCGATCGCGAACGGGATCGCCGACGGCCAGAGCAAGGCGTCGGTGCGCGACTTCGCGCGGAACGGCGGGGCCGAGCCCGAGCCCGCGCAGCCGGAGCCGGCCGCGGAGGAGACCGTCCCCGAAGGCGACTACGAGCAGGTGAGCCCGGGCGAGGAGCCGGTCGCCGAGCCGCCGGCTGCCCCGGAGCCGCAGCCCGAGCCCGCGCCTGCGCCTGCGCCGGAAGTCGAGCCCACCGAGGAGGGCGGAGCGGCATGACGGAGATCTCCGCCAAGCTCGTGAAGCAGCTACGCGACGAGACCGGAGCGGGCATGATGGACTGCAAGCGCGCGCTCGAGGACGCGGGCGGCGACCTCGACGCCGCGAAGCGGTTTCTGCGCGAGAAGGGCATGGCCCAGGCGGGCAAGCGGGCCGACCGGGCGACCACCGAGGGCCTCGTCGGCTACCGCGTCGAGCTGGATCACGGGACGTTGGTCGCGGTCGGCTGCGAGACCGAGCCGGTGGCCCGAAACGACGAGTTCCAAGAGTTCGCCCGCAAGGTGCTCGAGGTCGTGGACGCCGAGGGCGTCGAGGCGGCGCAGCGGCTCGAGGACGAGCGCGTCGAGCTCGTCGCGAAGCTGGGCGAGAACGTCTCGCTCGCCGGCGCCGCGCGCTTCGTCACCGTCGACGGCTCGACGATCTCCGCCTACGTCCACCCGCCCGCGAACAAGGTCGGCGCGCTCGTCAACCTCGGCGGCGGCTCGCCCGACCTCGGCCGCCGGCTCGCGATGCACGTCGCGTGGTCGGAGCCGCGCTGGATCGCGCGCGAGGACGTGCCCGACGAGCTCGTGGCCGCCGAGCGCGAGATCTACGCGGGCTCGGACGAGGTGCAGTCGAAGCCGGAGCAGGCGCGCGAGAAGATCGTCGACGGGATGATGAACAAGCGCTTCTTCGCGGAGCGCGGCGGCGTCCTCCTCGACCAGCCCTGGATCCACGACCAGTCGAAGACCGTGGCCCAGGCCCTCGCAGAGGAGAGCGCCGAGGTGCTCGAGCTCGAGCGCTTCGCCCTCAGCGCCTGAGCCTCAGTGCCTGAGCCGTCCTTCCATCGCATCCTCCTGAAGCTCTCCGGCGAAGCGCTCATGGGGGAGCGCGAGTACGGCATCGACCTGCCCACGGTCGAGGCGATCGCGGCCGAGATCCTCGACGTCCACGAGCGAGGCGTCGAGGTCGCGATCGTGATCGGCGCCGGGAACTTCTACCGCGGTATGGCCGCCGCGGCCGAGGGGATGGATCGCGCGACCGCCGACTACGCGGGCATGCTCGCGACGGTGCTCAACTCGCTGACGCTGCAGGACGCGCTCGAGCGGAGCGGCGCGGCGACGCGCGTCCAGTCGGCGATCGAGATCGCCGAGATCGCGGAGCCGTACATCCGTCGGCGGGCGATCCGCCACCTCGAGAAGGATCGGATCGTCATCTTCGCCGCGGGCACGGGCAACCCGTTCTTCACGACCGACACGGCGGCGGCGCTCCGCGCGCTCGAGATCGGCGCCGATGCCATCCTGATGGCGAAGCACGCCGTCGAGGGGGTCTTCGACGGCGACCCGCGCGTCGACGCGGGAGCGAAGCTCCTGACCGAGCTGACGCACCGCGAGGCGATCGAGCGGGGCCTCAAGGTGATGGACACGACCGCGCTCTCCCTCTGCATGGACAACAATCTGCCCATCCACGTGTTCGCACTCGCCGACGGCAACATCCGCCGGGTCGTCCTCGGCGAGCGCGTCGGCACGCTCGTCTCGACTCCCAGGGAGGGATAGATGCCAGCGATCGAAGACTTCCTCGCCGACGCGACACGTCGCATGGACAAGTCCATCGAGAGCACCCGTCAGGAGTTCAACAGCGTCCGCACGGGGCGCGCGTCGCCGGCGCTCCTCGACCGCGTCCAGGTCGACTACTACGGGACGCCGACCCCGCTCAAGAACCTTGCTTCCATCTCCGCGCCGGAGCCGCGGCTCCTCAACGTCCAGCCATTCGACCCGAACTCGGTCAAGGCGATCGAGAAGGCGATCCAGGAGTCGGACCTCGGGTTGCAGCCCTCGAACGACGGGAAGCTGATCCGCCTGCCGATCCCGCAGCTCACCGAGGAGCGACGCAAGGAGCTCGTCAAGCTCGTCCGCCGCTACGCCGAGGACGGCAAGGTGGCGATCCGCAACGTGCGCCGCGACGTCATGCGGCACCTCGAGGAGCTCGTCCGGAACGGCGAGGTCGGCGACGACGAGGAGCGGCGGGCCGAGAACCAGGTGCAGAAGCTCACCGACGAGCACACGAAGACGATCGACGAGCTCCTGAAGCACAAAGAAACCGAGATCATGGAGGTGTGAGCCTTCGGGCCACGCCCCGTGAACCTCCTGACCCGCATCCGGACGCTTCGACAGGTTCGGCCCGCTCCGGAGCCGCCGCGGCCCGAGGTCGCGCGCGCGGTCGCGATCGTCATGGACGGGAACGGTCGCTGGGCCCGCCGGCGCGGCCTGCCGATCGCGGCCGGCCACCGGGCCGGGACGCGTGCGCTGCGCCGGACGGTCGAGGCGGCGATCGACCTCGGCGTCGAGTCTCTCGCCGTCTACGCCTTCTCGACCGAGAACTGGACGCGGCCCGCGGACGAGGTCGAGGCGCTGATGGAGATCTTCACCGAGACGATCGAGCGCGAGCTCCCCGACCTGGCGAAGGAGGGCGTGCGGACGCGGTTCGTCGGCCGCCGCGACCGGGCGCCGGCCGAGCTCCGGGCGCGGATGGCGGCGCTCGAAGAGGGGACGGCGGCAAACGAGCGGCTCCAGCTCTGGATCGCGTTCGACTACGGCGGCCGCGCCGAGCTCGCCGCGGCCGCGCGCAGGCTCGTCGAGGAGGGCGTCGAACCCGACGAGATCGACGAGGAGGCGCTCGCGGCTCGCTTGTACGAGCCCGACATGCCGGACCCGGACCTGCTGATCCGCACCTCGGGGGAGCTCCGCATCTCGAACTTCCTGCTCTGGCAGCTCGCGTACGCCGAGCTCGTCTTCGTCGACCGCCTCTGGCCGGACTTCGGCGAGGCGGATCTCCGCTCCGCCTTGGAGGACTATGCGCGCCGCCGCCGCCGCTTCGGCGGACGATAGGAGCCCCCGCCTGAGCGCGTTCTGGTCGCGCATCGTCATCGCGCTCGGCCTGCTCCCCGTGGTCCTCGGCCTCGTGTGGCTCGGCGGGTGGTGGGTCGTGGCGCTCGCCGCCGTCGCGGGCGCGATCGCGCTCCACGAGTACTTCGGGATGATCCGCGAGCTGCGCCCGCTCGCGCTCGCCGGCTTCGTCGGACTCGGCCTGGCGCTCCTCGGCGTCCAGCTCGGCGGGATCGCCTGGATGCTGGGCGGGTTCCTGGTCACGCTCGGGCTCGCGTTCGGCCTCTACCTCGTCGCGCGCACGCGAACCTCGGCGACGGTCGCGGTCGGCTCGACGGTGCTCGGCGCCGGCTGGATCGGCCTCGGCCTCGGGCACGTCGTCCTCCTGCGCGGCCTTCCGGCGCACGGCCAGCTCGCTGCCTTCACGGTCATCCTGGCCGTGTTCGCGGCGGACACGATGGCCTACTTCACGGGCCGGCTCGTCGGCCGCCACCGCCTCGCGCCGGCGCTGTCGCCGGGGAAGACGTGGGAGGGCTTCGTGGCCGGGACGGCGACGGCCGTGTTCGTCGCGTTCGTGGCGCTCTACAAGACGGGCTTCGTGGACGGCTGGCGCTCGATCGCGCTCGGCTTCGTCATCGCGCTCGCCGCAGCGCTCGGCGACCTCTTCGAGTCGGCGCTCAAGCGAGACATGCACGTGAAGGACAGCGGCAGCCTCCTCGCCGGCCACGGCGGGATGCTCGACCGCATCGACGCCCTGCTCTTCGCCGGGATCGCGTCGTACTACCTCATCCGCGCCTTCGGCGCGGCCTGACGTCCCGCTTCCGCGCGCTTGTGTGACGCTCCCGCGACGGTGGCTGCCACCGAACATGTCGAAGCGAGGCATCGTGCGACCGGCGTGCCGAGCCACGGATCCGACGTCCGTGCGAAACGCGTGACGCTTTCGCGACGGTGGCTGCCACCGGGACGTGGCTCGCGCGGACGCCCCTAGACTGAGCGCGTGAAGCGAATCGCCCTGCTCGGGGCCACCGGCTCGATCGGGCGGCAGGCGCTCGAGATCGTCGACGCGCACCCCGGGCTCGAGCTCGTCGCCGCAGCGTCGGGGTCGCAGTCGATCGACGGGCTCGCGCCGCTCACGCAGGTCGGGGGCGACCTCACCGACCTTCTCGAGCGCGCCGAGCCCGACCTCGTCCTGAACGCCGTCGTCGGCTTCGCGGGGCTCCGGGCGACCCTCTGGTGCCTCGAGCACGGCGTCGACCTCGCGCTCGCGAACAAGGAAAGCCTCGTCACGGGCGGCGAGCTCGCCACCGAAGCCCACGCCCGGGGCCAAGGCCGCCTGCTCCCGGTCGACAGCGAGCACAGCGCGCTCCACCAGTGCCTCGAAGGTCGCGGCGCTGAGACCGTCCATTCGGTCGTCCTCACCGCGTCCGGCGGCCCGTTCCGCGGCCGCACCCGCGACGACCTCGCGGACGTGACCCCCGAAGAGGCCCTGGCACATCCGACGTGGAACATGGGCCCGAAGATCACGGTGGACTCCGCAACGCTGGCGAACAAGGGACTCGAGCTCATCGAAGCGCGCTTCCTCTTCGACCTCCCGTACGACCGGATCGAGGTCGCGATCCACCCGACCTCCGTCGTCCACGCGCTCGTACGCTTCCGCGACGGCGCGGCGCTCGCGCACCTCGGCTACCCGGACATGCGCGTGCCGATCTCGTACGCGCTGACGTATCCGGAACGCGCGGCGACGCCGATCCCGCAGCTCGACCTCGCCTCCGGCCTGACCCTCGAGTTCTCGGCGCCGGATCTCGAGACCTTCCCGCTGCTCCCGCTCGCGCGCGAGGCGGGCCGGCGAGGCGGCACCTACCCGTGCGCCTTCAACGCCGCGAACGAGGTCGCCGTCGCCGCCTTCCTGGACGGCCGCCTGCCCTTCCTCGGCATCG
>Ga0209577_10004213_pt1 | contig 13530 bp, 10 predicted proteins | sample GraSoiAngelo_109_FD_185874 | JGI IMG/M metagenome (GOLD analysis project Ga0209577, IMG submission 185874) | Grasslands soil microbial communities from the Angelo Coastal Reserve, California, USA - 14_0903_12_20cm (SPAdes) (version 2) | ecosystem: Environmental > Terrestrial > Soil > Grasslands... | reverse complement strand
ACCAACCTGACCACCAGCTGTGTCGACATCTTCGCACCCGGCTCCGGCTCCACCACCTACACCGTCAAGACCTGGTACCGGGACGCCAACAACGCGATGCAATCCGTCTCTACGACCTACATCGTGACCGCACCGGTGGCGGGCCCCGCGACCCAGTACTGGTGGGCCACGAGCACGGGCATCTCGCAGACCAACTGCGCGGCCCCAGTGCCCAGCGGTCTGAAGAAGGACCTGCTTTCCACCGCGCCGGCGGGGACCGACACGGGCTGGACAAACTCGAATAGCGGCGCCGCCTTCGCCGGATGCGCAGCGGCCTTCAACACCGCCGCGAGCCTGACCGCCGGTACCAACAACATCACCTTCAGCGGTTACTTCACGAACACCAACACGACGCAGTGCAAGCTGCAGGTCGAGCTCTACAAGAACGGCACGGCATCCAACGTGGGGAACGCCTGGAACAGCTCGGCGGCTTACCTGATCATCCCGGGCAGCACGAGCTCGATCACCCCGTTCTCGGAGACGCTGAACGCCGGGGCTATCAGCTACGCGGCGGGCGACCAGCTCAGCGTGCAGATCAGCAACTTCTCGGTAAACAGCAACAGCACGACCAACAAGTGCCAGCAGACGACGATGTACTACAACTCGTCGACCCACCCGCTCACGATCACGCTTCCGCTGACGGGCGGCAGCCCGCTCCAGACCCCCAATGCCGTGAGCGGCCTCACGGTGACGGCCAACGGCGACGGGACGAGCACCCTCAACTGGACGGCGCCGACCTCGGACGCCACGCACCCGGGGCCCGACTTCTACCGCATCTACCGCGACGGCACGACCCTCAGCGGCCGGTACGACACCGCGGACGCGATCAACACCAGCGTCTCGACGGCGAGCTCGGCGGCGGCCACGACCCTCACGGTGGCCGGCGTCACGGGCTACCAGGCCGGGCAGACCCTGCTCGTCGACACGGGCACGAACCAGGACACCGTGACGGTCTCGTCTGTCAACACGGCGACCAACACGCTCACCTTCAGTGCCGGGATGGCGCACGCGCACGCGGTCGGCGTGCCGGTCGTGCTGCGGGCGGTCTCCTGGCTCGACACGACCACGGGCAGCACCACGCACACCTACCGGGTCAGCGCGGTGTCGGTCAACCTCGCCGAGTCGGCCTTCGCGCCGGCCGCCGGCGTCACGGGCTGAACTTCTAAAGCCCCGCTAAAAACAACCTCGCCATTCCCCCGTTTGGGGGACACGGGTGGGTGGTATGCCGGGGACGCCGCCAGACGTGACTCGCCGGCGGCTCCGTACCCCTAAAAGCCCAGCTGCCCCAAGGAGGCCCTATGAGGCTCGACTTGCGCATTGCCGTGCCCGCCGCACTGGCCGTAGCCGCCTTCGCGATCCCGAGCGCGAGCTCGGCCGATCCGCCGACCACCGGCAACTGCCCGGACGGCTACGTCATCATGTCCGCCGCTGCGATGCCGACCAAGGACAAGAACGGCGACGGCTTCGTCTGCATGAAGGTGAACCCCGCCGGGCCCGTCGTCAAGGACGACAACTGCTGCCCGGACCAGTGGGTCTCGCTGAACCCGGACGACTACATCGACGACAACTACTAGGCCGAGTCGTCGTTCCAGGACGCGAACGGGGCCGCCGGCGGGCGGCCCCGTTCCCTTGGCGGGGTACGCCGATTGGCTAGTAGAGCCCGGCCCGCAGCAGGTAGCCGTAATAGCGGCCCGCGAGCTTTCCGGTGGTCGGCCGAAGCGGATCACCGGTGAAGCCGTAGCCGGGGTTGGCCTGGATATAGGCGGCCGCGTCGGATCGGAGCTTCTGGATCTCGTTCGCGGGCACGCCGTCGCAAGCGGCCGCGAGGATGCAGAGCTCCGCGGTCGCGGTCGCGTGGGGGGCGGCCATGCTCGTGCCGGTCAGGTAGCCGTATGTGCCGTCCTTGAACGTGGACCAGATGCAGACCCCGGGCGCCGCGATCGTGTGCGCCTGCTCCGCCGCGCTCACCGCGTACTTCGAGAACGACGCGTAGGTGTCGTCGACCTCGGAGGTCTTGGATCCGTTGAAGCTGATAGCGGATCCGCAGCCGAACTTCTGGGTGGAGCCCGCGTTCGGCTGGCCGTTCGAGTCCGCCATCGCGGTGACCGTCAGGACCTGCGGATAGCTCGCGCCCGCGACCTTGATGAAGTCCGCCGCCGGCCCGTTCGAGGCCGCGAAGACCCAGAGGATCCCGGCGTTCGTCGAGTTGCAGATCGCCTGGTGCAGGACGTCGCCGTTCGTGTAGCCGCAGTTGCCGTCGTCCGGCGAGCCGAACAGCGCCTGGCTCGCGTTGACGACCTTGATCCCGAGGTTGGGCGCGTTCGCCGTCACCCAGTTGATGCCGCAGAGCTGGCTCGACTTCGTCCCGCTCGCGTAGGCGTCGAGCACGCGAACCGACCACAGCCGCACTCCCGGGGCCACCCCGACGACGCCGTTCGCGTCGTCCTTGGCTCCGATGATCCCCGCGACGTGGGTGCCGTGCCCGTACTGGTCGCCGTACGTGCCGTCGTTGTACTGGTCCGTCGCGTCGAGGCAGTTGACCCCGCCGGCCACGTTCAGGTCAGGATGGCTCGTGTCGATGCCGGTGTCGAAGACCGCGACGTCGCCGTTCACGGTGCCGGCGCCGTCACCTGCGACCTGTGCGGTGGCGCTCAAGTCCGCATCGATCCGGTTGACGCCCGTGGGCAGGGTCTGAGACTCGATCGGCTTGCCCTGGGTGTCCTGGGCCACGTACCCGACCCGGGAGTCCCGCTTGACCGCCGCGAGCCCGCTGCTCGAGAGCTTGGCCGCGTAGCCGTGGATCGCCGCGTCGTAGGTCTGAAGGACGTCTGCGTGAGCCGACCGGGCATGTTCGGCGGCCACGGCGCGACCGCTGGCGCCGCTCTTCAGGACGACGATGTACTGCCCCGGTATCGGGGTGCCGCCGTCCGCGCTCGCGACCGCCGGTGCGGCGAGTGCCGCCACGGCCGCGCCCAGGATGAGCCAGCGCCGGATTCTCATGTGCGAGTCCCCCCTGCTTTGGGATGAGCGAGCCCTCGCTCGTCGGGTCTGAAGACCTTTGTAACCCGGGATCGGCCATTTGTCCAGGCGCGCCAAGGACGGGTCGCCCCAACCGCGTGCCAATTGGCTAAGGCAGCGCTCGGGGGGTGCCGATACGCCCGATATGCGCGCGCGCGCCCGATGCTCCCTGTCCCGGCTCCGAAGTCGCATCCCGCGGTCGGAGGAGGGCTGGACGTTGGCCGAGATGATGATCGCGATCCTCCTCTCGAGCATCGTGCTCGGGGCCGCGACCACCTTCCTCGGAGGCGTCGCAAACGTGAACGGGGCGGTGGACAGGCACGTGACCTCTGCCGATACGGCGAGGACGGCGATGGAGACCATGGCTCAGCAGCTGCGGAACGCGGGAGCGCCTGCGGGCACCCTGCGGACGATCTATGGGGCGAGCACCTACGACGTCCAGTTCTACGAGCCGAGTGCGAGCGCCAACCTGACGAACAACTCGCGCGGCCTGATGTGGGTGCGCTACTGCCTCGACACCACGACCGTGACGAACGAGAAGCTGTGGATGCAGACCAACCCGTACGACTCGGTCAGCAACTCGGTCCCGCCGTCGACCTCCACGTGTCCTTCGTCGGCCTGGGCGACTCAGCAGCGCATCGCGCAGGGTCTGCTCAACGCGGCCACCAGCAGCTCGGTGACCGGCTGCGCCGCCACCACCACACCGCTCTTCACGCAGACCGTCGACGCGCAGGGCGGTGTACGCGACCTATCGATTCGGCTGGTCGCTCAGTGCGAGGCCAACCGGACACCGACCACCCTCGCCAGCAGCGTCCAGTTCCGCAACTACAAGGCGAGCCCGAACGTGACCGTCACGTGCACGGGGCAGAACTACCACGCGATCTGCGACGCCTCCAGGTCCACCGATCCCGACGGCGAGGCGCTCACCTACAAGTGGCAGATCGCGTGCTGCTCGAGCGACAGCTACTCGAGCTTCACGGAGAGCTGGGAAGCGGGGCAGACGGGCTACAGCTTCGACCACGGCAGCCTTACGTCGGGCAAGACCTACAAGGTGATCGTCGAGGTCACGGACGCGAGCGGCGCGTTCACCGACGGTAACACCACGGTGGCGATCCCGTGACCCGGAGGCTGCGCAGCGAATCGGGCTTCGCGCTCATGGGGGCGATGATGGTCCTCATCATCATGATGGGGATCGGCCTCGCGATCGTGTCGCTCAACGACACGCAGCAGAACCTCTCCGGCAAGGAGCGCGTGCAGGAGTCGAGCTTCAACCTCGCGGAGGCGGCGCTGAACGCGGAGGCGCTCCAGCTGGGGCGCACCTGGCCGAACAGCACGAGCCCCGCGACCACCGACTGCGACACGACCACTTCCGGGACCAGCTACTGCCCGGTCAACTCGGCCATCATGAATGGCTATACGAGCCAGGACTACGCCTCGGCCTGCCCCACGAACTCCTCGGCCAAGCTCTGGCAGACGCAGGTTCGAGACAACACCAACGGGCAGTACTGGTCGACCGCGATCAACTCATCGGCGCACTACGACGCGAACGTGGACAACACGGTGTGGGTGCGCTCGTTCGCGACGGTCCAGTGCAAGATCGTTTCGATGGTCGCCCTCGTCTCGTACACCGCGACGCCGATCCCCGTCTCCAACAGCGTGGTGACGGCGAACTTCCTCAACACGTCGAACCAGGGCAAGAAGGTGATCATCGACACGCGCGGGAAGGGGTCGCAGCCGTCGTCCATCACGCTCCGCTGCTCCGGTGTGGGCTCGAATTGCGCGAACTACAACTCGAACAAGGGCCAGATCCAGCCGCCGACGGTTACGACGAACAGCACCACCTCGAGCCAGATGCTGAGCGCCATCCAGCTCCAGTCGCTCGAGAACCAGGCCGCCGCAGCGGGGACCTTCTGGACGGGCAGTTGCCCGTCCTCGGTGGCACAGCTCACCGCTCCCTCCAGCGGGGCGCCTGTCGTGGTCCAAGGGCCGTGCAACATCTCGCTCACCGGCAGCGGGAACATCAACAGCTCGACGGCCCCGGGCGCCCTGATCATCGAGAACGGCACTCTCACCCTCGGCGGCACCATCAACTTCTACGGCCTCCTCTACATGGTCAACAAGCAGGCGTCCTCGGGCACCGTCCTCACGATCCAGGGCAACGCGACCGTGTCCGGCGTCGTGTCGGTCGACGGCAACGGGGGTGTCACCGCCGGATCCAGCAAGACCAACCTCACCTTCGACCCGGCCGCGACGACGCTCCTCAAGAGCACCACCGGCGCGACCATCACCCGGGGCTCGCAGCGCGTGCTGCCCGCGAGCACGCCCTAGGATCGCCGGTGCGCTACGTCGTCACAGGGGGGTCGGGCTACCTCGGCCAGCTCCTCGTGGATCGTGTCGCGGCTCGCGAGGACACGGAGCGCGTGCTGATCGTAGACCTGCACGCGCCGCCCACGGTCGCCGAGAACGTGGAGTACGAATACCTCGACGTCCGCGACGCGGAGAGCGCGCAGACGGTCCTCCGGCGCGAAGGTGCCGACGTCGTGGTCCACATGGCGGCGATCGTCGGCCGGGGCGGGGACGAGAACGCGACCCGCGACGTGAACGTGGGGGGGACGAACAGCATGCTCGCCGCCGCGGCCGGCGCCGGGACGCCCCACTTCGTCCTCGTTTCCTCGATCGCCGGGTACGGTGGCGCGGCGGATCCGTCGCAGCCGCTCGATGAGGACGCGCCGATGCGGGGCGATCCGGACTTCGACTACGCGCGGGACGCGGCGAACGCCGATCGGCTCACCCAGCTGTGGGCCGCCCGCAGTCGCGAGCACACGACGAGCATCGTCCGGCCGTGCATCGTGCTCGGGCCGCACGCCGAGAACTCCATCGTCGCTCTATGGACCGAGAAGCCGTTCGGCGCGCGGTTCGCGCCGTTCGACCAGCGGATCCAGTTCGTGCACGAGGACGACTTCACCGATGCGGTCTTGACTTTGATCGACACCCGGAGGGGAGGCGTGTTCAACGTGGCCGGCGAGGGGAGCGTGACGCTCGGCGAGTGCGCGGAGCTCGCTGGGTTGAAGCGCGGCGCGCTCGGGGCCGTGAGGCGCAGGCGGTCGCTGGGGAGCTACGCGTTCCTGACGAACTCGCCGCTCGTCTCGACGGACAGGCTGCGATCCATGACGGATTGGGTGCCGAGCCATTCGAGCCGCGACGCGTTCGCGGCGGCGATGCGCGCGCACGGCCGGGTCGTGGATGGGGCGGCGCCGGCGTCCGCCTCCGAGCTCACCGCGGTTCCCGGGACGCAGCAGGCCTGACCGGCCGGACCGGCTCCGGCCACGAACTCGCTCCGGTCTCGAACCTATAGTTCACCCCGCGCGCGGCGGTGGCGAAACTGGCAAACGCGATGGACTCAAAATCCATTGCCCGCAAGGGCTTGCGGGTTCGAGTCCCGCCCGCCGCACTCGCACTCTCGGCGGGCGGCCGGCCCGCTGCACGCGCCCTACTGGGACAGGGCCTTAGCCCTCGGCCTGCGGCTTGAAGCCGCCGGTCTCCTCGTCGATCTCGCGGCCCCGCCAGTCGCCGCGCTCGTAGTCGTCGCGCGAGATCTCGACCTCGACGTTCCACTGCTGGGTGAACCCGCGCATGGCGAAGACGATCAGCAGGAACTGGACCGGGACAACGATGGCCGTCAGCAGGCCGAGGAAGCTGGGCGGGAGGCCCGGGTTGTCGTAGCCGGCGTGGTCGCGTTCGAACCAGCCGGGAGCGGCGATGGCCGCGACCACGAGCATCAGGATCGCGAGTGCGGAGGCGACCGGCAGGATGCCGCGGTTCCACTGGGCGACGTAGTACGCCGAGACGCCGAAGATGATCACGTAGGCGATCGCGATGATCTGTGCGCCCTGCAGCGACGACCAGCCGCCCACGGTCACGATTGCGACGAGCCCCGCGCTGACGAGCAGCAGCAGAATCACCCCCGCCTTCGTGGCCTTCGACGCGGGCTTGTCGCGGTTCGGATGGACGATGACAGTGTCCGCCACGCCGATCCGGAAGCTTACGCATAAGCCTGGCCACGTGCGGCGGTCTGCCGGGGGCGCGCACGCGGTCATCTGCGAGAGCCGCATGCAGCGGTCTGCCGGGGGCATGCGGATGGAGGGACTCGAACCCCCAAGGGACTAAGCCCACCGCGTCCTAAGCGCGGCGCGTCTGCCAGTTCCGCCACATCCGCGGGGCCAGGCGATTCTAGGGTGCGTAGCTCGACGGATTACTTGAGCAGTCGATGATCTGAGTTAGGTGTCATATAGACCCCTAAGTCGGATCATCGAGCCCTCAAGTATCTCGGGGCCCGCCGCTCAACGCGACGCTACGATCGGGCTGTCTGGGGCACTGGCCAAATTGGATAAGGCTCCGGTCTCCAAAACCGGCGATTCCAGGTTCGAGTCCTGGGTGCCCCGCTTTAGTCAGCCGCCCTAGCTACGCTCGGCGGCGGTGCGCATCCCCTCGCAGACGCTCCTGAAGAGCGCCGCTGCCGCGGCTTTCAGCATCGCCGCGCTGGCACCGGCCGCCCCCGCGGCGCCCGTGCGGATCAGCAGTGATCCGTACCACGGCACTGGCTCCGGGCAGCACGCCACGGAGGTGGAGCCGGACAGCTTCGCGTTCGGCCACACACTCGTCGCCGCTTTCCAGGTCGGGCGCTACCCGGACGGCGGCGCGGCCAACGGCGGCTGGGCGACCTCGACGAACGACGGGGCCTCGTGGGTGCACGGCTTCCTGCCGGGCATAACGTCCGCCGGGGGAGGCACACACGGGCGGGTGAGCGACACAGCCGTCGCCTACGACGCCAAGCACGGCGCCTGGATGATCGTGTCGCTCACGCTGGTCGCGCCGCCCGCCATCCACGGCGACTCGATAGTGGTCAGCCGCTCGACCGACGGTGGCCGGACGTGGAAGAAACCGGTCACCGTCGCCACGACCGGAGCCCACTCCGACTTCGACAAGCCGTGGATCGCCTGCGACAACGGGAGCTCGACGAGCCCCCACTACGGCAACTGCTACGTCGAGTGGGACGACTACGGCACCGGGGGGCTCATCGACATGAGCACCTCGAGCGACGGCGGCCTGCACTGGGGGGTGCGCAGGCACACGGCGGACAACGCGACCGGTCTCGGCGGCCAGCCCGTGGTCCAGCCGGGCGGCACCGTGATCGTCCCGTACGCCAGCGCCTCGGAGGACGCGATCAGTTCCTTCCGGTCGACGGACGGCGGCGCCACGTGGGAGGCACACGTTCCAGTCGCTGCGCCCGGCCCCAACCACCACACCGTCGCGGGGGCCATGCGCGCGGCACCGCTGCCCTCAGCCGAGATCGACGGAGCCGGCCGCGTATACGTGGCCTGGGAGGACTGCAGGCTCCGCGGGCCGTCGTGCCCGAGCAGCGCACCGAACGACATCGTCATGTCCCACTCCGACAACGGCTTGCTCTGGTCGTCACCACTCGCGCGCGTCCCGATCGCGCCAACCGCGAGCCCTCAGGAGGACTTCGTGCCGGGACTCGGCGTCGACCCGAGCACATCGGGGTCGGGCGCGCACCTCGCGCTCGCCTACCACTACCTGGCGACCACGAACTGCAACCCGGGTAGCTGCCGCGTCCACATCGGGCTCGTGAGGTCGAGCAACGGCGGCGCGACGTGGAACGCGCCCGTGGACATCTCGGGCCCGATGGCGCCGGTCTGGCTCGCGTTCACGAGCGATGGCTACATGAGCGGCGACTACATCTCCACATCCTTCGTCTCGGGCACGCCCCACGCGGTCTTCGCCCTCGCCCACTGCCCGAGGGGCGCGAAGCTCGCCGAGGCGATCTACACCTCGGTGCCGCCCGCGCCGGGCGAGAAGCCGCCGTCCACCTGTCCTCCAGCACCGAAGGGGAAGCGGACGCTCGCCGGCCTCAGCCTCCACCCGACGAAGTTCCACGCCCGGCGGACCGGGCCGAGCGTCGCCAGCTCCGGCGGCACTCTCGTCAGCTACCGAAGCTCGGCAGCCGGCAGCACTCGCTTCATCGTCCGCCACCTCGTTCGCGGGCACTGGGTGACGCTCCAGGGTCGCTTCTGGCACCACGACGCAAGTGGACAGAACCAGTTCCACTTCACCGGGCACATCGCCGGGGCCAAGCTCCGTCCGGGCGGCTACAAGCTCGTCGCCGAGCCGCGTGCCGCGCACAAGTCCGCCGGGAACGCGGTTTCGATCCGCTTCAAGATCGTGCCCGCGAACCAGGCCCTTCGCCAGGCGTCGCACCCGCGCGCCCCGGCGCGAGCCCCCAGGACGGCTCGTTAAGGCGGGAACAGGCCCTAAGCTGAGGGACCTCAGGACGCCATGATCGAGTCGCCCGTCAAGCCACCGCCGGGTGGCGGACCCCCGGTCGCTCCGCCGCCTGACCCCCGCACGCGCGTGATGGATCCGCCGCCGGATCGGGCCGCACGGCACGGGTTCGCCTGCCGTCAGTGCGGTTCGCCGCTACACGCCGACCAGGCCGCCTGCCTCGCCTGCGGAGCGATGGTCGAGAGCGAGGACGAGCGGATCGGACTCCGGCGGGTCGTGGCCGGGTCGTCGGCCGTGCTGCTTTTGCTCGGCGGAGCCGTCGGTGCCGCCGTGGCCGGGCTCCCGAACGGCAAGCATGTGGGCAAGGGGCCGATCGCGCAGGTGTTCGGGAAGAAGCCCGTGGCGCCGATTCCTCCCGCAACGGTCACGCCGAGCCCGCGCTCGGGGGGCGGCCTGGGGAAGAGCACTCCGCTCGCTGGGACGTCGAAGACGCCCACCAAGCCGCCGCCGATCCACAAGAGCGCGACCCCCAAGAAGTCGACCTCTCACACTGGCTCGTCGAGCGGCAACTCGGGCGGTTCGTCCTCCTCGAATAGTGGGACGAAGTCCAAAACGAACCACCACAACAAGACGCACAAGAAGCCGAGCGTCACGCTGTTCGCCCGAAGCAAGGGAGAGGAGCCGTCGGAGGCCGGCGTTTTCGCCGGGGGGCACGGCGGTTCGGTGACCTATGTATACGACGGCCGGCCGAGCTCCTATTGGCCAGCGACGAAATCGGGTGACGGCGTCTGGGTGCAGTCGAGCAATCCGGGCAGCTACAGCCACCTCGGCATCGTCAGCGCTACCCCGGGCTACGACGCGACCGTCTACTACACGACCAAGAGCGGCCACCCGAAGAGCCTGAGCGGCTGGAGGAAGATCCGGTCGATCAGCTCGGCGAAGAAGAAGCAGAGGGTCCCCCTCCCGAGTGCCGCGCGATCGGCCAGCTACTATCTCCTGGTGATCGACTCGCGCGGCCCCGTCAGGATCAACGAGATCCAGCTGCTGTTTTGACCCGTCGCATCCTCACCCTTGCGGCGGCGGCGACACTCGCGATCGCCGGAACAGCCGTGGCCGCGACGATCAAGTTCGGCAGCGACCTCAAGGCGCCCGCGAATCTGAGGGAGACCCATCCGGTCGACAGCGCGTTCTGGGCGAAGGCGTTTCCCGACCACCGAGGCGTGAGCGCTCCCGCCAAGGGCAAGGTCGCGACGGTCAAGCTCAAGGGCACGGCGATAAAGCAGCACGGCAAGAAGCCCGTCACGACCTTCCACTTCCAGGTGCTCCACCCAATCAGCAACGGCAAGGTCAAGGTGAGCCTCACGTCCGGCCCGTTCCACGTTCCGGTCGGCGGTGACCCGAACCGCGTGACCACCTACCACCCGGTCAACCTGTGCGTGAAGAAGGGCGACTTCGTGGCCTTCAGCGACATCGGCGGGTTCCAGCACAACAGCTATCCCAACGGCACGCCCTTCCAGGTCTTCAGCAGCGTCGTCGGTTCGGTCACCGACCACCACATCCAATCCGGCGGCATCAACAACGGCAGCAGCTTCAAGGGCAAGGCGAAGCAGAACGAGGAGCTCCTGATGCGGATGATCCTCGTCACCGGCAAGGACGCCGGGATCTGCAACAGGTAGCCCGGCCCGAAGGCCGAGCGCTGCATCGCGGGCGCCGGCCCCGCCGAGAGCCGGCGCCCGAATCGATGGTCGTTAGCTAACGGCTTCTGCGGGTTCCGCTCGACGACCTGCGGGCCGTGGAGCGGGCCGGCTTGCGCGCGGTCGAGCGGCTCGATGTCGCCCGCTTCGCGGTCGTCCTCGCGCGGCTCGCGGTGCCGCTCGCCCGCTTGGTCGCGGTCTTCGTGGTACGCCGGGCGGTGCTGGTCGCACCGCGGGCCGTCTTCCGGGCGCCGGTGGCGCTCCTCTTCGCGGTGGCTCTCGCGCCGCTCGCTCGCCTCGACGCGCTCGACGCGCCGGCCCGGGCGCGGCTGCCAGCTGCCTTCGTAGCCGACCGCGCGCTCTTGCCCGCTGCCTTTGCCGCGCGCTTGGCGGCGGGCTTCGCGCGGCGCGTTGATCCGGACGCCGCCGCCTTCGCCGCGGTGCGCGCCGAGCGCACCGCCGTCTTGCCGCTCTTCGAGGCGGCCTTGCGCTGCCGGGTGGCCGCCGCCTTCTTGGCGGCTGCCGAGCGTTGCGCCTTCGTCTGAGCCATCTGGTGAGACCTCCTTCTAAGTGGGACGCGTGAGCCTACTCACGTGCGGGACGGAAACGCGTTTCGGTCGGCCTGCTCGGGTTCCTCCGTACCGACGCCCGGGCGCGATGGCTCTGATTGAGTATTGCGTGATGCGACGGGCGAGTAGGGGTGCCCTCGGCTGGCGACGGGCGTGTGGTGGCGCCCTGGGGCTGACGGTGGCCGCCCTCGCGCTCGCCGTGGCCGCGTCCCCCGCAGGCGCGCAGTCGCCACCCGCACTCACGGTCCCGGCCTTCGGTGGCTTCCGCTCGGTGCTCGCGCAGGGTGAGGGGCAATCCGTGACCGCGACCGACCTGGCCGCGTACGAGGCCACCGGCAACCCGCCGGACACGTTCGTCAACCAGCAGCCGCTGTACGTGGACATCATGCCCCACGCCGGGACTCTGACCGCGTCGGACCTCGACCGCTACTACAAGAACACGACGTTCGGGCAGATGCCGGGCGGCGTCGGCTCGGTTGCGTCTCCGATTCCGGGCGTCGAGATCTTCCGCGACAAGAAGTTCGGGATGGCGCACATCTACGGCGACAACCGCGCCCACGTGATGTTCGGCGCCGGTTACGCCACCGCCCAGGAGCGTCTCTTCCTGATGGACGCCGTCCGCCACACCGCGGAGGGCAACCTCGCCGAGCTCACGGGCCCGGGCGCGGCGTCCGGGGATTCGGACCAGCTCACCGACCAGGACTTCTCGCTGCAGGAGCTCACCGCCCAGTTCAACGCGCTCCCGTCGCGATACGGCGCGGCCGGGGCTCGCGCACACGCCGACATCCTCGCCTACATCGCCGGGATCAACCAGCGCATCGACGAGGTGAACGCGAACCCGCTCGAGATGCCGGCCGAATACCCCGCCCTCGGGATCCACCAGGTCAAGCGCTGGATACCCGCCGACACCGCCGCCGAGGCGGTCTTCCTCGTAACGCAGTTCACGGTCTCCAACGGTGGGGAGGAGAGGAACTCGCAGCTCCAGGAGGCCTTCATGAAGCGCTTCGGGAAGAGCTGGCGGCGCCCATACCACGACCTCCGCGAGGCGCAGGACCCCGAGGCCTTCACCGTCGCCAAGCGTCCCTTCCTCTCGGACAGGACGGGCCGCCCCCGCAAGGGCCTCAACGCGATGCCGGACTTCGGATCGATCGTGAAGCGCAACACGATCGTGCAGGGACCGAGCGCGGCCGCGTCGGCCAAAGCCGCCGCGAGGATGCCGGCGTGGGTGCGCTCGCTTGACCGCTTCAAGCGCTCGCTCCCCACGGTCGAGTCGAACGCCGTGATGGTTCCCCGGCGCCTGTCGTCGACGGGACACGCGCTGGCGGCGATGGGCCCGCAGGTGGGCTACTACTCGCCGCAGATCTTCTCCGAGTACGAGCTGCATGGAGGCGGGATCGACGGCGAGGGCGTGACGTTCCCGGGCGCTTCGCCGTGGCCCTTGATCGGACACGGGATCGACTTCGCCTGGAGCGGGACCAGCGCGAACGGCGACAACGAGGACACGTTCGTCGAGCGCCTCTGCAACCCCGACCACTCGAAGCCCTCAATGAAGAGCACCCACTACGTCTACAGGGGTAGGTGCGTGGCCTTCACGATGCGCGACCAGCAGGTCCACACCCCGGTCTCGCCGGTTGACCCGACCCCGCCGCAGACGATCACGTACCGCACCATGCGCTCGGTGCACGGCCCGGTGTTCGCCTACGCGACCGTCGGGCGCGCTCCCGTGGCGCTGGCGAAGGCCAAGGGCGTGGACTTCCAGGAGCTGGGCGCGGCGATCCCGTTCATGCGCCTTGCCGAGAACGCGCCCACCGACGTGCACTCGTTCATGCGGGTGATGAGTCCGTTCCCCGGGACGGAGAACTGGTTCTACGTGGACCGCCGGGACGTGGGCTTCATCCAGTCCGGCTTCT
>Ga0209577_10004209_pt1 | contig 13534 bp, 15 predicted proteins | sample GraSoiAngelo_109_FD_185874 | JGI IMG/M metagenome (GOLD analysis project Ga0209577, IMG submission 185874) | Grasslands soil microbial communities from the Angelo Coastal Reserve, California, USA - 14_0903_12_20cm (SPAdes) (version 2) | ecosystem: Environmental > Terrestrial > Soil > Grasslands... | reverse complement strand
CTGGCTCACCGTCATCGGCGTCGTCAACGACGTCGTTCAGGACGAGCAGTTGACGCGGCATTCGACGATCTATCTGCCGTATCTCCAGACGACCTCGCCGGGCTTCATCACTCACATGACATATGTCGTTCGCCCGGCGCCAGGCGCGGGGAACGTCGCCCCGGCGATGCGCGCCGCGTTGCGCGACGTCGACCGAGCGGTGCCGGCGCAGGCGCTGCAGACGATGGACCAGTCCATGCTGGACACGATCGCCGAGCCGGTGTTCCAGATGCGGCTGTTGACCGGGTTCGCCTTGCTCGCGCTGTTGCTCGCCGCGCTCGGCACCTATGGCGTGCTCGCCTACGACGTCACGGAGCGCACGCGCGAGATCGGCTTGCGCCTGGCGCTCGGTGCCACGCCCGGGAAGGTGCTCCGCATGGTGCTGTGGCGCACGGCCGCGCTCGCCCTTGCCGGCGCCTTGCTCGGTCTCGGCGGGGCGCTGATGCTGACCAGAGTACTCACCAAGTCCCTCTTCGAGGTGCAGCCGACCGATCCGGTGACGCTCCTAGCGGTCACCGTCGTCCTGGTGCTCGTGGCGCTGGTGGCGGGGTTCGTGCCGGCGCAACGGGCAACCCGGATCCGGGCGCTCGTGGCGTTGCTGCAGGACTGACCGAGCCACAGCGCGTCCCCTATCGAGCCTTCTTGGCGATGCACTCGATCTCGACGGCGATGCCACCCGGCAGCGCGCCCGCCTGGATGGTGGTGCGCGCCGGAAACGGCGCCGTGAAGAACGTCCGGTACACCTCGTTCATCGCGGCGAAATCGTTGATGTCGCGCAGATAGACGTTGCACTTCATCACGTGATCGAGCGACGAGCCGGCCGCCTGGAGAATCGCCCGCAGGTTCTCCAACGTCCGCTGCGTCTCCGATCGCACGTCCCCGAGCTCTCGTGTCCCGGTCTGCGGATTGGTGGGTCCCTGCCCGGCAACGAAAATCAAATCTCCCTCGACGACCGCCTGCGAATACGGACCCCTCGGCTGCGGCGCCTGCTCGGTCACAATGGCGTTTCTCATGCGCTCCTCTTGAATCGCTTCCAAAGGTGATGAACGGGGAACCCTGCCGCCGCAATGGCCAGACCGTAGATCGGCGAAAAGTTGCCGACCTGGATCTGGCCCCACACGATGGCCGACACACCAACGACGGTGCCAATCACGAACACCAGCGGCACCCACGGATAGGCAGGCGTGCGGAACGGCCTAGGGCGTTCAGCCATCTTTCGTCGCAGCACGAACACCGCGCTGACGGCGAAGATCAGCGCGGCCCACTCGACGACCACGAAGTAGGTCGTGAGCGTATCGAAATCCCTGAGGACGAGGACCATGACGATCGCGACCGCCCCCTGGATCGCGAGCGCCGCCCACGGCGTGGCCCAGCGTGGATGGGTAGCCCCTAGAAAGGAGAAAATCAGGCCGTCGCGCGCCATCGCGTAGGGGACGCGCGGCTTGGCGAGCAAGTTGCCGTTGAGCGCGCCGAAAATGCTCGTCATGATCGCGAGCATGATGACGGCGCCACCGGCGGGTCCCGCAATCGCCGTCATGACCGTCCGCGCAATCGCCTCCTTTTGCTGCGCCATGATGCCGACCGGCATCACGTACAGGTAGGCCAGATTCGCGCCGACGTACAGCGTGACGATGACCAGCATCCCGACGATGATGATCCGCTTCATCAGTCGCTCGGGTGCCACGACCTCACCCGCGATCATGCTGACGGCAATCCAGCCGTCGTAGGTCCAGATGACCGCGGCGACGGCGCGCGCCAGGCCGCCGCCCTGCACCGCGCCGCCTTCGGTAAAGTGCGAGAGACTGCCGTCCCCCAACAGAAACGCAGCGAGGATGATCGCCGCCAGCGCGCTCACCTTTACAAGGGTGGTCACTTCGCTCACGGCGGCCCCGACGCGTGCCCCCAGCACGTTGGCGCACGTCAGGACGACGATGGCGGCGATGGCGATCGCCTGTACTGTCACAGCGTGGGCCGACGCGCCGAGCAGGTTGAGAAGGAATTCCGCGAAGACGGTGGCAAGCGAGGCCACTGCGGTCGGTGTCGTGACCAGGACATACAACCAGCCGAATACGAACGCGGCGGCATCGCCATAGGCCTCGCGCAAGAACACGTAGACGCCGCCCGCCCGTGGCAAGAGCGTGCTCAGCTCCGCCACCGCCAGCGCGCCGCAGATGCTGATCAGCCCGAAGGCCGTCCAGAGGCCCGTGATGACGAGCGGATTGGGGACCAGCCCGGCGATCGTGGGTGGCGTGCGGAAGATCCCGCTGCCGATCGTGATGCCGACGATCAGCGCCGTGCCGCCGGCGAGCCCGATGACGCGGCGGAGATCGCGCGGCGGTGACTGAATCACTTCCGCGAGGTCGTCCTGAGCTCCTCGAACCAATTCTCAACGATGATCAGCTTGTCGGGTGTGCCGGCCCGGATCATTAAGAAGCGCCGGTCGTTTGGCGCCACAGCATACTGCGGACCGAATCGGGAGGACGTGAATCCCGCGGCCGGAAAGAGTGCTGCGGAGCGTCCGAGCGAGAATCTCGGCTGAGTATGTATTTCGACGGCCACCAGGTCTCCGGAGCCGGCGCGATAGAACAACTCACTTCCGCGATGGGACCAGAGCGGCTCCGTTCCCCCGCCCGCCGAAATCGCCCACTTTCCCGCCCCGGTGTTTGGAAATGGCACCACGTAGATCTCGTCCTCGCCGGTCTCGTTCGAGACATACGCCAGCCAGCGCCCGTTGGGCGAAAGGGCTGGAGCCATTTCGGTGAACCTGGTTGCCACAACGGGCACCGGCGCGGTATCGATTCCCGGCCGGATCGCAAGAATGTCACCCGAACCCGGCGACGATACGTCGGTCCGGAAGATCAGCCATTTCCCATCAGGAGACCAGCCCGCATTGTACAAGTTCCGCTTCTCATGAAGCTGCATCACTGCCGGTGCGCCGCCATCGGCCCGCTCGGTCCACAGATCGGTTGCGTCTGTCGCGTGGTCCGACGAGAACGTCACGGATCTGCCGTCTGGTGTCCACGCGGGGCCAAAATTGTTGTTTCCCTCGAGCGTCAACGTGACACTAGGCCCTCGGTCCAGCCGCTTGATCCAGATATTCATGGGCTCAGCATTGGCGACCCTCGCTACGGCGAGCCACTTCCCGTCCGGTGAGAGAGCTGGGGAGCCCCAATAGTCGCCCGGCCAATCAGGATCGACCGCCTGCGCTTTCCCGTCGCGCGTTACCCACACGAGCTCCTGCTTACCCTGTCCCGCGCCAGTCGCGTATACCAGCGTCCCTGTTGCTGAAACCGCGAGGTCCGCTGAACCCCAGGGTCCCAACCGCATGCCTTCGGTGAGCGCGCTCGGCTCGCCCACGACGTTCATGGAGTTCTGATCGAAGGGCACGACCATCAATGTCTTGTTTGCCGTCACGTAGAGGAGGTGTCCTGACGACGCGTAGCGCGGGTACATCGCGTCGTGCACAATCACCCGATGCTTCCCCGACGGGACGTCGGCCACGGCAATCGAATACGAGGTTCTACGCTCGGCTCCGTTCCTGCTGTTAAACAACACTGTGAACAGCACACCCTTTCCGTTGGGCAGCACATCGGGCCATGTGTGATCGAACTCGCCGCTCGCAGTGTCCAGCACGGTAAAGCAGCTCGGCTTTGCCCCTGGCTTCGCTTCAACCCGGAGCAGGCCCGCTCTCGACGTATTCGCGTCAACGTAAATGAATCCATCCGGTCCCCATGACGCGCCGGCGGTTCCTACTGTTAGCGAATCCGACACGGTGATCGGTACCCCACTGAGCGAGGCGATCTGAACGATGTGCACCCTGAGGAAGCCTACCTGACGACCGTCAGGCGAGAAAAACGGCGTGTTCGCCCCTTCGGTCCCCGGCACCGCGATCGCATGGAGCCCGTTGCGAGCCCGTATCAAGAGCTGCGATCGGGGACCGCCGATGTACGCCAGTCGCGATCCATCAGGCGAGATGGCAAGACGTCCCGACCAGGGCGCACCCGGAGCCATCGCCTCGGCCGAGTCCATCGCCAGGGTGGATCGCACGACCTGCTTCGCCGGTGCGGGGCGCATCCAACCCCAGATCGCGGCAGCAGAAATCAGCATGGCGAGCCCGATCACGGCGTACAACACCCTCCGATCGCGAGGGCTACGCTGTTTGACCTCGAGCGTCGGTGCGGTGACGGACGGCGTGACCGACCTATTGTCCGGAGGCGTGGCGACCCTCTCGGTGATTGCGTGACGGCTCAAAGCCGCGGCGAGATCTGCGATCTCGGCATCCGGCTCCATCTCGAGCTCTTGTCGTACCAGCTCCTGATACAGGCGCGCGTGCTTTACCGCACCGGCGCGATCTCCGGTGGCAGCGAGAGCGAGCATGAGCTTTTTCGTCGCGTCAGCTGAAAGGGGATCGGAATTCGCGAGCCTGCGCAGCCAGATGACACTCTGCGAATGGTCGCGAGCTTTTGCCGCGAGGTTGGCAAGGCATTCGACAGCCTTTTGATACTCGAGTCGCAGTCGCGACCGGTTTGTGTCTATCCACGACTCGAGCTCGTGGCTGTCTGCAAAATGAAACCCGTCCAAGAGCGGCCCCTTGTAGAAGCCGACCGCCGCTGTCCACTGAGCCGCGCGCATCGCTTGCTCGAACTCCCATATGTCAACCTGAACCAATTCCGGATTGAGCCGGAGCCCTCGTGCTGTCGAGAGTATCAAATCGCTTCCCAGCGCCTGTCGGATCCCGTACACCGCCTGATCGAGCGCGTGGTGTGCCCGCGCGCCGGAGCTTTCCGGCCAGAGGTAGGCCTCGATCCGATCGCGCGCGAGACCCTGCCGACCGCTCAGGCCGAGGATCGCAAGCAGACCCAATGGCCTCTTTTGTTGCGCGGCTACGGGGACCGGGCGAGTCTCGTCCCGCAGGGAAAGCGTTCCCAGAACCTCGAGGATCAACATTTTCCGGCTACGCGAGCCCTGTGAGTTTTATCTGATGTTCTGCTGAGGGGGACGGCCTATCATGGAGGGCTGTGTCCGCCCGGTCAAGCGCGAACGCGTCCCCGGTAACGAATCTTAGTTGAACGGAGGCTCCAATGATCCGCCGCAAACTTCTCATCGCCACCGCCATCGTCGCCTGCGTCGTCACCACCGCTTGCGCGGACACGACGGCTCCGGCGGAGATGCGACCCTCGTTCGATGCGGCTTCGAGACCGTGCCCGGCCCCAGGCAGCGGGTTGCCGGGAGGTCTCAACATGGTGCATGACCCCACCATGCTCACCATTCCGATGGCCCGCGATGCAGATCAGGGAAACGCCGGTATGTTCCACGCGGTGGACGTTTCAGGCTGTTCACTATGATCCACCGCAAACTTCTCATCGCCACCGCCATCATTGCCTCTGTCGTCATCACAGCCTGCTCGGACTCGACGGCTCCAAAGAGGGTCGTACCGGGTTTGGCCGCGGCGGAGGTGGCCGAGGCGGAAGGGGCCCTGTCGTTCTCGGAGTCCTCCCCGCGTGCCGGAAGCTTCCACGCTGTGAAGAACTGCGCGCAGTACTCGGGGCTCGCGGGCGGGTTCTGCACGCTCACGGTATCGACCCTGAAGCAGATCCCCGGCGGCACCAAAGTTGTCTATACGGACGCCGCCACCGCTACAGCGGTCATCACTGACGTAACGCTCGTTCCACCAAGCCCGGGCAACAACGTCGCGTTCGGTCATGTGGACCTCAATCGGGTGACGCGCACGGGCAACGCATCGTTCTCGGGCGGCACGGGGAAGTTCCAACACTTCACCGCGAGTGTCGTCATCACCTACCTGAGCGGGAGAGATTGGGCCTGGGACGGGACGTACAGCTTCAGGAACTCGGGCGACAGGGACGACAGGGACTAAGAACAAGTGCCGGCGTCGTCAGGCGAACCGCAGGCATACGGGGCTCGGTAGCGCGATCCGCTGGCGCATGGGTGTCAACCTGCCGGTGTCCGGATCGCGCCCGAACACGACAACGGAGTCGGACCGCTGATTGGCGACGAGCAGCCACCGCCCCGTCGGATCCAGGCTGAAATTGCGCGGCCAATCGCCCTCGGTGGAGACCGTCTGGTCGAGCACGAGCGCGCCCGTTGATTCCGCCACGGAGAACACGGCGATGCTGTTGTGGCCGCGGTTCGACACGTACAACGTACGCCCAGATGACGCGACGTGGATGTCGGCCGGGTAGTTCGTGCCGGTCCAACCAGCCGGGACGGTCGAAAGTGTGTCGAGCAGGGAAAGTACGCCCCGCTCGGCGTCGAAGCGAAGCGTCGCCACCGTGGAGTCGAGCTCATTGGCGACGAATACCAGCGGCAGCGTCGGGTGGAACGCGATGTGGCGCGGGCCCGCGCCGGGACGCATGACAGCGTCGCCGCCCTCGACGTGCCGCAGCGATTTGCCCTCCAAGTCGAGGCGGTAGACGAACACACGGTCGGCGCCCAAGTCTGCGGCGAGCGCGAAGCGGTTGGAGGGATCGGGAAGGATACAGTGGGCATGCGGCGTTTCCTGACGCTCGGCGTTCGGGCCTTTTCCCGTGTGCTGCACCACGTGCGCGGGTGGGGCGAGGGCGCCATTAGCCTGGATGGGCAGCAGCGCGACGCTGCCCCCGGCGTAGTTGGCGACCAGCGCGACGCGGCCGCGACGGTCCACGCTCACGAAGCAAGGCGCGCCACCTCCTGACGGCTGCTCGTTCAGGCGAGTGAGCGCACCAGTATCCCTGGCAATTGCGAAGGCGCTCACCGCACCGGTCGGTCGCCCGTTGTAGTGCTCGAGCTCGTTGACCGCGTAGAGAAAGCGCCCGTTCGGATGGGTGCCGAGAAACGACGGATTCGCCCCGGCATCCACCGAGCCCACTCGCTGCAGTCTCCCAGAGCGCCGGTCCATGCGAACGAGATAGATGCCCTCAGACCGGGTGCCTACCGTATACGTCCCAACGTAGAGAAGATCATCATCCGGAGGACTCTTCGAGCCGCGCGCGAGCCCGATGAGGCCGATCGCCGATGCGGCCAGGAAGTCGCGGCGCGACAGGTCGCGAGGATGGGTCATCTCGGTGCCCTGAGGTCAGCGGACCGCGCGACCACGAACAGCAGCACGGCCGACAGGCCGGTCACAGCCACGCCGGCGAGCAGCTCGCCGCGTTGGGTGGGAAGTTGCAGCGCCATCAGCGCCATGACCGCCGTGTGTGCGAAACTGGACCATACGGCGTACGCATCAAGCTGCGATGCGCGGAGGCGCCGACCGTCCCGAGGCCCAACACCACCAGCACGACCTGCAGCACGCGTTCCTGCTTGGACATCACGGCCATTGGAGCCCCCCCCGAAGGAGATGCCCGACGAGCATAATACCGGGCACGGTCACGCGGAGCCATCCGGACAATATGCAACAGCAGGGTTGCGGATTTCGCGAGTCGCTGTTATGATACGCAACATGAGAGTTGCATATCGTACCGTGGCCCCGCTCGCGGCGACACTCGGCCTCGCCGCCCTAGCCTGGGTCGTCACGGTCCGCCAGATGCACGGCATGGACATGGGCGTCGCGACTCAGCTGGGCTCGTTCGCGTTCTTCGTTGCCCTGTGGGCGGTGATGATGGCAGCGATGATGCTGCCGGGCCTGGTGCCGGCCGTCGTGAGACGTGGTCGCCGCACCGGACCAGTCCGCGCCTTTGTGCCCTTCGTCGCGTCCTACCTCGTCGTCTGGACGCTCGTCGGCGCCCTGCTGTACGCGCTGTATCGCCCGCACGGCACGACCACTGCGGGTCTCGTCGTGATCGCGGCCGGTCTGTACGAGCTGACACGGCTCAAACAGCACTGCCGCCGCTGCTGCCGGGCGCGCACCCGCTCGGGCCTGGAATTCGGACTCTACTGCGTCGGCTCCAGTATCGGACTGATGGTAATGTTGGTGGCCCTCGGCGTCATGAGCATCACCTGGATGCTCGTGATCGCCGCCCTCGTGCTCGCGCAGAAGCTGCTGCCCGCCACACCCGCCATCGATGTGCCGCTCGCCCTCGCGATCGTCGCGTTCGGAACCTTGATCATCGCCGCGCCCGGGGCCGTTCCCGGCCTCATGCCACCGCTGTAAGACCTTCAGAGAGAGACCATGCCGAAGCCCAAGATCGTTTCACGGGACGAATGGACCACCGCCCGCAAGCGCCTGCTCGTCAAAGAGAAGGAGCTGACCCGCCAGCGGGACGCGCTGAGCGTTGAACGGCGCTCGCTGCCGATGGTCGCGCTCGAGAAAGAGTACGTGTTCGAGGGGCCGGAAGCGGGGGGGCGCCGCACGCTGCGCGATCTGTTCGGCAACGAGCGCCAGCTTATCGTCTATCACTTCATGTTTGGTCTCCCGCCCGATTGGGAGGACGAGGGGTGCCCGGCCTGCTCGTATGTGGCCGACAACTTCGCGGGCAGTCTCGTGCACCTCGCGGCGCGTGACACCGCGTTCGCGGTGATCTCGCGCGCGCCGCTCGCCAAGATCGCGCCGTTCAAACAGCGCATGGGCTGGACGTTCCCGTGGCTGTCGTCGCACGGGACCGACTTCAACGACGACTTTGCCGTGACCCTCGACGCCACCCACACGACCTACAACTATGCGCCCGTCAGCGCGCAGCCCGAGGGCCGGCCGCATGAAGGCGAGCGGGAAGGCTTGAGCGTGTTCTTCCGCGACGGGACCCGCGTGTTCCACACCTACTCGACCTACCAGCGCGGTCTCGATCCGCTCCTCAACACCTACAACCTGCTCGATCTCACGCCGCTCGGCCGACAGGAAGAGGACGGCATCATGCATTGGCTCAAGTACCACGATGAGTACTGACCGGATCGAGAAGCGCGTCGTGCTCCGCGCGCCGCGCTCGCGCGTGTGGCGCGCGATCGCCGATGCGAACGAGTTCGGCACCTGGTTCGGCATGAAGCTCGAAGGCGCGTTCGCCGCCGGCAGGACCGTCCGGGGCCGGCTGACGATCCCGAACTACGACCACCTGACGCTGGAGCTGCAGATCGAGCGCATCGATCCCGAGCATTACTTCTCGTATCGCTGGCACCCCTACGCGATCGATCCCAAGGTCGACTACTCGGCGGAGCCCACCACGCTGGTCGAGTTCCATCTCGAAGAGATCGACGGCGGGAACGGCACCGCGGTCACGATCGTGGAATCGGGCTTCGATCGCATCCCGCTCGCGCGCCGCGCCGAGGCATTCCGCATGAACGACGCGGGCTGGGCGAGCCAGGCGAAGAAGCTCGCGCAGTATGTCGCCTAGTCGAGCCGCGGCGTCCAAGCTCCCCGATGCCGCACCGGTGTTCGCCGCCCTGGGCGACTCGCTGCGGCTCGGGCTGCTGGGCCGCCTGTCCGCGGACGGCCCGCTCTCGATCAGAAGGCTGAGTGAGGGTACCGGCGTCACCCGTCAGGCGATCACGCGTCATCTCGAGGCCCTGGGTCGCGTGGGCCTGGTGCGCGACGCGCGGCGGGGGCGGGAGCGCGTGTTCTCGCTCGATGCGAAGCGACTCGAAATCGCGAGGCAGTACCTCGATCGCGTCGCGGCGCAGTGGGACGCGGCGGCCGCCAGACTACAGGCGTTTGTAGAGGAGGACGCGAACCGTTGATGCTGACTCAGGGTGCGGCCGAGGGCCTCTTGCCGATCTCGTACTCCCGCGGCGGCTCCGCGCCGAGCAGGTTTCGTACGAAGTAGTCCCAGCGCCGCCGCATCATGTAGAGGCCATCGCGGCCGTAGCCGTGACGGGCGTTGGGCAGAATCAGTAAGTCGAAATCCTTGTTCGCCTTGATCAACGCATCGACCACGAGATAGGTGTTTGAGGGCGGGACATTGTCGTCCATCCCGCCGTGCGCCAGCAGCAGCTTGCCGCGCAGGTTCGCGGCGTGCATCTGATTGGCGTCCGTGGCGTAGTTGTCGCTCTCCCCGTTCTTGACCAGGAGCCCCTGGTATCGTTCGCCCCAGTCGTCCTCGTAGTTTCGGTTGTCGTGGTTGCCGGACTCCGAGATGCCGACCTTGAACACGTCCGGATAGTTGAACATCGCGGCCGCCGTGGCGAACCCGCCACCCGAGTGCCCCCAGATCCCGACGCGTTCGCCATCGATCCACGGGTATCGCGCGGCGAGCTGCTTGATCGCCGCGACTTGATCGGGGAGCGTGTTCTCTTCCATCTTGCCGTACGCCGCGTCGCGGAACGTCTTCGACTGTCCCCCCCTCGTTCCCATGCCGTCGATGGCCACGACCACGAATCCCAGCTCCGCGAGCGCCTGATGATCGCCGCGCGCGGGCACGAAGCTGCGCGGCCCCACGCTCCCGCTCGGCATGGGATAGATGTAGTCGACGAGCGGGTACTTGGCGGTCGAGTCGAGCCGCGACGGCGTGAACATCAGGCCGTAGAGGTCGGTCGTACCGTCCCGCGCCTTCACCGTGACCTGCGTCGGGGCGTGCCAGCCGGCGGCGACGAGGCGCGAGATGTCGGCGCGCTCGAGTGGCATCACCACGCGGCCGTTCCGGTCGCGCAACACGGTCACCGGCGGCGTGACCGGCGTCGAATATGAGTCGATGAACGACGCGCCGTCCGGCGCGATGGCGACCTGATGATCCGCGTCCTCAGGAGTGAGTAGGGTCTGCCCTCGCCCGTCGAAGCCGATGCGATAGAGGAAGCGATAGTAGGGGTCGCGGCCCCGTTCCATTCCCTGCCCGTTGAAATAGATCGTCCGCGCCCGCTCGTCCACGTACACGATGGATTCGACGTTGCCATCGCCGCTCGTGATGGGGTTCTTGAGTCGCCCCGTGGTGAGATCGTACAGGTACAGGTGAATCCAGCCGTCGCGCTCCGACCACCAGATCAGCTCGTTCGAGCGCGGCAACACGCGCCAGTTCTGCGCCATGCCGACTTCGCCCACCTGCGTCTTCGACTGCTCCTCGAGCAGCGTGCGCACGGCGCCGGTGCGTGCATCGGCCACGCGCACCCACGCGTGCTTGTGATCGCGCGAGCTCGAGACGAACGCTACGCCCGAGCCGTCGGGATACCAGAGGAGGTCGCAGATCCTGCCGCCACAGGCCACGTGGTCGCTCACCGTGGAGCGATGGGCGTCGGGCGGCATCTGGAGCCGCACCATCTGTGGTGTCGGACCGCTCACATCGATCACCACGCGCTGAATCCGGAAGATCACGCTGTCGCCCGGCAGCGGGTATCGCCACGCTTCCAGCTCCGGCGCGCCCACCTTTGTGCGCACGAGGTACATGCGACTCACGCCGCGCCCGTCATGCTGGAACGTGGCGATCTTGCGCGAGTCGGGAGACCACGTGACGACCGGCTCGTCGCTCTTTACCCAGCCGGCGTTGTTCGTTGCGTAGCCGAAATCCTCGACGCCGTCAGTCGTGAGCGCCGTCTCGGTTCCGCTGGTCAGGTCCGCCATCCAGAGATTGTTGTTGCGAATGAACACGGCGCGCGTGCTGTCGGGTGACAGAATCGAATTGGGCGGCGGCGCGCGGCGCGTGCTCTCGGCCGCCGTACAGCGGTAGGCGGTGAGATCGCAGCGCCAGCGTTTCTCGCTTTCGAAGATGAGCTGGCCATCAGGCGAGAGATCAAAGGAGGAGAACGGCAGGCTATCGCCTGTCACCCGCCGGCCCAACGCCGCCGACACCGCCTCCGCGAGCCGCGCGTGATCGAACGCTGCCGCCCGCGTCCGGCGCCGCGGATCCACCATCACGAACCGTCCCCCCCCCGTGGGGGTCGATACCCGGTAGGCAGCCCGTCCGTCCGGCAGCCAGATCGGCCGGCCGGGGATTCCACTCACCAGCCGGCCCACGGTGGGGCCGAGGAAGCGCTCGGCGCGGGCGTAGTCGTCGGCGGTCAGCGCGGGTCGTGCCTGGGGCAGCGCGGTGGAAGGCAGGATGTTGCCGAGCAACACGGCGGCGATGGCTACATGGTGAGGGCGCATCCGGAAAGACTGCTACTTGGAAGGGCGAAAGGCAACTTCGAGGAGCTGCGTCAACGTCCGCCAGTGCCGCTCCTCTGCGGCGGCGTCGAAGGCCGGCGTGTCGCGCAAGACAAAGCCGTGCCGCGCCGGATACATCTCGATGACGGGGGCTGGCCGCAGCGGGATAATTGGTTACTATATCGAGTGTCGATATATCGGGAGGAGATAGTCATGGTCGCCAAGGGTCGGGCCACCCGGCTGCCGGAGGCGTACTTGCCTCTGCCGCCCGCAACCTTCCACATCCTGTTCGCGCTCGCGGACGGCGAGTTGCACGGCTACGCGATCATGAAGGGTGTGGCGGTGCATTCCGAGGGCACCGTCCGGCTGGGTCCGGGGACGCTGTATGGATCGCTGAAGCGGCTGCTGGCGGGAGGCCTCGTGGAAGAAGGTGCCGAGCGGGCAGACCCGGAGCGGGGCGACGAACGACGCCGCTACTACCGGCTGACCCCGCTCGGTCTCTCGGTGGTTCGCGCGGAGGCGCGGCGGCTCGACGCGATGGTGCGTGCGGCGCGGCGTAAGAAGCTGATCGGTGTGAGGCCAGCATGAGCGCCGAACAGATCTACCGTCTGCTGCTGCGCGCCTACCCGCCGGACTTTCGCGCCGAGTATGGACGAGAGATGGTGCTGCTCTTTCGGGACCAGTGCCGGGAGCGCGACGTGCGGACTCTCGGCTTCTGGGCGGCGGTCATTTGCGACGTCGCACGCAGCGCGCCGGCGCTCCGCGCCGAAGCGTGGCGTGTGCGTGGGGATGAGAACACTCGAACGCTCGAGGTGATTATGAAACTCGCTGCAATGCTGACCCTGTTGCTCGGAGTGTTTGGCATCGCCAGCGCCGTTGTCGAGTGGGTCGCCGGGTCCAAAGGAGCAATGGACGGAAGATACGTGCTCGCAGTGGTGCTGGGGGTGTTCGCGAGTGTACTGCTGCTCGGCGCCGGGGTTGCAATTCTGCTCCAGACGCGGTGGGGTCGGCAGCCGGCGCGCCTCGTGCTTTTCGCGTCTCTCGCGAGCATGGCTGCCGCCCGGCTGTTGTTTCCCTGGATGTCCATCTTCTCCCAGCTGGTTGGCTTTGGGCTGCCGGTCACGCTTCTGATCGCGCTATACTGGCCACGCAAGCACTCCGCCGTTGGCGCGACGTCGATCGTGCTCATGCTCGTTGTCGGCCTTTCTGCTCCTGCCGCGGCCGCGCAGGCAAAGCCCAGGGATACGACGCGGGCCGCCGCCACGGTGAAGGATCTGGCGCTCACTGCGACGCAACGCCAATCCTTCGTGAGGCCCTACTCCGTAATGGAAGGAGTGCGGATCGTCATGCCATGACGGGACAATCCAGGTCTGGACGGCTACTCGGTCGCGTCGCCAAGTGGCTCGGCGCAGTCGTGTTGATCGTTGTGCTGGCGGGCGTCACGTATGAACAGATTGGTGAGCGCAGGGATCGCCAACGACTGCCGCAGATCGGCCAATCAATAGATATCGGTGGGCGGAGCCTGAACATCTTCTGCTCAGGCAAAGGGACTCCGGCGGT
>Ga0209577_10004207_pt1 | contig 13539 bp, 10 predicted proteins | sample GraSoiAngelo_109_FD_185874 | JGI IMG/M metagenome (GOLD analysis project Ga0209577, IMG submission 185874) | Grasslands soil microbial communities from the Angelo Coastal Reserve, California, USA - 14_0903_12_20cm (SPAdes) (version 2) | ecosystem: Environmental > Terrestrial > Soil > Grasslands... | reverse complement strand
GCATCATATTCGCCAAATTGACGCAAGCGATCAGCATCACCACGCCGACCGCCGCGAGCAAAAGAGTCAATCCGCGACGTGCTGCGCCGACGACTTCAAACTCGAGCGGAATGATCGCGGCGCTCAGATTCTCTTCATCGGCATTGAACAAGCGGCCAATTTCAGGAACGGCGCCGAGTTCCGGATAGAAGTTGTTGTCCGCGCACCAAACATCCGCCTGCGCGAGCCTGCCGTCCATCTCCGCATTGAAGACCCCGTCGCCCCACCAGGCAAACGTGCCTGAGAACACCCTCTGTCCTCGTGAAAGCTCCTGAAACATCGGTAAGGACAACGCCGCATAGTCATCGCCAGGAACATGAGCGCCAAAACGTACCAGTTGGTCGGGATGGGGGACAGGCAGACCTCGCAGCACCACACCGTCCAGCAGCGAAAAAATCGCCGTATTCGCGCCAATGGCAAGGGCAAGGATGACAAACGCCACAACGAAGGAACCCGGAGACTTGCGCAACAGGCGCAGACCAAAGTGCAAATTCTGAATTGGGTCCTGAATCCAATTTACGCGGCGGGCGTCGCGGCATTTTTCTTTGGTTTCCTCGATACCGTCTAGGTCTAGCCGCGCGCGCCGCCGCGCTTCCTCCGGTGCCATCCCTTTTGCGATGTATTCGTTGGTTTTCCGTTCGAGGTGATCGCGCAGCTCGTCATCCAATTCCTGGTCCGCCTGCACCCGGCGGAATAGCGATCTCAAGCGCAGCGGAATCGTGAACAGCCAATGCTCCGGTCGCATTTCTCGATCCTCCTCTACTCGTATCTCAACGCGACCATCGGATCGACGCGCATCGCCCGCCGCGCCGGAACCCAGCACGCAAGCAATGCGATGCCCGCCAAGAAGGCCGTTAGCCCCACATAGGTCGCGGGATCGAACGCGCTCAAGCCAAAAAGCATGTCATAGCTACCGGGGAAAACCAAACTCGCCCGCAATAAGCCGGAAATACCAGTGGAGACGACCAACCCGCAGGCCGCGCCAATAAGCACCGGAAACGTTCCCTGGCGAACGATCAATCGCAGGACATCCTTCTTGGAGGCGCCAAACGCCAAGCGGATTCCAACTTCTCTCGTCCGTTGTGCGACGAGGTAAGCCATAACACCGTAGATGCCCACCGCAGCCAGAGCGAGAGCGAGGATCGCCAGAATTCCCGCGAAGATCGCAGCAGCTTGCGGAAGCAGCTCTTGCGTCTGAGCAAACATGTCGAGACTGTCGAATCCAAGCGTTGGCAAAAGGTTTTTATCGAACGCTCCCAGAGATGTGCGCACGGCAGCCAAAGTGTCTCGCGGGCTCCTGGCAACGCGAATCAGCACAGCGTTGGGTTGAAACGCATTCGTGGGGAGATAAACGTACATGGGATCGATTCTCGTAAGGTTGAAAAATCGGACGTCCTTGGCTACGCCTATTATTTCGTATTCTTTCCAGTTCCAGGCGCCCTTGTCGTCTCGGAAAGGCCGAGCCAACTTGAGATGCTTTCCTACCGGGTCTTCCCCTGGCCAAGCTGTGCGAGCGGTAGACTCGCTGACCACGGCAACGGGAAGCAGTTCCTCGGACTCTTGCGAGGTGAAGGCCCGCCCGCGGACGATGGGAGTGCTTAGAGTCGAGAAATAACTCGGCGAGACATAGTTGACAAGTGTTTGGTCAGGCAGGCTCTTCGAAGAAGCGTGGCTTCCCTCTATTTGCAGCAAGAACGTCATGGTGCCCAAGTAAGGCAGGCGATCGGTGAGCGCGACATGGGCAACCTCGGGAAGCGTTTGCAGGCGAACCAGTATTTCCCTCTTCGTGGTTGCCGCTTTGGCCTTGTCACTCCCCAGGTCGAGGCTCAAAAGGAAAACGGACTTCGTCTCGAAGCCGGGACTCGCCCCTTGGGACCTCAGCAGGGCGCGCAAGAGCAACCCCGAGGTAATGAGCAAAACCATCGAAACCGTGACCTGCCCGCCGGCCAGGAAGCTGCGGAATCGCGACTGGCTGAGCGGCTGCCCCGAGGCGCTGCCTTCTGACTTGAGCGCCAGCGTGAGGTCCGCTTTGGAAGACCGGAGCGCTGGCCACAAGCCAAATAAGATTCCGGTGATCAGCGAAAGCCCGAACGCATAGATAAAGACTCGAACATCCGGAGTGAACGGCGCGATCGAGATACTGCCTCCGAGCAGGGTTTGCATGAGCCGGACTAGTCCGAGCCACGCGAGCTTTGTGGCCCACAAAGAAAACAGCAAGCCGGCCATTCCGCCCAGCAAAGCGAGCAAGACACTTTCCGTCAGTAACAGCCGGATGAGCCGTCCGCGGCTGGCGCCCAAGGCAAGGCGAGTCGCGATTTCTTTTTGGCGATTGGCTGCTCGCGCCAGCAACATGTTCGCCAGATTGACGCAAGCAACCAGCAGAACGAGGCCTACCGCAGCCATCAGGCCAGCGGCGAACGCTCTAAACCAAAGATCCTCTGTCTCGCCGAAGTAAGTGGCACGCCGAAGAGTCATCGTGATCGTTTCGTCGGACGCAAGTGTTTGGGGCTGCGCGAGCTGGCGCGTCAGAACGCCTGCCTCAGCTTGGGCCTGTCCAAGACTTATTCCGGGCGCGAGGCGGCCGAGTACCTGGAGCTGGCGATTCACTGGTTCGTGGAGCCAATCACTTTTTGGAATTAGTTGCGTTTGCATTGCGAGGGGAGCCCAGAACTCGGGCACTTGCGGCGGGTTGCCGGTACCGATGAACTCCGGCGGGGCAACTCCGATGATTGTGAAGGTTACGCCGTTTATTTCCAGGGTTTTTCCCGAAATCTGTGAATCCGAGTTGAATTGGTGCTGCCAAAAAGGATGGCTCAGAACAATGACAGGATTCGTTCCCGGAGCTTGATTCTGTTCCACGGAAAAAGCTCGGCCAACTTCTGCGCCGATTCCCAAGGCCGAGAAGTAATTTGCAGACACGAGTTGGCATTGCAAGGGCAGAGGTTCGCGCGATTCCTTTGAATTGCTAACGGATTCGGCTGGCGGCGTAGCCACAACCTGCGTGGGCCAGCTCGCAGCGATCACCTCGGAGAAGACATGATTCTGATCGCGGAAATAAAGATACTCGGGATACGAAAAAGCATATTGAATGTCTCCGGCCGCGCCGCTGGCAAACCAGCGCTTGAATCTCACAACGCTCTCTGGATCTTTCACCGGCAGGGGTTTCAGGGCAATGGAATCAAATGCCGTGAACAAGGTTGTGTTCACGCCAATCCCCAGCGCCAGGGTGAGCACCGCAATCGCGGTAAAGCCAAGATTCTTGCGCAACATCCGCAGGCCGTAACGCAAATCCTGGAAAAAGTTCTCAACGAGATTCACGCGGCGCGCGTCGCGGCACTCCTCCTTGACCTTCTCCACGCCGCCCAGGTCTAACCGCGCCAGCCGCCGCGCCTCCTCGGGTCCCATCCCTTTTGCGACGTATTCCTCGGTTTTTCGTTCGAGGTGCTCGCGCAGCTCGTCGTCCAGTTCCTGGTCCGCCTGCGCCCAGCGAAACAACGACCGCAGCCGCAGTGGAATCGTGAACAGCCAATGCTCCGGTCGCATATTCAACCTCCGCTTCGCGCCACGCGACGCTCACGCCTCTTTAAGCTTAATGACCCGCGAAATGGCGCTCGAAAGCCTGCCCCAGTTGTCTGCTTCTTTTTCAAGCTGTCGCCGTCCCAGCCGCGTGAGCGAATAATATTTCGCCCGCCGGCCATACTCGGACGTTTTCCATTCGGCTGTAATCCAGCCCTCTTGTTCCAACTTGTGCAAAGCCGGGTACAGCGATCCGTCGCTCACCTGCAACACGTCGCCCGACACCTGCTTTAACCGCTGACTCACGGCGAAGCCGTTCATCGGCTCAAGCGCCAAAAATTTCAGCAGCAACATGTCCAACGTGCCCTGCACCAAATCCGAAGGTTTGCTCATGCTTTATGTCCTCGGTAACCGATACTAGCATCATTGCCCTCGGTAAGCAAGGGGAGATTGTCTCTGGCGAATTGTTATTTCACCCGCGATTCCTCAGGATTCCCCGCCCTGCTACGATTCTTTGATGCGCAATCTGGCCGTTCTTTTCATCCATTTCATCGCCGTCCTGGCTCGGTTGCTCGGTCCTGGCGGGGTCCGTTCCCTCGTTGCGGAGTCGCTTCTGCTCAAGCACCAGATCCTGATCTTGAATCGCTCCCGGAAACGATCTCCGAATTTACACGCGTCGGACCGGGTCCTCGCTGGCTTGATGGCGCTCTTGGTGCGTCCAACTCGTCTGCTCCGTTCCGCAATCGTTCTGAAGCCTTCGACACTGCTTGGCCTTCACAAAGCCTTGAGCAAGCAAAAGTACCGGATGCTGTTCTCCCCGGATCTCCGCCGTCAGCCCGGCCCGAAAGGTCCGAGCGCAGAACTCATCCGTGCGGTAGTCGAAATGAAGCAACGTAATCCCAACTGGGGCTGTCCGCGAATCGCTCAACAGATTGCCTTGGCGTTTCAGATCCAAATCGACAAAGACGTGGTTCGCAGGATTCTCGCCCATCACCACCGGCCGGGCCAGGATTCCGGTGGTCCCTCCTGGCTGACTTTCCTGGGCCACATGAAAGACAGTCTCTGGAGCATGGATCTATTCCGGTGCGAGTCGGCCACGCTGCGGACCCATTGGGTCCTGGTGGTCATGGATCAATACACGCGCCGGATCATTGGGTTCGGCGTTCATGCGGGCGCCGTCGATGGTGTAGCACTCTGCCGGATGTTCAACCGCGCCATTCGAGGGCAATACTGGATGCCGAAGTACCTTAGCTCCGACAACGATCCGCTTTACCGGTTCGACCAGTGGCAAGCCAATCTGCGAATACTGGAGGTGACACAGATCAAGTCCATCCCCTATGTTCCCCTGTCCCATCCATTTGTGGAAAGGCTGATCGGCACCGTTCGACGCGAGTATCTGGATCATACGTTGTTTTGGACGACAGCAGATCTCGAAAACAAGCTGCTCGATTTCAGGACCTACTTTAACAACCATCGCACGCATACCTCGCGGGAAGGGCGAACGCCGGATACGCCCGTGTCAAGACCAGTCGCCAATCTCCGCTCGTTTCAGTGGCAACCACACTGTCGAGCCCTCTATCAGACACCGGTGGCCGCCTGACTTGTCAAAGACTCGCGCTCGCTGCGGTATCCGGTTAACCTCCGCAAACACCTGAAATGAAATCATCCGGCGTTTGCGCTCTTAGTTGCAGTGCGTCTTGCGGATCCGATCATTTCACTACCACCGTATCAATTCGCCAGAGACATGTACCTCGGATGTCAGAGATGCCGCACTTACCGGCTCGGCGCTGCAGTTGCACCACAAGATTATTAATTGATGATCCGGAGGGAACATGATCTCGATCCACAATCCAGGGAGAGTCGCCGGGCTGTATTACCTGCTGCTCATCGTGGTCAGCCCATTCTTCCTCCTTTACATTCCCGGTAAATTGTTCGTGGAGGGGAACGTGGCCGCGACAGTCAACAACATCGCTGCGCACGAACTGTTATTCCGCTTCGGAATCATCGTCGAACTGGCTGGAGCAATGATTCTGATATTGCTCACTCTGGCTTTTTACCGGTTGTTCGCAGATATAGACCGGAACCTGGCCGTACTGGTGGTGATCCTAGGCGGAGTAATGCCGGCTACCATCTACTTCGTAGGCGCACGGTGCGAGCTCGCCGCGCTAAAGATCTTGCGGGACGCCAATTCTCTGTCAGCCTCTGACAAGCCGCATCAGGACGCTCTGGCGATTCTGTTCCTCCGCCTGGATAATTCTCAAATCACTGCCTCGCTTGCCCTCGCGAGTGCGCATGGCTTTTTCCGTTAGCGATGCTTGTGTACCGGTCGCATTTTTTGCCGCGCTTTCTGGGCGTTTGGCTCGCCATCGGCGGCGCTGCGTATATCACTTTGAGCGCTACCACCTTGCTCTGGCCACAATATCGGGACAGAGTTTTTGCTTACTCGCAGCCGGCTTTCTTTGGGGAAGTCGCACTCATGCTGTGGCTCTTGATTAAGGGTGCCAAGCCGCCGAGAGCGTCGGACGCCGGATCTGCCTCGCCGACGAGTGTTTAGCCTGAGGGTGGTGATTCGTGAGTTGGAAGCTGATCTTCGCATTATCAATGCTCGGATTAGCGATGGCCTTCGCTACTGTCTCATTCATTCCATCAAGAGCCGAACCTCTTGTGTGGCTTGCCATTCTTATTGTTTGTGCGTTCTTCATTGCAAGATTACGGCCGGACCGCGCCTTTCTTCATGGGCTTGTTCTCGGCCTTGTGAACAGCATCTGGGTGACGGGCGCTCACATGATGTTTTTCCAGCAGTACATCGCTAATCATCCGCAAGAAGCCGCCATGACGAAGTCGATGCCGCTCCCCAACTCTCCACGTCTGATGATGGCACTCGTCGGGCCGCCAATCGGGATTGTTTCGGGTGCGGTGATCGGCTTGAGTGCAATGGCAATAAATTCTCTGAGGAGAAGATTTCGACGAGATCCAACTATCGCCCGGAGAGAACATGAACGGAACTCTGAGTGAGAAAACGCAGAGTCGTCAAATCAAGGCCGCGCAGTTGGAATCGAGCCATCGTTCTTGAACATTGATTTTGGAAGAATTCGAGGAGTACATCGTTTATGACAGAGTGGTTCGCACGCCCCGTCCTACACGTAACGGATGTTGAGGCCTCGCTCCGCTTTTACGTTGACCGGCTCGGCTTCACTTGCGCCTGGCGCTACGACGAGGACGGCAGAGCGTATGTCGCACAGGTCGACCGGCAGGGCTGCGCGCTTATCCTCGCCGACACCTGGCCGGAGAAGATCGGCAAGGGGCTGATGTTCATTTCCCTGAACGTGGAGCCGGAGGCCCAGATCGCCGCGTTGGACGCGCTCCGCGCGGAACTCGAGGCCAAGGGTGTTCCGGTCAAGGTGGGTTCGTGGGGCTACCGAGTTCTGGTGGTCGATGATCCCGACGGCAATCAGCTCTTCTTCAACTATCCGAACGAGACTGCATCCGGCAAGATTGCTAGAGATGAACTGACAGAGGAGAGACTTTGAACATGTCATCTGCAGTCGCAATCTCTTGCCGCAATGCATTCGGCGCAGACCCCGCAATTCAGCGTCCGGCTTCGCGTATCGCTTCAATGGATTTTCGTGCGCGGGCTGGTAATGATCCTGATGGCAATCGATCACGTCCGAGTGTATTCCGGAGTTCCTGCGTGTGGTCTAACACGATCGTTGGCTTCTTCGCTGGCCATCTCAGCCGCCGCTCCGGCTGCGACGGCGAACTCCAATGGATCAACGTCGTTCCCATATATCGAGGAATCGGCATCGCTGCCGCGTTGCTGCAACTCCTCGATCAAAGCACTTCGATTGGGAAGCGCGGCGAGAAACGCGCCGACGGCCAGTCACGGTCAATTAGGAAAGAAATTGCTCTCAAGCACGTTGAGGAGGTCATTGTTTGCACTCTTTCTTTCGCAAGACGGGATTGTTCTTAGGTTTCAGCTTTCTTGCGCTTTTTATAATTGGGTTTGCCGGCCGGACACACGCGTTTCGACCCTCGTAGCAGAAATTTTGCTGTAAAATCACTATAGAACTAGTTGGTTACTTTCCTCCGGCGGAGAGAGCACTTAGCTGAATGCTAGTGCACTATCTTGCGTCCTTTAATTCAGGACGCAAGGGATAGCATCGAGAATGAACAATGTTCGTATAAAGGAAGTCGCAAAGCTGGCGAGAGTATCTACTGCGACGGTGTCTCACGTCATAAACAAAACTCGATTTGTTAGTGATGACACCAAACGCAAGGTACTGAACGCGATTGAACGCGTCGGGTACACACCCAATATCCACGCGCGCAATTTAGCTTCCGGCCGAAGCCGGACCCTTGGCCTCATTATTTCGGATATAACCAACCCGTTCTTCCCGGACCTCGTGAAATCCATCCAGGAAAGGGCTCTGGAGCTGGGCTACGACGTAATTGTCCTTAATACGAATTATGAGCCAGAGCGCGATGCGCGGTATGTGCAGCGCTTGCTTGAATTGCGCGTTCGCGGTGTCATGATTCTGACCACGGAAATGGATCTTTCCGTGATCCAGCGCCTATCGTCTCGCGAAATTGCTGTGGTCTTTCTCGACATCGGAAAGGTGAGCCCGCATACGAGCAATATCCGGATAGATTATGAAAAAGGAGTCCACGAAGCCGTCGAGCACCTCCTTGACCTAGGTCACCGGCAGATCGCGTTTATTAGTGGTCCTCTGCGTTTCAAGTCTGCACAAATTAGGCGTCAGGCTTTCCTTGAAACGATGAAAAGTCATCGAGCGTCGCTGCATACAGAGCCACTGATTCTCGAAGGGGATTTCAGGTTGGAGAGCGGAGAGCAGGTTGCCCGAGAAATATATAAGATGAAGAGTAGACCAACCGCGGTTTTGGCCGCCAATGATCTGATGGCTGTGGGCGCCTTGCGCGAGCTAGAACGCATGGGTCTGCAGGTTCCGAAGGATGTTTCCGTGGTAGGGTGCGACGATATCTCGCTGGCCAGGCTGACAGATCCTCAATTAACCACTATCAGGATCCCGAGAAGCGAAATCGGAGCCGCCGCCGTTGAAGCTGTGTTACAAACAAATTCCACTGAGGGCCACGAAATCAGAATCTCCACTCAACTGATTGTTCGCCAATCTACGGGTAAAGCCCCCATACCTTGAAGTGAGCTTTCAAACTCCAGTTCCGGCTAGGGCTCGGAAGCCCCATTGTTTTGAAAATCCATGACCGGTGGTGCGACTTTTTCTGCCTTCTGCGCGTCGCAAACAATTTCAGCATTCCCCAAACGAATCTTTAGAAAATCGGGTTTGAAACCCAAATTCAAAATTGCAGATGGTGGTAATCGACAGGTTCCCATTTTTCTACTGATGTGGAGGGAAACCGGCTCTCACTGCGAAATCTTTGGATAACGCGGAGAAGATTCTTGGATTTTGCGCTTGACAGGGGAAGGGTCGGCGCGAATAATGCAAAACCATTAGGGACGTAAGCGCTTACGTGGGCCTGCGTCCCCAAGAGTGGGAGCCTTCCTGGAATTCAGTTCTTGGGGACCTTGCGAGGAAGTCCAACTGCGAGGTGATAACAATGTTCCGGAAACTAACGAGTTTCGCAATCTTTCATATTGGCTTCTTGCTTGTCTTCTGTCTGGTAACGCTGGCTCTAGCCAGCTCCGCGCACGCACAGATTGGAAATGCCACCTTGGGTGGAACTGTCATGGATCCGTCTGGCGCCGCGGTGGCCAACGCCGAACTGACGCTGACCAATAAGGCCACCGGGTTCGAAATGAAAGTCATGTCCAACGAGAGAGGCGAATACACGTTTCGGAATGTGACTCCGGGCACCTACGATCTGAAGGTCGTCAAAGCAGGTTTTCAGAACTACATCCAAAAAGACATCGTTCTGACAATCAACCAGTCCGGACACGCGGACGCCTCGTTAAAACTAGGCGCCACGAACGAGACCGTCACGGTGGAAGGCGAAAACACGCTCATCAACTACGACAATGGGACCTTACAAGGTGGTATTGATCCTGAAACCGTCAAGGACCTGCCACTCATCCTATCGGGTAAACCTAGGTCTTCTGCCAGCTTCGCCGTGCTTCTGCCCGGAGTGTCCACTGGCAACAGTAATGAGGCATTTAACTCCCGGATTAACGGCGGGTTGCAGTCCGGCGACGAGGCGCTTTTGGACGGCGCAACCATGCAGGAAGGGTTTATGAGTCAGAGTGGCATGGTCTCGATCCAGGGCGACTTTCAAATGTCCCCGGACATGATCCAGGAAGTTAAGGTCTTGACGTCGGACTATGCGCCCGAATACGGCTCGTCCTCATCCGGGCAAATCACCATGGTGAGCAAGTCCGGAGGCAACACGTATCACGGAGCGGCGTTTGAATACGCTCGCAACAAGTCATTCAATGCGGCTCCCTGGAATGCAACTTGCAGCACGCCCGGTTGCGACCGCCGTCCGCCGGATGTCGAGCACGACTTCGGGGCAAATGTTGGGGGTCCTGTTAAGATTCCGTTCCTGTACCACGGAACTTCCAAGCATCATTCGTTTTTCTATTTCGACTGGGAAGCGTTTCACCAGGCGGGTGGCTCGAACGTGCCGACTCTCTCTATCCCTTCGGCGCTCGAGCGAAGCGGGAACTTCACGGACTGGAAGGACAGCAATGGCCAACTGATCCCTGTTTATATGCCCGGCAATGCCAGCGCAGCGTGTCAGGCTGCTGCCGGAGTGGGACCGGGGCAGCAATTCCCCGGCAACATGATCCCGTCGAATTGTTTCAGCCAAATTGCCGTGGCCTATCTGGCGAAAATGCCACAGCCAACAAACACTCAGCCGTTCAACAATTACACCCTTTCCAAGCCGGTGCCAGACTCATTGGTCTCCAACAGTAATGTTTTCATGACCCGTATTGACCATAACTATGGCGACAAGGACCATTTCTATTTCTTCTGGTGGCGCCAGTTTACGGGCTACAACACAGCCACTGAGCTCCCGCCGATCATCTCCACGGAGTCGCCGACAAGGCCGCAGAACTCGCCGATTGCCCGTTTTAATTGGGAGCACACGTTCTCAACAACCATGACCAACCACATGACTCTGGGGTACCTGAACCGCAATGAGGGCTATGGTTCCGAGCCGCAGATTCTGGATGCCGCGAAAGCCGGAACACTACCGCTGGTGGGGGGAGCAGCCGGGAACAACTCGCTGCCGCAATTTACTTTCACGACCTTCAATCAGATTTCGAACAGCACTGGGCCCCCAGCGGGGAATGTCACGACTCGTCCGACCTGGGACCTGAACGACACCGCAAACAAAACCCTTGGCCATCATACGATTACCTTTGGTTTCGACTGGCGAAACATCCAGGGCAACATTCACCAGCACACTAATCAGGCAGGTACATATAATTTCAGCGGCTCAGCTACAGCCATACCTAGCCTGAATAGCGGTGCCCCTGTGGCGGATTTCCTGCTCGGGGCCGTTACCGGTGGTTCCGTAGATCGCCGAACGGTAAGCGCCTGGTTCCCGCGCCAGAATTCCTGGGCGCTGCACTTCAACGACTCCTGGAAGGTGACTACAAAATTCACCGCGAATTTTGGCATGCGGTGGGATTACTTCTCACCATCACGCGAGAAATACAATCACCTTTCTTTCTTCGATCCCACAGGTATGAATCCAGACGGAATACCAGGCAGCTTGGCTTTTGCAGGTAACGGCTCGGCGTGCCAACCTGCTTGTTACGGAGCGGAATACCCGGAGAAGGCTTGGCGTAAGGGTTTTGCTCCTCGTTTGAGTATCGCCTACGCCTACGACCCGAAGACTGTTGTTCGAGCCGGTTACGGCGTATTTTTCACGCAGGCGTTCTACCCGGGCTGGGGTGGAGGGATTTCGCTTGACGGGTACAACCTAAATCAGTCCTTCGGCACGCTCAAGGACCCGACGACAAATCAGAACGACCCCACTTTCTACCTCGACAACGGGGTCCCGGCCCCCGCCCAGACTCCGCCATTTATCTCGGGTTCCTTCGACAACGGTCACGGTATTCTTTATCGCCCACTGGATGCCAACCGGCGGTCCTATTCCCAACAATGGAACCTGACCATTGAACGGCAACTTCCACAGAATATTTTCCTGAGCGTGGCTTATGTAGGAAACAAAGGCTCACGGTTGCCGTCGAGCTTGAACCCGTTCAACGTGCTGAATCCGTTCGACCCGAAGATTCAGGCGCTTTACGCGAATACAACCCCAATTGACGCGTCATGCGCAACCGGCAATCCGACAGCGGGGGCCAATTGCAGTTACGTGCCTGAGCTAAACGTTCCGTTTACTTCGGACAACCAGACGCTCTTTGGGGTGACTCCCCCGTACCCTGGCTGGATCGCAGAGCTCAATGCTGCCGGAAATTGCCCTCCGACAGTCGGTCAGGCATTGCTTCCTTTCCCACAGTTCTGCGACAAACTTCAGGGGCTCAATGAAAATCACGGCAGTTCCATCTACCATTCCTTCCAGTTGAAGTTCGAGAAGCGCTACAGCAAAGGCTTGTACATGCTGGTGGCCTATACGAACTCGAAACTGCTCACGGATGCAGCGGACAATACGCAGCGCGACGCCTCGACGTGGAACGCATCGCAAGGAGTGATCTCGCCCTATGAAGAGAAGCGAAATCGTTCCCTAGCTCCGGATGACGTTCCGCAAACCCTTTCCGCAGCCTTCGTTTATGAGTTGCCCCTCGGTAGGGGCAAGCATTATTTGCCCGATAACGGCGCTCTTGATCGTTTGGTGGGAGGCTGGCAAATCAGTCCCATTATTCGCTACTCCAAAGGCACGCCGTTTTGGGTTCGCTCCGGTGCTTGCCTAACTTCTTATACTGGACAAGGATGCTTACCGGCGCTCATTTCGGGAGCGAACCCTTTGCTGCAGGACCCGAACAATTTTGATCCTGGGAAAGGGTCACTCCTCAACATAGCTGCATTCGAACCTCTAACTTCCTTTGAGCCAGCCGGGGCGTGCCAGGGCTGCACAGGCGTGTTTGGATACACGGGTAAGGGTCCGCGCATATTTGGCTTCCGAGGACCAAACTACAAGAACGTGGACTTTGCTATAACCAAGAACACGAAGCTGAACGAGAGGGTTAACTTCATATTCCGCGCAGAGTTTTACAACGCCTTCAACCTACATATGTTCGTCAACGATGGCAATTTCACCATTTCTGGAGGCAATGCATTCAACACAGATATAAGTTCAACGAGCTTCGGCCAGTGGACAGGCAACGTCAGCGCGCCGCGAAGAATTCAGTTTGGAGCCCGATTTGAATTTTGACCACCCCTAAACACCCCAAAACACGAGACCGGCGCCCCGATGAAAGGTCGGGGCGCCGTTTTCTTTTATTGACCAAAGTCTTAGAGCATAGTTCATAGCAACGATCAGAGGTAAAGCACTCCGCTACATTGGAGGCGGCGCGGACCCACTCCCAGCTTGCGCTTCACTGGCTTTCCTTAGGTCCTGAAAGCTGCTAATTTCCGATCTCGAAAGCGGTTCGTTTCCCAGCCGGTGGTAGATTTTGCCCAGCAGATAATGCGGTTCCGGATACTCTGGGGCCAAGGCGACGGCCAGTTTGAGCGATTCAACGGCAGCTTGATATCCGCCTTGCATTTCAAGAACGCGGCCGAGTTGATAGTGCGCTTGTGGAAGCTGCGGATCGTAGCCAACGGCTTCCCGAAGATTCTCTTCCGCTTCGGGCAGTCGATTTAGAGCAATGAGCGAAATGGCCAGATCAACGTGAGGCCAAGGAGAGGGCTTCGGTTGCAGCCGATTCAGCTCGACGGCGCGGTTGTAGTTCTTGACTGCTTCATCAAATTTACCGAGGTAGTCGAAGCAGAGCCCCAAAGTGTCGTAAGCGCGCGCCATCTTAGGGTCCAGCGCGGTAACTTTTTGCAATCGGGCGACGGCCGAATTGTAGTTGCGCTCGTC